>Ga0326728_10013499_pt1 | contig 17715 bp, 10 predicted proteins | sample MB3enrmetagenome_FD_207602 | JGI IMG/M metagenome (GOLD analysis project Ga0326728, IMG submission 207602) | Lab enriched peat soil microbial communities from McLean, Ithaca, NY, United States - MB31MN | ecosystem: Environmental > Terrestrial > Soil > Wetlands > Peat | place: USA: New York... | reverse complement strand
TGCGCCTGGCGTTTGACGAGGAGATCAAGGGGCTGAACGCCGGCTTCGGATCGGAGATGGTGGACAGCAAATCACGCCTCGATCCTAACCGCATGGAACTACGTACCCCTGGATATGCGCTCATCAATCTTCACGCAGCCTACAAGAGTAAGTATGTGCAGGGGGGCTTCCACGCGGACAATCTGCTCAACCGTTTCTACGAACTGCCGCTTGGCGGCAATAACATCGACATCTACAGCGCCACAGGCAACATGACCCCGGTCGCCGGTCGCGGCCGCTCGGTGTCGTTCAGCTTGACGGCGCGGTTTTGACGGCAGGGCGTGGTTTCCAAGGTCCCAAAATCGGGACCTGGGGCACCCAGCTGCTTGCCCCGTAGATTTTACCTGGGATGTGCCGCTGGCGTTTCAGTCATTCAAGTTCGGATGAAGTAAATTCCCGTCTGGCGCCGTGGCGGATGTAAAGCACATTAACCTGCATTTGCTTTTCCAGAACGCGGTAAATCACACGATAGACATGCGGCTTGTGACCGTACAACAAGTGCCTGAGGTTGGGGTTCTCGCGTGTCAATGGGCAACGATGAGGCAGCCTTTCAAGGGTCAATATAGCTTCATAGAGTCCCTCGTACCACTTCAGCGCCGCTTCGGAGTCGCTGGCGTGAATTTCCTCAAACACGCTGTAAAGGTCGCGTTTGGCACGAGCTGTAATTTCAATGAGATATGCCATACTTGGCTTCAAACTCGGCGAAAAACTCCCTTATTGGCTGGAGTCTTCCATTCTTTTCGTCTTCCAAGCCCTTACGTATGCCCTCGTTAACGTCGGCGCGCGCGGCAATATCGAGCAGGCGCTGATAAGCCTCGGCATCCTGCACGACGGCCGCTGCTTTCCCGTTCACGGTGAGCACCATGGGACGCTTGCTCTTCTTGAGCCGCTTAATGAAGTCGCTGGAAGAGCGGCGAAAGGTGGTCAACGATTGAATGTCTTTAGCGATATTGAGCATATTCGCCTCCGATAGAGCACCTTATTAGGTGCTTTTAGTATACCGCGTTAAGGCTTATGTTCGTCTGCAAAAAACGCTTCGACATCCGTAATGGATGCCGTCATGCGGTAGGGCGGGAGGCTGGCGAGGAAGGTTTGGCCGTAGCGCTGGCGGGTGACGCGGGGGTCGAGGAGGACCAGGACGCCTCGGTCCTCGAGCGAGCGGATGAGGCGGCCGAAGCCTTGCTTGAGGGTGAGAACAGCGGTGGGGACCTGGTAGTCGGTGAAGGGCTTGCCACCGGCTTCTTCAATGACCTTCATGCGCGCTTGAATCACCGGGTCGCTGGGCACGGCGAAGGGCAGGCGGTCGATGATGACGCAACTGAGCGCCTCGCCCTGCACGTCCACGCCTTGCCAAAAACTTGACGTGCCGAAGAGAACAGCGTTGGGGGTTGAGCGGAACTGCTCCAGAAGAGCTTTGCGCGGAGCCGTGCCGTGCAGCAGGATGGGAAAATCCAGCACCGGAAGCAGGCGCTCGTAGACGACGTGCATCTGGGCGTAGCTGGTGAAGAGGCAAAAGGCGCGGCCCCGGGTAATCTCCAGCACGCGCTGAATGCAGCGGGCGGCGGCCTCAGGAAATTCCGGGTCGCGGGGGTCGGGCATCTCCGGCGGCAGATAGAGGAGTGCCTGCTCGCCGTAGCGAAAGTGCGAGGGCACCACCAGCTCGCGCGCTTCGCTCAGGCCGAGGCGCTTGCGGATGTGCTCGAAGCCGCCCTGCACGGTGAGCGTGGCAGAGGTGAGAATGACGGTGGGAATCTGATCGAAGACCAGCTCGTGAAGAAGCTCGGAAACATCGATAGGCGTGGCTTGCAGGTAGGTGGTACGCGACTGGGATTTAAAACCGCTTGCTCTGCCACCGGATGAAGACCTGTCAGTTCCTCCACCGAAGATACGGCGCTCCATCCAATAGACCATGTTGTTGGCATTCGATTCGAGCAGGAACTCAAACTCAGAGCGGAAGCGGGTGACGCGCTTCCTGAATCCCGGCGCCTCGTCGATGCCAGCCAGAGCGTCAATCTCCTCTTCAATCCTCTGGAGCGTTGTGCGCACGGCCAGGTAAAGGTCTCCCGAGGTTTCCAGGAACTGTTCGCGTTCGTTGAAAGGCTGGCGGCCATCGCCGGTCATGGGCAGGCCGGCAAAAAACAATCGGGCGCGGTCGCGAAGCTGCTGGGTGAGAACGGGCAGGCGATCCGCTCCATGCTTGCCGCGCAGCAGGGCATCGGTGTCGCGAGCCAGCTCTTCAAAGCGGATGTTGCTGACCGAGAGGCCGAAGTAACTGGAAGCGACATCCTCCAACTCGTGCGCCTCGTCGAAAACCACGGCAGCGGCCTCGGGAAGGATGCCGGCGTCGGGCGCGTTGGCGGACTCGCGCTTGACGGAGAGGTCGGCGAAAAACAGGTGGTGGTTCACGATGATGATGTCGGATTCGAGAGCTTTGCGGCGCATCTCGGTGATGAAGCAGCGGCGGTAGTCGGGACAGGATGACCCGAGGCAGGCTTCGGTCCTCGCGTCGAGCTTCTGCCAGAGGGCGCTGGACTCGGGCATCCCGGAGAGCTCGGCACGGTCGCCGGTTTCGGTGGTCTGCTCCCACTCCGAGATCTGGCGATACTGGTCAATCTCTTCCAGACCGGAAAGAATCGGCTGGTTGCGCAGCGTGACCAGTTTGTGGCGGCAGAGGTAGTTGGCGCGGCCCTTCATGTAGCAGACGCGCAATTCGCCGACCAGCGTTTCAAGGAAGGGAACGTCGCGGAAGTAGAGTTGATCTTGCAGCGCCTTGGTGCCGGTGGAGACGATGATGCGCTGACCAGTGCGCAGGGCGGGCAGCAGGTAGGCGAGGGTCTTGCCGGTGCCGGTGCCGGCCTCGACGATCAGGTGGCGGCGCTCTTCCAAGGCTTGTTCGACGGCCCGGGCCATCTGCAGTTGGCCGGTGCGGTACTCATAAGGCAGTGAGGAACGCGCCAGGATGCCGCCGGGCGCGAAGAACTCATGCAGCGAGGGAAGGGCGCGGATTGGGTTTTCGCTGGCGGGCATGGGGAACGGTCGCTCTTCCCATCATAGTGATGCGGGCCGGATCGGGTTGAGCAAGGAGGCAAAGAACATTTCGCTTTTCATCATTACAAAAGTGTAATCAACGAAAAGGGCATTGCGTAATCTGCTGTTGGTAAAATGCACTCTGAAATGACAACGCATGAATTACCAACGATTCTTTTTCCTGTCAACCGCGAGGTTGGCCTGCCGTCTATCTTTGAGTAGCAGCCGCATTGTCCAAGCCGGAGGGTTTATGCCTTCCAACTCGGTTATCTTATCCAGGACAAGCATCCTGAAACTGTATTTTTCCTTGGCAAGGAGGTTATCTGAGATGCGGCGACTTCTGTTTCTTTTACTGGCTTGTCTCGCCATTGCTGGTTGTGGAGGCGGGACGCCTTCCCAATCCACCCTCCCGACAACTCCGGCGCCCACGGCGGCTTTTACCTTCTCTCCAAGCTCGCCGACTACAGGCCAGACGGTTACCTTCACGGATGCCTCCACGGGCACTCCCACGTCATGGTCGTGGAATTTCGGGGATGGCTCGTCCAACAGCACATCCGAGAATCCGACACATAGCTATTCATCCGCCGGAACATTTACGATCACGCTCACAGCCAGCAACTCGGCGGGGTCGAACGCCGTGAGCCATAGCGTGACAGTAAGCGCGGCGGGAACCGCGCCCACGGCGGCTTTCACCTTCTCACCAAGCTCACCCACGACGGGCCAGACGGTTACCTTCACGGATACTTCAACGGGCAATCCCACGGGATGGTTGTGGAATTTCGGGGACGGCGCCTCCACCAGCAATAGCCAGGACACAACGCACACCTATACAGCCGCAGGAACATATACGGTCACCCTCACGGCCAGCAATTCTGGGGGCTCGAATACCGCGAGTCAAAGCATCACCATAACCGCTGCCAGTTCTACCAGCATGGCGGCGCAGTTCACCGTTGCCACCAATGGGCAGGTGGCGACCTTCACGGATACCTCGACCGGCAGCCCCACGGTATGGGCGTGGAATTTTGGGGACGGAACAACCAGCGCAATAGAGAATCCGTCCAAGACGTATTTGACCGCAGGCACATACACGGTCACGCTGACGGTGAGCAACTCGGCCGGCACCATCAGCAGCACCACGTCGCAAAGCGTAACGGTGAGCGCATCGGCTCCTTTGACGGCGTTTACCTTTGCGCGGGCTTCAAATAATGGGACCATCGCATTCACCGACGCCACTGTCGGCACCCCCACGAACTGGGCATGGGACTTCGGCGACGGGAATACAAGCACACAGCAAAGCCCGAGCCACACGTACTCGTCTTACGGCCAGTACACGGTCACACTCATGGCCAGCAACACATCAGGCGCAAACCAAATAAGTCATACGATCTACATCAGCCCGTTATCGAACCTGCTGGAATCGCTTGTGCCCGCCGGCTCATTCGTGATGGGCGATCATTTTGGATTTGTCGATCCTACTCATCCTTCCGATGAGGTGCCACTCCATACCGTGAATATCAACGCACTGTATGTGGCGACAACCGTTACTACTAATCAACAGTTCGTTGCCTATTTGAACGACGCGATCTCAAAGGGATTGATAGAAGTCATCAATAATGTTGTCTATGATGCGGCGGGCGCGAACATTTATTGCTATCTCTATAACTACCAGTACGCGACCGGCAAGAACTCCACGGCGTACAGCATCAGCTACAACTCCATGACCAAGGTCTTCTCGATTGCGGATTTCCGGACCAACCATCCGCTGATCGGCGTCACATGGTACGGCGCAGCGGCCTACAGCAACTGGTTGAGCGGCCAAGCGGGTCTCAATGCGTGCTATAACATCACAACCTGGGCCTGCGATTTCACTCAAAACGGCTATCGCCTTCCCACGGAAGCGGAGTGGGAGTATGCGGCGCGCGGCGGGCAATACTTTCCTTACTACAACTTCCCGTGGGGCGATGACCAGGACATTCAAAAGGCAAACTGGCCGGGCTCCGGCGATCCCTACGAGGAAACGGATCAGAGCACTTATCCATGGACAACTCCGGTTGGTTTTTACAACGGAACACTGCAACAACAGACAACTTACAGTTGGCCGGGAAGCGCCACTTCCTACCAAACGCATAATGGCGCAAATGCCTTTGGCCTGCTGGATATGTCAGGAGAAGTGTGGCAGTTTGTTTATGACTGGTACGATTCCGGCTATTACTCCGTGAGCCCCGCGAATAATCCCACCGGCCCCGCCGTGGGACAAGTTCAGTCCGATGGAAACACCTACCGGGGAATGCGCGGAGGAAGCTGGTACAACGGCGATATGGAGGCCGGTGTGAATGATGGGCACAGCCGGGTATCGAATCGCTGCCCTGCCTCGCCGACATACTTCGCAGTGCCGCAACTGGCGTATAGCAGCAACGTTGGCTTCCGCCTGGTCCGAAATGCCGCCGCGACCACGCTCTCAGCCAGCTTTACTTACACGCCATCTTCGCCGGCGACCGCGCAGACGGTCGCATTTGCGGATGCCTCCTCGGGCGGCGCCAGCACCTGGCTATGGAGCTTTGGCGACGGCGGAACAAGTACGATGCAGAACCCAGGCCATGTTTATTCGATTGCCGGAACGTACACGGTTTCGCTCATGGCGGGCAACGCGACGGGCTTCAGCACGGTGAGCAATAGCGTGAGCGTGAGTTCGGCAGCTTCTATCACGCCCTCATTCACGTATGCTCCAACCGCTCCCTTGACCGGACAGGCCGTCACCTTCACCGATACCTCGACCGGCGGGCCAACATCCTGGAGCTGGGATTTTGGAGACAGTGTCGGGAAGAGTGCGCTTCAGAATCCGGTGTACGATTATTTGACTGCCGGCACATATACCGTCAAACTCACGGTCAGCAACGCGAGCGGAAGCACGACCGTGAGCCACAATGTGATTGTCAGTTCAGCCGCAAGCGCGCTAGCGGCCTCCTTTACCTATACCTTGAGCTCCCGGGCCGCAACCTTCACCGACACGTCCACGGGCAGCCCCGCCACATGGTCGTGGAATTTTGGGGACAACACAACGAGTGCGCAGCAGAGCCCAAACCATACGTATGCGTCCGACGGCATTTACACCGCCACGCTGACAATTACCGGCGCAGGCGGCAGCAGCGTCTTCAGCCAGAGCGTAATTATCAACACAGCCGTGTCAACCCGGACGGTGGGCTTGATGTTGAATACCAGCAACGTGTATCCGGGATATATCTTGTTCTCGCCCAAACAAAACACCATGACGTATCTGATCGACAACGAAGGCAGAATCATTCATGAATGGACGGCAAGCAAATACTCGCCTGGACAATCCTCTTACCTGCTTGAAAATGGGCATCTCCTTCGCCCTTGCTATAACCAGCAGGTGACACCGACGCCCAATACCGGCGGCGGAGAAGGAGGAAGGATTGAAGAATTCGACTGGGAAGGCAACCTAGTTTGGGAGTTGAATTGGGCGACCAGCACATATATGCAGCATCACGACATAAAGCGTTTGCCCAACGGAAACATCATCATGCTGGTGGTCGAGAAGAAGACCTATGCGCAGGCGATAGCCGCGGGGTTCAATCCGAATATGTTCCAGCCGGGCATTATTACGGATCAGGCGATTCTTCCCGATTCGGTGGTTGAAATTCAGCCGACAGGATCATCCGGCGGAAATGTGGTTTGGGAGTGGCACGTATGGGATCACCTGATTCAGGACTACGATTCGACGAAAGCGAATTATGGAGTCCCGGCAGATCATCCTGAGTTGATCGATGCGGCCGGCGACCATACTGCCCTTCCCGAATTCTGGAATCACATGAATGCGATTGATTACAATGCCGAGTTTGATGAGATTGCATTGAGCGTGCGAGGGAACAGCGAGGTTTGGATTATCGACCACAGCACCACGACAGCGCAAGCCGCAAGCCATAGCGGAGGCGTACGCGGTAAAGGCGGCGATCTTCTTTATCGCTGGGGTAACCCGATTACTTATGGTGCTGGCACGGCAAGCAATCAGCAGTATTATCAGCAGCATGACGTGGAATGGATCAAGCCGGACTCGCCGGGGGCCGGTGATTTGATGTGCTACAACAACGGCTTGGGCCGGGGAACGACAAACGCCTCTTCCGTCAATGAGTTCATTCCTGCTGTCGATGCGGATGGGAATTATTCGCTCCTGCCGTCCGTTGTAAATCCGACGGGATTTAATTGGTCGTATTACGGGGATACGGCCAATCCCATGTACTCGGCGGACATCTCCGGAGCGCAGCGACTGCCCAACGGAAATACGATCATCTGCACCGGCGGCACGGGAGAATTTCGCGAGGTTACGTATTCCGGCAACATTGTCTGGAAGTACATCAATCCGGTTGCACATACCGGGCCAGTTGCGCAAGGCTCCGAGCCGCCAGCTGACCCAAACGCGGCAGGCGAAACGCTCAACTCGGTGTTCCGGATCTATAAATATTCGCTCGACTATCCCGCATTTATCGGAAAAACGTTGACGCCAGGGAATTATATCGTGCAATAAGAGTGGAATCGGTGCGATTGGGACAGCAATCAGCTTGGCTGGCTATGGATGCCATAAAGCCAGTGTAATTTATTGATTATGGATTAGATGTGTGGTGCCGGGAGGGGGGCGTATTGCCGGTCCGTATTGATTCTAAATAAGTTATTGAAAGATACTAGACGCTCAAAACGGTCAATACGCAGGAAACGCGGTTCTTGAGTACGCTACAAGTACACGAGATTATCAGTGATCGCGTATAGAGTATCGCTACTTGCAATAACTGCGTAATTGGGCATGTGGACACATGCCAGCCACTTTTTTGTCACATTCTGTAACGAATTGCGCACTTGGGTCTTTATTCAACTGAATGCACAATCCAAGGACACCCCACGCCATGAATTCCCTTCGTTATCAAGTTGTATGCCTTGCTCTCCTGCTTTGTACGGGCGGAATGGCATCCGTTGCGCAAGATCCATTAACGCTCCGGCAAGCCATTGACCAAGCTCTGGGCCGGAATCCCGAGGCGGCGATTGCCCGTGCCGACGATAAGGCGGCCAGCGCAGCGGCAAGCATGGCACGGATTCAACTGCTTCCGCAACTCAACTTCACCGAGGACATCTCCCGCGGCAACGACCCCGTTTACGCTTTCGGCACACGCTTGCGGCAGCGGCAGTTCACGCAAAACGATTTTTTGCTGAACGCGCTGAACTTCCCTCAGCCGATGGGGAATTTTTCCACGCGTTTTTCCGGTTCCTGGATGGCCTTTGACTCGTTCAAGACGCAGAGGGAGATTCGCCGCGCGGATTTGTTCAGAAAAAGCGCCTCATCGTCGGCCAAGGCGGTGGATCAGCAGATCGTTCTCCGCGTTGTTCAGGCATATCAATCAGTGCTTTATGCTCAGCGAGAGATCGATGTCGCCCAACATGAGCAGGAGACGGCGGCTGCGCTGCTGACCTCCATCGAAGAGCGCGTCAAGGCTGGCCTCGCTGTGGAGTCGGACCGGATGTCGGCGCTGGTGAACGAGGCCGCGCGTAAAGAAGAGTTGATTGCCGCCGAGGGCGATCTGGAACTGGCGTGGGCCGGGTTACGCGAGGCGATGGGAGCCCCGGAGCTGAAGGCGTCCGAACTGAAGCCGATTGAGCCGCACAGATTTCCACAACAGCCGCTGGAAGAGGAGATAGCGACGGCTGTAAAGTCACGCCCCGATTTGACAGCACTTGGACAGGCACAATCGGCACAAGGCTCGGCCTTGGGAGCGGCAAAGTCGGAGTTCGGCCCTCGCGTGAGCGCCTACGGAAACTGGGAAGAGGACCGCACATCCTTTGCCGGCTCAGGGGGCAACAACTGGGTAGCCGGTGTCCAGATCAGCATTGACATACTGCCCATCGGCAAGCGCGCCCAGCTAGTACGCGAGAGCGCCGGGAAACAGAAGATCGACGCGCAAGTGGCTGCATTGCAGCAGCATCTGCGTATGGAAGTGAGCCAGGCGCATATTCATCAGCAGACGGCCACACTCTCACTTGAAACAGCGCGGACGGCGATGGACCAATCGGCCGAGAGCCTGCGCATTTTGAAGAATCGTTATAGCGCCGGGCTTGCCACCATCACCGACCTGCTGCGAGCCGAAGATGCCGAGCGGCAAAGCCAGTCCAATTACTGGCACGCCGTCTACGGCAACGCCATGGCCTATGCCGAACAGCTTTATGCGACCGGGACGCTGACTCCCGATGCAGCGGAGGAATTGCAATGAAGATTGTCTTAGGGGCAAGTTTGCTGGCCGTTTCGGCAGCGATGATGTCTGGATGCAATGGCAGCGAGTCCGCTTCACCGGCATCGATACAAACCGCACAGGCGCGAGTAGTCGCAAGCCAGCAGCAGCAGGTTTCCGTGAACGTGCGTTCCACGGGGACTCTTCACGCGCGGGAGACCGCAATTGTCTCCGCACAGGTGTTGGGCCGCATCCAGCAGGTTCTGGTGCATACGGGAGACAGTGTGCGCGCGGGGCAGACTCTCGTGGTGCTCGACGATACGGCTCTGCGCGCGGCCCTGGAGCAGGCGCAGGCGGCCGTCAAGGCAGCGCAAGGCCAGCAGGCCGCAGCGCAAACCGGCGCGAATCTCGCGGCCAGCACGCTGGAGCGCTATCGGCAGTTACAGGCGGAGAAGAGCGTAAGCCCGCAGGAGATGGATGAGAGTGCGCAGCGGGCTGAGGCCGCGGCCGCAAGACTGGATGCGGCGCGCGCGCAAACCGAAGCGGCGCGTGCTCAGGCAAGCGGCGCTGCGGCCATGTTGAGTTACACGCGATTGCGCGCGCCCTTTTCTGGAGTCGTCACCGCGCGCATGGCTGATCCGGGAACAATGGCTGCGCCGGGTGTGCCGTTGCTCCAGGTCGATCAAGCCGGGACGCTACAACTGCAAACTACAGTTGATGAGTCCGCCATCGGCGCGATTCACAAGGGGATGAAGGTGCAGGTGTCGGTCGATAGCGCGAAGCTGACGGGTTCCATTGCGGAGATTGTTCCGGCCGCGGATCCTGCCAGCCACAGCTTTCTTGTGAAGATCGATTTACCTTCTTCAAACCAAATGCGCGCCGGCATGTATGGAACGGCCGAGTTTGTGAACGGCGTTCGGCAAGCAATACTCATTCCGCGCTCCGCTGTTGTCTCACGTGGCTCGCTGGCCTGTGGGTATGTTCTCGATGGCCAGGGGATTGCGCAACTCCGCTACCTGACCCTTGGCGCAACACAAGGCGATCAGGTAGAAGTTCTGTCAGGCGTTTCGTCGGGTGAAAAACTCGTCGATGTACCCGCCGATCGCGACCTTGCGGGCAAGCGCATTGAGGTCCAGCCATGAAGCCAGAACTTGGAATCGCCGGACGCCTGGCGCACTCTTTTCTCAACTCCAAGTTGACGCCGCTGTTCATCGCCGCGTCGCTGGCCGTCGGAATCTTTGCGGTGGCGATCATTCCTCGCGAGGAGGAGCCGCAGATTCTTGTTCCGATGCTGGACATCGCCACCGCCATGCCGGGAGCATCTCCGGCGGAGGTGGAACAGCGCGTGACGCTGCCCATCGAAAACTTGGTGCGCGAGATTCCAGGCGTCGAGTATGTGTACTCCACATCGATGCCGGGCCAGAGCCTGGTTATCGTACGCTTTTTGGTGGGCACGCAGCAGGAAGATGCGCTGATCAAGGTTTACAGCAAGCTCTACTCTAACTTCGACCGCATTCCGCCGGGAGTCTCCCAGCCGCTCATCAAGGCCCGTTCCATCGACGATGTTCCAATCCTGGCCCTGACGTTGTGGGGTGAGCATTACGACGGCTATCAGCTTCGCGCTATCGCCGCCGAGATGCAACACAACATCGGGCAGATCTCCGATGTGTCGGAGACGGTGATCATCGGCGGGCTTCCGCGAACAATGCGCGTAGTGTTGAGCACCGAAAAGCTCAGCGCCTACGGCCTGACGCCATTGGCCATTGTCGGCCACATGCAGGCCGCCAATGCCAGTGTGCGGGCAGGCAGCTTTACCGAGAACAACAGCGAAATTCAGGTGGATGCCGGCAACCTCTTCACCAGCCGCGAGGATTTGGAAGCGGTGGTGGTGGGCGTGGTCCGCGGGCATCCGGTGTATCTACGCGACGTTGCTGAAAAGATCATCGATGGCGCCGCGGAGCCGGCAAACTATGTGGTTTACGGTACGACAAACGCCGGCGCATCGGCAGCGCGCCAGTATCCGGCGGTGACCATCACCGTGGCCAAGCGTAAGGGAACCAATGCCACCGACATCTCAAATGCCGTACTCAAGCGCGTACATGAGATGCAGGGCGTCACCATACCCAACGATGTGACCGTGACCACCACGCGAAATTACGGAGAGACGGCAAAGGACAAGTCGGATGAACTGCTGGAACACTTATTGCTGGCGACACTATCGGTCACTCTGCTTGTGGCGCTTTTCCTGGGATGGCGCGAGTCGGGCGTGGTGCTGCTGGCCATTCCGGTCACGCTGGCGCTCACCATGTCGGTTTTTTATTTCCTGGGCTACACCATCAATCGCGTAACGCTCTTTGCGTTGATCTTCAGTATTGGCATTCTGGTGGATGACGCCATTGTTGTAGTCGAAAACATGGTGCGCCATTTCCGGCTTCCGGAGAATCACGGCCGCTCGATGAGTGAAGTTGCGGTGGAAGCGGTTGCCGAAGTGGGCAACCCCACCATTCTGGCCACCTTTGCCGTGATCGCCGCGGTGCTGCCCATGGCCTTTGTTCGCGGCTTGATGGGACCGTATATGCGGCCCATTCCCGTGGGAGCCTCCGCGGCCATGCTCTTTTCGCTGCTGGTTGCCTTTGTGGTTTCGCCCTGGGCTGCCTTGCGGCTGGTTGGCAGGCATCTTGAAGGAGCAAAGATTCTTGAACCAGAGACTGAAAACTGGCGGACCCGGCTCTATCGCCGCATCATGACGCCGCTGATTCAATCCGCGCGTTATCGCGCCGTATTCTTCATCGGAGTAGCCGTGCTGCTTTTGATTTCAGTTGCGCTGGTGCCCCTGGGACTGGTGCGCGTCAAGATGCTGCCCTTTGACAACAAGAGCGAGCTGCAGGTAGTGATTAACATGCCGGACGGAACGCCGCTGGAGCAAACCGAGCGAGTGACTCAGGCGCTGGGCGAAGAGCTGGCGCGGCAACCGGAGGTGCTGAACTACCAGACTTATACCGGAACCTCAGGCCCCTATAACTTCAACGGTCTGGTGCGCCACTATTACATGCGCAGCCAGCCGAATCAGGCCGATATACAAGTGAACCTGCTTCCCGCAAAGCAACGTAGCGTGCAGAGCCATGCGATTGCCAAGCGGCTGCGCCCGTTGCTGGACACGATTGGCAACCAGTACGGGGCGCACATCCAAGTGAGCGAGGTTCCGCCAGGACCGCCCGTGGTGCAAACCCTGGTGGCCGAGGTTTACGGTCCCGACTTGGATGGTCAGACGCGCGTCGCCCAGCAGATCAAGTCAATCTTTCAGAACACTCCGGGAGTTGTGGACACCGATTGGTACGTCGAAGACGCGCAACCCAGGCTGGTGATGCGTGTGGATGAGGTCAAAGCTGCGGAGCGTGGCATCGCCGTCTCCGATGTAACGCATGCCCTGGCGCTTACTCTGTCTGGCACTGAGGTAGGCCTGATCCACAATCAGGCCACGCGTGAACCTGTGCCCGCCATGGTCGAGCTGGACCGCGCGGATCGCTCCTCCGAGCAGGGCCTGGAGAATATCCGCCTGCCCGGCGCCGACGGCAGCATGGTTTCCCTGCGGGAGTTGGTGATTGTCGAGCACAAGACCATCGATCGCAGCATCTATCACAAGAATCTGCGCCGCGTGGTTTATGTCACGGGAGACGTGGCGGGAGCAGAAGAGAGCCCGGTCTACGCCATCCTGAAGATGAACAAACAGCTCGACCATCTCACGCTTCCGGCCGGATACACGCTGGCCCGCTACAACGCGTCGATACCGGAATCCACTGATCATTATTCGATGAAGTGGGACGGCGAATGGCACATCACTATTGAAGTTTTTCGCGACATGGGCCTGGCATTCGTCGCTGTGCTCATCCTGATTTACGTGCTTGTGGTTGGCTGGTTTCGCTCCTTCATTGTGCCGCTGATCATCATGGCCCCAATTCCGCTTACTCTTGTCGGCATCATGCCGGCGCACGCGATATTGGGCGCGTTTTTCACGGCAACTTCCATGATCGGCTTCATTGCCGGAGCAGGGATCATCGTGCGCAACTCGATTATCCTGGTCGACTTCATCGAACTCAGGATTCGCCAGGGAATGCCGCTAGCCGAAGCAGTGATTGACGCCGGCGCAACGCGTTTCCGTCCCATGCTGTTGACAGCGGCCGCGGTGGTCGTGGGCGCCAGCGTGATTCTCACCGACCCCATCTTTCAGGGACTTGCGTTGTCGCTGATTGCAGGGGCCGTTGCCTCGACCTTCCTCTCCTGGCCGACGATTCCGGTTCTCTACTACATGGTTCACTCCGGACATGAATCCGAAAGTGGACCTCAACCCGAAACCAACCTCATCACCGAAGAAGGAGATTCCCTGTGACAGTTGAACGCGGTGTGCGCCTGATAGCAGGCGTGATCATTCTCGTATCGCTTGCACTGGCGTACTATTTTTCGCCCTATTGGCTGTGGCTGACGGCTTTTGTCGGACTCAACCTGTTGCAGTCGGCCTTCACAAACTGGTGCCCGGCTATGTCGATCCTGCGCGGCATGGGTTTGAAGGGCGGAGACAGCTGCTGTTCCAAGTGACCGATAAAAGCCGCTTTAACTGAACAAGTAGCAGGAGGCTATACTGGTCGTATTGCTAAGATCAGCAAACGATGCGACCAGAATTAGCCCACGCAATCGATCTACTGCGCCGCAATACTCCCGAAGCCACCGAGGAGGCGATCGGATTGCTGCAGAACACGGTCTATTCCTTCAGCATGAAGATTTGTGGCCATCCGGAAGATGCTGAAGACACCATGCAGGAGGTGCTCTACCGTTCCCTGGGCCATTTGGCGAAGATTCAGAATCCACAAGCGCTCGCGGTCTGGCTTTATACCGTAACCAGAAACCGCTGCTGGCGATTGCGCCGCAAACCGGCTCATGCTCCCAGCCACACACTCTCACTCGACGAATTAATGCCGGACGAGGCAGAGTTGGGGCGATTGTTGAAGGATGCAGGCCAGAGTCCTCAAGGCAACCTGCTTCATGCCGAGCAGCACCATCTTTTGCATCAGGCGGTCCTGCGCGTTCCTGCTCAATTCCGGATTGTTCTTGTTCTCCACGACATGGAGGAGATGACCACGGACCAAGTAGCGCAGATTCTTGATCTACGGCCTGGGACGGTCCGGGTTCGGTTGCACCGGGCGCGCCTGTCCGTACGCAAAGAGATGAACAGGATACTGGACGGTACACCCTATCAGCAGGACGGCGCCAAGCCAGCCAGGACAAAGCCCCAGGCTCCAGGATTGAAAGGCCAACAACGCCCCACCGAGTGCCGCGAGCTGTTTTTGAACCTCTCGGAGTATCTGGATGGCCGGGTTGAGCCCCGCACTTGCGACCAGATGCGCGCGCATATCGAGGCCTGCCCTGCCTGCGTGGCGTTCCTGAGCGATTTGCGAGGCGCCATTGACCGCTGCCGCTCGCTTGAACTTATCTGCGATCCCGTTGTTGCTTCGCGCCTACGTACCATCCTCACTCAAGAATATCTGCGCTTACTGGGTATCCCAAGCACAGAAAAACTCTCCGTTGTGCTGTAACGAATCCCCGCTGGCTTGTCTTTCTTTTAATGAAAGAGGAAACAGTGAAAATTACGCATCTTGATTCAGTTGTCGCAGCCTAAAATCCAGGTTGAGCCGGCTACCAAGGAAACGACAGCCCCGCACACATGAGTGTATGAGTAGAGCGGCTCACCTGAGGCGGCCACCATCAATTGCATCGAACGTCTGATCGAAGGAATCTAACGAACACCGTGTCCAAGAATATCTTCTTTATCGGATTGATCCTTGCCGCAAGCGGCCTCGTGTCGCCGCCCATTGCATTGGCCGGCGGTCTCATCTATGGTTTTTCATTCGTTCATCCATTCCATATTGAAGCAAAGAAGCTATCCAAGATCCTCCTCCAGGCCTCCGTAGTCGGCCTCGGATTCGGCATGGATTTGCAGCAGGTTATGCAAGCAGGACGTGCCGGCTTCATCTATACCGCAGCCGGTATCAGCTTCGCGTTACTGCTGGGCTGGGGGCTGGGAAGACTCCTGCAAGTGAAACAAAGAATCTCGTTTCTCATCTCGGCTGGTACAGCGATCTGCGGTGGCAGCGCCATTGCCGCGGTTGCCCCAATCACCAATGCGAGCCAGGAAGAGATTGCCGTCTCGCTAGGAACTGTTTTTGTGTTGAACTCGGTTGCCTTGCTTACATTCCCGGCAATCGGAACAGCGCTGCATATGACGCAGACTCAATTTGGCCTCTGGTCGGCGCTCGCCATTCATGACATAAGCTCCGTCGTAGGCGCGACGGCAAAGTACGGCGCGGTGGCTCTTGCGGTTGGCACTACCGTGAAGCTGGCCCGCGCTCTATGGATCGTACCGCTGTCAATCGGGACCGCAATTGCCAAGAAGAGCAAGGCGCGCGTTCAATGGCCATGGTTTATTCTCTTCTTCTGTCTCGCGGCTGTTGCCAACACTTATGTTCACATTTTCCAGTCGTCCTATCCGGTGCTGAAGCATTTGGGCGTCATCGGCCTAACCGTCACGCTCTATCTGATTGGAACTGGACTCTCCATGAAGACTCTCCGCGAAGTCGGGATTCGACCGTTCTTGCAAGGAGTACTTCTCTGGATATTCGTTGCAGTGGGGTCTCTTACGCTCATTCGCGGCGGTTGGATTCACCTGTAGGGACTTCCTGGGGGTCCGTCAAAGGGAGATGACCAAGCCTCATGAGCATTTAGGATTCTTGAGTGCGGTCTGATTGATCTATTCACACTCCACAAGGACAGCAAGGTTAAAAACAGCGCAGGTAATTGATTATAAAATAGTTAATTGGTGCCGGGAGGGGGGGTCGAACCCCCATGGCCGCGAGGGCCGGCGGATTTTGAGTCCGCTGCGTCTGCCAGTTCCGCCATCCCGGCGTGTCGTTCAGATTCTAAGTACTTGAGTTTAAAGTGGTGGCCAGAGACGGGATTGAACCGCCGACGCCGGCCTTTTCAGGGCCGCGCTCTACCACTGAGCTATCTGGCCTCAGGGCTAACTTCGCGTTGCAATTCCAGCGCGGATTCCGGCATCGCCGGAGCGGGTGGACGAATCCAGGGACAGTTGGCTGCAACAACTTGTGACAGTATACCAACTCGCCGGTTCCCGCGCCAGAGACCCCGCGGGCCCCCGGGCGCTGCCGCAATTGCTCAGGCCTGCCCTCGCCCACCATGACTGTTCTACACTGGTAGGCATTATGCGCCGATTCCTCTGCATTTTCGCCTGCTTTGTCTTCGTCAACACTGCTACCCTCCACGCTCAGGCGCCTGCTCAATCACAAACAGGGGAAGCCCGCGCCGCGCGCGCCTTCCAAGCCGCCGTGCACGAGGGTCCACCGGCGCTGCGAGCCTTTCTGGACCAGTTCCCCAAAGGCGCGGACCTGCACGTGCATCTCTCGGGTGCGGTCTATGCCGAAACCCTCATCCGCGATGCCGGCGAGGACGGGCTGTGCGTGGACCCGGCGGCGCTTTCGCTCGCACAACCGCCCTGCACCGGCAATCTGATCCCGGCAACCAAGTTCACCGGCAACATCGACCGGCAGACCCAGTTGCTCTATGACAAGCTGATCGATGCGCTTTCCATCCGCAGCTTTGTTCCCTCCTCCAGTTGGAGCACACACGACCATTTTTTCGCCGCTTTTGACCGCACTGATGGCCTCAAGGATCACAGTGGTGAGTGGGTCGACGAGGTGGCGAGACGCGCCGCTGCCGAGAACCAACAGTACATTGAGCTGATGCAGGTGCCGCCCTTCAGCCACGCACTGGAGATCGCGAACCAGATCGGCTGGAACCCGGGATTAGCGCAGGCCGAACCAAAGGCCTTCGCCGAGTTCCGCCAGAAACTGCTGGATAAGGGACTCCGCGACGAAGTGGCCGTGGATCGCGAGCAGATGCGCGCGGCCGAAGCGCAGCGCAAACAATTGGAGAACTGCGGCATGGCGCAGGCCGCTCCGGCGTGCCAGGTCGAGATTCGCTACATCTGGCTGGTGCTGCGCGACTTTGCGCCGGAGCAGGTTTTCGCGCAGGCGCTGCTGGGCTTTGAGACCGTCAAAGCAAGCATGGACGCACACGACGCCCGCTACGTCGGCATCAACTTCGTGCGCCCGGAAGACGGCTACGTAACCATGCGCGACTACACCCTGCAGATGAAGATGCTGGACTACTTGCACTCCGTCTACCCCAAGGTGCGCATCAGCCTGCACGCCGGAGAACTGACCATGGGCCTGGTGCCGCCCGAGGGTCTGCGCTTTCACATTCGCCAGGCTGTCGAGCTGGGCCACGCCGAGCGCATCGGCCATGGCGTGGACGTGATGTTCGAGGAGGACGCCCGCGGCTTGTTGAAGGA
>Ga0326728_10013498_pt1 | contig 17715 bp, 27 predicted proteins | sample MB3enrmetagenome_FD_207602 | JGI IMG/M metagenome (GOLD analysis project Ga0326728, IMG submission 207602) | Lab enriched peat soil microbial communities from McLean, Ithaca, NY, United States - MB31MN | ecosystem: Environmental > Terrestrial > Soil > Wetlands > Peat | place: USA: New York... | reverse complement strand
GAAGGGGTATGCGTCTTGGTTCCCGATGGACGACTGGGAAATGGATGACGGGTCCAAGCAGGGTGGTGTCATTAACTCTGGTCCTGCGCGAATCTGTGACCTCTACGCTATCTTCATGGAAGCATTGGTCATGCAGATCAATACGATGCTGGAAATGGATGCGTACCGCCATGGACAACAATCGACCACAACGATTTCGGATAACCGTTACAAGGTATCGAATGGTTTGGATGAAGCCTTGAATAACGGTATTGACACATCGCTCTATGGAAACATCTACAAGAGCTATGGTCAGCAGTTGAGGAATGGAGCGGTAGGAGCGGCAATTAACGTCACTCCTCTTTACCTCGGCCAGCAGGTAACAACCGGAACAACGTCATCTCCTGCTACGAGCAGCCCTGGACAAATCAACTTTGGCTCTTTATTCCAACTTTGGACACAATGTAAGCAGACAGGGGGGAAACCAAAGTTGGGAATCACGAATATGTACGGCTTCAAGGCTATTGCGATAGCTTTGGATGCTTATCGGCGTGACGTATCGAATACCAAGCATGACATTACGTGGGATGCTTTGAACTTCAATGGAACGCAGATTTACTCCGATCCTTTGGCTCCATCGGCGATTGCTCAATACTACATCCCTCTATCGGGAAACCCTGCTACATCTGGGGCATCGGGCAATACAACGCTAATAGACGGCGTAGGATCGAACACGGCAACAGTCACATACACTACTCCTCAATTCGTTAATGCAACAGGAGCAGCAATTAACTTGTCGCCAACAAACTCTGGTTTGCCATCGAATGCAAGTATTCAGCCTTCGGAAGCGGTTTATTTCCTGACGCCTGAGACTTTCAAACTTCGGACCACAGACAAGCCCGGATGGAACTTCGGAGTTCGCAGAACGAGTCAGTGGAATAACGTGAGCGTGGATACAATCTTCATGCGGTTGGCTACAAACCTGTATTGCGTCCAACCCAGGCAGAATGCATACGCCTTTGGATTTACAGCAATTGGCTAATGCCAGTTGAGGATTAAGTAAGCAGGAAGAGAAACAAGTTTTCAGTAGTTAAGGAGATTTAAGATGCCACAACAACAAGCACTTCCCACCTGGCTTGCACTAAACAACGTGAATAGCGCGTCTCAGTCGGGTCAGACCGATCCGGTCACAAACTTCCCATATGCGGGTGGTGGGTTAAACGCTGGCGACTACTTCGACGTGACGAATGACGAAGCTCTCTCTGCGTCTTACACGACCAACGGCATTTTGTATTCAGGTCGTTATCGTTATGTACAGGTTGACTCAGGCGCAACCTCTTCAAACGTGAAGACAGGAACCGTTGGATACCTTCGCGCAGGAACTTCAGTGAAGTCTGCCATTACAACAGCCGTAGGTTCTGGTATGACCAACGGAACATATACGGTTACTGGGACAACGGCAACAGGCGGAGGTTCTGGAGCAATCTTACAGATCGTCGTTGCCGGAGGCGCAATTTCTGGAAACCCAACAGTAATTGCGGGAGGAATCAATTACGTTTCTCCTCCATCGTTCTCTTTGACTGCTTTAGGCGGTTCTGGAGGTTCGGTTGTCGCGCAGTTGGGAACATCGATGAACATTGTTACCAGCGCCGATGTTGCTTTATCTGGTAACGTAGCTTTGGCGGGTGTTGGATCAGTTCGTCCGGTAGTGTTCTTGAACTCGATCACTCCGGGAAACTATGGATTCATTCAAGAACTAGGAGTAGCTACAGTATTATGTGGCTCGACCAACACACAGCAAGCAAACTACTTTGCCATCGTCACTAGCGGAGGCTCTGCCAACGGGACACTGGCTGCATCTAGCCAAACCTATGGACCATACGCAATTGGCAACGTTCTTGATCCAGTAACCTCACCACTTGCAAATACCCCAATTAAGGTATTGCTTGATGGCCCTACAGTCCAAGACTAACAGAGTTAGGGGTGGGTAGAAATATCCACCCCACAGGTTTATAAACAAGGAGAAGCAATGGTTCTCACAACTTTAACGCCAGTGAAGTATCCGATCCATACTGGTAACCGGCAGGTGTTTATTGGATATGGTAACGGTCCTGCTTCTTACAACCAGACGACAGGCGACATTATTTCCGTTTCTTTCCAGCCGTTCTTTATTGACGCAGTGCTTGGACTGGTTGTAACAACGGACGGAACCTATATTGGCGTTCCTGTGCCGGTTGGTGGCGTAGCAACTGCGGCAACATGGGCGATATTCTGGTACACGTTCTCTCTCACGAACACTCCGGGATGGGTTCCATTAGGTAGCGGAGCCAGTATCGCCACAAAGTCGGTACAGTTGACGGTGATTGGCGGGGCATAACAAAAGGATTTTTCAACAAGGTCTGTTTTTTCCTCTCCCGGTGGACAGACATAGACGCCCTTCGTGAGTCCCGGCAGGGCAACTTGCGAAGGGCGTTTTAGGTAGAGGATGAAACAAGAAAAGGAAAAGGAGAAAGAAAATGAACAAGAGTCATCATCCAAAGATTCACGCAAAGGCTGCTCCCCGGAATGCAAAGCACACAGTTAGTGCAAACGCTCACAAATCAGGGAGTTTGAAGATCAACCACCACAAGGGCGGTGGCAAGAGACAAGGGAAGAAAACTATATTGAAGTAGTTTTCTCGATGCTTGAGCGTTGATGGGAGAAAAAGCGGAGGTGCGTAAAATGGCGACGAAGAGCATCTACAACACATCTGGCGGAGGTTCTGCTGCGAAGGTTACGCCGACAAACTATGTCGTTGGCGGAACCCACGCTTCGGGCGAAATTGATCTCGCTAGGAAGACTAACGAGGAGTTCCCAAGGTACTACAGACAAGCAGTTCCCGCCAACGAAAAAGAAGACTAAGAGGAAGGAAAAACATGGCAACCAAAAAGAAGGCTACAAAGGGTACGGCGTGGATGGACGATCACGACGATGCTCATTTTGATGGTAACCCTGCTTACAGGAAGAGTCTTCCACGGAACCGGAAGAAGGCAGGAAAGAAAGCCATTCATCCTGTCAAAGTAGCGGGGAAACTCAAGATGCAAGGAACGGCTAAAAAACCTGCTACAAAGCGGTCTTCACGCAAGCGGGTAGCGGGGAAGAAGTAGAAGGTGAGAAGTGTCATTCGTAATCGGAGCGCGGGAAGTTGGTGTAGGCGAACTCGTCAAGATGTTCGATTACCCACCTGTCGAAAGTTCTAGCGGCGGCAAGTTTTCCTTGCTCTGTGGCTGGAAAATACCCAAAATAAGCTCCCACCCCTTTGCGTCTAACATCACATGTCCATTTGTTATGTTCTTTATTCCAAGAAACTCCTTTGTATCCCGACTTATTTCTAATAGATTTCCCATGTTTTTGAATTCGCTTTGCGATTTCTTCATCAGAATAAGACGGGCGTGGAAAGTTGAGAACGGCATCGTCTCCGAATATTACAATTGCCCTACAATCTCTGGCGCGAGCAGCATCAATTTCTTCTTTGAAATATCCAATACCTATTGTTTTTCTATTGGTCATAAGACAACTACGCCAGAGTTTTTCATGCTTAGCCCAAGAAACTCCGATGAATTTGGAAGTACAATCTTCACGTTTGGGGCGTCTTCGGCTACACTCAGAAATCTTTTGCAACCACTCCTTCGTATTATGAAAAATAATCATTTTTCGCAACGACTCTGGTCTATGCTTAGAGCCTTTTTCCGCTCCATCTCCACCAGATGTGCCATTTGTAAGTTCGGGGTATCCAGGGATGCTTCGATAAAAAGCAATCCATCGCCTTTCAGCTTCCCGCCAAGCATCACTATGCGTTTTTTCGAGCAATATTATACTCGGCTTAAGTTCTTGTGCGAGGAGAGATTTAATCCAGTTAACTTTCTTTGTATTTGGAGAAAGTTCAAATTTAGAAAAATGGTCATTGTACCGGCGTTCAGGATCAACTGCTTTGCCGACATAGCGAATATATCCAGTTCGCGGATCAACCAGACCATAGATAAATGCGGTATCATTGGATGGCGGCAGGACAATAACGTGTTCCTTCACGTTGTGTTTCATAAGGAACCCCTGTTCCTTGTGCGACTGTCCGCCGCACCTTTATATTTTACCGCACTCATCAAGCGGCTGGGCTACCTGTTGATGCAGGTTGCGCATGGAATTACCTCCATTGTGCGGAGCCTAGCCGCACTTAACTCTTCTAATTATAACACGATGGAGGCATTATATGGCCTTCGTTAACATGGTTCAACAGATGTTAGGCATTGCGGGCATGAACAGGGGCCTTGCAGCTACGTTAATCAATGAAGCATACACCTCAATCCAAGACGAAAATGCTTGGAATTTCCAGATACAAACTGGAGGTTGGTTAACCCCTGGAATGTTAGGCGGACCAAACTCTAACTTTTTAAGTCCCGGCACAATTACCGTCACGCCATTCACAAATACGATTACAGGAGATGCGGTTGCAACAGCAGCATGGACGGCAACAGTTCCTTACCCTCCATTGCTTACACAGCAGCAAATTCGTGTACCCTATTATAGCCTTTACAATATTATCGCGCTAGGAAACAACGGAACGGTTGCCTATGCGACAATCCTGAGCGGTGGTTCTTCGCAGACGCCGGGAACCTATGTTGTACCTATTCTTGACCCCGGAATAGGCGCAGGAGGGACTGTTTCGATTACGGTTAATGCCAATGGAACGGTAACTCTCCCTCCTGTTCTTTTAACAGCGGGAAACAACTATACAACTCCGTACATTACGTTTTCGCATGGAGGAACAGCAGCGAAGTTCTCGGTCACATTGATTGCAACGCTGACAATTGATAGACCATGGGGAGAGCCTCAAATCATCAACGGGGGCTATCTTGTGTATCAGTGCTATTACCCTGCTCCAGCAGGGTTCAAAAGATGGCAAACCATAGTTGACACGACTAATAACTCTCCTATGGATTGGTGGAGTATGACACAGGAGGATTTGTCACAAGAAGACCCGCAGAGGACCGAATTTGACCAGCCAACCTTCGTTGTACCCTATGGTCCTGATACTAGGCAAGGGAGTTCGACTTATGGGCAAATGTTGTACGAACTCTATCCTCATCCTTTAAGTCAACTTCCATACACGTTTATGTGTCAGTGTAATCTACCACCTCTTGTTAACCCTACAGACACAATACCTGCCCCACTTACAGAGGAGTTGGTAAAGTGGAGAGCAATGGAGGTAGCGTATTTGTGGCGTGAGAGCCAAAAAGGGGACAAGATGGAGCGTGGGTCGGGGGCTAATTGGCAATTCTTAGCTGGTGCGGCGAGGGCTGAATACGATAATCGCCTCAAAAAAATCAGAATTATGGACCGGCACCTTGGAGACATCTATTTCACCAAAGCCAGAATGAATGGCACATACAACAACGATTCACACACTAACACTAACGGAACGGCTTCGGTCGGCTCATTTGACCGATAGGAGGAAACAGAAATGCCACCTTATCCCGGTAATGGTTTAGCAGCGCCCCTTGCATACACGAAGCAAGGATTGTTTTGGATAGGAGAAACAGTGCCAGTAGCGGCAACACAAGGATCACTAAGTACAGCCTTTATGCTACAAAGGGTAGACTCAGCTTTCTATCCTTGGGGCTTTGCAGTAGAGGTACAGTTTTCCGGCGCTCCGGGGTCATTTGAAATAGACATTATGGGGGCGGAAACGGAGAATGGGTATCCAAGTCCGGGGAATTATGTGAAGATTGGAAGCATTACTGCTGTTAACGCAAGCAATGTAGGGCGTTTTGAAACTACATCTTTGTACCCTAAGTATGTTGCATTGTACTTGGCCTCGCTTGCAAACTCTGGCGTTACGATAACGGCAAAGATTTCTAGGTAAGTAAAAAGGAAAAGACAAAATGAAAAAATTTTTACCATTTATGTTTCTGTTCTCTGTTGGGGCAATAGCTCAGACGGCGGTTCTTCCTGTTTACGATTGCGTTAATAATGGCACACAGGCTCTAACTTCCGGCATGAAATCAACCAATTATATGCAGGGAGTCGTACCTTACTGCACTGTTACAGTTTATCTAACCGGCACACAAATAATAGCGACAACTTCTCCTCAAACTCCATTTATAGCAAATAGTAATGGTTCAATTACTCCAATTTATGCAACTATAGGAACGGGATATGATGTAGTATTTAGTAATAGTTCTCTAACTGTATGTCCAAATTGTTATACAAATCCAGTAACCTTAACTGATGTTTATATAATTGCAACTGGTGTTACCGTGCCCGTTCCTATTAATGAAGGCGGAACGGGCGCTGTAACGGCACCGGCTGCTTTAGCAAACTTGGGCGCTGCCGCGCTATCGGGTGCTGCATTTACCGGGCCTGTGTATGTAAATAGCTACTTTGAAGTTGGTCCAAGCTCAATAGCAACTAGCGGCGTAGTGGGCATTACGCAGCCGGTGAACGCGACAACTTTTCCCGGTCTCGGTCCAGGATTTGCGTTTCACTCGCTCAGCACCAGCGGACTCATCTTCAACGCAGACGGCTTTTCCGGATGCTATCCCACAGATAATGATGCGTGCGCTTATGCTGATTTTGATGCAGAGGCGCAGCTTAATGGGGCAACGAATTTCAATCACTACGTCAGTGGCCAATTCAGGGGCATCTACAACGGAACCGGAGGCATTTCGTCGGGAAGCACTCCTCGCTGGGATGGCATAGATATAGCATTGGTAGCCACGGCTACCAGCGTTGGAGCGATCCCAACAATAGCAGGAATCCATATTTTCCCGCCAAACATCATGGCAGGATCAGCAGTGACTCTAGGTTCTGTTTACGGTTTGCAAATCGACAATATGCAGACGGTGATTCCGTTTGGAGGAGCGCCCACCGCTATTTTGACTGGCACGGGATTAGTGCAGTTTGGCGATTCCACCTATATGCCACGTTTGCTACAAGGGTTTAGTGGAACGGCTCCCGATTTAGTCGATGTTTATGCCTTACTGACCAACACGGGAATAGGAATGACAGTTTATCCGCCGAATGTTCTCGATGTTGATATGCAGTCAGGTAACATGATTGCGCTGCATCCGTCAAGCAACAATACTGCTGATTATACAGATATAAAAGCTACATTTAGTAGCTCTACGAGTGTTTCCAATACACTGAGCTTCAATATAGCAACTGTTACGGCGGGGACTACAAGTAACTCACTAACCTTGCGCGGCGATGGAAGTGTACTCTTGGGTAATTCCAATCTTATGCTGGTAAATGGGACTGGCTATTTCTATGTTCCCGGTGGCGCATTTGCCACAACTTCACTTGGCACTGATGCTGTAGATATAGGAACGTCAGCAGCGAGCAGCTCATTCCCGCAATTAGTATTTCGTGGATGGAATAGTGGAGTTGGCGATCCGCGAATTGTGATTGTCACAAACGGATCATCAGACATTGGAATTGGCGATGATTCTACCGGAGGAATCAATCTCGGTTTTACTGCCGGTCCTGCTAGTGGATGGGGCACTATCGGCATGAATATCGCCATAACTTCGGGCGACGTGACAATGGGTACAATTAAATGGTTTCATGCCGCGCCTACAATCACTAGCGGTTTCGGCACGGGTGCCGCGATAAATAGTTCAGATGGACCTACGTCGTTTACGATGTCTACTGGCAGCGGTTCCTGGGGGTCAAGTGGTGTTATCGGTCTGCCATCAGCCGCAAATGACTGGAGTTGCACTTGTACTATCAGCAATAATGCCGTAAATTCAACAATCAACCGTTGTATGCAAACCAATGATTCGACAACAAGCGCGACGATCACCAATTTCAACTCAAGCGGAACGGCGACAGCATGGAATGCGAATGTTTATTTGCTGTTAAGCTGCTTCCCACACTAAGGAGACGGAATGACGAAATTTGCATTTGCATTTCTGCTTTTGGCCGGTTCGATGCTGACCTATGCTCAGGACAAACCTACCCCGAAGAAAGAGCCGACCGTGGCCGAAATGAAGCTGCAACTCGCGCAGAAAAGTGTCGAGATTGCGGACTTGAAGGAGCAGCTACTCCAGGCGACGGTGACAATTGGCTTGCTTCGGAATTTGCAGTATCAGGAGCAAGTGGTTCAACTTGCTAAGGAAAAACAGGCGGCACAACAGGCAGTTAAAGATGCACAGCCCCCAGAACCCGCGAAGAGTGTACAGGCACATTGATAAAGCCTACGGTTCTATTGCCGTTGGTGCAGCATGGAGATTGCTCGACCCGGCGCAGCAATAAACAATCGGGCCTCGCCGCCGACAGTAATAGCGGCCCCGAAGATCGGCGAGGGAGAACGGAAGTACGAGGTACGATGAGATGGCGGCACATGACGCGCAACAAGTCCGCGAGTGCATGGGCAAATTTTCAGCGTTGGAGATAGAGATGGCTACCGTGCAGGCAGAATTGAAACCCTTGAAAGAGGCGGTCACAAACTTCCGCTCTCTGGATCGAAACGTAAATGAGTTTATGACCGAGTTCAGGACTCAGCGCAAGGACTCAGAGAAGGCATTGGAAACCGCTGCTCAGACTGTTGCTGCGACGCTTTCAAAATCAAATTTTCGGCGCGAAAACGCAGACTTCTGGTTCAGAATAATTATCGGCATACTCATGCTTCTTATTGCCATAGCCACTCTTCATCGCGAATGGAAGGCATCAGGAATGGAGATGCCAAAATTCTACCAGCCCAAGACCACCGGCCAGCTATTGACGGCCCACAACCAGACGCAGGAAGCCGACACACTACCGCCCTACAAGGAGGGATACACGAGATGAACGCCAAACCAGAGGAACCGATTCAGTGGCCGTGCGGACATGAAGGAGAACCAGACTGCCCGCCGGTACAGTGCGTAAAAATCCTTGCAAAGCTGACAAAGAGGGAACAGGCGGCTATTCATAGGCACTTCCAACGCTGCTATGACAACGGACGCAAGCACGAAAAGGAAGCGCAGCGGGCCTGCAAAAAAGGGCAAAAATAAGCCTTGACAGGAAAAGTGGTAAAGTGGTAAATTCTACCACATGAAGAAAACCGTCAAAGTTGACGAGGAACTCCATCGCCGCATCAGGGCACGTGTAGTGGAGCAAGGCGGAACTATCGAGCATTATGTGCACTGTGCGCTCTTGCACAGTCTCGGATTCAGAACGCTTGCTCCACGCAAGTCAAAAGACGCACGCAAGCGCACCAAACAGGAGGGACCATGCAAGTCCTAGTAGGGAATGATTGGAAATCAACCGTCGCCGGTTACGCAGGCTCCGTGCAGTCTATCGCGGCAGCACTCACAACGTTTTTAGCTGTGGTGGCCATGCAAGACCCCGCGCACAACTGGCTTTGGACTATCCTTGCAGCCGCCGTGACGTGCGCTGCAACAATCGTTCGCATTATTATCGGCATCAAGATGAACTACGTCCAGAGCGACCCCAACATCGGAACGCTGGCAAACCCTCAAGTGGTCAATGTAACGACTACCGGGCCTGTGCCCGAAGTAACGGCTCCCGGCGCTGTGCCGGTCAAGCAGTAGCGCATCTTGCAGCGAAGGGGCGTACATGAGCGTTTTCAGCACACCGAAAGCTCCGCAGATACCATCTCCAAAAGGTGGGGTTTGCTTTGCTCACGGGAATTATGATGGCGCACAATGCCCACAATGGCCGTCTTGTATAGCAATCGTAGCGAAACAGCAGAGGGCAAGCGGCCTGACACGGCAGGGAGGATGAGGCGATGAATCTTGGGACTTTAAGACAAATTACTCGCGACTTGTCGGATGCCACGGAGATTTTCATCCGCGACCCACAAAAGTCGAAAGATAACGGGTATCGCGCTGTCGAGATAATCAATGTCGAATACGAGCCAGACGAAAGCGGTGAGGAATCAGTCGGCGTCGATTTCGTAATTTCTAAGTAACCCCACGCGCTCCGGCGCACAACCGAATGAGAGGACACACGCACATGAAACGAATCGCAATCGCCGCAGTTCTGGCGCTGGCAGCTATCGGCGTCGTGGGCTGCAAGAGCATCAACGCACCACTCCCGCCCAACGCAATCAACGCAACGGATTCCGGCGTTAATCACACGTTACAGGCCGCTCACGCTGGCGCGAAACAATTCAACGATGATGTGCAGGCCGGGAAGTTCACTCCGACTCTCGCGGAAAAGGCCGCATACGATTCGGTTGTGAACGCGCTTAACGTGGCCGATCCGCTCTACCAGCAATGGCATAAGGCTTTGGTTGCGAATCCTGACGCCGGGGAGCCGCAGCAACTCATCAACGCGGTTGTGGTTGTGACCGCCAACATCAACACTGTGCTATCTGCAATCGGAAAGGTGAACTGACATGACAGCGATTATCACACTCGTTCTCGCGCTTCTGCCTTCGGTGCTAAAGTACACAGGCCTCAACACGAACCTCGACAGCCTGATTGTCGCGCTCGGTACGGCGCTCTCCGGCCTTATCTCTGGCCTTGTGAACAAACAGCCTGCTGAGGCCACCGTGCTGACCACGCTACAGGCCACAATCGCCGCGCTGGAAGCGGATACGAGCCTGGACCCGACCATCAGGGCAGATATTGCCGAGGGCGTTTCGGTATTGAAGGCTGGCATTACCGGCTGGCAGGCAGCGGACGCAAATACCGACCCGTCTACGCTGACACCGTTGCCGACTCTGTAACAGCGGCTACCCCACACAGCGGCGGGGCTACGGCTCTGCCGCTTACAAGTTGCGCGGGCGGGGTGCTATCCCGGAGGCTAGGGGATACCCGCCATAACTACCAAAGAGACCAGTGCCGGATTCCGGGTCCGGTCCTCAGCGGTGGCCTAAACGGTAAACGAACCCGGCCCGCGCACAACACGTTCCCGGCTCTCGCAAGGGGGCCGGGTTCGTGCGAAGGAGGATGTGATGAGAAGGATCGAATGTGAAAATAGTACAGATGAAGTAATCCGTAGCGTCATGAAGGACATGCGTATGTGTTCTTTCTGCGCTCGTTGTTCGTGGACGCCGCGTGAAATGTATACCGTCGTGAGAGAGATAATGCGACTGCGCTCTATGCTTGCATTGAAATCAATGCAGGAGTCCCAATGACCGCCTACGCACTAACAAGCCTACAGCCAGTAGCGCCGCTCCAGATTAAGTTCACCGATGAATTTCTTACGCACATGGTTAACACGCCGAGACAGTATGATGCAACTTGCTGTGCTTTGGCTTTGGAAGTGATTCGACTCCGCGCCCAGATTAAGCAAGAACGCAAAGAGCATCAAGAGGATTTGCGTGACGCATCCCGAAGCGCATCCGATGAGGCGACATGGAAACACGTCCAAGGAGATGATTATGGGTCTTTCTGACGACGAATTAGTTGTCAAGTCGGTTTGGAAGAGCGCCCATGCCGTTCAGGACTTTCCCGGCAAGGTGACCATACGTCGTTTTAGCCCTTACAAAAAGGTTAAGATCGAGGGCGAAGGCAAGACGGTTGCAGAAGCATGGAAGAATACAGCAGACAAGATTCGCGCTATTTGGGAGGCCGCATGATCTCAAGCATCCCCTGGACCGCACCCGCGCCCGTACAGCCGGCAGGACTCCTCTACACGCCGGGAGACGTGCTGGCAGAGATTATCGCCAAGAAAACGGCAAAGTTTGACGCAGCGGGATTATGCCAATGGACGTATCAATCTTGCCGGTGGTGTCGGGAGGGTTACGGTCCTGCGGTGGAATCCTCTGTAACGCCTGGATGGTTTGTGCATCCTGATACGCCCGTGGGACGTGTTGCGTGTGGTGTTCAAGATAGGATTAGATTCCCAAAATGTGCTGATTGCGGACGCTCGGACGATCATCATGAAGAAGGATGCTCTGGGAGGTATGGACAATGAACGTACTACACAGCATCCCGCCGCCTCACGCGGTCACGACAGGACACGCCGGCTGGCTCTATACCCCTGCAACGGACCTCTGCGCGTGGGCCTGGTACGCCCTGGTAGCCGTGGCCCTGATTTGGCTTCTGCCGGGGCAGCTTGGGGAGTCGATCAAGGCGCTGTGGGGGCCTGTGGGCGCGTGGATTGCCGCCTTGCCGGGGCTGCTGGCCATGGGCTGGTGGGGTTGGATGGTGCTGGGCGTCCTAGAGTCTCCGAGGGTGCTGGAAAATGTTTTACCCGACTTTCTATGGAAAACCATAGGCAGGGAGCAGCTTCGGCGGCTTGGCTTTCCGGGGTTCATCCCACCGGAGACGACCTGATGGGGGTATGATTGAGTTTGCCGGTCAGATTCACGGTAACGGATGCGCTGAGTATTTGTGTCTAATGGCAGGCATCGACCGGCACAGTTTCGCGGCTGTTATGGCCGCATCAAGTTGCGCGGGCAAGGTGAGCGCCTTAGTCCTATCATTCTAAAGCCACCTATGTTTCCCGGAGACGGCGAGACGGCCCGCGCAATCCGTTTCTAACGGAGGCAGAGCAGAAGCAACGGAGGCAGAGAATGGAACACGCCCAAGTAGCTGTCACTGTTCTCGATGACGCGCTAATTGACGTAGATGTTGTGGATGCTGTTCTTGCCATGAACGCTATCCCGTACATCGAAACAATCAGCAGTTGTCAGGGAAATCCGGGACCGATAGATTTTCAAAAAGGAATGTATGGCCATATCGCTTTTAACCATTCTCAAGGATGGAAACCGCTTGTTGAATTTTGTCTTATTGACCTACGTGCAAAATTCTCGGAATTTATCGACGATGAAATCCGTATTGACATCTTTGCGAATAGTAATCCTTATGCGTGGTTGAATTTTAGGAATGAAATGCTCTCGCTTGTCACGACACGGCTCAAAGAATTAGCTCATCAATAGGGAGGCATGAGATGGCAGCATTGAAGACGTATTGTCCGAATTGCCACTTTGACGCGCACGGAGTAGAATCGAGATGCGCGGCGTAAGTCCATGGAAAGCCCGGACGCCCCTAGCGAGGGTATCCTAAGCACGATCTAAGCGTGTTGGCCCTTGGGTGCCGCACAGGAGGACAGGATGCACGAAATTGTTTGGAATTATTTCGGCTACATTGAAGGCTGTGTCTGGCGGTACAACGGCCATGTCAGTACCTTTGTGCGACTTTGGGCTTGAGGAGGACAGGATGGCAGATTGGAATATCGCTTACAACTGGATGATGGAATTTGAAGACCCCGCCCGCGCCTACGCTACGGTGCCGGACCGATGCCCTGCCGGATGCGCGGGGCCATGCTTCGCCATCTCCGGCGTCAACTCCGGAGTGTGGCCGAAAGAGTTTGCAACTCTCAAATTTCTTCCACAGGAGATGCGCGGTTCCGGTGTCGAGCAGTTCTACTACAAGAATTTCTGGAACGAATGGTACGCGCAGCTTGACTCAGACGAAGTGGCAAAGCGGGTCTTTGACATGGCCGTGAATGGCGGACCGGGAACGGCGGTCAAGATTCTACAGACGGCAGCAACGCATGTCAGCATCTTCCATGATACTCTTCCGGCGCCTACAATCGATGGAAAATGGGGGCCACAGACAGTTTCATGCGTAAACGGACTGCCGAACGATGAAATCGTCGCCGCTTTTCAGCAAGCTCGCATCGCCTACTACAAGGCCATACCCGGCGTAGACCCCAAGATACTCGCGGCCTGGATAGCGAGAGCAGAGAAATGATACCTTGACAAAAGGAATATGTGATAGTATTAGTCTATCGGGAGAGGTGGGCGTGAGCCTGTCTCTCTCTTTTTTTTAGGAGATTAATATGCCCTCAGAAGAAATTATGAAAAAATTCCATCGAGGAACGCTTCATAGCGGAAAGAAGGTTAAGGGAAAGAAGCGTAAGATCGTTCGTAATAAGAAACAGGCTAAGGCTATCCTTTTATCGTATCTTCGGCGCGAAGGAAAAATAGGGTTACGCAAAAAAGGAAAAGGCAAGAAAACCGCACATAAGAGCGTATCAGGAAAGAGGTAATCAAATGGCTCAAGATGATGCGGCACAACCCCTCTTAGATATACGGAATAAACTGATAGACTATGCGCGTAAGGCTAAAGAGTGGGGAGAATCAGGAACTAAGAATTTAGACACCACTTGGCATGATGAAATGGTGCGCAAGGCGAATGAAAGTTTCCAAAAAGATGCGGAAAAGAAGAAGATTGTCAAGAAACCTGTCCAGAGTGCGGGGACGAGAAAGAAGCCGACCACAAGCAAACCAATCTATAGGAAACGAGTGGCAGGTAAACAATGAACGAGATTGAAAGTTGCACACAAGAGTCAATAGGTAAGGGTCGCAAGAAAGTTGCGGGAGCGCGTAAGATCGCAAGGATGAGGAAAACCACTAGGAGAGAAAAAATCACAAGGAAGTTAAAAGGAAATGGCAAAAAGACGTAAATCTCAGACAACAGATGTAGCGGCACAGACACCTATGCCTAGCGGCGGTAGTAATGGTAATTGGGATGTAGGAATCAGATCAGCCGATAACGGAGCGGTTATTAACATCAGCCACAATACTGGCGGGAAAAATCCAAAATACGAGTCCAAAACTCTTGTCGCTACTTCTCCCCGTCATGCTTTTCGCATAGCCGCTGCTCATTTGCCATCATTAGCGAAAAAGGTTGGCAAGAAAAAGGGTGGCAGAGGAAAGAAGTTTGCTCTTAAAAAGAGCTAGAATAGACTCATGCCAAACGGTAGCTATTCATGGTTGACCCTCAGTACCGCTATCTCCCAATTAGGGCAGAGGCTTAATATTACTCCGTCCACGACTTCCTTTTGGACAACTGCGGAGCTTCAAACAATAATTACGACTTCACTTCGCATTTTTAACAGTTTAACGTGGATGTGGCGGCAGGATTTTAACTATAACTCTTCTATTCTCTGGAACTCTTTAGGATCGCTTACAGGATCACCAAGGTTAAGAACACTTACAGATACTTACGCCTACACTGAAATGGAGTATATGTTGTTAGAACCGCCCTCTGGTGGAACGTGGTCGGGGACAAGCCAATTTTCAATCTCTGTACTTTCCCAAGCCCTCCAGCGGCGCAGGGACGAGATGATTCAGATTGGGAATCTTAACCAAGTTCTATCCTCTGGAATTTCTCTTATCCCAAACACGATAAGGACTCAACTGCCTGATAATGTTATAGATGTAGAACGAGTTCGTTACCTTCCCGCTTTGGCTTCTCCTACGGGAACGGCAATAGCTGGAGTGCAGACAATCAGCGTAAGCAACACCTACGGAATAGCGAACGGACAACTTATTTATGGGACAGGAATAGCCCTGGGAACGACCGTTACCGGAGTAGGAGTAGGAACGGTCAATATTTCTCTTCCAACGTCAGGAGCGGTTTCGGGAACGCTTACGTTTACGGTTCCTAATACCCTTTACCGAGACGATACGATAGCCAATGAGTTTTATGAGGCTCCACTTTATCAACAAAACTCAGGAACGCCACAAACATTTTCTTTGTCATCTGAGCCGCCCTTATCGTGGCAGGTGGACATTCCTCCAGCGCAAGACGGAACCTACGAGGCAGTTGTATTGCAATCAGGAACGGCCTTTAATCCCCCTACAGCGACCCTTCTAGGCATCCCTGACGACTTTGCATGGGTATTAGAGTGGGGAGCCTTAGCAGACCTTCTAGGACAGGAATCAGAGGCAACTGACAGAGAAAGATCAGCCTATGCGCTCAAGAGGTATCAGGACGGCTTACAGTTAATGCTTAAAACTCCGTGGATTGAGTTGGGAAGGGTGAACGGGCAGGCGGTAAGCATAGACAGTATTGTTTCAAGCGACAGATATAGTCCTGAGTGGGACTCCAATCCTACTGGCTTTGGGCCTATGATTGTGGCGGGAGGAATGGACTTCCTAGCTGCTCCCGTTTCTTCAAATGTCGGAGTGACTGTACTTGGGAACGCCCCTGTTCCTTCGGTTGGAACTGATTACTTGCAGGTTTCCAGAAGCGACTGGGAGATCGTTATTTTGATGGCTCAATGCAGGTGTTTATTCAAAATGGGTGGACAGGAATGGAAATCTGGATTAGAATTAGAGAAACAGGCGATTCAGATGTGCGCCGCTGAAAATTCCAGACTGAGAAGCCTTGGAGCCTTCAGTGATGTGTTAGATCAGCGCGGCCAAGCGCAGGAACGGTCGATGAACAGGTACAATGTAAAGGGAGACAAGGGATGAAACGTCCTATAGAAGAGATTGCCTTTCTTAGTATGGTTATGGAACGCCTTAAATCCATGCCAGCCGAGGAATATAAATTAGTGAGCGAGAAACTGGAGATTATAGGGCGTAAAGCAAGAGGAGAGAAGTTGAGGTAGAATAGAACCATCTCATCGTTTTCCGGGAGAGGCGATGGAGCGCAGGTGAAAAATGGCTCTCGGACCATTCGACCACAAAGGGATCGATTTAGTTTCACCCTTGAATCGGATTCGCTCAGGTTTTACCTCACTGAGCGTCAACATCCGGTCCTACTTCAAGGGTGGCGTCACCTTCCGCAATCTCCTAACAGCGGCCATCTACACACTAGGAGCGGCAGTACACAGTCTCAAAAGGCTCAATGATTTAACGCCCAACGGTCCCCCATCCGGTTTCTCTATAATCAACGGCGCTTCGACTGTTTTATCCGCTTGGAACTCAACAATAGGTGTAAAGAACGTAGCGACAGGACTAAGTGGGAATCCTGTTTCTATGGTTCCTTTCCGTCCCAATGCATCCGTACAGCCTTGGATGTATGTTGCGGATTCAGCGGCAGCAGGATCGACTACGCTGCATACTCAGTACCTTGGTCTAAACAGTTATGGTCCCTCCGGTACTCCGGTAAACTTCGTCTCCAACGGCATGATGAAGGTTTCCTGTAATGACGGGTATACGGGAACTCCTACACCTACCGCAGTGTGCTGGAAAATGGGAATCGAGGAGCCTCAGTTAGCTCCAGTTGTGTCTACTCAGAACTCAAGCATCGGGACAACTGGAAGCCTGTTAGCGACGGCTATTCCGTGGACGAACTACAATACCGCAAACTCTAGTAACAATTACGGAGAAATTTATGGATTTCCATACACAGGTCCGACGCCACCAGTAGACGGAACAATATGGTATAACATTAACTGTCTCTATGCGTCATACATAACAATCAATAGTATGACTCCGGTTCTAACTCCATCTGCGCCTGTCATCAACGGAGCTACAATCACCACCCAAGCGGAACTTGTAGCAGCTACTAGTGGGCGAGTAGGTTCTGGAAGTCCCGGTTATCCCGGTTATCCGGGGCAATTTATTCAGAATCTAGGATCAGCAACTCATCCAACTACTGCATCGTATGTCGTTGGAGCATTTGTAGACTCAAGTGGCGCTGTAATGACAACCGCTGAGTATGTATGGGTTGCTCCTCTATTTATTCCAGCCGTGGTAGATGTAGGTGTTGCGTTAGCTACGAGTACCAATATACCAGTGCCTTACGGAGCGTATGCTTTTCAGGTTGGAATTAACTCAATTGGAAATACGTTTACGCAGGGAGGAACACCAAATTCAGGTAGCATAAATATCAATTATACGGTGACTACACTTGCGTTACCTCCAGTAACAGCTACCATAGGAACATTGACGGCATATTATTGGGGAGACTCTCCCACATCAGGACCAGTGGCATCTTATATTTGGAAGAATCCTGGGGATTCTGGTGGTAGTGGTCCGACGCGATCTATTTCAGATGCGGTAGG
>Ga0326728_10013496_pt1 | contig 17716 bp, 15 predicted proteins | sample MB3enrmetagenome_FD_207602 | JGI IMG/M metagenome (GOLD analysis project Ga0326728, IMG submission 207602) | Lab enriched peat soil microbial communities from McLean, Ithaca, NY, United States - MB31MN | ecosystem: Environmental > Terrestrial > Soil > Wetlands > Peat | place: USA: New York... | reverse complement strand
TGCTGTTTGTGAAATCCTCATATCAGCTTCTCCTTTCGGTTGTAAGATAGTGCCGATTATGAAAACACTAAATCATATTGTACATCTTCGACTGAAGGAGAAGCCTTTACCTAATAGTATGTCAACTCGGACTTGGTTTGGCTACCGCTTAACCGAGGTGGTTAAGGGCAACGTTGTGTGAATAAAATTGAAATTACCGCTGCAATCAATGGGACTACTATAAGCCAAAAGACGACATGAATTATAAATTCATCACCATAGGCAATCTTTCTCTCACCGGCCTGCTCTTGGCGTTGATAACGGTCTATCTTAACCACCTTCTCGCCAACAGCAGGGAGAAGATTAAACGGAGGCGGGATCAAGGGCAAGTCCTTGCAATAGCATTCAAGCCAGAACTGGACGCCCTTATCCAAACTGACCAAGACTGCCGTTTGATATTGAACCAACAAGCATATCAGAAGCACGAGAGGGCCATCCGAGATTTTATGCTTTATCTTTCTTGGATTGATAAGCTCAAGTTGCAATGGCGGTGGGCTCGCCTTGCAATGCTTAAAATAGGCAAAAAACAGCATATACCATTCTATGAACAATATGCAGATTGCGGCTCTCTTGATAAAAGACGAATGGTAAGACCTGTTGTTATCAAGCGTATTCAAGACATCATTTCCTTCGCAAATAAATGAAAGATCACACAACAACCGGCTGAAACCGACCGGTGATTGCCCTGTTTATTTTTTGATTCTCCCTGCCCCGGTGGGTTAGCCGGGACGTTGGGCATCTCGAATTGAGTGAAAAAATGGTCGCATCTGGACCTACAAGTACGCAGCTCGGTCTCCTCGCCGAGAACCTTGTGATCAACGCCCTAATCCTCGCGTCACAAGGCCGCCTCGCACCATTCCGACCAGTTGCCGACGACGAAGGAATTGATCTTCTTCTCTACGACAAGGGTACGGGCCGAGTTCTTCCTCTTCAGGTCAAGGCGCGAACAAGGACACTTAAGAAACGCGGAAGCTCGGAACGAGGGAACATCGTACACTTCCAACTGCGCAAGGTTGCACTTCGGCAAAAGGGAAAGACTCGTCTTCTTGCCGTTCTTCTCGATGAGAACGCTGCCTCGATCACTGCAGCTTGGCTGATTCCCCTGGATCAGATGGAACGTGTGGCGAGAAAGATAGGAGAGAACTTCGTCATTCGGTCGAATCGCTCTATAACGTCAAGGGACAGGTTCAAGCCGTATTTTTTTCCCTCTATCGATACTCTAGTTGCCAAACTCATGCAGGAGTTCGAAAGATTTGATGCATCCTTTTCACCTATGTCCGTGCTTCGGTGAAGAGAAAGTGGCCCAACCGCTGCACCGGATCGCCGATAAACCCGGCTCCCGATGAACTCTGTGTTAGTGATAAAAATGAAGAAAAAGAGATCAGCAGACAAAAAGTTCCGGAAGATTCGCAAAACTGACATAATGGGCATTAGCATTGCAGGAATCATCCTAGCAGTACTCTGGGCAACATGCATTAGTTATTTTGTCAGGCGGGACTTCTTTGGCTATCAGAATTATTTCGGTCAACCGGTCGGAGCTCTTCTGGTGCTGGTTATCCTTCTTATCGCCACCCCTGTTTACATAATCATGACAGCAAAAAATATAAGAAAACGCAAGGTCGAGATGACATCAACACCGAAATGGATGAATATCCCGCCTTGGAAATTTCCATGGGAAGGAGATTGACGAGAAAATTAAAACTCTCACTAACCATCGCATCAGCCTGACGCGGATTAGCCGCGTCAGGTTTCTGTATTGGTGATTGCCCGCGCTGGTTATGCAAATCTTTAGCGCCGCGCGCGGCGCTAACTGTGAGATAGACAAAAACATCAAATGGAAAGGAGAAATAAAAATGAAAAGATTAACTCGTAGTGTAGCTTCAGTAGCAGTAATGGTTTTCGGTTTGATAATCCTCTTACCGTTCGCAGGGGGTTCGAATGAGGGCGGCTACTCGCCCGAGATGAAAGCAAAAATTGATGAGATGAAAAAAGAATTAAAAAAGTACACGGATGAAAGAGCGACGGTAGAGGAAAACCTGGTAACTTTTGACACCTTAGATTTTGTGGTATTCAGCAATCAGGAATGGGTAAGACTGCATGAAAGCCATTCGAAGGACGTCAAGGTCAACTGGCCTGATGGTCATCACACAAACGGCATAGACAGGCACATTGAGGACCTCAAAGTATTGTTTGTGTATGCACCTGATACTAAGATAAAGGTGCATCCTATAAGATTCGGGTCAGGAGAATTTACCTGTGTAACGGGTATTATGACCGGAACCTTTACTAAACCTATGCCCGTTGGAGGCGGTAAATTTATTCAACCCACAGGCAAACAGTTTTCCCTTCCCATGTGTACCGTAGGGCATTGGAAAGATGGCGTTATGATAGAAGAATGGTTGTACTGGGACAATGCAACATATATGAAGCAAATTGGAGTAAGACAATAGAGCAATCTCGAGAACGCGGGATCGATCCCATGGACCTCTGATGAAATCAAATCCTGCAGGTACCGTTCATGGAAGGACAGAAGAATTGAGGGGTGAGATTTTTCAATGACTGATCTGATGCCAGCTATCTTCTTCGGACACGGCAATCCAATGAATGCCTTATCGAGGAACGTCTACACTGACGGCTGGGTTTCTATCGGTAAATCGATTCCGCGCCCCAAGGCCGTGCTCGCGGTGTCTGCTCACTGGTATATACCGGCCTGTGCGGTGACTGCCAATCTTGTTCCTCGCACAATCCACGACTTTGGCGGCTTTCCACGAGAGCTTTACCAAGTCGAATATCCAGCACCAGGCAGTCCGGAACTTGCCCGGCGTGTAAAGGATTTGCTTGTCCCCGTTTCGGTAGGACTTGATGAAAGCTGGGGACTTGATCACGGAACGTGGTCGGTACTGCGTCACGTTTTTCCAGACGCAGATATCCCCGTTGTGCAACTGGGTATTGACGAAAGGCGGCCGCCGCCGCTCCACTATGAAATCGGGAAACGTCTTGCGCCGTTGAGGGAAGAAGGCGTTTTAGTCATCGGTAGCGGCAATGTCGTTCATAATTTGCACTCCTACGCATGGGGTAGCCGCGGGGTTCATCCTTTTGATTGGGCTGTGCGTTTTGAGAAACACGCCCGGGAGTTGTTGCTTAAAGGAGACGATGCACCGCTTATCGACTATGAGAGGCTCGGCCGTGACGCGATGCTGTGTGTTCCGACGCCGGAACATTACCTGCCGTTGCTTTATGTGCTTGGTCTTCGTAAAGAAAATGAACAGATTAGTTTTCCGGTACAAGGTGTCGATGGCGGCTCGGTCTCTATGCTTGCTGTCCAAATAGGCTGACCGGGCTGCCCAACGAGTTGGTGCGCCGGATCGCCGATAAATCCGGCTCCCTGTGAGCTTTAGCGTTCAGTCTAAACCCCGCCTCCCTTGGCCCCAAAATCTTTCATGAAAAAATAAATGGCCGTTTTCAGTAAAGAGGGTAATGTTAATAATCTGCTCTGTAATTTGTTTGACAGGGGGCGAAAGAAGCCGTTACATTATTCTAAAATTGATTGGATACGACGGTAATAAGCGGTCTGTTTGGGATTTCGGGGCCGTTATTTCAGTACAGAACCAGGTATCCGATGTAAATCAAGTGGAAAAGGAGAGTAATGATGGGACTGTTAGAAGGTAAAATAGTGATTATCACCGGCGCCGGCCGGGGAATCGGAAGAGCGGAGGCCTTGGCCATGGTCAAAGAGGGCGCCAAGGTCGTGATCAATGATCTGGGTGGCGGCTTGGATGGAACGGGAAAACAGGCCATGGTCGCCGATGAGGTGGTGAATGAAGTCGTGGCCATGGGCGGTCAGGCGGTTGCCGATTACTCGGACGTGGGAACGCTGGAAGGCGTGGACAATATGATCTGGAGAGCGCTCAGCAAGTTCGGTCGCCTCGATATCATGGTTAACAACGCCGGAATCTTACGGGACAAAACGCTTCTGAACATGGAGGAGAATGACTGGGATCTCGTCCAGAAGGTCCACTCGAAGGGGACTTTTCTCTGCACGCGGGCAGCTGGCCGCATCATGAAGGCCCAAGGGCAGGGCGGCGTCATCCTGAACACCACCTCCATGTCCGGCCTCATAGGAAATGCCGGGCAAGCCAACTACAGCTTTGCCAAGGCGGGCATGTACGGCTTCACCAAGACCGTTGCCGCAGAGTTCGGGCGTTACGGCATCCGGGTCCATGCCATCTGCCCAAATGCCTACACACGAATGACGGCTGGCCTTCCAGGCCTTAAAGGGATAACCGAGGAGATGCTGAATCCAGCCACAGTAGCCCCATTGGCGGTCTTTTTGGCCTCCGACCTCGCGAAGAATCTCACGGGTCGAGTCATCCTGGCCCATGGCGGAACCATTGGCGTTAAAGTGGCGGAATTCAAGATGATCATGTCCAACGGCTTCAACAAAAAGGACGGCCTCCCGACCGCCCAAGACATTGCCAATAACATCGACCGAGTGATGATCACAGAGCCTGATCTTGAGATGATGGCGGCCTTCAAGTTCGAATAGCAAATGACCCTTACTCCGGGCAGTCCTCGAAACCAAGATTGGATCAGGCAGGTTATAATGCGCCTGGCAGGAGAGGAGCAGCGATGACAGCGGAAGACCTGATTACTTGGCTTTGTGATATCGAAGACCTTGCCTGCAATTTCTATAAACGTGCCACGGAGAACTTCAAAGAAGACCCGGCATTCACGCGCTTTCTGCATCGGTTGGCGGAGGATGAGGCCCAGCACTCTCAGCTTCTGGCGTCTGCCCGTGACCTGTTCCGCAGCGCAGGAGAGTTTCCAGAGTTCGCCGTTATTGTGGACGCCGGCACAAGGGATCGGCTGGAAAAGCCAGTTCGCGATTCCTCGGCTAAGTTGCTTGCCGGTGATTTGACACAAGCGACACTCCTATCAGCCATCGTCAAGGCTGAATTTTCCGAATGGAATGATATTTTTCTGTACGTTGTCACTACCTGCCAGAACGATTCGAAGACTTGGCAGCACATCGCCGCAACAGTCCAGGCACATCGAAGCCGGATCGAGAAGTATCTCGACGGGCTGCCGGATGGCCTCAGGCCGATCGAAGACGTACGAAGTTTTCCCAAGATCTGGGAGCACGCTTTTCTGATTGTTGAAGACGAACCTCTCATCCGCCTATTGTGGGAGCGGCTTCTTCAACAGCGGGGCAAGGTAGAATCTGCGACGAATGGCCGCGAGGGGCTGGAGAAAACGAACCGAAGTTTCTTCAATGTCATTATCACAGATATTGACATGCCGGAAATGAATGGACTCGAGTTCTTCCGCCAGGCAACGGCAAACAATGAACGGCTAAAGAAGCACTTCATTTTCTGCACCGGTAATGTTGGCCCTGAGGTTTCAGAGGTTGCTTCATCCAATCGGATCCCATTGCTCCCAAAACCCTTTACGGTCAAACAGATTTTCGAGATGGTTGACAGAGTGTTAGAGACGGCGCTTTAAGAGAGGAAGAGCGTCATTTCCGAATTCGATCAATGGTATTCCTTTGCCTTCTTAGTTTTTAATGTCATACCCCAATAAGTTTAACGATCTATTCCTTGCTTAACCGAAAGGAGGAAATCCTATGGGAATCCGAACTGCAGAAGAATACAGGGCCAGCCTGCGAGATGGCAGGCGTGTGTACATCATGGGAGAAAAGGTCGAAGATGTCACCACTCACCCGGTTCTTGGCGTGTGCTGCGACACCATTGCCGCTTCCTATGACCTTTGCGTCTCGAAGGATCCGGCCATACGCGACCTCTACGTCGCCCGCCACCCCGTCACCGGTGAGCCGATCAACCGTTTTTTTATCACTCCCAGGACCAAGGAAGACCTGGCGGACCGGACGAAGATGATCGGTCGCTCTATCGAGTTGCTTGGCGATCTGCCCTTCGGGCGCGATATTGGTACGGATTGTTTGAACGCCGCTTTTGTTGTCGCAGGCAAGATGGGAAAGAAGGAATACCAGCAAAATGCCGCTAACTTTCTTGAACACCTGAGAAAGAAGGATCTCTTTACGTGCGGTGCCGTGACGTGTGTAAAAGGCAACCGCTCCAAAGAACCGGCGAACCAGAAACATCCTGACTACTATGTCCATGTCGTGGATAAGAACAAAGACGGCATTTTTGTCAAAGGCGCCAAGGCACACATCACCAGCGCGCCCATAGTAAACGAGATTGTCGTCGTTCCTACCCGGCAGATGCGAGAAAACGAAGGGGACTACGCGGTCAGCTTCGCCATTCCAGCTAACACCAAGGGCGTCACCTTTGTGTGCCGGGGCGGAAGGGGCACCTGGACAGACCATGAATTTCATCCGGATAGTCCTATCCGGACGCTGACAGAGGCCATGATTATTTTCGATAACGTCTTTGTTCCCTGGGAGCGGGTTTTCATGTGTGGCGAATGGCAACATTCCATGCTCCTGGCTTATACCTTTGCCACGTTTCATCGGTTTACGGCGATCAGTTACAAGATACCTCTTGTAGAGGTTATGGCGGGCTGTGCCGTGGCAATGGCCAAGTATAACGGTTTGGAAAAAGTAGGCCACATCCGTGGAAAGCTCGCTGATATCGCCGCCTATGTCGAGACACTGCGGGCATTGACCAACGCGGCAGCTCAGGACCCCGTCATGTATGGCGATATCGCTGTGCCGAATCCTCTGATCGCCAATATGGCCAAGCTGCATTTCGCCAGCAAATACCATTCTTTTATCGAGCTGATCCAGGATATCGGAGGCGGTATCATCGGTACCGCGCCGGACAAAAAAGACTGGGACAACCCCGACATCCATGACGCCTTAGAATACTATTTGGGAGGCTCGGAAAAATACAGCACCCTGGATCGTATGAAGATGATCCACGAGACGATGCGGCAGGTCTGCTCGCACGAGTCGGCCTTTCACGAGATCATCACGGTTCACGCCGAGGGTTCCATGGAAGCCCAGAAGATGATGATTCTGACCGAATCGCCGCTGAACAGATACGAAGAGATGGCCAAGCGGAAAGCAGGGATCATACCCTGGAGCGGGACGGCAGTAAAATAGGGATGTCTGATAAGATAAGACTTGCTCGTGTTGGGCGGAGGCATTCGAAGGATGTGCCTGATACGGGCCGTCGTCAACCTTACTTAGACGAGTTGATCGTTCGCATTTGGAAGAGGTGTTGACAAAGGCGGAGAATTAAGGATTCATCGAGTTTTTTGAAGAATCTTTCTTGAAATGATAGGTACCATTCGTATCATAACCCACTAATATTAAAAAATGTTTCTGAAATTTATCTTGACTTTTGGCACAAACAAATATATACGTTTTGCAAGCAGAAAACTGCCTAAGTAACGAATGCGGAATAATGATGTGGAAACGCAATTTATTCACGCAGCATGTACCGGTACTCCACGAGTGAAGAAGCCCTTCGGAAGAGTCGGAGTCAAACGCACAATTTCCTCGATATCGCAGCGGGTCTTCCGTCCCTTATTGGGCTCGTAATCGCGCCATAGAGGACGGGCGGCAAAGAAGGAAAAATTGGTCTCGAACAAAGGACTGAGAGCCAGTATTTATCCAAGGGGTGGTAAATTTTTGCCCATTCAGACGAAAAAGGTCAAATTTGTCACCTCTCTATGACCCGTGATATTTTGAAAAGTCATTTGAAATCAGCTTGTTAAGTGGTAAGAATTATTTTTGGCATTGAAATTGCTCAAAAACTAATCAGGATACTCATTAGATTGAGGCGCCGTAAGAAAAGTATCGCGACGGAATTATTTCAGAGAAGATTGGTTTTGATTGTGGATCACCGCAATTGCCCTAACGGACGTAACACGTCCGGAGATGTTTTTTGGAATCAGGAAAAGAACCAAGATTAACGTGGTAGATGGGTATAAATACCCAGCTCTGACCGCAGTAAAGATGAATGGGGATGCACAATTCGTTGGCTGATAAGCGAACAAAGATTTTTCTGTGATCGCCTCATCGTTTTTGTGAGGCCATCAACATCAGAAGGAGGAAAATTATGATAGTTGCATGCGAGAAATGCCGGAAAAAATACGAGATAGACCCTGAAAAATTTGAAGGAGAGGTAAGTAGGTTTAGATGCACATCCTGCGGTAATGTCATCACGGTTTCCAAATCGATGGCCAAGACTCCTAACCCATCCCCTCCAAAGCCAAAGGGAGAAAAAGCCCCCAGCGCCGGATTGGAAAGTTTCGGTTTGAAGAAAAGAAAGCTTGGTTTAAGAGGCAAAATATTCCTGATCATCTTTATCATCCCCCTCGCGATGCTGATTCTCGCCGGGCCTATCGCCCTGGGCTACATCAATAATGCGATGGACCTCATCGTCAGCGAGGATGTACAGTCTGCGACAGAGAGGGCCAAGAATGAGATTAGCCAAGTGGCGGCCTCCATTGCCAATCAGGTGGAGGTATATCTTCTGGGCCACCCGGAATTGAGGAAAGAAGATTTGGCGGATGATGCTGGTTTAAGAAAAATAGTCTTTCAGCGCGTTTCATTGTCTGGTGAGGCAAGTTTGTATCTCAGGTTCAATCCTGAAACGCGAGAGCCCTTAGGCACTTTCCTTATAAGCCGCAACAAAAATGTGGAAGGTCAATCTCTAAACAGTCTGATGGTCAACGGCACACTTGGCAAAGACAAGTATGACGAATTTGGGAAAGTCATCCTGGCAGGATCGCATGGGGAGCATCGCGTAGCATCCGATTTTTATCTCGCGAAGATGGAAGGCGGTATCTTAAAGGAAAAAATATTAGCCTGTTTGCCAGTAGCACAAACACCTTACGGCATCGTGGCCACTGCCGATACGGATGATTTTATGCTCTCAGTAAAGCTACTTGAAACTCGTATAAAAAATCTAATTTTCGATACGAGAAATATTGTGGTTGGAGTGTTTGGAGGGACCCTGGTGCTCATTGGTATCATCATGTTGCTGTATATCCAAAGGGTAACGAGGAAGATCAAATCTCTGACCGAGACAGCCTACCGCATCAGTGTGGGTGAATTGGGGGCAGAGGTAGGAATTAAATCAAAGGATGAAATTGGAGATTTGGCCGATGCAATCTCCCGTATGCAGGATAGTATTCGTCTGTCCATCGAGAGGCTTCGGAGAAGAGCAACTTAACGATACCTCAGGAAGGTGAAGGATGGATGATTCACGGAGGAGGCTTTCGTTTTGTGCATGGCAAAATGCCTTCTATGCCGTGAGGGACGGAAAGTCCCTTAATTTCGGAGAGAAAGTTTTAGAGCAATTTTATGCCTGAACTATTTCTCGGTGATCTGGCACAAGTTAAACTCTTTGACATTCTTAAACCCCTTTTTAGTGGCAAAAAGACCGGAAAGATTGTGGTTAAGGGGAAAGAAAGCGCAGAATTATATTTAGAGCTCGGGAATATTACCCATGCCAAAACGAACAATGCTGTCGGAGAATATGCTTTCTTTGCCCTGATGGGAATAAAAATCGGGAAGGCTTCGTTTGAGCCGGATGAAGTCCCGTTAGAAAGAACCATCTCCATTTCAACGGAGCAACTCCTTTTGAATTGGTCTTACCGAAAACAGGAGTGGGATAAGATCAAAGAGGTCATTCCTTCTCCCAGTGCGTCTTTTCGTCTCTCCCTCCAGAAGAGCCCGGAGAATAAGAATATCAATGCTGACCAATGGAATGCATTAGCCCTCTGCAACGGGACGAAAACCGTCTCAGAGATTGCTGGAACGCTCAACTGGGATGAATTCAAAACTTCTAAGACAATTCTTCAGCTTGTCCAGTTAGGATTACTGGTGAAAGCCGAAGGGCAAAGACCAGTTGAGAAAAAGGTGGCAGGGGAGACCTTTTTTCTAAAGGTGGAGAATGAACTTAAAAAGGCGATAGGGCCGGTAGCTTCCGTCATCATCGATGATAAACTCAATGAGCTGGGCATGACCTCGGCGTCCCTTCCGCAAGATCAAGCACTCCCTTTTGTCGAGGCGCTGGGTGAGGAGATTCCTCGCGATGCACAGAAGAAAGAGTTCATGAGGGTGATGATGGAGTTTCTCTCCTCTGGGAAGTTATAAAGCGTAGGCGGGGAAGATGACCTGTCTGGAGTCGATCCTGAAGAAGCGAGGTGACCTTCCAAATTTGGCATTAATTTTGCTGGCTTAATCTTAAAGAAAAAAATGTGGAGTGTTTTATGCCTGAAATATTCCTCGGCGATCTGACACAAGTTAAGGTTTTTGATATACTTAAGTCCCTTTTTAGCGGTAAAAAGACGGGAAAGATTATATTTAAAGGAAAAGAAGGCGGAGAATTGTATTTGGAGCTCGGAAATATCACTCATGCCAAAACGAGTAATGCTGTTGGAGAGTATGCCTTCTTCACCCTGATGGGATTAAGCGCTGGAAAGGCTTTGTTTGAACCGGATGAAGTTCCGTCAGAAAAAACCATTTTCACTTCCACTGAACAACTCATGTTGAATTGGTCTTCCCAAAAGCAGGAGTGGGATAAGATCAAAGAGGTCATCTCTTCTCCAAATGCGGTTTTCCGTCTTTCCCTCCAGAAGGGTCCGGAGAATAAAAATATCAATGCTGACCAATGGAATGCATTAGCCCTCTGCAACGGGACGAAAACCGTCTCAGAAATTAGTGAAGCGCTCAATTGGGATGAGTTCAGAACATCTAAGACAATCCTTCAACTCGTCCAGTTAGGATTATTGGAGAAGGCAGGGGAGCACAAGCCTATCAAGAAAAAACCGGTTTCAGAGAATTTTCTCATGATGGTCGAAGCCGAATTGAAAAAGGTGATCGGTCCCATGGCCCCTCTCATCATCAAGGATAAACTCTCTGATCTGGGTGAGACAGAGGATTCTCTTGGCCAGGATCAGGCCTCATCCTTTATTGAAAGGCTCAGTGAAGAGATTTCCTCTGACTCAAAGAAAAAGGAGTTCCTCAGGACCATGATGGATTTTCTTTTAACCGAGAAGAAATGATCTGGATCCTAATGTATAGACGAGGTTGAACATCGCTTTTATAAGGAGGATTTACCAAAAGGCCAACAGGGCGATTGGAACCTTTTCTCCCTGAGAGCCGTGGGAATACGGGGTTTCAAGAATAGAGAAAAAGGAGAAAGCCATGATTCTTCCAAAAGGAGAAGTAAGACACCAAAATTTGTTGACAGCCTATACGGATGTTTCAGCCCTTCTATCGGCTCTAAAATCAGAGGGCTTCAGCGGTACCCTTGAAATAGAATTCCCTGAAAAAGAGGGGACCATCTTCATCGATTCGGGAGAGGTTCTCAATGCGGAGATAAGGGAAAAGAGTAACGCCGAAAGGAAGATCGGACAGGAAGCTATCCAGGCTTTTTTGAGTTTATCGAATCAAAAGGATGGGGTCCTCAATGTCTACCGATTGCTCCCCGAACAGGTGGCTCTCGTCATCAACCACCTTCAACACGAAGTTCTTTTTAAAGAATTGTCCACTGATTTTACCCGGTTGGACCGCCTCCTCTTGAAGTTTAAAGAAGACAAACATGACGGTTTCATCGAAGTACTGACAAAAGAGAAGAAGACCTTAGGGGTTCTATTCGTGGAAGGGGGAGAACCCGTAGATATGTTCACCATTCCTGAATCTGGTCCGTCTGTTTTCGGCCGAAAATCAATCCCCGTATTTGTGGAAAATGTGAGTAAACAGGGAGCCATTCTAAATGTCTATAAAAGTTACGGCAAAATGTTTAAGAAAGAGAAACCCGTTCCTGAAAGTAAGCCTGTTCTACCACGTAAACTTGTAGTCGAAAGCAAACCAGTAGTGGAAAGCAAACCGCCGTCAGGGGGTAAGGAAGGGCTGAAAGAACTTATCACCATCCTTCAGGAAACCCTCTCCACTGCCGAGAAATTGGTGGACGCGGCTTCTCGAAATGGAACGTTCATTGTTACCTTTAAGAAGTCCTTGATTGAAAAGGCCGAGGCATTTATTTTTTTAGACCCGTTTGCCGGCGAATTCGAATATCAGGACGGGGTGATTCGCTTTTCGGGGGAAGTCGGGGAAAAAGAATTTACCAGGGGTATTTTGGAATGTTTGAATACGACACTTATTCTCCTCGGAAGAGAGCTTCCAAAGAATAAAATGCTTCCCCTAAGATTGGTAGCAGAAATAAGATCTTTCTTAGAATTACATAGCGATACGTTGGAGCGCTTGGGGGTAAAGGAAGTAGTCTCATCATCTTTGCAATAAAGATTCCCTTTATGGATATGACCTTCAATGGATATTCTTAAGAGAAAATGGGAAGAGGGTGACCAGTGGGGTTTCCAAAAAGAGCTCTAATAGGCAAGGTACCGCTTTCAAAAGGGATTTGCCTATCGAGAAATCGATGATTCACGATCAAGATCCTAAAAAAGGCGCGAAATAAGCCTTAAAGGAGGTTAACTATGGCTGAGGCGAAAAGAGGGGTTCCGGCAGTGTCCGGTCCGCCAAAGAGATTGTTTGGCTTGCGGTTTAAGATGTTTTTTCTTTTCTTTTTTGTTCCGATCGTCCTTATCATTGCTGCGGGTCTCGTTTACATGAATCATATGAAAACTCTTTCAGGACTTATTACTAGAGAGAGCTCACAGTTGGTGACCAAGATGGCTGAAGAAGCGATCGCCGAGAAAAGCAGATCTGTGGCCAAAGAGATCGAGCGCTATCTGTTGAATCACCCGGATTTGAAGAAAGAGGATTACATGCAAGATCCGGCGCTAAAAAGCATTGGTATACAGAAAGTTGGGCAAACCGGATATACCTGTCTTGTCTCCAAGGTTCTTGAGACAGAACCCAGCTGCCTCTGGTTACATCCAAAACAAGAACTCATTGGGAAGGATATTGTCTTGGTCATGCGGAAGACACTCGGGGATGGATACGACCGCTGGTTTAAGATCCAGGATACCGCTTTCAGAACAGGCAGGGAATCCGACGGATATTATATGTGGTTCGATCAACGCGAGAAATACATGGTCATGGTGCCTGTTGCGGGAACGAATTTCTTTATCGCCAGCACTACGTACATTGATGAATTTACTTTGCCCATGACAGAGCTCCAAACACGGGCCAACCAATTGACTGCAAGAGCGGCACGTACCGTGATGATTGTTTTGGCGGCCACAGCAATACTCATCGCCCTCATTGTCTTTATCTACAGTTATCGGTTATCAGGAAGACTGAAGTCTTTGTCCGATGCGGCTGACCGTATCAGTTTAGGCAATATCGATGTGGAATTAAAGGAAATCAAATCGAGGGATGAGATTGAAGACCTGGCGGATTCGTTTAGCCGTATGCAAGCCAGTATCCGCCTTGCTATAAAGAGATTGAGGGAGCGAGGATAGGACGCACGCTGGAAGAAGGGGCGCTGTTCACTACTTAACTTTTGATCTTCTTTAAGAACAGGTTCCCTTTGCTGTAAGGCCTCGTTGCTCCCGCTCCTTCAAATGGGGTCCCTCGTCAAGTCACGCCGCTTTTATCCGCCTACCCAGAAGACCACGGGCTCTGCCCTTTGGGGCCCCCGTCCGGAATCCTCTATCCTCGCATCACAGACCGTTCCTATGTTCTTGGGCCACCCGATTCCTACGGGTCTATGAAAGCGTTGAATCGCTTATCTCCGATGTTGAGCCGATCTTTCTGTATCTCCCTGTTATTTCCTGCTGATCAGGACAGCTCATTATTTTAATTAGGTTTTGTGGGTTGCCGTGTTGCCGATTTCGCTTGACAATTTGTTTTTTCTCAATATACTTCAATATACTTAGGATTGCCTCAGTGATTGTCAGTTCACAGGGCTGAACAGCGCATTCAGCATTTTCAATGGCCAAAAGAAAGTTTAACCGACGATGGGAGAGAAAATGAAAGCCTTCCAAGAGGACACGGCAAGGTATTGGAATCCTGTTGTTGAGACACTGCCACAGGAGAAGTTGCGATCCCTCCAGGTCAAGAAGTTCAGAAGGATTATGGAGTGGGCTTACGAGAGGTCGAAGTTTCACCGGAAACTCTATCAGGAGGCAGGCCTCGAGCCGGGCGATATCAAGACCTTTCAGGATGTGGCGAGGGTGCCAAAGGTGGAGAAGGCGATGATGAGGGATATCCAGAGGAAAGATCCCTTTCCATACGGTGACGCCCTCTGTGTGCCTCTGGAGGAGGTGACCGCGTTTCGTCAGACCAGCGGTACTACGGGGACGCCTGTTTATCAGCCCGATACCTGGCAGGACTGGGAGTGGTGGTCAGAATCGTGGGCGTACCTGCTTTATGCTCAGGGATACCGGAAGACCGATCGGGTCTTTCTCCCGTTTGGATACAATATCTTTGTGGCCTTCTGGGCGGGCCATTATGCGGCCGAGAAGTTGGGATGTGAAGTCATCCCGGGTGGGGTTCTGGATACCGAGGCGCGGTTGTTGAAGATTCAAGAGTTACGGGCCACAGCGATGATGGCGACGCCGACGTATGTACTGGGGATGGCGGATGCGGCACGCAAAAAGCTGGGGATGAATCCTGCCAAGGATCTGACTATACGAAAAATAACGTGTGCCGGGGAACCGGGAGCGAGCATCCCATCGACCAAACAGCGAATGGAGGAGGCGTGGGGGGCAAAGGTTTACGATCACGTGGGGGCGACAGAGATCGGGGCATGGGGTTTCGAGTGTGTGGAACAACCCGGGGGTCTTCATGTAAACGAGGCGTTGTTTCTGCTACAATTGGAGGATGTGGAGACGGGAGAGTTGATCGAGGAACCGGGCCGGAAGGGAAAATGCGTCATTACCGCCCTTGACCGAATCGCCCAGCCATGCATTCGATTCGACTCCAAGGACGTGGCGGAATGGTCGAAAGAGCCTTGTCCCTGTGGAAGAACATTCCGAATCATTCAGGGAGGGGTAGTGGGAAGGGCAGATGATATTACGAAGATCAAAGGGGTGCTGGTAGCTCCCTCCGCTATCGAAGAAGTGGTTCGTTCGGTCAAGGGATTGGGCGACGAGTTTGAGGTGCTGGTAACCAAGAAGGGAGATCTGGACGATATTACACTCAAGATTGAGCTTTTGCCGGAAGGGGAAGGAGAACGGGAAGCGATTCTGGGTCAGTTAAAAGACCAGCTTCGATTGAAGACGAATCTGGGGTATAATATCGAGGTCCACCCGTATCAATCCCTTCCGCGGTATGAGGTGAAGGCCAAACGATTTAAAGACCTGCGGAAGCATGGATGATCAAAAACATTTCTCATGACACACGAGGCGCAACGAGGAGAATGAAATGACTCGAAGGGAGATGAAAAAGCTCGATACTCGAATAAAAACCATCAAGAAGGCAGCCGAAGAACTTAAGACCCTTTCAGGAGGAATGCAGGCGGTAGATCGGAATGTCGAGCGGATACTTGCTTCCGTGAAGATGCTTGAAATCAACGTAACAGATCTTCTTTTGTAAACAGCGTCTCTATCGGGACGCTCCTCTTCCAGGGGAAACATTTCTCAATCGAGAACGGCAAAAGGGCTCTTAGTCTGGTTCCGGCCAATCTAAGAGTACAAACAGAGAGGGATGGGATGTAGAGAGAGGAAGCGGATAGGCTGCGGAGCAAAAATTTGATTAATGTTCAACAGAATAGAAAGGAGGAGAATATGATGAGGAAGGTCTCTACTATTGCACTCTTAGGGATTTTTTTAGTAATAGGTCTTTCTTCTTGGGGCTTTGCTGCTTCCACCAAAGAGGCTCCCAAAGCCATTAAAGTCGGCTCTTCGTGTTCCCTGACCGGGCCATTTGGTTCCGGGGGAGCCATGTGCAAGGCTGGATATGAGATTGCCATTGAGGATATCAATAAAAAGGGAGGCGTCTTTGTCAAAGAGTTTAACAAGAAAATTCCTTTAGAACTGATTCTCTTGGATGATGAATCGAACATGACTCTGACTGTAAGCCGAATGGAGACGCTGTATTCGACCAATGATGTAGTGGCTTACTTGGGAGGATTTTCAAGCCCGATGCATGCGGCACAGGCCCCGATTGCTGAGAAGAATAAAGTTCCGTTCCTCATGGTAGGCACTTATCTTTATAGCGTCCACCAGAAAGGATATAAATATAACTTTTCTCCTTTCCCCAAATCTCCCGATTGTGCCAAGGCAGTTTTCGAACTCCTTGATTCTATTCCAGCAGCACAGAGACCGAAGAAAGTCGCTATCTTCATGGAAAAGGCACCTGTTGGAATGGAGTTGGGTGACATGTGGAAGAGCGAATCTGTTAAACATGGGTATGGAGAGCCCCTTTATCGAGACCAACCTCGGGAGATGAAGGACTTTTCACCCCTCATTATGGCGGCCAAGGCAGAAGGGTCTGAGATATTGCTCACGGGTCCCACTACCCCTGAAGGGATTACAATGACCAAGCAGATCAAGGAGCTCGACTACAATCCCAAATTCTACTTTGCCTACCGTGCCCCGGATCCCATTGCATGGGGGAAGGCATTGGGAAAAGACGGTGATGACGTTGTTTTAGGTCCGGGGTGGAACAGTGGGCTTAAATTCCCTGGAGTTAAAGAACTAAATGAGAGCCATATGAAGAAGTTCAACCGGCCAGCTGACGTCATAACAGGTCCGGCATATGCCTGTGTCCAGGTACTTGCGAGCGCGATCGAAAAGGCTGGGACCTTGGACAGGGCGAAGATCAGAGATGCCATTGCCTCTACAAATATGATGACCGTGATAGGGCCCCTCACGTTTCGAACAGATGGAACGGGGGTGGTCATTTATTTCTGTGTCCAATGGCAGAAGGGGAAACAAGAAGTTATATTTCCGAAACAGTATGCCACGGCCCCCTTTATTTATCCCATGCCAAAATGGTCAGAAAGGTAATACTCATCAGAAACTGATACACGGATCTTCTTTCATTGAAGCTCCCCCGAAAGGGGGAGCTTCAATGTTAGCAAAAGAATTCTTGTTCAGATCATTTGCTCCTAATTTAAAGGAAAGCAGTCCAAGGTGCCCCTTTTACAGGTAGAAAAATTAAACAAATCCTTCGGGGGACTGATGGCCCTCTGTGAAGTGAATTTTGAGGTCCATTCGGGGGAAATATTCTGTGTCATCGGCCCGAATGGGTCGGGCAAGAGCACTCTCTTCAATGTCGTTACGGGTTTTCTGAAAGCCACCTCAGGGAAAGTGACTTTTATGGGGAAAGATATCACGGGTCGACCTTCCCATGAAATATGCAGAAAAGGAATTGCTCGTATATTTCAGTTGGTCAAGCCATTTTACCAGTTAACTTCCTTCCAGAACGTCATGGTTGGTCGTACCTACGGAAAAGATCCTGCGAGCAATATCGGGAGGGCTAAAGAGGAGGTTGTGGAAATTCTCAACTTTGTGGGTCTGGGGAATAGGATAGAGGTCGTTGCCTCTCAACTCACCGCAGCGGAACGCAAGCGACTGGAACTGGCAAGGGCCTTGGCCGCACATCCTCGCTTACTCTTGTTGGATGAATTGATGGCTGGCCTAAATTCGGCTGAGACAGAAACAGCGATGGATATAGTAAATAAGATAAGGGATTCGGGAGTAACGGTGATGATGGTTGAGCACATCATGAAGGCTGTTTTAGGAATCTCTGATCGAATCATTGTGCTTAATGCCGGCGAGAAAATTGCTGAAGGTTTTCCTAAAGAGGTGGTAAAAAATCAGCTGGTAA
>Ga0326728_10013494_pt1 | contig 17718 bp, 14 predicted proteins | sample MB3enrmetagenome_FD_207602 | JGI IMG/M metagenome (GOLD analysis project Ga0326728, IMG submission 207602) | Lab enriched peat soil microbial communities from McLean, Ithaca, NY, United States - MB31MN | ecosystem: Environmental > Terrestrial > Soil > Wetlands > Peat | place: USA: New York... | reverse complement strand
CCATTGAGTCATTGAAGAAGAGAATGGCGGTCTTCAATGGCTCAATCAACCAATGAATCAATGGATCAATTCCCTGACTGGCTTCGTGGTGAGAAATCCGGGTTAGGAGGCAAGCATTGAAAGAGAACTTGATCTATGACGTCGGGTTCAACAACGGCGACGATACGGCCTACTATTTGCACCGAGGATTCAACGTGCTGGCGATCGAGGCGAACCCCGGACTGGTGGCTCGGGGGAAACAGCGCTTTGAGTCCGAAATTGCGGCGGGCCGGCTTACAGTGCTGAACGTTGCCATCGCCGAAACCGAAGGTATGTTTTCGTTCTGGGTGAACGACGACGATGACGGGTGGAGTTCGTTTGATAAGGCCCTTGCCTCCCGGCAGGGGACCCGCTGCCATGAAGTGACGGTACCAGGGATGCCCCTTTCGGCCATCCTTCGGGAGCACGGCGTCCCCTACTACCTGAAGGTGGATATCGAGGGCCATGATGCCCTGTGCATCCGTGCCCTGGATCGAAACAATCTGCCCAAGTATGTCTCCTGCGAGCTTAACCACAGCGAAGACATCGTCCGTGATCTGTACCAGGCTGGGTATCGGCTTTTCAAGCTTCTCAATCAGACCACCTACACCGGATCGATACCCATCTTCGAGGGCGAGATCGCTTGGCGCCTGCTGCGGAAGGCGTATTCCCGGTTTTCGCCGGTGCGGTATATCATCCACCATCTGCCTTTGTCGTTGCAGCCAAAGAAAATTCCCTTTGACGATTTCACTTCCCGTCTTAACTATACATTCCGAGAGGGGTACTCTTCAGGTCCCTTCGGAGAGGACACGTACGGGCCGTGGTATTCTTATGAAGCTATGAATAAGGGGGTGGAGCAAATCCGCCGAAAGTATCTTAAAGCGGGCCTCTCGCTCGAGGACATTTGGTGCGATGTTCACGCCACGCGGTGAGCCCGTTGCAGACGAGGGACGCTCCCCAGATGGAAAACTCACCCTCAATTCCGAGTGGGGCGAACCGAATCCTGGACCTCGGTTGTGGCGCTGCCCTGCCCACCCTGGACGCCAAGTCAGCACGGTTCCTGTGCGGTCTCGACAAGGACCTGGGGTCCCTCCGCCGCGCGAAGGTTCCAGCCGACACCAAGCTTGAGTTTGGCCGTGTGCAAGGGCGAGCGGAACAACTTCCTTTTCAGGAGGCGTCGTTTGACTGCGCCATCTCCAGAGTGGCCCTGCCCTATATGGAGATACCCCGCGTTTTGTCTGAGCTTCGGCGGGTACTGGGGCCGGGCGGCCAACTGAGGATTTCACTGCACTCCTTTCGGTACTTCCGGGGCGAGTATCTGGGACACGTGCGAGCGCTCAGTTGGAAGAGCCTGATCTATAAGATTTACGTGTTCGTGAATGGGATCTTCTTTCACTTGACCGGCAAGGTCTTCCGCTTCCCGCTCAAACGCTCACGCATTGAATCGTTCCAAACCAGGCGGGGAATGAGTCTTGCCCTGGCGCGGACTGGGTTTGTTGATGTCAAGATGAGCCAGGAAGGGAAGTATTTTTTCCTGACTGCCCGGAAGGGTTGAGTTCCTCCCTGGCCAGATCGAACGGGTTCCTAGGGAGCACCAAACCGCGCTTATAGCGTCGCCTTGTACTTCATGCACTGCAATTTCTGTCGGGTGCACCAAAGCCTGCGCGTAACTCCCGCCATGGAAGCGGGCACCACCGATCACGTGTGGACGATCGAGGAAATGCTTGATAGAGTGGGCCTGTCAATTGGAAAAAGCTCGATGAATTATTTCGCCGCGCTCGAATACCGGCTGCTGCTCAAAGCCTTTCCGGCTGACCCCGACCATTTGACCGGGAATGCCTACCGAGGGCGGAACAAGCTCAAGGTGCTGCTGGGTGACGACGTTTTTGACCGGCTCCGGGGTAAGACGGTGGTGGATTTCGGCTGCGGCTACGGAGACCAAACGATTGAGCTGGCGCAGCAAGGCGCGGACCGCGCCGTGGGCATCGACATTCGGGAGGGGGTGCTTGAAAAAGCCCGCGCCAAGGCTGCAGGACAGGGAAATGTTGAGTTTCTGAATGCCACTTGCAACCGCGAGCGCGCCTTCGCTGACTTTGTGCTTTCCATTGACGCCTTCGAGCATTTCGCCGACCCAGGCGGAGCACTCCTTCAGATGCACAGCCTGCTAAAGCCAGGCGGCACTCTGCTGGTTTCTTTCGGCCCGCCCTGGCGGCACCCGTTCGGTGGCCATACCTTCGCGGTGTTTCCGTGGTCTCACCTGCTGCTAAGCGAGCAGGCTCTCTGCCGTTGGTACAATGCAGTGAAAAGAGCAGAGGTGTCCCGGTTTGAAGAAGTGAGCGGTGGCCTGAACCGCATGACAATCGTCCGGTTTGAGCGCTTGGCGCGCTCCAGCCCTTTCCGGAATGTGTCGGTGCGTGCGGTACCCATTCGCAAGCTACGGCTCCTCCACAACCGTTTGACACGCGAATTCACCACGGCTGTGGTCCGGGCTTCGCTGGAACGGTAGGCAACCCTCTGGGCAATCCGGCTGCCAAAATCCAGACGCTAAGATTCAAATTGAGTCGCGAGCGTGGGAAGCTCCCTGCCCGCTTTTCCCCTACCTTCCTCCCTCTCAAGCCATCGTTCATGGGATTGTCCAGAGCCGTGGTCGGACAAAGTACTGGTCACTTCAATTCGACAATAAACACGTCCGCCCGCGATTCCCCGGAGATCACCTGCCCGTTGCTGTTGTAGGTACACGTCACATTGGGACGGCAACCCAGCATCCAGTCCATGTCGCTGGTGAACACGGCCCACTTTCCGTCATCAGAAACGACCGCAGAGCTACAATGGTAAAAGGCTGACTCACACCCTGGAGAGGTGCTGCAATCAGCAATGTAGTACGCAACCCCGGTGGTCCGATGGTGGGCAAAGCGATAGACGATGCCGGTAACAGGGTTAGTCGCATCTACTTCCCTGGCCCAGCCACGATCAATAGAAACAGGAGTTTGAGGCGCTCTTCCGCCGGATGCCGCATCATTGGACCAAATCATAGGGCTCGGAAAATGGCCGTGATTGTTCCACCAAGATTGGTGCTGATCGAGCGACGGGTAGAAACTTCCCTTAGCGGGAAAGTTCACGATCATCTCACAAGTCTGAGTCGGCGCGGTCGTGCATTGTACGTCAGTGTCCTGCGTCAGAATCCCGCTGTTGGGCCGGTAGCTCTGTTCGTAAAAGTATCCCGGGTCACCCATCCCATTCCCGTTAGACATGAAACCCGTCTTTCCAAAGACAGCGTGACCTGCACAAGCGGTGTAGGAATTAGGAGGGTTTTCCCATGCGGCATTTGTATTACAAAAAAGGCTCGAGGAAGTACCCAAATTCCAAAAGACACTACCCTGCAGCCCCACCTGTCCCCATACTATCCAGTTGCCATCCTGAGATAGCTGGCTTGCGTGCATGAAGATGCCTACCGTGCTGGTGGTGGGCGGAGCAGGACCGCCAGCCGTAACTGCGGTCAGGGTGGCATTATTATTGCACGTGTAAGGTAGACCTTGAGTTGGCATCCAAATATAGGAGGCGTTGCACGACATTGTTCCCACGGCAGAAAGCGCAGGAGATTGCCCCGTGTCCGTGACATCAGCACCGCTTGCAGACCAAGCATAATTCAGGTCTCCGGGATAGATGCCTTGATCGACAGTTGCCGTTCCGGCATTGGTCCACGGACCTTTTATAACCCGGTAGAAGTAAGCCCCCGACACCGACCCCGGCGTCAAGGTGTTATTCGGAGTCGCATTTCCGTTGGAGATTGTCACCACGTCCCAGGTATTGCAAGTGTCGCCGACAGCCTCTTCGATATAGGTATAAGAGGTCGAGCCGGTAGTGTTGGGAGTCACAGTCAAGGTCGGCGTCGCCATCGAGCAGCCAAGGTTCGCAGCGGGCTGGAGCGTCGGCGCGCAACCGCGGCTCGCCGTGTTGTCGCAGGCATAGATGTTGTAATGGCTCCAGGGTAGAGAATCATTGGCGCTGGCAGCAGGCGAGGGAAGTGAGACAGCGTTTTGAGCGCCGCTTAAGGTGACGTATTGAACCATAGACGCGGCAGTCTCGCCTTTGCCGTTCTGCGGAGTCTCCCAAACCAGCGAGTATTGAATGGCATACTGGTGCCCGGTGGTGAGGGACCCTCCCGTGGTCGCCGTAGCCGTGGGGACGGACGGACCTCCATTGACGCCGAAGTTCAGCGGTAACACACCCGTCATCTGCGTCACGCCGGGCCAAAGGTTGCCACCGATCTGCCCGGTTCGGCTATCAAGCCAACCACACTTCCCCGTCGATTGCTGGTAGACGGTATTTAACCAACCCTCGTTTTGACTCGGCCCGAAGGCTTCGGAAATGTAGTTATCGTCCACTGACAATCCCGGAGTCGGCATCCAGCCTATGGACTGACGGGGAAGAGAAGAAAGCCAGGAAAGCCCAGAACAAGTGCGAAAATCCACTATGGTCGTGTAGGCCCCATTTGTAACATTGTAGGTCTGAATCTCCGGCGCCCAGCCTGAGCCGATAGGAGTCCCAAAATAAAGCCCTGCATCAGCAACCGCTAGGCCGAACTGGGCACTTGCACTGAAGGGAAGCTGTCCGGCATAAGTACTGCTTACAGGTTTACAGGTCGCCTGCATCGTGGCCGGATTGAAACTGAACAGCCAAGCATTTCCGTTGAGATCACCCACCTTGAACCAGTGTGAGTCCGAGCTAAACACATTAGCGTTTTCGTTCCCATCCATTAGGTTAGTATTGCCTGCCGACCCTTGGTTGAAGCAACTAACACTGGACAGCGTATTATTATCCGTCGCCCGCACGATTCGCTCGCCGAAATCGGGATCAGTGAAGATCGTATTGGCGGGAAAATCGTTGTATCCGACTCCGATTCCCGAGCCGTCGGTGAATGACCCCACGGTGAAAGGCAGTGCAGATTCGGCCTGAACGTTCAGGTCCGTGCGGGCGCAATAGTTGGGAGGGCCGCCCGCACAGGCCATCACTGAGGCGCCGCTGCCGCCGGTGCCGGATAGACCAGCCACTCCCTGCTTTCCATTCATCTGGAGTCCGCTGGCATAGAATCCCGGCGTCCCGCTGTCGCCGGTGAGCAACTGGATCACGACCCCGCCCGCGTTCACTGCTCCTACATAATCGGTGTTCAGCGCGTAGCTATGCGAGTTCACCGTCAACGTCGATGGCACGGAACTCCATCCGGCGACTTCAAAGGCCGGATAGTGGAAGTACCGGTTCCCGGCGTTCAGCCAGGTCACGTTGTTATCCGCGCAAATGTTTCCCTCGCTCGGACAATTCGACGACCAGTTAGGCTGCGTGCCGCCGCTCGCTCCGCTTGCTGCCGGCCCGCCGCCGGCGCTGCCAAAGGTTGCCACTTCCACATTGGTGCCGTCCCAGATCGCCTGACCTATCGAGTACGTGTGGTTGCTCTGCCAGCTTGGGAGCGACAGGCTGAGGTTGACCGCACCGCCGCTGGCTGTAATCTGATAAGCCCCGGTATCCTGGTCGAAGCAGCTTGTACCATAGCCGCTGGTGCAGCTTCCCGTCGTGAAGCTGGGGGCGGGCGGAACCTCGTACTCCGCCGCGTAGTCGCCGGCCACGGCCTGGGTAGCGGAGCGCGGGTACGTGGCGGAGCTTTGCCACAGGCCATTATCGCCGAGGCGAAGCATATCGTAGAGGATGGTGTGCGGGTTCCCATCGCCAGGGAGTGAGACTCCGCTGTAGGCCGCCTGCAAGCGCACGCGCATCCCCTCGAACCACTGCGGCCCGCTCAAATTGTTTGCCTGATAGCCCGCTAGAGCCGGTGAAGAGAGCGGTGAGGCTCCCAACACGCGCAGGTAATTCGAGTGGACCGCGCCGGAGAGCTTTGTCCCGTAGGTATAGGGCGACTGGCAGCCGCTCGCTCCCCCCGTAGGGCCGGTCGCGCAGGTCTGAACATCGCCTGCCACCGGCGTCAGCACGCCGGTTGCCGAAATGCCACTAGGACCACAATTGGATGAGTTCCCGAAGTCCCAAGGCTGCATCGCTCCCGCGTAATAGTTGTAGGTTCCGCTGGCGCCGCTAAATGCCGAGGTCAGGGTGAGGGCCGTTCCCCCGGTAAAGTCGCTGCCCGTCACACTCGCCACCGTAAGCTGCTGCGCCTGCCCTCCCGTGGGCCACACGAACAGTTGAGCATTGACCCAAGTCGTTAGGGGCATTCCCGCCGCGAAGTTGTCCCCGCTTGCCAAGCTCACCGCCGTGCTGCCATTGGTCAGCGTGGCCGTGCCGTACCAGCTTGCGTGATTGGGAGTGAACATTATCCAGGTATCGAATTGAGCGTGGCTCAGATACCCGGTTTGCCACACTTGCTCCCAGGGTACGGATAGCGGCTCATAGTAGGTACAGGGTCCGGCGTCAGCCTGGGTCTTGTTATTGGCGTCATTCTGAGTTTTCAAGACCTCCAACTGCGTCGTCGCGTCGGAGCCTCCGCTGCCAATCCCCCCGAAGGTGAGCGGAGCTTGTGAGTCAGCGTTCGTGTAAGTCATGTCCCAACGATGGAAAATCTTGTCGGGCCGGTAGATGGTGTAATACTCCGTGCCGGTGACGCAGCAATCCAGGCCGTTGGTGTAGTTGGGCATCGTCTGATATGTGGCGAATTGGCCGTACTGCCGCAAGCCCCAAGTCTCCTTCAGCCGCACGCGGACGTTGTTCGCCTCCAGCACTGAAATCTGCGCCCCGGAGGAGTTCTTGTACTCGAACCATCGGCCCGCTTGCGCCGTCCCGCCGTGGCCGGTGCAGGAGTTGACTTGGGCGGTCCCAAGCTGGTATTGAAGCTGGCCCGCGCTCACCGCTGTAACCGTGAGGCCATTGGCGCTGGTGTTGAACGTGCAACTACCGCTGTCAATGCTTACATTCTGGACATAGACATTGACAGAGCCCGCAGCTACCGTAGGCGTGATCGCGCTATTGGCAAGTGTCAGCGTGACGGTCTTGCCATCCCCGCCGCAGCACGTTCCGGTCACTGACGCGCCTGCCCCAGGAGTGCTCGACAAGGCCAGCGGAGCGTTGATGACCCCGAATTGCAACTGGGCCAGCCCCGCATCCATCGACCCCATGTCTACCTGATAGACGAACCCGCCTTGGCCGGAACAGGTACTCGAACAACTGACGCCTCCGGTGAGCGTGTAGGAAACCTGATTAGTGCTGATCGACGAGATCAAAAAGCACCCGTTGATCGACGACCCCGTTGGGCTTAAAGTACCGGATGAAAGGCTCGACTCGAAAAGACAGATGGGCTGGTTGGCAGGGGAGGCCCAACCGGAAGGCGGGTTGTTCGCCAAAGTGAGCGTCACCGAAGTCCCGGAGGCGGTCCAGCTTGTGATGTCATCCTCGGTATCGTTCTTGTTGTCCCAGAGGTCGCTCAAGCCCATGCCATAAACACAGGAATTGTTGCCACAGTCGTAGGACTGGTCCCCGAGTGCGAGGCGAAGGTGGCCGGGCACATTGACAACCGCGTATGCTCCCACGGAAGGAATCTGGGCTGCAACATAAGCGCCGCCCGCGTAAGAAGGGAATGCGCTGCAAGCCTCGGAATAAGAAATGTTCTGACCGCTCACCGTGATTGGGCCAAAGCCCCCCCCAGTGGGATTACCGGCTGTGGCATTCGTGGGAATGCTGTTCCAGGCCGCGACGCTCGACCCGCCCACGTCTACGTAGATACCGTTCACCATGTTGCCCGGCATGGTGCCGGAAGGCACCGTCAGGGTGACGGTGCCACCGGTGCAGGCCGCTGCCGTCACGGGTGCCGCGTAGAGCAGCGAGAGAGCGCCGGAGTCCTGAGCGTGGGCCGGTAGAAGGTAGAAGGTAGACAGAATGAGGGCAAGAAGAGCGGCAGGCAGTACACGGCGGACAGCATAAGGAGCGCCGGCCCGGCGCATGTCCAGCCCTTGCAGGGCGCACTTCCCGTATGCCATATACCGTCTACCGTCTGCCATCTTAAACGCAATTAGGATTTTCTTCATACCCGCCTACTGTGAGCTCAATCCGCGAATGTTGAACGCCACGCGGCCCAGATACCATTGAACGGCACCGCTACCTTGGCTGATGTTCATGATGAAGGGATACATGCCGGATGCCACGGAGCCGGGCAAATTCGCCGAATTCACGACGTGGTAAGCCGAGACTCCCCCTGGCCCGCTGCCCGTGCATCCCCCGGAGCTTGCGCTGGTAAAGCAGACCCAATCCCCGGCGTCCAGCTCAAACCAAAGCTCCGTAGAGACGTTCATGTAGGCCACAGTCAACGAGTGGAAATTGCTATCGAGGCTCACCGCCCCACCGGATGAGTTCAGGGCATGATAGGCGGTTCGGGCTGAAGTGTTAGAGGTGATAAAGTACCAGCCCGAAGCATCGCTGGCGCTCGTGTCTACTCCCACGCCGATGCAGCGAGCGCCAGAAGCACAACTCGTTACCTGGACGCCTATACCGAGCCCGGCATAGAAACTCATTCCATTGCTGTAATCGGTCGACGAACCGCAATTGCCCCCGCTGGTAGTTGCGCAGGGCTCCGCGAATCTCATCCGGTAGAGCCAATACACCCCGCTGCCCGGACTGTCCCAGTTCATCACTTGTCCCGCGTTTCCCGCCGAGATGCCCAGCCCATCGCCCGACCCTGCCGTCGTCTTGCCGATAGCATAAGCGTAATCTGGCGCAGCGGCCACCGATGTAAAGCCGGGGCTAGCCGCGTTGGAGCCGAAGCTTACCTTTGACCAGCTCCAGTTGCCGACACCGGGTCCGGCGCTGGCCGGCCCCATCCAGTTCTCGATGCTGGTGAGGCAACTAAAGTCCACCGGCAAGCACAGGGGCCAGGAGTTTCCATTCACCCCGAAATGATAAGTGTGCGTGGCTGAGTCCTGCCCGATCAGGCCGTCCGTGCTTGGCTGATTGCCCGCGCTTGAAACCACGCCGCTCGCGGTCACGGTGCCGGTCCCGGTCGGCCCCAAGGAAGCGCCCGCGCCTACCAGCATGGCCGCACTCGTGTTCGTACCACTGGTAATGGACGAGAAAGCTGGAGAGCCGCCGCTTCCGCCGCAACCCGTGCAAGAGGCCACCGTCAACGCTCCTGCGCTAGTCACGGTAGCATTGGTCGAGCCCAGGTTCAACGTGCCGCCTGTGGCGCTCGCCGAAAGCGTCGCGGTCCCGCTCGTAGAGCCGTTGAGAATCAAACTCCCGGCGGTCCCTGACTGCCCCAGGGTCAAAGCCCCAGAGGAGATGGTGGCATTGGCGTTTCCATTGACAGCGTTAGTCGAAGTCGCGTAATAGGCCATCTGACCGGCTGTTCCGGAGTTGACCGTGCCGGATCCACCCCCGCCGCCCGCCGCTGCCCAGCTTGTATTCCCGTTGCCATCCGTCTGAAGGATGTTTCCGTTGCTGCCGTTGCCTGTCGGGAAATTGAATACCGTTCCTGACGCCGTGCTCGCCGTTGCGCCCAAAGTCGTGCAATAGGAGCCGGTTGCCGGGCACAAAGCAAGCGTACCCGCCTGCGAACCGGGCAGGCCGTACTGGGCTGCGCCATTCGCACCGAACGTATAAAGGTTGTTCCCACTAAGCTGAAGGTTCAGCAAATTCGACCCAGCGGCATATGCTGTTCCGGTGACATTAAGATTGATGCCGCCAAAGACGTGAAGCGAGTTGTTCCAGCCGCCGGTGATGTCGAGCAGATCACCGGCGGCGCTGCGGGCGGTGTAGCCTTGATAAATAAATGGAGCGTCGTACCGCTCTATAAGTGTGCCCGAGCTTCCTGAATAACCGAAATAAGCCGCGTCGCTGGTACCAACGCTGAATAAGGTAGCATTGATACTATCAGACACTTGCAATCCATTAAACCCCCCCAGCGGTGCCACACCGAGGGTAAGCCGCGTTGAAGGGGCTGCGCCATTGATCACGCTCCAGAAGTTCCAATAACTACTGTTAGCAGTAGTGCCCTGCACCGGCACAACATGAACGCCAAAATCCACCGCCTGTGAGTTGCCTGTGGTATTAGTCGATGGCGACTGTGCCCCCAGCGAGCCATCGGCCAAGGTCGCGCTGTAAGTGGTGGTGGAGTTGTCGCCGATGCACGGTGACGAAGCACAGTCCAAGTACAGCGGCGTGCTATACCCGGCCTTGCTCTGGTAGACGTTCCGGTACAGGGTTCCGGTGGGACCCTTTGGAATAGCCGACAGTCCCTCCGTCCCATAACTTGACGAGCACGTTTGTGAGCTTGACGATGTGCCGATGGTCGTCTCACCAAATGCGTTGATAAACGTGATGGCCCAGACGTGGGTGCCCGCCGTGCAGCTTCCGCCGCTGGTTGGGGTGCCGCTGGTCGGAGCGGTAGGAGCAGTCAAGACCACCCAGCCTTGGCCCTCTTGGTGGATGGCCGGGCTTAGCTCCTGCGTCCCGCTCACGGCCGCCGTGGTGTTCTTGAGATAGAGGGCATCAGTCTGTGTCGTCAGGCCATCCTCTTCAATGGTGATATCCGGTGGGGTCGAGCCAAGAATCGTCACGGCGTTGTTTCCGCTTGCACCAGCCAGCGTCACGCCTCCTTGGGTCGTGCCTTGAACACCATGCGTAGGCGTCGGCGTGAAGGCCGGTCCCGAGCCTGCCAAGACTCCGCCCGCCGAGCCGGTGATCGAAATAGCTCCGCCAGCGCTGATAGCAACCGGCGCAGTGCCACTCAAGGCTCCGCCATTGGTGGTCGTCGCGCAGGTGGTGCAAGTGATGGTACCCGACGTCGTGATCGGGCCACCACTGAGAGGCGCCGAAGTCCCGATGCTGGTCACAGTGCCCGTCCCACTTACCGTTTCGCCTCCCCAAGTAGAGGTGCCCGAATTCCAAGCCAAGACCTGCCCGTTGGTTGGGGCCGTCGACCCAAGTAGTTGGTTTGTTGAGCCGAACTGAAAAGATGTGGCCGCGCCGCCCCCGCCGCTCGCCGCATTGTAGCCAGGTGGTCCTACCTGGAGGTTGTAAGTTCCCCCGCTGCCATTGGTGCTCATCACCTGGCCGATCACCCAGCCGGAAGTGGGAGCTGAGGCCCCCGCATCGTGGCAATCGCCGGCCACCGTCGTGCTCGCCTGGACGAAATGATTGATGGTGGTAGCCCCGTCAAATGTGCAGAGGGCAACGCCACCGGTGGCCAGCGCCACGTTGCCCGACGTTCCGCCGCCGGTCACAACCGGATAGACCGGCACCGCCGTTTGGCTGGTGGTCGCCGTGGTCGCGGTGGGTGATGTTCCGCTGCCGGTGAGCGCCGCCAGCAAATTGGTCGTGGTTCCGGTGGCCGAGTTGGCAACGACGATGCAAGGGCCGGTGGCGCAAACGTCACCGGACGGGGCGGATATATCCCCGCCCGGTACCGCATTGCCGACGCCAACCACACCGTTCAAAGTGACGGAATCGAATAAGGTGCTCTTGTAGGTTCCTGTCGAGTCGAACAATTCGAAATAAGCAGGCGCATTCGGGGAGGCGCCGCCGTAAAGGTTCAGATGGGCTTGCCCTGTCCCCTGGTAAGTGGCGCTGTTCCCACTGAAAGTCAAATTGCCGTTGGCGGTGACTCCGAAATACTTGGTCCCGGACGAACACGGTATGGTCGAGCACACGTCGAGAATATCCGCCGTTGGACTGGTTACGTTAGGCGCCAAGGTGAGTGGCGTAGCATCCTGGCCAGCCGTGGGTTGGGCCGTGACCGCGTTGGTGGTGCTGTTCGTCGTCCAACTCGAAGGGAGGCCTCCTCCGCTGCTGCCGCAGGATCCAGGAGTCCAGTTGGATCCGCTGTAGGTAAGGCACTGGCCGCTCGAGGGAGCAGTGGATGAAACCGTAACCCCTTGTAGACCTGAGACCTTAGGCGACGATGCGGAACCGCCAAGGTCGCCGGTGAGCTGGATCGCGCCCAAGGCGGATGCGGTCGCTCCCGGAAGCTGACTCGAACCGATGCTGCCGCTGATCGACGTGAATCCGGGTTGGATACAGGTAGGCGCGCCGTTCCTGGTTAGCCCCGTAACCCACTGATTCGATGGGCACGAGCCAACTCCTGAGTAGGAAGGAGTCAGGTCGGCATCAACAAGTGACCGGAATACCGGAGTGCCCGAGGCGCCGTTGGGACTGGCGAGAACGAGATTGGCGCTCTGGCTTGCCCAAGTCCCCGTGAGGGTTCCGGAACTCGTCACCGGAGAACCGCTTACAGTGAACACCGATGGCAGGGCCAAGCCCACGCTGGTCACCGTCCCCACGCCCCCCCCGGCCCCGGACGTACAGCCCGCAACGCAGTTGATCTTCAGCGCGTTGTTCGTCGAATCGTAGGTTTTGTTGAAGATTTGGTCGGCGCCGAGGAACGAAGAGGGCGAGCCGCTGCCCCCACCCGTCGCCACGGCATTCGCCCGCAGAGCGAGATTCGTCGAGTCGAAGATTTTGTTCAGTGTCTGATCAAGTTCCGAAGTCGCCTGGTTTTGTGCCCTTAGCGTGCTCGCGGTTAAGACACTGAAAACAAAAAAAATAATCGCAAAAAGGGGTGGGCAGCGGGACTTGCTCTTCGCGGCCCCATCGGCCCAATCTGCCTCTTGCTTGTTAACCTTGGTCGTCCATCGCCAACTGAAATTCCGCATTGCTAACCTCGATTTACGATATCTGGTATTGACCACTTTGGCGGTGCTGGACCCAAGAAAAAACCCAAGTGGTGGGGCGGCGTTTCGAAAAGGGTGGTTAGTGATGCGCAAGAAATCCCTTCCGTATCGCCTGGACCTCCCCGGAGCCGCGTAGCCGGGAATTATTCTCGCATCCAAGCTCGACCTTTCCCAAGTCTAAGCCTCGTTTCTTCAGTAGCATAGAGCTTTGAGCGCCTCATCTGATCTCAGGACAAACCCATCCCTCGCGCGCGTCTCCTCAAGATTCAGCGCGCTTCGCAACTGATCCTAAGCTCCATGGTAACAATCCAGAATGAGACAATGGAGACAAATGAGACAAATGAGACACTTTTTTTTCACCTTTGGAATCAGTTGTTTAAAAGCCAAAAAAATGTGCGCACCTCGCAAAAACGCAAAAAGTGTGGCATTTTGCCACACTCGGCCTCCTCCTGAATTGGAAGACTTGGCTACCCCACTAGGGCAATAATGTTCTGGCAACGGGCCCTCGGGCAAAACCCACGGGCCGCACCAGCGCATGGCGGCTGGCCCAGAGGGTTTGTTACCCCCCCAAGACTCCTCGCCGCGACGGGGCTCGCGACGGAGCCGCCTTTGGAGGGGGCCGGGCTCGTCGAAGGGCGGAACACGAACCGCGCGGGGGGAAAGAGATTTTGATATCGAGGAGGAGCTGCCAGGACCAAGGCTGGGAGTTCGGCAACCGGGAACAGAACATTCCAGGGTGGAAAAGACATCATAGCGATGTGGAGCCTGCAAGCAGGGCCAGGCACCGGAACGTGAGGCGCTCACCACGATCCTCTCGCCGAAACGAACCCACAGATTCTGCGGAGGAACCGCACTCATGAAAAGCCGGAAACCCTACCCTTTGGTTGCGGGCACTGCCCGTCCTAAGATACGATAGGGTTGCTTGGCCCGGGACGGACCGCGGCCACAATCTTTAAGCAGGAGACGCGTTGAATTCCGATCTCAAGACATCAATCGAGCTTCAACAAGTGGACCAGCGGGTGGCCGAGCTGGACCTCAGAATCGGCGCGATCCCGGCTGAGATCAAGAGCCTGGAATCCCAGCTCAGTGACTTCCTGCACGCCCACGAGGAGCGCAAGCACCGGCTCGCTGCCAATCAGAGAGAGAGGAAAGAGCTTGAACTTGAGGTTCAGTCCATCCAGGCCAGGATTTCCAAGCACAAGGACCAGCTCTACCAAGTCAAGACGAACGAGCAGTATCGCGCCATGCTGAAGGAGATCGAGAATGAGGAGGGCGCGATCCGCAAGGTCGAGGACCGCATCCTGGTGGAGATGCTGGAGGCGGAAGAACTCCAGAAGCGGGTAGCGGAGGCGGCGGCGCGACTGGAGGGCGAGAAGGCGCGCGTGGCGGGCGAGGTTCGCACGCTCGAAGCAGCCAAGCGGGCCGCCGAGGATGAGCGCAGCCAGTTGGCAGCGCATCGCCAGGGGATGGCGGCCACTTTGAGCGCTGACGTGCTTGACCTCTACGAGCGCTTGCGCAAGGGCCGCAACCGGCTGGCCGTGGTCCTGGTTCGCGACGGCTTCTGCACCGGATGCAACGTCGGGCTGCGCCCGCAGGCCTACAACGACGTGCGGAAGAACGAGAGCATTCTGACCTGCGAAAGCTGCCAGCGGATTCTTTACTACGTGGAGCCGCCGGAACCGGAAAACGTCCGCTGAGGGCGACAGCGCGGCGCCGTAGAATAGCCGATTCTCGATGGTCGGGCAGTGCGCAATGAAGAACGTAGTCATTACCACCGACGGAGCGTGTATCGGCAACCCCGGCCCAGGGGGGTGGGCCTGCATCCTGCGCTTCGGCAAGTTCGTGCGGGAGATGTACGGAAGTGAGCCGCACACCACCAATAATCGCATGGAACTCCGGGCCGCCATCGAGGGCTTAAACGCTTTGCGGGAGCCGTGTGAAGTTGTGGTCTCGACGGATTCCGAGTACCTGAAAAACGGCGTCACGGAGTGGATGGCGAAATGGAAGGCGAGGGGATGGAAGCGACTTGAGAAAGGACCCGCGGCCAAGGCGGTGAAGAACCAAGACCTGTGGATGGAATTGGACAACTTGGTCGAGGCTCGTCCGATACGGTGGGAGTGGGTGAAGGGACACGCGGACCATCGCGACAATAATCGCTGCGACTTCCTGGCGACCAGGGCGGCTCGGGAACAGAGTTCGTCCCGTGGCACTTTGAAAAAAGGGGCTAGGGACTAGGGATTAGGGACTAGAAGAGGGGACTAGGGACCGGGAACTGGGGACTAGGGACTCGTAAGGAAGGCCCTTTTCCGCTAGTCCCTAGTCCCTGGCCCCTAGTCCCTCACTGGAGGTTGACTATGGCTGAATCCGCAGTAAGGCAGAATCAGGCGGCCCAAGCGCTGACGGTGCTGAGTGAAGAAGAGAGCATGTTCCAGGCGGCGGCGCGCGAGTTTGCGGAAAAGGAAATTCGCCCCCACGTGGAAGAGATGGACCGCGAGGGCGTCTTCAAGTGCGAGCTCATCGACCAATTCTTCCAGCAAGGTTACATGGGTCTGGAGGTCCCCGAAGCCTACGGGGGCAGTGGCGGCAGCTTCTTCATGGCCTTGCTGGCCATTGAGGAGTTCTCGCGCGTCGACGCCTCGGCCGGCGTGGTGGTGGACGTCCAGAACACGCTGGTCTCGAACGCCCTGGAGCGCTGGGGAAACGAGGCGCAGAAGCAGAAGTATTTCCCGCGCCTCGCGTCAGACACGGTGGGCGCCTACGCGCTCTCCGAGGCCGGCGCCGGTAGCGACGCTTTCGGCCTCACCACCCAGGCCCGCGAGGCCGGCGACCACTACGTCTTGAACGGCCGCAAGCTCTGGATCACCAACGCCAAGGAGGCCGGCCTGTTCATTGTGTTTGCAACCCTCAATCGCGAGTTGGGTTACAAAGGGATAACCGCCTTTCTCGTCGAGCGCTCCGCGCCCGGCTTCACGGTGGGCAAGAAGGAAGACAAGGTCGGCATCCGCGCTTCCTCCACCTGCGAGCTGATCCTGGAAGACTGCTCGGTGCCCAAGGCGAACGTGCTGGGCGAAGTCGGCAAGGGGTACAAGGTGGCCATCGAGACGCTCAACGAGGGGCGCATCGGCATCGGCGCCCAGATGTTGGGCGTGGCGCGCGGGGCCATCGAGCACGCCATCGGCTACGCCAAAGAGCGCAAGCAGTTTGGGAAGTCCATCGCCGAGTTTCAGGGCATCCAGTTCCAGCTCGCGCGCCTGGCCACCGAGGTGGAGGCCGCCCGCCTGATGGCCTATAACGCCGCGCGCCTCAAGGACGCCGGGCAACCGTTCGTGAAAGAAGCGGCGATGGCCAAATATTTCTGCTCGCAGGTGGCGGAGCGCGTCGCCTCCGAGTGCGTCGAGGTCTACGGCGGCTATGGCTTCACCAAGGATTATCCGGTGGAGAAGTATCTGCGCGATTCCAAGATCGGCAAGATCTACGAGGGTACGTCGTTCATGCAGCTCGCCACCATCGCCAAGCTTATTCTGGGGAGTTAGGCCCTGCCCCGACGCAACGTAGCGCAGAGTTTCGCTTCTCAGAAACTCTGCGGCTCTTGCGGGGCAGCGAGGTTACAGGCGTTGTGAGCCAAGCCGAAGACTGGAGTTGGTCCAGGGTGCGTGATTTATCGGAGCGATGCCAGCGGGCCCGGTGGCGGCAAGTCAACCCTCATGGAGGAACTGAAGCAGGACCCGGCCTGGGAGGGGCGTTTGCTCATCTTGCCCCGGCCATGCTTGTCCCGCACAGCCGGTGGCAGAGTCATCCTGCACCAAGAACGATTGCTCCGCCTCTGTTCGTCCTGCAAGTTGATTAACCCATGGACGCTTATGATGTTTAGCTCCTAACGGGGCGAGTTGCGCTACAATGGACTCATTGGGGGTGAAACATGGCCGCGACCGTCATCATGCGCGATCCGGAAATTCTAGGGGGAATCCCCTGCTTTCGCGGCACGCGTGTTCCCTTTCAAAATCTGCTGGATTATCTGGAAGCGGGTGACACCCTCGACCAGTTCCTCGAGCAATTCCCCACCGTTACCCGGCAAATGGCCATCGAGGCGCTGGAGACGGCAAAGGAATCGCTTTTGACGAGGATGGGGTGAAAATTCTGCTGGACGAATGCCTGCCGAAGGACCTCCGAAGGCATCTTGTCGGGCATGACTGCCAGACGGTGCCGCAAACTGGTCTGGCGGGCAAAACGAATGGTGAACTGTTGACGCTGGCGGAACGATCCGGTTGGCAGGTCCTGCTAACGATGGACCGAGGCATGCCTTACCAGCAAAACCTCGCGGACCGAACCATTTCTCTGGCCATCATCCTTGCCCCCTCCAACCGCCTGCCTGACCTGCTGCCTCACGTGCCCGCGATCCTGGCGGCCCTGACCTCGCTCAGGCCTGGCGAAGTGATACAAATCGGTTGAGTCTCGCAACCTTCAAATCACGGCTTCCAGTGGAGGTGCTACACCGGCTGGGATGGGGCGTGAGTTATCAAATCTAGAGCCGCCGAGCAGTGTGCTGTGTCGCCCAACTCCGCGCTATCTGCTTGACGCCGGTCCTGCGCCGTGGTATTACTTTTATGAGAATGTAATGGGGGAGATATGGAATCGGCAATTACGGTCAAGGGCCAAGCCACGATCCCGAAGGCTATCCGGGTGCATCTCCACTTGAAGCCGGGGGACCGCGTGAAGTTTTTTATCCATCCTGACGGCACCGTGGTTCTCCTGCCCAAACTCCCCGTCTCGGCGTTAAGGGGCATCCTTACGCGCCCCCGCCGGCCGGTGACCCTGGAGCGAATGGGTGAAGCCATCGCGGAGGGCGCCGCCGGGCTCCGTCCGCACGCCCGACGCCGATGATAGGGCTCGACACCAATATCCTTGTTCGCTACCTCGCGCAGGACGACCCGATTCAATCGCCGCTGGCCACGGACATTATCGAGTTCCGCCTGACCGAGGGAAACCCCGGCTTCATCAGCATCGTGGCCTTGGTCGAGACGGTGTGGGTCCTGGATCGCGCCTA
>Ga0326728_10013493_pt1 | contig 17718 bp, 13 predicted proteins | sample MB3enrmetagenome_FD_207602 | JGI IMG/M metagenome (GOLD analysis project Ga0326728, IMG submission 207602) | Lab enriched peat soil microbial communities from McLean, Ithaca, NY, United States - MB31MN | ecosystem: Environmental > Terrestrial > Soil > Wetlands > Peat | place: USA: New York... | reverse complement strand
CCGAGAACGAAATCGACTTTGTCCTGGGTCATTAAACGCTCCATAGCGTTGGTGGCATCCGTGATGTCCAGGATCTCGTTGGAATCTGACTTAACAAGCTTGATTTTCATCTTTTTGTTGCCAACCTGTATGCCCCCCTTGGCGTTAATCTCGTCGGCGGCCATGGTAGCCCCGTTCCAATTCCCGATGCCCTGCATGAATTTCATCGGGCCGATTACGCCGATCTTAATCTCCTGCCCAAGAACAATTGCCCAGGGCGACACCGCGAATAAGAAGACGGTTACTAAGATGATTATTCCTTTGCTTAACCTGTTCATTTGTCATTCCTCCTTTCTTTTTTTCTACCCACCAAATCTATTTCGAAATGGCAAGTTTTAAAAACTCTCTCCGCTCTCGCCCTCCTTCGATCTATTAGCGATTTCCTTACAATTTGCGGTAGCACCGTGTAATGATATTTTTTTCTGGAAGGCCCTTAAAATATTCTTAGAGATCAGATAGAGATACACGTCTAAATTTTCGATGAGGACTCAAAATTTTGAGAGGGGAAACTTTAAAGGTCTTTCCCCATCTCCCACCCCCTTTGGAAAGAGAAAGTCTTGTTAAGGCTTGTACCTCTACTAATACATACAACGAATCCTTTGTCAATGGCAAAATGAGCTTGTGAAAGTAATCTTTTAACGATCACCGCTTGAAGACTAGTATAGTGACATGGATTCTCGCCTTGAGGACTTCAGGAAAGAACACACATCTTGAGGAAGAGGCAGGTAGGATACCGCCAACCCGGTTGACTGATGATTGATGATTGTTGATCGGAATATATATAATTTACGAAAATTGGTCAACCGAATCTTTCAGAAAGTAAGGGTCAAAGAAGTGGGCTGCTTGTTCTACCTACAAGTTATTGCTGGCAACCGTATTCACGAATCGAAGATTACGAGTTGAAAGAGAGCATAACGCAAAGAATCAGCGGCGGCTGTAGCCATCCGCTGGTAGTGATCTGTTATGCCTTTGTGTCTCTATCATCGTAGTAAAAATGATCTGCGGCAGAGCGGTTGCGTCCCGAAAAAATCGCGGCCACCAGACGTGGATTTCGGGCAAGATACCAATCGCCGAAACGGTCGAACTTGCGACATGATGTCCAGATGTGGTTGCGACGTGCCGTGCCGTAGCGCCGTCCGCTTTTCTTGCCGAAGGCCTTCAGTCTGAGCGCGAAGTCCAGATCCTCGACGCTGACAAGCGACTCATCAAAACCGCCAATGATGTCGAAGTCGCGTTTACGAAACCAAAATAGCCCGGCCGAAACGCCCCGAAACGCAACAAATGGCGCTACGACAAGCAGTGAACAAACAATGCCCAATGAGATTCTCTCCGGATAAATCCAGGCGCCTCCGCCGACATATCGCCCGGATCGAAGCTTCTCGACAACCTCGCGAATCAGGCCGGGAGTCATCCAACTATCCGCGTCCATAGTAATGATGATTTCCCCGGAAGCTCTTGCCACTCCTCGATTCCGAATGCGCGCAAGGCAACGCGAATCATCGGCAAGCGTCCCGCAGCCATAGCTGCGAGCTATCAATTCGGTCTGGTCTGAACAACGATTGCACACGACGATGATCTCGACACCTTCACCGAAAACATCGCTCGCTTTGTGCACAGAGTCGAGGCAACGCGGCAAGAAGTGTTCCTCGTTGTGGGCTGGAATGACGACAGAAACATTCATGGTCAGGATTATGGGGTCGAATCTTTATCCTTGATTTTGCCTATATTTCACGAACATTTCCTTTAGACCTCAGGTTTTTCCCCTGGAACGAAGAAATATCTACACCGCCACCGGGATGATTGTTGGTTGGAGTATATATATTTTATGAGAGTTGGTCAACCAGAACTTTCAGAAAGAAAGCAAGGAAACCGGTCGCCAATTTCCACAAAGAAATCACCTTGAGCTTTTTGTGGACTCACGGTATATAGAATTAAGCATAATCTAAGAAATCAACGAGGAGTAGAAGTACCCAAGTCGAAGGAGAGAATATGAACTCCCTTGTTGATCCTCTTGTAATGGCTGAAAAATTAGGAAAGATCGTTAGCTCTGGAGAAAAAAGGAAATATTACCGATTTCGCCCTGCTCCGTTTTATGGAGGGATTGCCACTGCTGATTGTGTGGGATGTTGTCTGAAATGTCTTTTTTGCTGGTCCTGGAATATCATCGTTCAACCAGAAAAGGCCGGGCGATTCTATTCTCCTCAGGAAGTGGCCAGAAACCTCCTCTCCATCGTTAAAAAGAAAGGATTTCGCCAGGTCAGAATCAGTGGGAATGAACCTACCCTTCATCGTTCTCATCTCTTGCAGGTTCTTCAGGTCATCCCTAAAGAAATCCATTTCATCCTGGAAACCAATGGCATTTTAATCGGCGATGACCCTTCTTATGCAAAAGACCTCTTCCGTTTTCCTAATCTGTATGTCCGGGTGAGCTTGAAGGGTGCCTGTCCCGAAGAGTTTTCACGTCTCACCGGTACAAGGTCTGAAGGATTCGCCTTGCAATTAAAAGCATTGGAGAACCTTCTAGAGGAAGGAGTGGACTGTTTCCCAGCGGTCATGGCCAATTTTTCCTCGCCGGGGGAAATTGAGCAATTGAAACAAAAATTGAGAGAGATCCGGTCAGATTTTTCTGACTTTGAAGAAGAGGAACTGATCCTCTATCCTTTTGTTGTGGATCATCTCCAGAGGGCCGGGCTGAAATGGACCGGAGGTTGCACTCCCAATTAGATTATGGAAAAAGAAGCGTATTTATACCATGAACTCGACCAAGGAAAGGTCTTGTGCCTCACCTGTCAGAGAAAATGTATTATTCCCGAAGGCCAAAAGGGTTGGTGTCAAACAAGGGAAAACAAAGGCGGAAAACTATATAGCCTGATCTATGGAGAGGTCTCTACCCTCTCCATAAACCCTATCGAAAAGAAACCTGTCTTTCACTTTTACCCCGGGTCCAGGTGGCTTTCCCTGGGAAGCCTGGGATGCAATTTCCGCTGTCCCGGATGTCAGAATTGGGATATCGCCCACTGGAAGGAAGGACAGATGGATACGGAATACCTGTCTCCGGAAGAGTTGGTTTCTGAGGTAAAGGCGGCCGGCTGTATCGGCATATCCTTTACATTCAATGAGCCTGCATTATGGTTTGAATACACGGTTGACGCTGCAAAGCTTTCCAAGGCCCAGGGCCTCTATACAAATTACGTTACCAATGGATTTATTACAGAAGAGGCATTCGATGGGATCGCACCTTTTCTTGATGTATACAGGGTTGATATCAAAGGTTTTGCTGAAGAGACCTACACCAGAATCGGGCATATCAAAGAATTCAAGGGAATCTTGGAGATCACAAAAAAGGCAATGAAGTACGGGATGCATGTCGAGGTCATCACCAATATCATTCCGGGGTTCAATGATAGTGAAACAGAGATCCGGTGCATTGGATCCTGGATAAAAGAGAGCCTTGGCCCTGAAGTCCCATGGCATGTGACAAGATTCTACCCCCATCTCGAACTGACCCACCTATCGTCTACACCTGTCTCCAAACTTGAGAGGGCCTGGTCCATAGGAAAAGAGGAAGGTCTCTGGTACGTGTATCTCGGGAATGTACCAAGACATAGAGGGGAAAATACGTATTGCCATAGGTGCGGTGAACTACTGATTGAGAGGCACGTTTTTGACATCATAAAAGATAGAATGGTAGATAACAAATGCCCTCAATGCAACGCTATCATACCCGGAAGGTTTGGCAGAAAGGGTTGAATGCTAGAATGGTTCAATGTCGTCTGTGCAATGCTATTTCGAACCATATTTCAAAAGAGCTCGGCGTATGCCCAAAATGTATAAGGGAGATACCTGAGAAGGCACTGCCCATTGCAATGCAGGCTCATCGGACGATCAGATCGACCTTTGGGCTTCCCCAAAAGCCGCCGAAGGCTCCCCGAGGTCTTCCATGTAACATCTGTGTCAATGAGTGCAGGATTCCTGAGCAAAGGATGGGGTACTGCGGGCTAAGGAAAAACAGAGGGGGAAGGTTGGCGGGGGTATCCCCTGAAGAGGGGAAACTCTCATGGTATCATGATCCCCTTCCAACAAATTGCGTTGGAGACTGGGTATGTCCGGGAGGGACAGGTTCAGGCTATCCTGAATATGCTCACGCTTCAGGCCCCGAGTATGGATATAAGAATCTTGCTGTATTTTTCCATGCCTGTTCATTTCACTGCCTCTATTGCCAGAACTGGCATTTCAGAAATGAAACCTTGAGATCCGGTACAACCTCTGTGCATCAGCTCGTTTCAGATGTTGATGAAAAGACGTCGTGTATTTGCTATTTTGGTGGCGATCCAACACCCCAGCTTCCCTTTGCACTCAGGGCTTCAGAACTTGCCCTTGAGAAAAATAAGGGAAGACTCCTAAGAATATGCTGGGAGACAAACGGGTCCATGCAGAAAGCGTATCTCGATAAGATGATAGAGCTTTCGTTAAACTCCGGCGGCTGCATCAAGTTCGATCTGAAGGCATGGGATGAAAATCTCCATATCGCCCTGACCGGGATCACCAATAAAAGAACGTTGGAGAATTTTTCGAGGGTTGGGGAAAGGATCAAGACGAGATCTGTGCCTCCCCTCCTCATAGCGAGCACTCTCCTTGTGCCAGGCTATATAGATGAAAGCGAAGTAGGGGGCATCGCGGGATTCATCGCCTCTATTAACCCTGATATTCCTTATAGTCTCCTTGCCTACCACCCTCATTTCCACATGTCAGACCTGCCATTAACGTCAAGGGTACTTTCCGAAAGATGTCTTAAAGCAGCGCAAGAGGCGGGGCTAATCAATGTAAGAATAGGAAATGTCCACCTGCTCGCGTAGCGAATATGCGTTTTATTTACGTTTCGAGTCTTCACATAACGGGGGTGGAGAGACTGGTGGCAAGAGGCGGCTTGGTCTAGAATAACCGCATGAGTATTATTATCTTGGGGATGGTTCTGATATTGTGATTTAATAACAATTAGACACAAACTGTTTTACTGGTCTCGCCATTTTTGTTCGATGGCAAGGGCAAACCCCGAACTCTCAGAGACCTTCAGAGCTTAAGCACGTGCCCCGCTCCGGCTAAACCCGCATATACACCATCTTTGACAACCTGGGTGCCATTCACAAACACATGGAGAACGCCATTTGGCTTGCGAGCAGGCTTGCCATTCAAAGGAGGTGTCTCAGATATAGTCTCAGGATTAAATATCACGATGTCAACAGCTTTCCCCGGTGCTAAAATGCCCCTATCCTTAATCCCGAAACGCTTTGCGCTTGCAGATGTCATTCGCTGGATAGCCTTTTCAATACCGAAGAGCTTCCTTTCGCGCACATAGTGGCCGAGTATTTTAGGAAATGTCCCAAGCGCTGCAGGGTTAGGATAACCTCTGCTCTTGGCCACCGCATCCGTTTCGAAAAGGCATAAATCATGGGATAGGACATACTCAAGTATCTGTTCGGAATTGACCCCATGATAAAGGATCAAAGCAGCGCCCTTGCTTGCTTCACTCAAGGTTAGCACGATGCTGAATGGAGATGTATTTCTCTTTCGTGCGATCTCAGGGATAGTTAGACCGCTTAGTTCCTCCCATCCTTCTATTGCTGCATCCATCAGCTGAAAGTCTTCATAAGATGTGCCGAGCATTCTAAAACCTATATCTTCCATATATTGATGTTTCATACAGGCCCATCCGCTTCTGAAACTTACTGGCATTGCTTCAATAAATCTGGGGGTCAGGAACACATCTATAGTTGTATTACCGTATGTATACGGAAAAGCATCGACCATGAGATCTACCCCGTCTTGGTGGGCATCATCAATCATCCTTATGTAGTTTTCTGCTGTTGGCCAAGTCTTGCCTCCACCGAATATGACATGGGACACTTGTAGCTTCACACCCGTTTGACGCGCAATGTCCAGCATTTCTTTGAGTGCTCTTAGATTATGTGGCTTGGAGAAAATTGTCACAGGATATAAAGGCGATATTTTTGCATAAGCCTTCAAATGTACTGTCACCAGCTTGTCGCTGGCTTTTGCGGTGCGGCAGAAAGCTTCGATTTCTTCAATCGGTGAGTACATACCGGGTGAATAGCCAAGGCCAAAACTTAGTCCACATGCCCCCTGATCGAGAGCGTTACGCAGTTCCATCAGACAGGTCTTCAGTTCTTTTGAGTTCATGGGCGCATAAGGGGTATTAGCTATCGAATTTCTAATGGCCCCGTGACCCACTAATTGGGCTACGTTGACAACCGGATGGAGATGTTCAATTTCATCGAGAAATTCGCCCATAGAACGCCATGTGTAATTGATTGGTTCTTCATGAGAAATGCTGGAAACATTGTGCCACTGGAGGGATTGCAATTTGTCATGGTTGACTGGTGCTGGAGATATGCCACAATTGCCAGCCACTATTGTTGTTATGCCTTGTTCAAGGAAGCACTTTAAAAGTTTTGGATGATGAGTCGAGGGTAGTACCCAATCCGCATGAGAGTGCATATCGATGAAACCTGGGGCAATGGCACAGTCGCTGGCATCAATGATCCTATCTGCAGGAGGGAGCGTTTCATTTTCTTTCAAGACAGCTCCGATCTGATCGCCTTTGATCAAGACATGGCCGACGGATGGAGGATTTCCAAGGCCGTCAATTATTTTTCCATGGCTTAATATCGTAGTTCCCATCCCAAATTTCCTTCATACTTTTGGGCTAAGCTTATCCCGTGGGGACATGAATAACGGATAGTAGGGGAGACCTCTGGGGTGAATCTTTACCCTTGATTTTGCCTATATTCCACAAAAGTTTCCTTCTAACCTCAGGCTTTTTTCACCTGAAACCGAAGAAATATCTACACCGCCACCCTGATGATTGCTGATTGTTGATTGGAGTATATCTATATTATGAAAATTGGTCAACGGAATCTTTCAGAGGGAAAGAGTCAAAGAAGCTGAAGTAAATAAAAAAGGCAGGTTCATTGGAAATCCTGCCTTTGGTTTTTAACAATTTAATGTGGATTTATTTTTCAACTAAATTCATTTCCACCTGAACGAAATAGATATTTTTGACATCTGAATGGCTGCCTATAACCTTCCATCCCCAATTAAGGATAGACTCCTCTGTTATTCTCTCTGGATTCTTCCTCCTCTCTGGTAGTATCCCTATGACATGCTCTTTCCCAGTTTCATCGCGGCAGTAAAATTCATAGCCTACATAGGCTGCCATACCTTGATTCCCCTTCAGGAATTAACCAATGAGGCAAAATGTAGCAAAATCGATGCCAGGTACGGTCAAATGCTGTAAGTAGATGATAATTCAAGATGTTTCTCAAATTCTTATTATTTTGTCGCAAGCCAAGAATGGAAGAGTTTTTCACAATTTTCCTAAATTACATCCATTTAGGTTTTAAAAAAAGGCACAAGCATCTCCTGACTCTGCCTGTAGTCTTTGACAATTGAATATAGGTTTATCTTTTGAGGACTACAAAGAGTGAAGATAATGAAGCGCTAAAAATTGAAGAATTGCGAACCGAAAGTTAAAAACGCAATATAGGCTTTATAGCAAATCGTTATAGAAAAAGTTATGTCCAAAATACTTTTCACAGAGGAAATCACATCACTTAATACATTCCTTTCAATTAAAGATATTCGATCCCACCTCTCAACGGAGCCGACGGGGCAAGGAATTTGAACAGCCCCGATAATAAGAGAGGGTCACTTTGATTCCCTAAGTCATCTCTGGAAGTGATTCCGATATGGTAGGTCCCCGGTTCTGTTGGAAACTCAGGCCACTCATCTGGAATGACCAAATCAGTCTTTCCAATGACAAGTTTTGAAATTATCCCCGGCGTTGTCTCCCAAGAAAAGCGGTCAGGTTCAAGAAGTGTTCTGTCTTTGCTGACATACACTCTGTAACTGCTTGCTTCGGGTACGGATTCCCACCAAATTCTTCGTTTAAGAACCCGTGGCGCAATTTTCTCTCTCCTCCTCAATGCATATGCTTCTGTGTCCTGACCCTTCGAATTTTGTTTGCTTCTCAACCGCTCCTCAACCCATCGCCAAACGTCTTCCTCTTTCATGTCCGGATTCTTATCAAAGAAGTCCTTCCATACCCGGTGCATTTCCTCTCTCACTTTCTGCTTTACGTCCAGAAATCCATTTTCGTCCTGTGTCAAGGGCAATCCCCCACCGTGTGAATTGTTGATTGGAGTATATAAATTTTATGAAAATTGGTCAACCGAAACTTTCAGAAAGGAAGGGTCAAAGAGGCCGGCTGGTTGTTCAACCTACTACTATCCAATTTGGACGACATCCGAAGACTGCGGATGATTGATTGAAATGTTGAGGAAGTAACTCGGAGACTCTCGAACGGACTTTCGAATCCATTGGGTAAGCAGCGTCAGCGTAAAAAGAATCAGAGAAGAAAATGGGAGTCTAGGGGGTTCGGGGTTATCAGGCCCGCTTGAACAATGGGAGTGCCGTTGGACAAGTCGAAGAACTCATCCAGAAGAAACCCATGCTTGCCACCAGGACGTGGCAGATATCCCCCTCGCCGCTTTTTCAAATGAGGGGAAAGCAGGCAGGCCGGCGATCGTAAATTCCTTCATGCCATCTGCTGCTCTTGCAGCATAAGGTGGTACGATATAGATTGGCAGCTGGAGTCTATCCCTCAGCTGGCAAAGGCTTTCAACGTATCTGGATCTCATCTCCGGCATGAAAAAAGGCAGATAGGACATGAAAATGACCGAGTCAACCTCGCTCGCTATCAACTCAATGCACTTTGTACATATGGTCAAGGCGGCTTCAGATGGGAGCCACACCAGGTCGAGAGGGTTGCTCGTGCCGGAGAAAGGAGGAAGATACTCTCTCAAAAACCCTTTCAGTTGACCTCCCAGCTTGGGACTAAATGGTTTTACTTCCAATCCCAGCCTTTCACAGGCATCGGAAGCGGATATTCCACCTCCTCCTGCCTCCGCAATGATTCCTACTTTTCTGCTCTTTGGAAATGGGGGTGCGGAGAATGCTACAGCCAGATCGACCAGGTCTTCGAATCCTTCAGCCACGATAACTCCTTTGCTTCGCGCAGCTCCAAACCATACTTCTCGATCTCCTGCGATGGACCCTGAATGGGACAGAGCCGCTCGTGCCCCCGCTTGGCTAAACCCAGATTTCCAGATAATGACAGGTTTTGTTCGCCCCACGTTGGAGGCTACACCCAGAAGTTTCCTCCCTCGCCTAATGCCCTCTGCGTAGGCACAGATCACTCTCGTCGACGAGTCTCTGCCAAAGTAGGAGACATAATCGAGAAGATCGAGATCTGCTTGATTTCCGCTGCTAACGACGGTGCTAAATCTGAGTCCTCTCGCACTTCCCCCTGCAATAAAATGTTCCGTCACCCAACCGCTTTGCCCGCAGAAAGCGGTGCTTCCCGGCTTCGTGTCCGCTTCTTCGAGTTCGACGATGGTGTTCAGCCTTACCTCAGGGCAAAGAATGCCCATGCAGTTCGGCCCTACCAACCGCATCCCTCCGTTTCGAGCAATCATGAGCACTCTCTCTTGTAGAGCCGATCCCTCTTTCCCTGACTCGGCAAAGCCAGCCGAATGAATAACGACGAATTTAATTCTTTTTTGAGCACAATCGATCAGCACACTTTCAACAGCCGTCGAAGGGACGGCAGCGATTGCCAGGTCAATCGGCTCATCGATGTCCGATACGGAACGGTAACATCGAACCCCCTCCAATTCAGTAAAACTTCTGCTTATGGGATATTTCTTACCTTGATAACCTTGTGTCTTAACTCTCCACCAGATAAACCTACCACCTCTGGTAGGATCTTGGGAAATACCAATGACTGCCAAGGAGCACGGCCTGAAAAGGGGATCAAGATCGGTGCCTTCATCTGTCCAGCCTTTTTGTTTCAAGGTTCTTCCTTTCTTCAAAGATGTTTATCCGTGTTTTGGTCGCGTAGTATAGGCAGAGAAGCACTTTCATGTCACATGTCTTTTTTGTAAAAACTCGCTTATGGGTGAGTTGAATATATGAAAAACGCAGTTCGATGTCAATTAGAAAAGAACACCATAAAACTTGATTTGGTTCAGACATGAATGAACCATCCATTACAGGTCGGTCGCGTTATTGGGTGACATTTGGAGATCACAGTTATAGGAGAAAGAGTTAAGAAAGGGGCTGCCGCTCCCACTTGTATAGTGGTAACGCTGTGGCGTCGAATCTTTATCCTTAACTTTGCTTGTATTTCACGAACATTTCCTTCTGACCCCAGGTTTTTTTCCCTTGAAAACGAAGAAATATCTGCGCCGCCACCCTGGTGATTCCTAACTGGAATATACCTATTTTCTAAAAATTGGTCAACCGAAACTTTTTCGAAAAGGGGAATAGTATGTCAAGAAAAGAAGACCGATGATTACCGATTCAAATCAAGTATGTTTGGTTAAATGATTGGCCGAAGAGTACAGGAAGGAATCCTCAAGAAGAGGGACTGTGAACTACACCTACTACTATTCACTCTAAGTTAGCTCTGGTAGTTAACGATTACGGTTAGGAATGTGCATAAAAAGCGGGGCTATCTCTAACCCCGCTTTTTCCATCCTCTGGTCAAATTGTATCGATTTACTTTTTTAATTCCCGGACGGATTGCCTCCTTAATTATTTCTACTTCAATAAGCTACATATCACCGAGGTTTAAGTGGATACCACAATATTTTTGTCCTCAATTCAAAACTGATTGCTTGGTTACTCTCTGAGGCTTGTTTCTCCTTTCCGGCAGCATCCCAATCCACTCATAACCGTTTGGGTCACGCCAACAATAAAGTTCGTAACCTACCATAACTTAATCCTCTGCTCATTTTTTAATCTTCTTCCGGAACATCACCACTTAAATCAGCTCAAAGCCAATTAAAATATACCAAAACAAAATCAGTGCTGCGATAATATTAAAAATGATGCTAAAGAGGATGTCTATGTCAATATAGATTCTTTGCGGCATCCCTCTTCTTTGCGGCATCCCTCTTCTTGTCAGCATCGCTCTTCAATTATGCATTTTTTATGCCTTCGAGTGTGAAAACCCCCATTCGTGTCAATTGTTGAAACTGCACAATAATTCATGACAATTCAAATAAATTTTTTTAAAATTACTATTGCTACTGGGGAAGGCTTAAAGTGGAAGAGATTTTCCTAAGAGTTCCAAATTAATTCTCTGAAAATTTGAATAAGGTTTCTCACTTTTATTGATTTCCGTTTGAAACCCTGAATAAGAAGGGAGATTTTTAAGTTCTAACTTTCAGGAAGGAGTCCTCGGAAAAGAAGATTGCGAACTTCACCTACAAGTCATTACCGGCAACCATATTCAGGAATCGAAGATTACGAGTTGAAAGAGAGGGTAGCGCTGCCTTAAGCGGCGGCTATCAGCCATCGGCTGGTTTGTTAGCTCTTTTGCATTATTCCAAGCTTCTTTTGCCAATATTGATAATACCTTTGGGCACCGAGGATTCCAAGTGAAGGAGATAAACGGTCGATCCACCAGAACAGCTTCCACCATGACGGCACAATAATGATTGCTTTATTTTTTGCAATTGATTTCAGCACCTTTTTTGCAAATAGCTTTGGAGACATAGGCCTGCCTGTTTCCAACATTCGCTGTAGTTCTTCAGGAGAAATGTCTATAAGCATTTTGCCGTATTTCCCTCCTTCCAAAATAGGCGTACGAATAAGGCCAGGGCATAAGACACTGACACGGATTCCCATCTGTGCGGCTTCGGCCCGTAGCGATTTTGAAAGACCAACCACCGCATACTTGGTCGTTATATAAGCTACATTTCCTGGATCGACGATAAGTCCGCCAATTGAGGCAGTATTGATAATATGTCCGAATCCCTGCTTCATCATAATCTGGTATGTTGCTTGGATTCCGTTGATAACACCACGGAGATTGATATCTACAATTTGATTCCAATCTTCGATACCCAATCGGTTGACCTGGCCGCCAATGACAATTCCTGCATTGTTAAAAATATAGTCTAACCGACCTGTACGTCTAACAGTTTCTTGAACGAGATGTTCCATCGAAGGAAAATCAGTCACATCTATTTGTACAGCTTTTGCTTTGCCACCGGAAACGTGGATTGCTGAGGCAACTTCATCTGCTAATTCAATCTGAAGATCAGCCAATACCACCTCGCAGCCACGCTTTGCTAATTCCTCGGCAAGAGCTCGGCCAATCCCTGATGCTCCCCCTGTAACAATCGCAGTGGCACCATCAAAAATCCGAATTGTTTTATTGGATTGCATACTACCTCCTAAAAGAGGGCCCTGCCTCTTTATCGGCACCTTCCGGAAACTTCTTCTCACACTCCGCTCCAGAAGGTTAGGGATTAAGTTGTTGAGATGACTGGCTACAGGTAGGAAACAACGATTTGAAAATACTAGTAGACAGCATGACTGTCAAGGGAAAAATTCCCTCGATAAATTTCCTTGAAACGAAGAAATATCTGCGCCGCCATCCTGTGGTTCTTGATTGGAATATATCTATTTTATGAAAATTGGTCAACCGAAACTTTTGGAAAGAAAGATTCAAAAAAGTGGGCTGGTTGTTCCACCTACTGACCTGCAGCAGAGGCATGGTTCATGAGTCGAAGATTTCCGATAGAAATCTTCAGGCCAGATAAATATATGAAAACCAAATCCAAACATTTTGGATGATCTGAATCCACCGAGGAATCAGCCGGTTTGCTGGAGGAATCTGTAATACTCATACATCCGCGCGCAGGACTTGACCGCCCGCTCCGGCGTCGGGTAGAAGACCGGTTTGTACACCGCACCATCCACGTTGTAGACCGTCTGGCTCTTCTCGTTCGTCAGCAGGCTCACCCCGAAGATGGGCTTTTGGTAGGTCTCCATGAGACGCGCCACCAGCTTGAGATATTCCACTTCGAAGTTGCGCATGTAGGCCTTGGCCTGTTCGAGGAAATCACGCGAGTAGCTCGGATCGGCCCGCTCGACCGCCTCTGCGATGCTCTCGAAGAAGATCGACCGGCCCAGCACGCCAAGGTTGATGAGTGCATCGCAGCCGTCCCACTTGAGAAGTTCCTCCATGATCGTGGTGACGAGGTTATTGTCCATCTCGCCAACGATATCCACCGGGTTGGATCTGCTCCAGTAGGACGGCAGGATCTTGTCAAAGCGCGCAATCAGATCCGGTACGAGCCTGGCAATGGAAAGCCCGTGGTGGGCGCACAAGTCGGCCGTGATCACGCCCCAACCGCCGCCCAGGGTCATGATGCTGATGCGCTTGCCCTTCGGCAGCGGCAGGGAGGAAAAGGCCGCGGCGAGGTCGAGCAGGTCCATGGACTGGTTCACCTTCACGATGCCGGACTGGCGGCACACGGCGTCAAACACGCGCACATCCGAGCTCATGGCACCGGTATGGCTGGCTGCAGCGCGGCCGCCGGCCTCGCTCTGTCCACCCTTGAGCAGCACAATGGGTTTTTTGCGGCTCAGGCGGCAGGCGCTCTCGAAGAACCGCCTGCCATCGCGCACGCCTTCCACATAGAGGGTGACAATGCGGGTGACATCGTCGATCTCGAAGCCGTCCAGGAAGTCTTCGACCGTGACCATGGCCTCATTGCCCGAGCCGCAGAAGCCGCGGATGCCGATGCCCTGCTCCTCGGCGAATCCGAGCATCTGCACGCCCATATTGCCGGACTGTGCCACCACCGCAGTCCCGCCCGCCTTGGGCCGCACGGGCGAGCCCATGCAGTAGAGGTTGAGGTGCGGGTTCGCGATGCCCATGGTGTTGGGGCCCAGGATGATCAGGCCCTCCTGATGTGCCAGGGCCACGAGTTCCTCCTGCAGACGCCGACCTTCGGTGCCGGTCTCTGCAAAGCCCGAGGTGATCAGGAGCACATAGCGGATACCCTTGGCCTTCAAGCGCGGGAGCAGTTCGAGGACATGCTCGGCCGGGATGGTGACCACGGCCAGGTCCACGCTGCGGGGCACATCCTCAATGGACCGGTAGACCTGGCGGCCGGCAATGGTGCCGCCTTTGCTGTTCACGAGAAAGATCTCCCCGGGATAGCCGCCGTTGATGGTGTGCACCACGAGCACGTGGCCCCATTTGCTCAGCGTGGCCGACGCCCCGATGAAGGCGATCGAGCGTGGGTAGAACAGTTTGGCGATATCGAGCGGGTTGACTGGCGGCGGTACGGGCCGCCCCTCTGCAGACGGCCTCAGGACGACAAGGGCATCCGCGGCGCGGACCTCGCCGGAGCCAGCGACGATGAGTGGGTTGATGTCGACCTCGGCAACCTCGGGGTGTTCGAAGGCGAGTTGCGAGAGGCCGAGCAACGTGCTTACCAGGACTTCGATCTCCGGCGCCTGTTCGCCCCTGAAGGCCCCGAGCAGGCGCTGGGCCTTGATTTCGGCGATCTGCTCGCGGGCGTCATAGGCCGAGAGCGGCGCAATCCGCAGACTGTAATCACCCAGCGCTTCAGTGAAGATGCTGCCCACCCCGAACATGACCACCGGCCCAAAGACCACATCGCGCGAGAGACCGGCAACGAACTCGCGCTTGCCCGTGAGCATGGGCTGGACGAGGATGCCTTCAAGCTCATCCCCGGCTCCGCGCGCGATGGCATGGACGGCGCGTTCGACCGCTGCCTTGGTGGAAAGGTTCAGATGCACCAAACCGCGCTCGGTCTTGTGGAGCAAGGTGGACCCTAGGCCCTTGAGGGCCACGGGATAGCCCAGGGAGTGGGCGAGCTCGACGGCTTGTAAGGCATCGCGCGCCACGGCCTCCTGCACCACCGGTACACCATAGGCAGCCAGGAGCTGCTTGGATTCATGTTCGTTCAGGGCTGTGCGTCCCTGGGCAAGCGCCTTCTTGATGATGTTCGCTGCTTTCATACCCTCCTCCTCATTGCCCTATGTGCAGGTTATTTCTTTGCGCACGGTCAGATCTCGATCTCCTCAGGTGTTTGCTTGTTATTACCACCTGAAATGTCGCATAGAATAGTAGAAATTGAAAACCAGGATTACAGGAAGGGGTCTCCAGAAAAGGGAATGTGTGGAGCTCTGGGGGCGAATCTTTATCCATGATTTTGCCTATATTTCATGGAAGTTTCTTTCTGACCCCGGGCTTTTCTCCCCTGGAAACGAAGAAATATCTGCACCGCCACCCTGTGAATTTCTGATTGGATTATATCTACTTAGTGAGAATTGGTCAACCGAATCTTTCTGGGAGGAAGACCTAAAAAAGTGGGCTGTTTGTTCGACCTACTTCTTATCTTCATTCTGAGGAATTGATTGGATTGATGATTACTCGAAGAAATCTTCACCTCTCTCTTCCCGAAGCCTTACTAAGGTCTTCAAGAAATTTAGGATCAATTTTGCAACCTAACTCCTGTACCTTTTTAACATTTTCCCAAGATTTGTCATATTCTTTCTTGACGTAATAGACATAGCCCTGATTGCAGTAAGCCTTAGCATCCCTCGGGTTGATCTCCAAGGCCTTATTGTAATTAGCGATGGCCAGATCATATTGGCCTTTGCTGTAATAAGCACTCCCCCGCTTGTTGTAGGCCTCAGCGTTCGTCGGGTTGATCTCCTGGCCCACTGCTTCTGTTTTTGTAAGGACAGTCTGAGAGCCAACAATTAAAGAAACGGCCATAACTAAAATCGTCAATGGAGCAAAAAGTTTATTTCCCATTTCCTCCTCCTTCTACTTCCTGCAATGAGCAGATAACTCGTTCCTAATTGTACCAAGGTTTGGCCCGTTCGGCTGGAGTGGCAAGGTCGGACAACTTTGCTCCTAAATTTGGTAGTGACCTTGCACCGAGATGCGCATATTCCGCATCTGGCCGAAGATCAAAACGGCCCTCCACATTCAAATGTTGTTAAAAATGATAAGAACTTAGTTCGGGATAAGTTCAATATACAAAGAAGGGAATAGTAAGTCAGGAAAATCGACCACCGACGATTACCGATTGGAATCAAGCATGCTTATGAAAAAGTCGGGTTGTTGACTTCAGGGAAAAGTCCTCAGAAAAGGGGGCGTGACTAACACCTGCTATCCTTCAATGGTAGGTTGATCTGGAAGTTGAGGATTACTGATCGAAATGTGTGCTCTGGGCTCGAGCCTTTATCCTTGATTTTGCCTATAGTTCACGAAAGCTTCCTGCTCCTGAGAACGAAGAAGTATCTACACCGCCACCCCGTGGATTTCTGATTGGATTATATCTACTTAGTGAAAACTGGTCAACCGAAACTTTCAGAAAGAAATAATCAAGAAACGCGGGAACTTGAAACTCGACGCCTATCGTGAGAATTCATCAATTTCCTCATCCGAAAAGCCCACTGCTTTCAGCCTTTCTCTCTGAAGTTTGTTTTCTTCTTCTTTAGCTCTTCGTGCTCGCCTGCTGTCTGCGATTGTTTCGGCTAACCGGCCTGGTTTTTGTGTATACAAAGCTAAGATAGTTATCCCTATCCCGAAAGTAACCCCGAGCAAAAATGTCTCCAGAGCGGTTGATTTCATTCCTCTCCACCCCTTCCATCCGTATAGATTGTTGATTGGAATATATCTATTTTATAAAAATTGGTCAACCGAAACTTTTGGAAAGAGTCAAAGAAGTGGGCTGTTTGTTACAGATACAACTAAACGATTTCATAAAAAATAAAGTTAAGGATTACTTTAGAAATAACGCATAACGTGTGCGGTACAGATGAAGCCTATGCTTTATGATAACTTTTGCGTTTGTGCCAGTGTCATCTGCCATCGCGGGCAATTCTTTTTATCTCTTTATGTAAACTGCATGATTTAGCTTTGACCCGGTTTGTCTTTTTCTGATACGTCAGCTCTGCGGAACCCCAGAACTGAGGCTGCTACTGAAATGATGAGAATGCCTGCGACGACGCTCAACGCGATGAATATAGGTATTTTGTAAATGTCTGCGAGTAGCATCTTGATGCCAATGAAAACAAGAATTGAAGAAAGACCGAAATGTAAATAGTGAAACAACCGCATAGCGCCTGCGAGTGCGAAGTATAGGGCCCGGAGACCAAGGATAGCGAATACATTCGAGGTATAAACAATGAAAGAGTCGGGAGTTATGGCAAGGATTGCCGGAATCGAGTCTGCCGCAAATATCAGGTCTGTGGTTTCGACGACCAAAAGCACGGCAAACAGGGGAGTAGCGAGTATCCGTCTGTTTGGTTTGACAAAGAACTTGCCTTGTACGTAGTAATCTGTAGTCGGTAGGAATCGACGAAAGAGTTTTAGGACAGGATTTCTCTCAGGGTGTATTTCCTTATGCTTTTGTAGCGCCATCCTGATTCCGGTGAGAACAAGGAATGCTCCGAAGATGTAGATGACCCAGTGAAACTGCTGAATCAACGTTACACCTGCAGCAATGAAAACACCACGCATAATCAGCGCACCGAGAATTCCCCAATACAGGACTTTGTGTTGGTAAATGGAGTCGACATGAAAATAGGAAAAGATCAGCAAGAAGACGAAGATGTTGTCTACGCTAAGGGACTTTTCAATCAAATAGCCAGTGAGGAATGCTTGAGCTTGCTCAGGTCCCCGCCAAAAGTAGACGCCTACATTGAAAAGAAGAGCTAAGGCAATCCAGACAGCACTCCAAGCAACGGCTTCTT
>Ga0326728_10013492_pt1 | contig 17718 bp, 15 predicted proteins | sample MB3enrmetagenome_FD_207602 | JGI IMG/M metagenome (GOLD analysis project Ga0326728, IMG submission 207602) | Lab enriched peat soil microbial communities from McLean, Ithaca, NY, United States - MB31MN | ecosystem: Environmental > Terrestrial > Soil > Wetlands > Peat | place: USA: New York... | reverse complement strand
TTTGCATACTAGCCACGGTCACGGGTGCCCCACATCTCGACTTTGAGATGTGGGAAAGCACGGTCCTCAACCCTCCATTTTGCAAACTCACCACGGTCACGGGTGCCCCACATCTCGATTTTGAGATGTGGGAATGCACAGTCCTCAAACCTCCATTTTGCAAACTCACCACGGCTGCGGGTGCCCCACATCTCGATTTTGAGATGTGGGAATGCACGGTCCTCAACCCTCCATTTTGCAAACTCACCACGGTCGCGGGTGCCCCACATCTCGATTCTGAGATGTGGGAAACCACGGTCCTCAGCCCTCCGTGTTTCCGGTTCTCACAACCGGCGTCAACGTCCGTCCCTCCCGTTTCCACCCCGTCCAAAACGACTCGATTTCTACCGTTCCCTCAATTCCGCTCGCGTAATGTCGAAAGCTCGACCACTGCCAATCCTCCGGCTTCTCCACCAACCCGCGCGCCACGGGATTACGGTGCAGATACCGCAGCTTTTCGGTGATCTTCTCGGCAGAACGTACGTTGAAGTCGTAGTACCGCCGCAGCCAGAGCGGGCGCTCGCGCCGCTGCGCGCTCACTGAGAGCTTCAGTGCCTGCAGGGCGCGGGCAAGCAGGCACCCGGCGGGCTCGTTCACCAGCAGGTGCACATGCTCCGGCATCACCACGTAGCCCAGCACAGCGAAACCATACTTGCGGCGCATTTTCTCGAGCGATGTTTCGAAAAGTTCCTTCGCGGCAGGCGAAGCGAGGTAGGGCTTGCGCCCATAACAACCCAACGTGATGAAGTGGAGATCACCGCTTCGCTGATAGCGAACAAGGCCCTTCGTCATTGGCGAAAGGATACACCGCGAGAACCAGGATTCGCGCTCTCCCACATCTCAAAAGCGAGCTGTGGGGCATCCGCAGCAAACACAAGCCGACCAACGAATACCGACCCCTTGTCGGCGAGGGCCCCGGCGATTTGACACAAAGCCAGAACTCTCCAGGTGCAATGGGCGTTTTTCAGGAGTTTTCGAGAATGCGGGCGGCATGTCTTCCCGATGACCGGCGATTAGCAAGAGGCAGGATGGGGCCCAAATTGGGGATTGGCATCTACCGTGGCGAGCCGAAAAGGCGAGACCCTAAAGGTCGGAAGTACAATTGCCAGCATTATGCCAACCGTCTTTTGCGAGCGCGGATTCCGGTTTTTCTTTTATTCCAACGAATGTTCTCCGCGCGAGCCAGTACATATCCACGTTCGGAAGAGCGGCGTGGAAGCAAAGTTTTGGCTGAATCCGGCGGTCCAGATGGCCTACAATTATGGCTACGATTCGCGGACTATTCGCGAATTGCTGGATCTTATTGAGGCTAATAGGTATCTGATTGAAGGGAAATGGAATGAATTCTTCGGTTGACGCAAGGCTCGTCGTCTTCACTTCGGACAGCATGCGGGTGGAACTAAGCGACGGCCGAACCCTCGTCGTGCCGCTGGCATGGTTTCCGCGCTTGCTGCGCGGCACGCCAGAGCAGCGCGAACGGGTAATGACCACACGTCGAGGCCTGCATTGGGATGAACTGGACGAGGACATTTCTATTGACGGTCTGCTTGCGGGCCGCGGCGATCAGAGCGCTCCGGACAAGACTTTCTTTGGCTCGCTGACGATTTCGCCCCTGTCGGGATGGCCGGTCGCAATTTTCTCTTATGATCGGTGTCCATCCGACCGATGGGGAATTCTAACGCACCCGGTAGTTTGATTGCTCGCGATTCGATGCAACGTGAGTCGAGATGCGAGCCCATTGCATCCAACAACACAAAGCGATCAGGTATCCCCCGGACGCGGAAGGAGAACAGCCAAAATAAATGCCGACCATTGGTCAGACCAAATCGGAGCCGTTTTCTCTCCCAGAATATGAGTGTGCCCAATTCAAGTTCTTCCAGGCCGCAGTAGGAAAGCTGATGAAGGCGAAAGATAGTCTCTATGCCAGCATCCCCGAGGCGCCACCGTGGGAGGGTCCCCCAACCACGCAAAACACAATGCCAACTGGGGAGGTAGTTGAAAACAAACCGCTGAAGATCGAGAGCAGGATCGTAATCAAATGGGATGACGTTCGGTCCTGCAATCTTGACGCACTTGCGGAGCAGGCGGATGCAATGGCGGATGAACGGCTCTCCATTGTGATGCCGCATTTCTTCAGCGTGTTCGAAAGAACCTGCGATGCTGCGGGTACTGGGACAGACGCGAGGGGAAAACCATTCAGTTTCGAGCTCTATCTGGCTGGGCTGGAGAAAATCGAGCTCCAATTCGACCGGGATGGCCAGCCAATCCTGCCTACGTTGGTTGTGCATCCTACAATGGCGAAGCAAATGCAATCGTTGCCGCCGCCGACAGAAGAGCAGCAGAGGGCCTATAACGATCTCATCGAAAGAAAGCGTAGGGAATTCAATGCTCGACGACGTTATCGGAAACTACATTGATTCCTTGACAGAACGCGAGTTCGACGCCCCTTTCATGGCCCTTCTCCGTCTGCACGGGTTCACAGATATACATTTCCTTCATGGGTCTTTTGAGTTCGGCAAGGACTTTATCGCCAAACGCTCCGAAGACGGCGCGCAACGTCAATATGCATTCCAGACCAAGGCTGGGAATATCGGGCTGAGCGAGTGGAACCTGTGTCGGGGCCAGATCGACATGCTTCGCACGGATGCACTCTCCCACCCAAATTTCGACAGGCAGATGCCGCGTTCTGCTAGGTTCGTGACCACTGGAAGGCTGGTAGGAGGGGCAACCCTCGCGGCTCAGGAATACGCCCAGCATTTGGCGTCGTTGGGAGAGCCGAGTTTCCTTACCTGGGATCGCGACACATTGGTCCAGATGCTGGCCACCGACCCAATAAGCTTGAGCGGGTCTCCGATTTCACTGCTCCAGATTCTTGGCTCCCAAAACGAGAACCTCAATTTCTCGGAATTAGAGAGACATTCGCGTGGCTGGATTAGGTCTGCCAGCAGCGCACTAAATCTGCGCGACTCACTTGAGGCGGCTGTGATCGCGAACCACTGCCGACGGCAGAACAGAATCGACCTGGCCTCCTGGACCGCCCTCTTGCTCCTACGATCAACGTTGGCGACCGTCAATGGGCAGGAGCCCCTGCCCGATCCGGCTGAGGTGGCCCTAGCTGCCGCGCGCGGAATGTTCGAAAACTACGCGGGCCAGCTGTGGGACGCTTGCCAAGGGAAATTCCTAAATCCCGACGAAATTATTATTGCCGACAACAATCCGGCAGCTTATGTCACGTACCCGGTTCGGTGCATGACCATTATCGAAATCCTAGGCCTGTTCGGCTGGCTTCACTCGGACGTGCGCGGAAATGATGCAAAAGCTCAGCAAATTGCAGAATATCTTCGCAATTTCGTTGAGGCAAACGCAGGAGCCGCTCATCCTATCTCTGACCGGTGGGGAATCTCGCTAGCACCGGCAATCCTGCTCCTCTGGAAGTTTGGCCACACCCAAGCTCTTGGATCGCTAATTCGCGCGACAACCAAATGGATCGCTGATCGTTTCGAGGAAGGAAGCCTCGGTCTCGCGGGGCCGCATGCAACCCCTAAAGAAGAGGTTGAGTGCCTACTTGGACCGCCGTTCGAGCATGTGTCAATTTTGCGCCGACCGGAGAGCTTCACCGCCGCCATTGTCCTTGATCTCACTAGCGTGCTCGAAGAACCTGAGCTTTTCGATCTTGCAAGAAATGAGTTCCTAGCCGTCGATATCGCCCTCCCCGTCGTCGAGGTGGCTGACGATCAAGGTCAGTATTGTCTCCACACTGGCGAATATCACCTAGAGCCCAACATGCCGTTTGAAGAGCATTGGCGGCCGGTTGATGGATGGAAGAATTCCCCGCATCATCGGCGCGGAGTCGAGATCTTTTACCCGGAAAGAGTCGGGGCTGAGTGGGACCAATTGGCCATCAGCTGCGTCCTGAGAGATCGCTATTTCGTGAAGGGTTGGCGACGCTTGCTTGGCCTGACCGTATAAAGCGCAGGGAACTCGCTCAAGTAAACCCCGGAACGATGCAATCGAATCAATCTTCTTGCACGGGGCACCGGTTGATGGACGCTCTACCGGAATCGGTCCCGAGATGTCGGCCAGGCTCCGCTGATCGGCCTACGCGGAATTCTCGATTTACGGTACCAGCCCAAAGCGCTTCTCGAAGCCGGCTTGCCCCTCGTCCCCTTGTTTCCTGTTTTCTACTCCCTATTGGCTACTCACTATTCCCTGTCTTTCTGCCTTCCTGTCAAGTGCCAGACCTTCAACCAGCACACCCTGAAATCCGCCTAACCCGCTGATCCCAAAAACGATAGCACACGCCGAATTTTCTCGCCGGGCGGTTCGGGTTATTTCCTGCATTGGCGCATACTGGTTTCATCAGTAGAAATGCAGGCCCCCAATGCGGCGGACGTTGGCGCGGCGGACTTTGGTCCGCCGCGTTCGCATTTTGGGACAAAAATTCCTCGAAGTGAAGCGGGGCGTATCGGAACCCTTTTGCCACGAGGATTTTTGCTCCATCCACGTCAATCGAGAGACATTGCTGCGATGCCGCGGCGCAACCAGCCGCGTTTGAGGACTTTGCGTGAAAAATCCGGGAGGGGTAGGGGGCATGGGGGATAAGGCTATGGGCGTTGGCAAGGATAAGACTACGGGGGCATGCATGTACCAGGAATGCCGATTCATCAAGAGCAACGGGCTCAAGTGCCAGTCGCCCGCCATGCGCGGCTCGCAATTCTGCTACTTTCACGGGCGCACGCGCATTTATGTCCCGCGCCCGCCCGCCAGGGACAAGTCGCTTCAGCTTCCTCCCCTTCAGAACCAGGCCTCTATTCACGCCGCGTTAGATGAAATCTTCCAGGCGCTCGCCTCCGGGAACCTCGACACGAAGCGCGCCAGCAGTCTCTTTTATGCCCTGCAGATGGCGCAGCAAACCGTCCACGCTGCACCATCCCCCTCGCCCGCTCCGCAGCCGCCACTGACCACTGATCCCTGATCCCCGCTTCTCACACCGAGGGCCGCAGCGGCACCTGCTTCGTCGTAATCACAATCTTCGCCGGCCCCGTAGTCATGTGGCGCACATTCACCTCGGCCACGATCTCAATCGTCCCCGCCCTCTTCGTCGCTTGTACGATGACTTGCGCCAAGCCGCTAAAGAGTGAGCGCCGCGGCTCCTTGTCGCTCTCCTGGCAATTCGGATCGCCGTTGCCCACGCCGACGAGCGCACCCTCGCCCGTCACCTTGAAATCGACCAGCACATCGGCCGTGGGCACGGCGCGGCCCTGGCTGTCCACCGCAGCGACCGTCAGAATCGCCACATCCTCGCCGTCGGCATCGATCTCCGTCCGCTCTGCCGTGAGCTTTAATGCCACGGCGGGTCCCGTGGTTTCGCGCTCTTCAGTCAGCAGCAGCTTGCCATCCTTCCACCCGTGCGCCGTGATGGTGCCCGGCTCATAGCGCACCTTCCACTCCACGTGGCCGAGCCGCGGAACCTTCTGCCGTCCCAGGCTCTTGCCGTTCAGCAGCAGTTCCACCTCGTCCAGGTTCGAGTGCACCCACACCGGAATCTCGTCGCCTTCCCTGCCCTCCCAGTTCCAGTGCGGAAAAAGATGCAGCACCGGCTGCTTCGTCCACCACGCCTTGTAGTAGAAGAAGTTGTCCTTGGGAAATCCGCATATGTCCACGATGCCGAAATTCGAGTTGATCGACGGCCATCCGTAGGGCGTGGGCTCGCCGCGATAATCGAAGCCGGTCCACGCAAACCCTCCGGCCAGCCACTCGCGCGTGCCGTAAAACGTCCACCACTCCTCAGCCAGTTGGCTCCACTCGGTGTGGTTCACGTCGTAGGCGCTCAACGTATTGCGCAGGGGATCGGTCTGATACACGCCGCGCGTCGAAATCGTGCTCGCCGTCTCCGATCCAAACACCGGCCGCGTAGGATACTTCTTGTGATAATTGTCGGGCAGCTCCAGGCGATAGTTGAAGCCGATAATGTCGAGCGCCTCCGACGGGCCCTTTTCGTTGTCGCCGTTCACCGCCGCCGAAACCACGCGCGTGGGATCGAGTTCGTGGCAGCGCCGCACCATGGTCGCGGCAATCTTCGCGCCCTGCTCGGCTTCTTCATTCTGCAGTTGCCACTCCTCGTTGCCGATCGACCACAGAATGATCGCGGGCGAGTTTCGGTAGCGCTTGATCATGGTCTCGAGCTGCGCCATGCCTTCGGGGCTCGAGCTCATCTGCCGCGTCTCGCACATCATCATCATGCCCATGCGGTCGCACGCTGCAACCAGCTCCGGCGTAGGTATGTTGTGCGAAGTGCGTACGGCGTTGCAACCCATCTGCTGAAGCACGCCGATTCGGAAGGCCTGTAGCCGGTCCGGCACGGCCGCGCCCACGCCCGCATGATCCTGGTGGTTGCAGGTTCCCTGGATCTTGAGCGGCTGGCCGTTGAGGAAGAAGCCATGATCGGCGTCGAACTTCGCAGTGCGAATGCCAAAGGTGATGCGTTCGGCGTCGCGCGTCTTACCGGTGGTTTTCACGGTGATGATGGCCGTGTAGAGATTAGGCTCGTCTGGCGACCAGAGCATTGGATTTTCGATACCGACCGCCGAAGTGTATGTCCCCGATTCGTCCGGCAGAAGCGGAGCGGGTTGACTCGCCCTAGCGCCGGCCGGCAAACGGGTTCCCTTCGGGTCGAAGATTTCCCAAGTCACATTGACCGGCGCTGGATCGCGACCGTCATTCTGAACCACCGTTCCCAGAGAGAGCTCTGCAATGTTTCCGTTAAGCCCAGGCCTCACATAGCTTTCCAGCGGCGCCAAGTGCACCGCATCGGTCTTGGTCAGCCACACGTGCCGGTAGATTCCCGCGCCCTCGTAGAACCAGCCGTCGCCAAAGCTTGCGTCCACGCGCGCCACGATGCAGTTCTTCTGACCGACGGCGAGAAAATCCGTGATGTCGAAGCGGAAGGGCGCGTAGCCGTTGTCATTGCGGCCGACGAAGCAGCCGTTCACGAAGAGCAGCACATCGCGAAAGGCGCCGTCGAACTCAAGATTGACGCGGCGGCCCGCATCGCTCGCCGGAATCTCGAACTCCTTGCGGTACCAGCCCACGCTGGTCTCGGGATAGCGCCGCCCCAGCGGCTTGTAGCCGTGCGACTGGAGCGCATCATCGCGCACGAACGGCAACTCTACCGCCCAGTCGTGCGGCAGGTTGAGCGCGCGCCACTTCGCGTCGTCGTATCCGACCTTGGCAAACTTGAAATCGCCGGTTTTGGCAAAATCCTCCTGCTTGTTGCCGAACCCCAGGTCGCGCGCCGGGTCGGTGCCGTGCCCAAACGTAAACCTCCATCCAAAATCAAAAAGAAACTGCTCGCGCGGAGCGATTGCGGCCCATGCGGCCAGCGCAGTACCCTGCGCGGAGTCTTGCCCCGCGGCTTGCGGGCCAGAAAACAGCGCGGCCGCACGCGCCCACGCGGTGCGCGCCATCAGGCTGGAAGTGGAGAGCGCCAATCCTGAACCAAGCAGGTCGCGGCGGGAGATGCGGGACATGGAAGACCTCTTTCAAATTGAATTTGCGCTGCGCAGCGAAAATTTACTCGCCGCGCGCCCAGCTGCAACGGAGAATTCGCACTGCATGCAACCGATCTCTGCTGAAGATCTGTTCTGCGTGGGCCGAAATCTCTGCGGAGCTGACAACAACGCACTATAAATGAGCCAGGGTCTCGAAGTAAACGCTTTCATCGGCGCGCCAGAATCCGCTTCCCTGCACCCGCAGTACGCTCCAGGCCCGCCACCGGCAACGGCAGCTCATTCCAGCTCCGGCTCGCCGAACCGCAGATCCACCCACGCCCATGAAGCGGCGACGCGCGGGTATACTAGAGAGGAACCGGCAACTTTTCTCGTACCCTTCTTCCGCGGAGAGATGGCCGAGCGGTTTAAGGCGCACGCTTGGAAAGCGTGTGTACTTTAACGAGTACCGTGGGTTCGAATCCCACTCTCTCCGCCATACACTTACTCATCTTCTTGAATCTAAAGATACTCAAAAGAAAACAGATAACTTAAATGGATTCCCTTTTGTCGCCTTGGTCGCCTTTGTCGTGCCAATTCCGTCCATTTCCCTCGATTTGCATGACAAACCGCCGTGTGCATGACAATGACTTCGCGCACTGAAACATCCGGCCCGGTCGGAACTAAGAGCTAGTGAGTGGCAGCGCTGAAGCTGCGCAGTTCGGGTTACGTCCAAAGAGCAAGAAGAAGCGTACCTTGAGTGCGGGAGCGCGCGCCAAGATCGCAGCCGCCCAAAAAGCCCGGTGGGCGAAGGTACGGAAGGCCGCAAAGAAAGCCTCTACGGCAAAGGTTGCAAAGAAGTCTGCTCCAGCTAAGAACGCTGTCCCCGCAACGAGGGCGGGTGCGCCGAAGACGAAAGCTGCTGTCACTCCGGAAGCTCCAGCCACGCCAGTAAAAGCAGCTTCGTAAAGCTCTGGGTGCAGGTAGTCCAGACTACACAGGAGTCTGGGACGGCGCACTCGAGACTGGGTCGTTTCATTAAGGTTCACCTGAACGTCGGCTTCTTACCAGCCAACTTCCGGGTTGACAGCCATCGCTCGGAGCACCGCCGAGACCTCGGGAAGCGTTCGAGAATGGCGATTAGTCGCGCGTCAAAAACCGGCCTGGTGGCAGAGCTGAGATTGCTGAGGCCAAGCCCATTTCTCGGTACCAACTAGATGTTCAAGCCCTGCCAAATCGTGTCGCGCTTGTGTTGGACGTATCACGGAAACAACATGTGTCCGAAATCGGCAGCGCCATCAACCATGGCGCATTGTGGCAAGCCCTAGTCAAGCGATGGGACCGCGAAGCTCGCACCTGGAAGACAGGCTGCGGGGGCTGGCTGCTACAGTGGATGCATTCTTTTTCCCGGGGGTTGGCGTATGCGGATTGCTCTCGTTGCTTTGTGCGGTTTTGTCTGTGTTTCCCTGAAAGCGTACAGTGATGGCCCGGCAGACCGGGTGCCGACTGATCCGCACGCCGTGCGATCGGCCAGTGCGGCGGCGACTGTACCGCTGCCGGTGGAAGCGCTACTGACTACGACACATATTTACAGGGCGGCGCACTCGAACGACGGCCGCCAGCTTGTCTACACCAGCAACGCCAGCGGTCGGCTGAATCTGTGGATCATGAAAGCGGACGGCACGGCTGCGCACCAGCTTGTGACGAACGACGACCGCCAGATAGGCGCCCGCTTCACGCGGGACGACAGCGCAGTGGTGTACAGCCAGGACCGCGGCGGCAACGAGTATTACGACATCTACGTGGTGCCAGTGGGTGGAGGCGAGCCGCGCAACCTGACGAATACCCCCGATGTGAGCGAAACGGTGGACGAGTTTTCGCCGGACGGCAAGCAGCTGGCCATCGGAGTCAAACAGAAGACCGCACCGTCCACCAACTTGGCCGTGATGGATTGGCCCGGTGGCGCCATCCGCCAGCTAACGCATGAAACCAATCCCAAGGCGTCGTGGAACGAGGATGCGTGGAGCACAGACGGCAAATTCCTCTATGCAACCCGGTCGATCGGGATCGACGATTCCGAGATTTATCGCGTGGACGCGGCCACGGGCACGAGCGTGCAGCTGCTGGAGCACGCGGACAAGGAACTGGTGACAGTCTCCGCCGTCTCGCGCGACGGCGGCACGCTGCTGATTACCTCCAACGCCAAGGGTGGTTATGAGAATGTGGCCCTCTATGACCTGGCCACCAAGAAGCTGCGCTGGCTGACCGATACGCAGTGGTCAGCGGAAGGGGTGGCATTTACGCCGGATGGTGGAAGCGTGGTGTATCTCCAGGACGCGGATGGGCGCATCTCGATGCGCTTTCTCGATCTGAAGACGATGCGGGAGTCTGACCGAGGCATACCGGCGGGCCTGAATCTTCCCGTCGGCGCGCCCACCCCGTTTCTGCCTGACGGCTCCCTGCTGCTGTCGCATGAGGACTCAAGCCATCCGCAGGAGTTGTATCGCCTGGACGCGGACAACCGGCTCACGCAAATCACGCACAACGCAAATGAAACGCTCGAGCACATTGTGCTGCCCGAGTCGCAGCTTGTAACGTACCCCAGCTTCGACGGCATGCTGATCTCGGCGTTTGTGTGGGTTCCCCCGAACCTGAAGCGGGACGGCGCTGCCGCCGCGGTGGTGATGCCGCATGGCGGCCCCACGGGCCAGGTGACGGACGCCTTCAATGGGCGCGCGGAGCTACTTGCCTCGCGCGGATTTGTGGTGATCGCGCCCAACGTGCGCGGCTCGACGGGCTATGGCATGCAGTTCCAGAACGCTAATATCAAGGATCTGGGCGGAGCGGACCTGAAGGACGAGATCGCCGGCGTGGAGTTCCTGAACGCTACCGGGTACATCAGCCCAAAGCACGTGGGCATCTGGGGCGGCTCCTACGGGGGCTACATGACGCTGATGGCGATTGGCAAAACGCCGGGTGTATGGTCGGCGGCCGTGGATGAGTACGGCATTCTGAACTGGCTGAGCATGCTGGAACACGAAGACCCGGGCCTGCAGGAATACGAGAAAAGCTTGCTGGGCGATCCCGTGAAAGACCGCGCTGTGTATGAAGCCAGTTCGCCGCTCAAATATATTCGCAACGAAACGGCGCCGCTTCTTGTATTGCAGGGGGATAACGACATCCGCGTACCGCGCGAAGAGGCCGAACAGTTGGTGAGCATTCTGAAGGAGGAGGGCCGCACCGTGGATTCGGTCTTTTATCCCGAGGAGGGACACGGCTTTGTGAAGCGCGAGCACCAACAGGACGAGCTGAGCCGCTCCGTCGCATGGTTGCAGAAATACTTGCAGGGCGTGCAATAGGGCGGATTGCAAGCTCCACGGGCGACGATCTGGCTCACGGACTGTGACTGTGCATGCAGACACCAGCCCGCGGGATCGAAGACCAGCAGTCGGTTAGTGTGGAATCGCGCGAATTGGCTGGTTCCAGCGCCTGAGGATGCGCCACGTTCTCAGGATGTGATCGGATGATCGGCAATGGAGAAACGGCCCAGCTTTTAGGTTCTGAGCATGTTGTCGCCGATACTTCCCTGACGTGATTTGGCTTACGTTGGTTCCGGTTGGCCGGTCAACCGCCCGGAACGACGAAATTTGCCTGCCAGACGCTCGATTAGAGCCTCGGTCACCTGAGAGGAATCTCCGCCAGCCTCCGAATCTTCGTCCGTCCTACAAGAACTGGCCCGATATGGCGCAGAGAGAGATCACGGTTCGTCGGTCTGTGACTGCGCCCGGTCGGGAGTTATTGCCTTTCATCGTTAAGAGGGTGCATGGCTTGGCTGGGGGTGGGACACTACGCGGTGGGAGGTAAGCACCAATGATCAATAAGATGTTCCTGCTTTCCGCTTTGATGTGGGCCGCATCTGGCCTGTCCATCCAACCGCTTCTCGCCCAATCCACGCCCTTGCCAACCGCTACCGTCCAAACCTGGGACCTGCCGCACGGGACGCTCGTGAAAGACGCCGGTCCTCGCACCTACCGATTCACTGTGGATTACGACTCGGCCAACGCCACCGGTGATGTGGTTCACCGCCAGCGCGTAACCGGAGACTATACGCGCGGGCTCGCAAACGGCGAAGTCGAGTGGAAGAACGTCGGCGTGGCTGATGTAGACGGCGCCACGGCTCCTTTCCCCGCGCCGCAAAAGCAAGACTTCATCGAGGGGTTCCACTATCCGGCGGGATCGCCCGACACACTGAAGCCCGATTTCTTCAAATCGTTTCCACCGACCGCAGTTCTGGAGCGTAACCTGATCTGGGACACCAGCATGATCGAATCGTTCGGCCAGGATTTCTTCGATCGGCTCAAACTGAACGTGCCGCTCCACATTTCCGCTGACCAGGATGTGAACATGCCAGGCGTGGGTACATTTCATAGCCGCGATACAGTGCTGGAATGGGTCGGGCGCTCCGAAAGAAATGGCCAGGAGTGCGCGCTCATCGACTACCGGGCATTTTTCAATCCTCTCGAGATCGCCAACGGCGGCGTCTCCATCCAGGGACGCAGCGATTTCTGGGGAGAGATCTGGGTGTCGCTGGCGACGAAGCAGATCGAGTACGCCACGATCTATGAGCATGTTGCGGGGCAAATGAAGCTGCCCGGTCAGGACACGCTCCAGCCTCTCAGCGTCTTCCGCATCGGCACGCTGGAACCGTTGACTGTGAAGAATTGAGGCGGTGCGCGATGACGACGAACGTGGCTACATTCAAGCACAAATGGGCGTTCTCGCTGATCTGGACCAATGTGGCCGTGGCGGTGGTAGATCTGATCGTGTTTGTGGGTGGTCCCGCTCGGACCACCCGCGAGTTGTTGCAAAGCCTGGCCTTCACATTTGTTTACGCAAACCTTACCAGCATCCTCGCGGTTCTGGTTCTGGGCTGGGTCATCGAGCGAGCGGTGATCCGCAAGGTATCGCCGTGGAAAGTTGTGATTCCGGGCGTCCTGGTGTTCACCACAGGAGGCTGCCTGTTGGCGCAATCGCTCCTGGCGGCGGCCGGCTTTTCCGCTTCGCACCATTTCTGGCGCGACTACTATTACACCCTGCGCTTTGCCGTGCCGCTGGCGCTGGTTTTTGGTCTCGGCGCCATGACGCATGCAACACTGCTTGCCCGCGTGCAGGTGATGGAGCGGGAGTTGCATGAAAAGCAGATCGCCGAAGAGCGATCGCGAAAACTTGCGGCGGAGGCGCGCCTGCGGTCGCTCGAATCGTGGATTCATCCTCATTTTCTGTTCAACACCCTGAATTCGATCAGCGCCTTGATCGCTCTTGATCCTGCCCGCGCCGAGCAAACTGTGGGCCGCCTGGCCACGCTGCTGCGCGCCTCTCTCGACACCAGCGCCAATTCACTCATCCCTTTGCATCAGGAAATCGCGATGGTGGACAGTTATTTGGACATCGAGCGCGTGCGCCTGGGCGACAACCTGCGCGCACGAGTTGAAGTGCCGGTTGAGTTAAGAGAGACCATGGTTCCACCCATGTCGGTACAGTCGCTGGTAGAGAACGCGGTGAAGCACGGAATTACCCCGCAGAGAGAGGGTGGGAATCTTCTGATCACAGCGCGCGCCGATGCGGGGAGCATGTGCATCGAGGTCGGCGATACGGGTCCGGGCTTTGATCTGGCCGATATTTGCGCTGGCCATGGACTGGACAGGCTGGTGCAGCGACTCGATGCGTTATTCGGCGACCGGGCAAGGCTCAACGTCTTCCGGCGCGACGGTTATTCTGTGGTGGAGATGGTTTTGCCGCGTGTATGAAACTGCGTGTCTATCTCGTGGACGATGAGCCGCTGGCGCTGGAGCGGCTGCGCCGTCTGCTCGAGAACACGGGACGGGTGGAAGTGACGGGCTTCACCACCAAGCCCGAGGAAGCCGTGGCGGCGCTTACTCAGAATCCGCCCGATGTCTGCTTTCTCGATATCCAGATGCCGCGGCTGAATGGCTTTGAAGTTCTGGCGCGGTTGTCGAGCCAGCCCATTGTGATTTTCACCACAGCCTACAACCAGTATGCGCTGCAGGCGTTCGGCGAAAATGCCGTCGATTACCTGCTCAAGCCGGTGGAACCCGAGACGTTGGAACGCGCTCTTACGAAAGTGGAGCGGTTGCGCGGCGCGGGACATTGGGCGCAACCGGATCTGCAGGCCTTGCTCCGCCAGATCACCGACTCGCTGCGCAACAGCAAGACGGAGTTTCCCAGCCGGATTGCGTCGCGCCTCGGGGACCGGCTTTGGTTCCTCGACCTCGATCGCGTGAGCCATTTCTACTCCGAGGACAAGCTGACCTACGCGGTCTCGGAGGGCAAGGTCTACTGCATCGACCACACCATCGCTGAGCTGGAGCGAAAACTGGATCCGAGCCAGTTTGCCCGCATCCACCGCAGCACTCTCGTGAACCTGGCGTGGATCAAAGAAGTTTCGTCCCTGCCTGGCGGAGCTCTCAATATTCGCCTGAAGGATGCCAAAAACACTGACCTGACCGTGGCCCGCGACCGCGCCCGTGACTTCAAAGCGCGGGCAGGGTTTTAGAAGGACATTGCGCGCGCTGGCGGCTGCAACTGTTCGAGGAATCTCGATCTCGAGCGATTGACTGGCAACCGGGAGATCGGGGTCACATTTGGCGCGTACAGTGAGATGCGCTCATCGAGAGGGATTTATCCGCCAAACGTCCGACTAGTACTGAAAAACGCCGCAGGGTCTCGGATCGTGGTCGTGGTTGTATCGTCGCCCATGGGGAGATTGAGGGCAGGACGGCGAAGCTTCGGCATAGGTCGCGCTTGCCGGTCATCCGGGCACAACGTGCCGAACAGCGAACGGCGCTCAATGATACGGCCGCCAAACCGCAAAGGCTCATTTCGTGGCGCTAAACTAGCAGTGCCGCGGGTACAAGAATCGGTCCATCCAAGAGGAGCTCGAGTATCTGCGGCGTGTCAGTGCAGACGTGAGCTAGGTTGCAGTGTCGAGGTAAACAGATCTGCCGCTCTTCGAATGAACTCATCGAGGGACAGAGATGAATCGCAAGAAGTTTCTTCGCGGTATGGCGTGCGCGGCACTCTCAGGCTCCTCCTTTTCGAGCCTGGCCGCTGGGGAGCAGTCCAGTCGGAAGCCAGATCGAAATGCAGCCGAACGGCCGAAAAGTCCTCGAGCGATCAGCATGTGGGAGTTTTCCTGGATCGAGCGGCGCTGGGACGGTGCGGGGTATGAGGACTGGGACCGTGCGCTCGATGAACTCGAGGAGCGAGGCTACAACGCGGTGCGCATCGATCCTTTTCCGCACTTGCTCGCCACCGATGCTCACAAGACCTGGACGCTCTTGCCGGAATGGAATACCCAGCTCTGGGGATCGCCCGATGTCAACCGTATTGTGCTGTTGCCGGCTCTTTTCGATTTTATCGGCAAGTGCCGCACCAGGGGCATCATGGTCGGCCTGTCAACCTGGTACAGGCAGGATGTGGACGACACCCGCATGGGCATTACCGGCCCCGAGGTGATGGCCGCGCAATGGCTTAAAACGCTTGACCTGATCGCCGGCGCTGGCCTTCTCGATACGATTGTCTACACCGACTTGTGCAACGAATGGCCCGGCGACGCGTGGGCGCCGTTCATGAAGCCCCATCTGAACTTCGGCGAATGGGATCATCCGGCCTCGCTCGAATTCATGCACCGGGCGATTGCTCTGGTCCGTGCCCAGTATCCAACAATGCCCCTGTTGTTCTCCTGCAGTTCTGAGCGGGTCGAGAACTATCTTGAGCACGATCTGAGCGACCTTGACCTGTTCGATCCCCATGTTTGGATGGCTCAGGAAAACAGCGGAGAGTTTTACAAGATTGTCGACTATGCCTATGAACGCTTCGATCCCAAGGGCTACACGAATTTGAGCCTCAAGGCGGAGACAACCTATCGATCGCGCCCGCAGTATTGGCAGGATCTTCTTGTCAGGAAGATCGATCGGCTGGCAACTGTATCGGCAAAGCTGAGCAAACCTCTCGTGACAACCGAATGCTGGGCAATTGTCGACTACAAGGACTGGCCCTTGTTGAAGTGGGATTGGGTCAAGGATCTCTGTGCACTCGGCGCGCAACGGGCGGCATCGTCTGGCCAGTGGCTAGCCATCGCCAGCAGCAACTTCTGCGGCCCGCAGTTTGTGGGCATGTGGCGCGACAAGACCTGGCACCAGAACGTGACGCGCGCCATCAAAGGCGCCTCAATCAGTCCGGCCCTTCGCCAGGGGCGGCTCTACGCACGGATTTGATGACTCCGGGTCGGGCATTATGGGAGGCCGAAAACGAATCGGAACGGAAAGGGGACTCCCCTTCGAATGATCGACCCAATGATTCCCAAACCGGAAGGCCCGTTAATCTTCGGCCTGTTCGGCTTTTTTGTCCAAGTTCATCTGTTGCGATCGAGCGCGATTCATCATGCGGCAAGCAGATGCTGCGTCCAGCGGGTTGAGGCGGACTGGAACTCACCCTGAAATTCGCCCCGCGCGCAGCGTTTCGCCGAGCACGCTGTATAGAATGGACTGCCATGATAATCTCCGGACAAAAAACCACCACCCGCCGCCAATTCGTATCTCGATCCGCGCTTTTGACTGGCGGCATCTCCCTCGGCCTGAATTCCGCTGCCAGCAACCTGGCTGCCGAAACGGAAACCGCATTCTCCACATACCAGCAGCGCCGGCGCGCTGATCTCTGGGGCCTCCTTGGCGATCTCCCTTGGCAGCATGAACCCGCGCCGCCCAAACTGGTCCGCACGGAAGAACACAATCGTTACACTCTCGAACGGCTTGTCCTCGACCTGAATGGGATCGAACCCGTTCCCGCGCTCTTGTTGATTCCCAAGGAGCTCCAGCGCCGCGCGCCCGGCCTTCTCTTCATTCACTGGCACGCAGGAATGTACGGTCTGGGCAAGGAACAACTGCTCGAAGGAACCAGCGTTCAACCCGCCTATGCTCCCGTCCTCGCTGAAATGGGAATGGTCACGCTGGCCATCGACAGTTGGTGTTTTGGTGAGCGCCAGCAAGACACCGACGGCCACCGTGGAGAGGAAGACGCCTTCAAGCTCATGCTCTGGCGCGGCCAGGTGCTCTGGGGCATGATGATGTTCGACGAATTCCGGGCCCTCTCTTACCTCGCAACCCGCCCGGAAGTGGATCCGCAAAGGCTAGGCGTGACCGGTATGTCGATGGGATCCACCAAGACCTGGTGGCTCGCCGCGCTCGATCCCCGTGTGCGATTGGCTATCGACATTTGTTGCCTCACCGATTTCGATTCGCTCATCGCCGCACACGGCCTCAGCGGTCACAGCATTTTCTATTACGTTCCATCGTTGTTGAAGGAATTCAGCACCACCGCGATCAACGAGTTGATCGTCCCGCGGCCTCATCTCAGCCTCAACGGTCGCAAGGACCCCCTCACGCCGCCCGCCGGGGTCGAGAAGATTCGCGAAAATCTATTGCCGCTTTATCGGCAACACGGCCGCGAGGAGGATTGCCGCATCGAGCTCTTCGATTGCGCCCACGAGGAAACCCCCGCAATGCGCAGCCTGGTCATCGATTGGATGCGGAGATATCTGGCCACAGGCTAATACGAAGTGGGAGTCCCCCCGGCTCTGCCGGGGAGGCAGTCGAACTTTGAGAGTTCCGGGAGTCTTCCACCTGCTTTTGCTTTTGTCTTTCGCGAAGCAGATGGTGAGGCGAGTCTCCCCGTTGTCGTTGTTTTTGCTTTTCACCGGTTGCGATCAGGCCCCTTTGAGCGGCCAGTAACCGAAAGCCCCCGGCTCTGCCGGGGGATACTTACTCCGATCTTCCCCTTGAGGACACTGATGTTCCGGCAAAATGAGATTCAGTAGAGCCTTTCGCAAACCTGACCTTGATTTTTAATCCACTTGCTGAACCCTCCTCCCCCGAAAACCCTCCCTCAACCCTCTACTGGCTCCCTTTTCCTCCGCCCCAGTGGTCTCCTTTTAAACCGCCCTTGACATAAAATGTCTACGCTTTCGAAGTGTGTGTTGCGCTGCGATTGACCTTGCCCTCAGAATGCGTATCTCTTAACCGGCCCGGTTTTGAGGATTAAATTCATCCTTGTCGTAGTCGTGGCGGTGGGAATGTGGGAATCGGCTTCATCGATTTCCAAGGTTTGTGGGAAG
>Ga0326728_10013491_pt1 | contig 17719 bp, 16 predicted proteins | sample MB3enrmetagenome_FD_207602 | JGI IMG/M metagenome (GOLD analysis project Ga0326728, IMG submission 207602) | Lab enriched peat soil microbial communities from McLean, Ithaca, NY, United States - MB31MN | ecosystem: Environmental > Terrestrial > Soil > Wetlands > Peat | place: USA: New York... | reverse complement strand
GTCGCGACCGAGCTTGCGACCGCCATTGCGCTTGAGCTCGCGAGCGCCCCCTGGAACGAGACGCTTGAGCTCATCGACATCGGTGTCGGCACCGAACAGGTCGGTCGCGGCCGGTGCACCACGGTGTCGTCCATCGACGAGGTGCTGCCCCTGCTCCGCGCTCATCTCAAGTCCGTGCGCTCCGAGCACATCGACGGCGGAACGATGGTTCCATCCCTCGTTGTGACCGAGCCACGGACGCACCTGGTCCTCATCTCTACGCGCCCCATCTCGCCGGCTGAGCAAGCGAGTCTCACCGACGAGATCGGCGATCCCGGGTACGTCGGCATCGCCATCGTGGCTCCGGGCTCCCTGCAGGAAGCGTCCTGGCGGCTGGTCGCGACGGCAGATGGGCAACTTGAGGTGCCGCCGCTTAGTCGCCACGTCCAGGCGCAACGAGTCTCGACAACGCACCTCGCCGGAATAGCGGCGCTGCTCGGTCTCGCCGCACGGCGTGGCGATGTCGCGGGCGACACCCCGCCCTACGACACGTTCGCGTCGACGGGATCGTCACTTACAGGCGAGGCCCCAAAACTCGAGGTCCCGACGACGGTTGTGCTCGAGGAAGAGTCGGTCGAGCCGTCGGTCGCGCCTCGTGCCGAGGCGACACCTCTAGCGACGGTCGAAGTTGGCGTACTCGGCCCGCTCGAGATCAGAGGCATCGCCGCCGCCCCGCAACGTTCGAAGGCGACCGAGCTCATCGCATGGCTCGTCTTGCATAACCGGCATGGCTCGACCGATGAGGTCGCGACGGCGCTGTGGCCGATGGGGGCTTCGGAAGGATCGCAACACAACGTCATCTGGGACGCGCGACGTGCCCTCGGTGAGGACGCCGATGGCAATTCGCTTCTCGTGCGCGAAGGCGGTCTCAAGCTCTCACCGCTCGTGACAAGTGACTGGGCACATTTTCGCGAGCTCGCATGCTGCGACGACCGCGAAACGCGCGTAGCTGCCCTGTCGCTCGTCAGGGGCAAGCCCTTTGGTGACGTCGATTGGCCGTGGAGCACGGTCGAAGGCCTCGTCGCAACGATGGAGGCAGAGGTCTGTGACCTCGCGTCGGCGATCGGAGAACAAGCGCTGCTCGACGGCGACGCGAGCCTGGCCGCTCACGCCGCGGAACAGGGCATCCTCGCGAGTCCGTACGACGAGCGGCTCTATCGCCTCCTCATGCGCGCGTCCGACGCCTTGGGCAACCCCGCCGGCATCCGGTCGGCCATGGGACGGCTTGCGGCCGTTCTCGAGGAGGACGTCGAACCGCTCGAATCTGTGCACCCCGAGACGCGAGCGCTCTACGAGGCGCTCATGCGTCGTCGCCGTCCCGAATCATCACCCGACGCGATGGCGCCCCGTCGTTCCAGCGGCTCGAGCGCGCGGTCAGCTCGTGGCGTTCGCGAATTGCGGGACGCCGAACCCGGCGTCGCGACCGACCTCGACGACCGCAGACGCCGCTTCGACCACCGCCCTTAGGCGAGCCGTGGCCGGCGCCGGGTGCAGCGCTCGGGTAACGGCACCCGTGGCCCGTTGTTCGGTGGCCTGCGCTTCCGGTGCCGAATCTGTGATCGCCGGCCGTTCGATCGCCGGAGGGTCGCTCGCACTTGCTCGAAATGCCGAGACGAGCGCCGCTCTCGGTCTCCCGAGGCGGCTCAGGGCTGTGACCTGGGTCTGTGAGTGTTGCTGTGAGTAGTCCTGTGAGTGGCTCGGTGTCTTCACCAGAGGAAACCGCGGAATTTCTCCTCCTGTGAGTATTGCTGTGAGTGTTGCTGTGAGTGTTGCTGTGAGTCCCTGGGCGCAACATCGTCGTCGTCCCGCAGAAAAGGAGCGACGAAATGCGCAACGAGGAACCAACCCGCACTGATCCGCCGCCGGTGTTAACCGGTGATCTCGAAGCAGACGCCGCCGCGTCGCTCGGGTGGCTGAGAGCCCACCCCGAGCGGTGGCTCGAAGACCCGGTCGAGGACCACCGTGAGCTCGGGGCCTTGGCATGAGCGTCACATTGGCGATGCTCGCCTCCGTCGTCACCATCTCGCCGAACGCGTCGGGACTCCCGGGCAGCAGCACCCTCGTCTCGATGCTCGGCGGGCTGCAGTTCGACGGCGTGCTCGCCGCGATCGCCGGGGTGATCATCGGCGCAGCGGTGTGGGCGCTGTCGGCTCATGCGAACAACTACCAGGGCGCGTCGCGCGGCCGCAGTGCCGTCATCGCCTCTGGTGTCGCGGCGCTGCTCATTGGATTCGGTCCAGGGCTTGTCCAGGCGCTGTTCAGCCTCGGCCAGGCCACGCACTAGAGATGGCGAGTCACCTCATCTTCTCCGGTGGGCTTCTCGGCGGTATCGGCACGAGCATCGCCCGCGCGCTGCTCTCCGCTTTCGCCCACGCGATCGGTTCGGGCATCGGCTCGCTCGCAGCATGGGCGATAGGCGGGCTCGCGCATGCCGCGTCGGTGACGACGGCGATCAACCTCGACAGTTGGTTCCAAGGACCATGGCGCGCCATGCTCAGCGTCGGAACGCTCGTCGCGATCCCGCTTTTCCTCGCGGGAATACTCGACAACCTGGCGCACGGCGAGGGCGTCGCCGGTCTCGGCCGCGTGGTCGGACGACTTCTCGTCGCCGCGATCGGGACGCTCATCGCGCTCGCGCTCGTCGAGCTCCTGCTCGTGCTCGTCGACGACGCGTGCTCGATCGTCGAGCAGACCTCCGGCCTTTCCCTTGCCGGCGCGCTCGCGCGCCTCGCGACGGCGATGGGCATCTCGACGAGCGTCGGCGGCGGCGCGCTCACCGCGATTGGAGCGCTCCTCCTCGCGTTGCTCGCGGCGATCGCCGCCTTCATGCTCTGGATAGAGCTCGCTGTCCGCTCGGCGCTCATCCTCGTCGCGACGGCCTTCTTGCCCCTCGGGCTCGCCGGCCTGCTCTGGCCGCGCACGGCTTCGTGGTTGCGACGCCTCGGCGAAATCGTCGTTGCTGTCGCCATCTCCAAGCTCGTGATCGTTGTCGTACTCATCCTCGGCGCCGCGGCGCTCACCGAGTCGACAATCTCGCTGTCCACGCCCGGCGCCGACATCGACGCGATGGTCAATGGTGTCGCCTTCCTCGGGCTAGCGACCTTCGGTCTGCCGATGGCGTTGCGAGTCGTTCCGCTAGCAGCTGAGGCAGCGATGCACGCGGGGCGGGGGCGCTCATTCGTCCAGTCCGCCGTCCGGTCGCCGTCCCGGCTCGCCATGAACGCGAACTCCACCGCGACGCTTGTTCAGCGCGTCGGCTCAAAGAGGACGGGGGGCACCGGCGGTGACGGCAGCGGTTCCGGCGCGTCCGGCGGAGTGACGCCTCCGACGCGGCCCGGTTCTGGAGGTGGTGAGGCGCAATGAGCGAGCTCTCTTCCTACCGCTTCGGTCCCCGGCGAGAGGGCAGTCTCTTCGGGCTCGCCACGAGTCAGATCGTCACGCTCGTCATCGCGACGACGCTCGCGCTCGTCGCGATCCTCGCTGCTCGCAATGGGATCGTCGGCCTGGGGTTGCTTGGGCTCGGAGCGACAGCGGCATTCCTTCCGGTCGCCGGTCGGGCTGCGGTCACCTGGTTCGGTCCGGTCGCCGGCCGCCTCGGCTCGCCAAAGCGCGGCTCGGCGCCCCTTTCTGCACAACGCCTTGGAACAAAGGCGGGCATCGCCCGCGAAACACCACGCTCTTTCGAGCGCGTGGCCTGGCACCTACCGGGCCTTTCTCGCCTCACGCTGCGCTCGGTCGAGATGGCTCACGGCGCGCTTGGGATCGCGCAGTTCGGCTCAGCGGGACGCGGCGCGTCGTTCACCGTCTCGCTCTCTGGTCCGCGCTTTGGGCTCGTGGATGTCGATGCCCAGACGCGTGCGCTCAGCTCGTGGGGCCAGCTCCTCGGCTCGGTAGCGCGCAGCGGTGCCGAGCTCGAACGGATCGAGCTCTGCGAGCGGGTCGTCCCCGACGACCTCGCCGGGCAGTGGGCGTTCCTCGACAGCGTTGCGACGACTGCCGATCGCCGCGCCCGCGCGATCTACCGCTCCGAGCTTGACGAGCTCTCGGGGACCGCAGTGCGCCACGAGGTCCTCCTCACCGCCGTGCTCGCTCGTGGCGGACGCCACGTCGAGGCGGCGGCGGTGAGCGCTTGCACCGTGCTGGTCGGCCAGCTGGAAGCGGCGGGCTTCGCGGCCCGACCACTCGACCTCCCTGCGCTCGCGACGAGCTTGCGGGCGGGTCTTGACCCAGTCGGCGTCACCCCGCTCGTGAGCTTCGATGACGAGGCACTGTTGCCGGCGCGCCACGCGCCGAGATCGTGGCGCGCCGGATGGGGTTCAGTAACGGTCGACGGGTCGATCCACGCCTGCTTCGAGGCGACGGCGTTCCCGCGCGTTCCAGTAGGCCCGGAGTGGGCGTGGCCGCTCGTGCTCGCCGAGCACCCCGTTGTTCGTCGGACGCTGGCACTGCACGTCGAGCTTCAGCGCCCTGAAGCAGCGCTTCGCCATGCGGAGCGTGCCGTCGTCGCACACGAGAGCGACGAGGCTCTGCGCTCGAAGTGGGGCTTTCGTTCCGGGGCACGGCGCGAGCAGGAGCTTGTCGCGGCGCTCTCGCGTGAGTCCGAGCTCGCGGAGGGCTTCGCGGACGCGCGCTTCGTGCTCCTGGTCGACCTTGCCGCAGCGAGCGAGGTCGAGCTCGCGACTGCCGCTCGGGCGCTTTTGAGCCAGGCCGCCCATGGCCACGTCGAGCTCCGTCGCCTTTACGGCCGTCAGGCCCAGGCTCTCGTCGCGACGCTCCCGCTCGGTGTCGTGCGCCTCCAGGGAGGATGGCGATGACGCTCTCGGTCCTCCCACATCGCGCGACGACGCGACACCTCGCGAGCTGCTACCTCCTCCAGGCCGGGCGACGCCTCGACCACGGCCCGATCCTCGGCCTCGACGCGCGTAACGGTGCCACGTTCTCCTTCGACCCGTTTGGTGCGTACGCAGCGGGGCTCATCACTAACCCGAACCTACTTGTCCTCGGCGAAGTGGGAAGCGGGAAGTCGACCGTCGCGAAGCTCCTCTGTTGGACCCAGTCGGCCCTGCTCGGCCGATCGGTCGCGATCCTCGACCCGAAGGGCGAGTACGAGCCACTCGCTCGCCTCCTCGGGCTGCCGACGATCCGTCTCGCGCCGGGTGGGCGGACCCGTATCAACCCTCTTGACTTCGCGGCGGGCTCGGACATCGGAGACGAACATCTGCGCCAGCGCGTCGAGGTGCTCGGTGCGCTCGGGGAGTCCGGGCTCGGGCGGCCGCTCCAACCCGAGGAACGTGCTGCCCTCGATGGCGCTGTCGGAGAGCTCACCGGGACGCCGTTGCTCGGTGACGTCGTCGACGCGTTGCTGGAGCCGAGCACAAGTCTCGCGGCGAGCCTGCACACAAACGTGAGCGAGCTCGCGGCGAGCTGCCGGCACCTCGCCCTTTCGTTGCGCCGCCTCGTCGCGGGCGACCTTCAGGGCATGTTCGACGGACCCTCCAGCGTCCGGCTCGACGCGGCCGGACGCGGCGTGCATGTCGATCTCTCGCCGGTCTACGAGAACCCGAGCGTCCTCGCTCCGACGATGGTGGCGGCAGGCTCCTGGCTGAACGCCTTGCTGCGCGCCGGGCGCAACCAGCACCTCCTCGTGCTCGACGAGACCTGGCAGGTCCTCGCCGATCCGGGTATCGGTCGCTGGCTCCGGGCGACTATGAAGCTGGCCCGAGCCTTCGGCGCGGCAGTGGTGCTCGTCACCCACGGTCTCTCGGACTTTCGGGCGGTCGGAGACGAACGGAGCGAAGCCGCCCGTCTTGCATCCGCACTCGTCGCCGACACCGCGAGCTCGGCGCTGTTAGCGCACGGCGACGCCGCGATCGTCGACACGATCGCGCACCTCGGCCTGTCCGGCCCCGAAGCCGATCTCCTCGGGGCGCTCGGTCGCGGCATCGCTTTATGGCACGTCGGCGCGCACGTCGCCCTCGTCCGCCATCACGTGCCGAGGGAGCTCCTCGCTGCGTTCGACACCGATGCCCGGATGCTCGGCCGATGACACCGCAGTCGCTCGGTTTGAGGGTTCTGTGCACCGCCGGCGCGCTCGTGCTGGGGATCACGCTCGTTATCACCGCGGCGCTCGGGGGTGCGAGCGCGACCGTCGGGCTCAGCGGCGCCGTCCCTCCAGCGACTTCAACGCCCGCTAGGTCCGCGCCGTCTGGGGCCGGCGACCTCTCTGTTGGCGAGATCGGCTCGTTCGCCGCCAAAGCCGGCTTTTCCGGCACCTCGCTCGCGATGGCGATCGCCGTTGCGCTCGCCGAGTCGAACGGGAACCCCGACGCGACCGACTTCGACGGCAACGGGACGGTCGATCGCGGCCTCTGGCAGATCAACTCTGTCCACACGCAGTTCTCGCCTGCCTGTGACTACGACCCGTTGTGCGCGGCGAAGGCGGCCTTTTCGATCTCGGCCGGGGGGACCGACTGGGAGCCGTGGGTCACCTATCAGCACGGCGCGGAGATCCCATTCCTTCCCGGAGCGACCGCCTATGTCGAAAGCGCGGGTTCGGCGCCATGAGCTCTCTTGGGTGCTCGCGCCCCACAGCGAAAGGAGGAGTTCGTTGACACTCGATCCCGAACCGCACGCGCCGTACTCCTCGGGTCGGAACGTGCCACCCGAGTCGAACCCGCTTCGTGCCGCCGCGCTCGACTACGCGAAGCGTGGTTGGCCGGTGCTGCCCTTGCGCCCGCGCGACAAGACGCCGAACGGACTGCTCGTGCCGCATGGACTGAACGATGCGACGACAGAAGTCACGCGCATCGAGGCGTGGTGGCGACGCGTCCCCGACGCGAACGTCGGCATCCGCACCGGAGTGGGCCTCGACGTCATCGACCTCGACGGTGAGGAAGCAGGGCGCGCCTTTGTCGCGTCAACTCGGAAAGCGGTCACGCCGGATTTGCTCGTACGCACTGGTCGTGGCTGGCACCTCTGGTTCGCCTCGAGCGGATTGCCGACGCGCGCGGGCGTCATCGAAGGAGTCGACGTGCGCGGTAGCGGCGGTTACATCGTCGCGCCGCCTTCGGTCCATCCAAGCGGCACGAAGTACCGCCTGGTCGACCCCGCGACAGGGCAGATTCTCGACAGACTGCCTTCTTCTCCGCTCGCGCCTGCGCCTGCCTGGCTCGCGTCCTGGTGCCGTCCCGAACCGGCGCGCACCTTGACCGAGACCTCGCCGATCCGTCTCAATGCCGATCACTACGTCCGAGCGGCCATCGAAGGTGAGTGCGCGGCGGTCGCCGCGACGCCGGAGGGGAGCCGCAATCACCGTCTCAACCGTGCGGCCTTCTCGCTCGGCACTCTCGTCGGCGCGCGCCTCTTGGACGCCGAGGAGGCGCGCGCCGACCTGTTCGCCGCGGCGATGCGCGCCGGGCTGAGCGAGGTCGAGGCGCGGCGCACGATCGCGTCGGGACTCGACGCGGGCCAGCGCCAGCCGCGCCGGACGGCGAGCTCGCTTGGGCGAGGCGACCTGTCACCCTCCCACGATCGGAGTCGACCGGTGGACCCTTGGATGCGCCCGGTTGAGCCCGCGACCGCGGCGGTGCTTGCCCGGGCGCGCGGTGCCGGTGAGTCGACTCGTGCGGTTCCGGCGCCCGTTCGGCCCGCTGCAGAAAGGGGGATCGGGCGATGAGCACGACGCGGCGGTCGGACAACGAGCGAGACAAGCATCTCGCCGAGACCTACGGCAAGCTCACCAAAGCCGTCGAGGATCTGGTGCGCAGCGAGGACTGGGTTCAGATGCTCGCTGTCGCGGCTCGCTTCCATCGCTACAGCTTCGCCAATGTGTGCCTCATACTCTCTCAGCGAAGCGACGCATCGAGGGTCTGTGGCTATCGAGCTTGGCAGGCACTCGGACGCCAGGTGAAAAAGGGTGAGAGCGGTCTCGCGATCCTCGCACCCTGTGTGACGCGAGGCCGCCCGCCTGAGGAGACCGACGGGGAGCAACACGAAGAGGTCGCCCGAGTGCTGCGCGGCTTTCGCGTCGTCCACGTCTTTGACATCTCCCAAACCGAGGGCCCGGAGCTTCCCGAAGTCGCGCCGAGCCTGCTCGAAGGCGACGCTCCCGCGGCGCTGTGGGATCTCCTCGCCGCAGAGGTCGCATCCAAGGGCTTCTCGCTCGTGCGGGAGGACTGCTCACCGGCGAACGGCCAGACGGACTTCCTCCACCGAAGTGTCACGGTTCGTCCGGATCTCTCCGAGGCCCAAGCCGCCAAGACGCTCGCCCACGAGCTCGGGCACGTCCTTCTCCACGACGGGCCGAAGTCCCGCGGTCTCGGGGGCTTTTCCTGCAGAGGCCTTGCCGAGGTCGAGGCAGAGTCCGCCGCCTACCTCGTCTGCGCGACCGCGGGGCTGCCTACTGATGACTATTCCTTCCCCTACGTCGCGCGCTGGGCGAGTGGAGACGTCGCGCTCGTCCGCTCGACTGCAGAGCGCTCGCTCGACGCGGCGCGCGCGATTATCACCTCGCTCGGCCTCGCGCCGGCCCCGCCCGATGCGGCCTCGACCGCGGTCTTGGAGCGGAGCAACGGCAAAGCTGTCCAGCTCCCATCGAGCGAGCCGACACGGGCTCTTACGCCCGAGTTCGCCCGATGATCGGCGGGGCGCGGCCGATGCCTCCAAGCGGTCCCATGAACCGTTCCGGTGTGACGCGGTCCTGGTCGAAAGACGGCTTGGGGGAGGTCGTCGCGCTGGTGCTCGGCGCAGTCCTGCTCGGACCGGGAGTGCTCTGCGATCTCGCGGGAGGAATCGGCGCACTCTTGAGCCACGGGCATTTCGTGAGCGCACCGGCGGCCGCCGTCGTGGCGCTCCCGATCGGGATCGTGCGTCATCCGCTTGATCCGGCGCTCGCCTGGCCACCGGCACGTCGAGGTGGACTGGCGCCCGCCTGGCTCTTCTACCCGATGCTGGCCCTCATTGCCGGATCGATCGCGACGGCCGGCTTCGTGCTCGTCTCAAGGCGCGGACGGCGACGGCGACTCAGTGGCTTCGCCACGCCGACCGAGGTCCGCGAGCATCTCGCCGATTCGGCGCTGCGTTCCAAGGCGGCACAGGTCCGGCCCGGACTGTCGGCACGTCGCGTCGCGCCGACCGAGCTCGGCCTGTCGCTCGGGCGCGAGGCTGCGTCGCGCCGCCCGCTGTGGGCGAGCCTCGAGGACAGCTTCCTCGTTCTCGGGCCACCCCGGTCGGGCAAAGGCGTGAGCCTCGTGATTCCGGGCGTCTTGGATGTGCCGGGAGCGGCGATCGTCACCTCGACGCGTCCCGACGTGCTCCGCCACACCGCGGCGGCACGTACCGGGCCGATCGAGGTATTCGACCCGCAGCGGTCCTCGGGATGGCCGACGTGCCTGCGCTGGTCGCCCGTTGTCGGCTGTGCGGACCCGCTCACGGCGATCCTGCGGGCGAGGGGCTTTGCCGCAGGCGCGGGCTTCGAGCGGACGACGACCGACGCGGACTTCTGGTCGGCGTCGGCCGCAGCAGTGATCCGCGCTTATCTCCACGCCGCCGCGCTCGACGGCCGCAGCATCACGGAGGTCGTCGGATGGGCGGGGCGACCGGGCGACGCCGAGCCGATCCGCATCCTGCGGCATGCTTCGCAGGCCGCTGAGGGTTGGGCGGACGACCTCGCGAGCCAAGCCGCAGCCGATCCCCGCACCCGTGACGGTGTGTGGGCCGGGGTGCGACGGGCCTTCGACTGCTTCGCCGATCCCCGCGTGCTCGCCGCGTGCTCGCCGCGCGGCTTTGAGGCGTTCGACCCAGTCGCCTTCCTCGCCGAGCGCGGCACGCTCTACATCGTCGGTTCGACCGGTGCGCAGCTCTCGGTCGCGCCGCTCATCACCGCGCTCGTGGAAGATCTCGCGGAGCGCGCGCTCGGTCTCGCAAGCCGCTCGGCACACGGTCGCTTGGACCCGCCGCTCACACTGTTCCTCGACGAGGCAGCGAACATCGCGCCGCTCGCCTCGTTGCCGAATCTCCTCGCGGCAGGTGGCGGCTCGGGCATCTGCACGCTCGTCGTCCTCCAGTCGCTCGCGCAGGCACGCGCCCGATGGGGCCAGGACCGGGCCGACGCCATCTGGGACGCGTCGACGGTCCGCGTCGTGCTCGGCGGTCTCGGCCATGCGGACGACCTCACGCGTATCAGCCGGCTTGCCGGTGAGATCGACGAGGCGATCGATTCGACGAGCCGGGGCTCGGGCGGGACGACGTGGTCGACGTCACTGCGCTCGCGCCCGGTCCTCCCGCTTGAGCGCATCCGCTCGCTGCCCGCCGGTCGTGCGCTGATCCTGCACCGGCGCACACCGCCGGTCGAAACGGTGCTCGCCCCGTGGTGGGAGCGACCTTGTGCGGACCGAGTACGTGTTGCACTCGCCGACGCGACGAGACGCTGCGCGGTGGCATCGTGACCGTCTCGGATGACAACGGGAGCTTTGTCGAAATCGCTCCCTGGCACTGGCAGGCGCTCGATGCGGTCGGCGCGGCGCAGACCTGGACCGCGCTCGCCATGTTCGTCACCTTCCTGGTGACCCGTTACGACTTGGGCGACGTGGTCCCGCGGTGCTGGTGGACACACGGAGCGCTCATCGAGGAGCTGACTGCGCTCTGGGCTTCGTGGACCGCGGCCTACGTCGATCCGCACGCGAGCGCGGACGCGCCGATCCTTTGGCACGAGCGATTCGCCGCCTCACGCGCCCGCATTGCCGAATGGGACCGGCTCGGTTGTGCCCAGCGCGGACATCGCGATTCGACGCCGACCGACTGGGCGCACGAGGCGGACGCCTTCGACGCGTTCGTCCGCGCGGACCTTCGGTCACGTTCCGTCGCCGGTCGCCTCCACGCCGCGACCGAGGAGGATCGGCCGTGCTGAGCGCGCACAAGCTCGGGCCAAAGGGCGTCGAGTACTACGTCTCCTACGCCGGGCGCGGCGCGGAGGGTTACTGGCTCGGAAAGGCCGCCGTGTCACTGGGGCTTGTCGGTTCGGTCGACCCGGCGGCGTTCCGCGCCCTCGCGAAAGGCGAGCACCCCGACGGGGGCCGGCTGTTGGAACGGGTCGCGACCGACCACACACCGGGCTGGGACATCACCCTTTCGGCGCCGAAGTCGGTCTCGCTCGCCTGGGCGCTCGCCGATGAACCGCTGCGGGCGGCACTTGCCGAGGCCCACCGCGGGGCAGTTAGGGCGGCCTTCTCGTTCCTCGAAGACGAGGGCGGCCGGGCACGGCGCGGGTTCGGGGGCCGCGATGGGCACGTTCCTGCGGGGCTCGCCATCGCCTGCTTTGTCCACCCCGCCTCGCGCGAGCTCGACCCGCAGCTCCACACCCATGGGATCGTCTGCAACCTCACGGAGGGAAGCGACGGGCGATGGACCGCGCTCGACTCCCGCATGATCTATCTACACAAACGCGCGGCGGCTTCGATCTATCGCGCGGAGCTTCGCGAGCGCGTCGCGGCGATCGGTGGCCAATGGCTCGTCCCGGACCGGCGCGGCCTGTCCGAGCTCGAGGGCTTCGACCGCGAGGTGCTGCGCAACTTCTCGCAGCGGAGGAACGCGATCGAGGCGGAGCTCGAACGTACCGGGCGATCCGGGCCGAGGGCGAGCGAGGCGGCGTGCTTGAAGACGAGACGCGACAAGGTAGACGTCGAGCTCGTGGAGCTGCGCGACACCTGGGCCGAACGTGCCCGGACGCTCGGGGTGACCCGTGACAGCGTCGCCGCTCTTCTCGACGGGACCGACCGGCGCGTGTCACCAACTGCCGCCGAGTTGGCCACAGCTCGCCGCGAGCTCGTCGGACCGGCGGGGCTCACCCGCGCCCAGGCCGCGTTCACCCGCGACGACGTGATAGTGGCGTGGGCTGAGCGGTGCACCCAGGGCGCTCGTCGTGCCGCCCTCGAAGGACTCGCCGACGACACCCTCGTCGATCCCGCCGTCGTCCCCCTAGTCGTCGCGGACGAGACCGGACGGCCGCTCACGACCGACCGTCTTCACAACGACCGTACGATCGTCCGCCTCGTGCGCGCGCCGGCTTCGGGGATCGCGACGCTCACCTGTGCGCTTCGTTACTCGACCATCGAGATGCTGAACACCGAATCTCGCCTCCTCGCGCTCGGGCGTGCGGGCCTTACGGGAGCCTGCGGGATTGGGGACGCGGTGCGCCTCGAGGCGGTGCTCGCTGAGCGGCGAGACCTCTCTTCCGAACAGGCTGCGATGGTGCGGTCGCTGTGCAGCTCGGGAAACGGGGTCGAAGTCGTAATCGGCGTTCCCGGCTCGGGCAAGACCTTCGCCCTCGACGCGGCCCGGCGGGCCTGGCAGTCGTCCGGCTACCGCGTCTATGGCGCCGCGCTCGCGGCGGAGGCAGCCGCCCAGTTAGAAGCGGGATCGGCGATTTCCTCGGTGACGCTCGACCGTCTGCTTTACGAGCTCGCCGCGCCGCAGCACCTGTCGCACTGCACGCTCGATCGCCGCAGCATCGTGGTCGTCGACGAGGCCAGCATGGTCGACACCCGCCGCCTCGTAAGGCTGTTGGAGATCGCAGAGCGCGCGGGAGCGAAAGTCGTGCTCACCGGTGACGACCGCCAACTACCATCGGTCGAGGCAGGCGGCGGCTTTGGCGCCCTCGGCCGCGAGCTCGGTGCGATCCGGCTCGGAGCGAATGCCCGCCAGGTTGCCGATTGGGAGCGCGCAGCGCTCGATGCACTTCGAGAGGGACGTGCTGGTGAGGCGGCCGCGGCCTACTCCCATCACGGACGGGTCTATCGCTCGACCAACCCGTCCGAGCTGATCGGCGACATGGTCGAGCGGTGGTGGGCGGCGCGCGAGTCCGGCGATGAAGCCGTCCTCTACGCCTACTCGCGCGACGCAGTGAGAGTCTTGAACGGCCTTGCCCGCCGCCATGTCGAGGTGGCGGGTCGGCTGTCGGGCCCTGAGCTCGTCGTCGAGGAGTTCGCGCCTGCCGACCTTGCGCCCCGTACCTACCGGGTGGGTGACGAGCTGTGCTGCCTACGGAACAGGGCGCGCTTCGGCGCCGCGCGCGACCCGTCCGGCAAGGGCGTGCGCAACGGCACACGCGGCATCATCCAGGCGATCGACTGCCAGTCGCGAGAGGTCACACTTCAGACGAGCGACGGTCGCAGCGTGCGCTTGCCCGCCGACTACGTCAAGCGCTCCACCGACTACGGCTACGCCTGGACGTTGCACAAAGGACAGGGCCAGACGGTCGGCCAGGCCCAGCGGAGCGACGCGGGCGAAGTGGTGCGACGCAGGGGTCGGGCGTTCGTCTTCGGCGCGGAGGGCCTCAGCGCTGAGGCGGCGCTTGTGGCGGCGAGTCGTGCGACGGACTCGACGGAGCTGTTCGTGCTCAGCGAGCCGGACGAGACGGGGAGTACGCACGATGAGGACGAGGAGCTCGGCCGGGCGTGGAGCCGCAGCGAGCAGCAGCGACTCGCCCTCGACGAGATCGAGACTGAAGCGGAGATTGCCCGTCTCGCCGGAAGATCCCGGGAGGCACTCGGCAAAGAGCGCGACACGCTCGTTTCGTTGATCGGAGCCGGTCCCGCCGTGGACCTGGCGACACGCCAAGCCGACGCCACCTGTGAGCTTGGCATCTCCCTCGTCCAGCGCGACGAGGCGCACGAGGAAGCAAGAGCTCTGGCGACGATGAGTGCCACAAGCGAAGGCATCGAGCGCCGCAACATACAAGGTTGCTACACAGCCGCGCGACGCCGCCTTGCACGCGCAGAGCGCGACGTGACCGAAGCGGCCGAGGCGAGCGAGGCGGCTGATGACGCTCTCTGCGCGCAACAGTCGGTGCGCGCCGTTTTGGGTGCTGACGTGCGTAGTGCCCTCGACCGCCTCGAGATCGTCGATTCCGCGCTCGCCACGCTGCGACGCCGCGAGATTGCGACGTGGAGCTCGGAGCCACCCGAGTATGTCGTCGCCTTGCTTGGACCCTGCCCGAGCGATGCAGGCCGCGCGCAACGGTGGCAGCAGGGCACCGCCGAGATCGAGGACTGGCGACGCTCTGTTGGCGTGACCGATGGTTCAGACTCGCCGAACGCGTGGACGCGTGCGCTCGGCCCGCCGAGCGAGGATTGGGAGGGCCGACGGCGTCGGCGCGTCGTCACGAACCTCGTGGCGGTGCGACGCGACCTCGGTCTCGACGAGTCCGATCGCGCTCGGGCCGTGAATGGCGGTCCTTTGCTCGACCCGGCGACGGCCGCGGTACTCGCGCGAGGTACCAGTGGCGAGTCACCGTCTGCTCCTCGGTCGCGGGGTGGTGCACAGCTCGAACGTGGCAGGTGAGGTCCGCTCGCGTGCCGGGTAAGCGGTTTACCGACTTGGAGCTAGAGGAGTGACACAAGCGTCGTGACAAACGAAAATGGGGGAGTGGTCGAACGGGAGTGGATGCTCGAAGTGTTCGCAACGTACTCCAGCATCGAGCCGGTCACGGCTTTGGCATCCACCCCCAAGGGTCGATCGTGACGCTCAACCTGGACCTCGCGAGTGCCAAGGCAAAGGTGGCACGGGCCAGCGAGTTGCTTGACGTTCTGGAGCGAGACTTGCCGATCCACCTGAGTCAGAACGGTCCGTACGCTGTCCGGTTTTCGCTGGATCAACATACCGGCTGGTGTGAGGTTTGGCTTGTCCCCTCAAATCGCGGCGACTACCGGTTCAGCCTGCTATTTGGGGATTTCATACACAATCTCAGGTGTGCACTCGACTACATTGTCACGGCTCTCGTGATCGCAAGCGGAGCACAGTTGACCACCAAGCATCAGTTCCCGATCTATCGGCAAGAGGCTATCTATACCAACGACGTCGGGCCGTTCGGATCGCCCAACCCCAAGGGTCCTTTGGGGAATGTCACCCACGGGGTTGGACTTATCGAATCATGGCAGCCATACAAGCTGCAGCAGCAAGGTGCCGATCCCCGAGACGATCCGCTCTGGCACGTCCACAGGTTCGCGAATGCAGATAAACACCGGGAGATCGCTGTCTTCCTGCCCGTCCCAGTAGGCGCGATTGATGTTGCTTACAACGGGATTAAGGTCGAGGATGACCCGGTCTTGACGTTCCCACCGAACTGGTCGCCCGATCAAGAGTACGTAATCCATCGGATGCGGTTCGATCCGCCGGATGCTTACAATCTCCGCGCGACCGGCAAACTTACGATCAGCGCCGGATTCTCTACGGCCCCATTCGGCGCGGAGCCCTTCCATGCCGTAGCCATCAACAAGATCAGGGCCACTTGCGATCATGTGGCGATGCTCGTCAATCTCTTCGAGACGATCTGAGAGTGAGCGTCCAGTCACGCCAGACCAGTTCACCAGGAAGGGCCGATGTGGCTGAAGCTAATAGCGTTGCCGACGTTCTGCGAAAGGCTCGGACGCTCCTCGACACGACCACCCGCGGACTTGCTCTGGCGACGGGCTCGGATGCCGACGCACGACCGGCGGGTGTTCAGATTGTGGCAGTGTTCGGCCGCTCCGTGACACTCGTTTTGCAGAATCTCCGCACGGTGGTGGGCGACGAGCCCTTCGATGACTGGTATCGGCCCTATTGCGAATGCCTCAAGACGGATCCTTTGTGCGAGTGGTTCAAGCGGCTACGCAATGAGATTCTGAAGGAAGGGCCGGAAGAAGTGGGCTTCACCTCGCTCACGACGTATCGGGAGGTAGGTGATCCTTTGAATGAGTGGAAGCCCCCACCGCCTGGTACAACGGCTCTTACCCTTCACGAGGGTCGGTTCCACTGGCTGATCACTCGCCCAGACGGAACCGAAGAGCTGGAGGAAGCCTCTACATTCGCCGAGCTGGCCTCCTACAGTTTCCCATCGCTCGTAGGCCAGCCGAATCCGACCGTGTCCATCGGCTCGCTCTGTAAGGAATACGTGGCCAAACTGAGATTGGTAGTTGAGGAGGCCGAGCGTCATTTCGGCTTGTGAGCTTGAAGGCGACACGGAGCCTCTATGTGCGCGGCCGTCAGATCGCTGCCGACAGCTGCGATGTCGTCAGAACCCGACGTCGTCAGCGCTGCGCTCGGGAACGTCGTCAAGCGGTTCGTGGTCCTGGTGTCGTAGTGACTGCGCTCCACGAACAGGAGCGATCATGAGTGCCGCAATGCTCGAACGTCGGCGCCTGGCGTCGTCGCCTCCTGGCACCTTGTGCATCAGGCGTGATGCTCGGACGCCCCTTGATGTGACGCCGATGCAAGCCGTCAGCACAGGTCCTAGACGTGCCCCGAGGTCGATCCTGGCGCTTCACCTCCTTCACGGCTCGTGCCTCAGACGTGCCTCACGCGCGGGCTAACAGCAGACGCAGAGGAGACGGGGGTACCGGGGGTCGATCAAGACCAGCGAACCGAGCCGTCGATCCGCGCTCGCCACTTGTTACGGCGAGCCGGAATTCGGTGCGCCGATCTGTTTCGCAGGCGCCCCACGCGGGATATGTGACGTCCGGTGGTGATGTTCAGAATTCAGGAGGTATGTCAGTCGATCCAGTGTGTCCGTAGCCGAGATGCAATCGTTCGGAATCCGAATCGTCGAATTGGCGACGTGTAACTGCAGCGGTGCGGCGCGATTCTTCCACCGTCAAGATCACGAACTGGAGGCCGGCTGTGGCTGAATCAGAATCGAGCACTACAAAGGCACCGCATGTCTCGCGCGAGATGCGAGGCAGGATCATCTTTGTCGTCGTCACGCTATTGGTTGGGGCCGGCGTCGGCTATGCCGTTTCACGAACAGGCGGTAGCTCGGGCACCACGCTGAACGTGAGCGCGGCGCTGTCCAGCAACGAGGACCCGACGCCGACCGTGCCCTCTGCGTCCGCGAGCGTCGGCTACGACGGGCCCGCGATCTGCGCCCCGACGACGGACGCCGCTATCTCTGGAGGGTCGCCTCAGGCGCTCATGGCTTCGGCGCACGAGGTGGCCAGTGGGACGGTCGAGGGTATGGCCTGGAGTCTGTGGTCAGCCAACGGCCAGTCCGGGGCTGCCGGGCTCGAAGACGGTGGTCTAGTCCTCGATGGACACGAGTACGGTCTGTGTCCCGGGTATCCAAACCCCTCAGAGACCGAGATGATCGACACAGGTGGCGACGCGGTCATATACGGCGTCGTCAACTACCCAGGCCTCGCCACTGTCGACATCGGCACAGGCTCGCAAGGGTTCACCATGGAGTCGCCTTTGCCCTCCCCGCACGTGGCGGTGGTCAACGGCGTGTCCTTTTACATCGGCACGCTTCCGAGGTCCGCCTGCGACTACAGCTACCTCGTGATCGACACGACCTCGCCGAGCGCATCGGCCGAGCACAACATCGGCTTCGGAGAGAACGGCGCTGGCCAGGGGTACTCGATCACCAACAACCCCGGGAACACCGGCGCGTGCACCACCGGCAAGTTGGACCCACTCAGCTTCAGTCAAGGCCAGTGGGACATGCCACCGGGACAGTTCACCGGCAACTGAACCTCTGACCAACGGGACGGATCTGGTAGTTGGGCGAGCTTTGGACACACTGGTGAATGTGCGCGAGCGCCCGCGCGAACCATCATTTTGCGCGGCTAGTCCAGTCGGCGCCGGTTATCCGGGCAGCGCCGTAAGAAGCGTTCCGTAACTCAGCGTATGGCTCGAAGCCCTCCTCGAGCGCCGC
>Ga0326728_10013490_pt1 | contig 17719 bp, 16 predicted proteins | sample MB3enrmetagenome_FD_207602 | JGI IMG/M metagenome (GOLD analysis project Ga0326728, IMG submission 207602) | Lab enriched peat soil microbial communities from McLean, Ithaca, NY, United States - MB31MN | ecosystem: Environmental > Terrestrial > Soil > Wetlands > Peat | place: USA: New York... | reverse complement strand
AGTTTCCCTCGCTCAACGTCCTCATCAACAACGCCGGCATCATGCGCGCTGAAAAGCTTTTGGCGCAGCAGCCCGATCTAGCTGACGCCGAAGCCATCGTCGCCACCAATCTTCTCGGCCCCATCCGCCTCACTGCTGCGCTCCTGCCTCAGCTTCAGAAGCAGCCGCGCGCGGCCATCATGAACACCTCGTCCGGCCTGGCGTTTCTGCCTCTCGCGCTCACCCCTACCTATTGCGCCACCAAGGCCGCCATACACTCCTACACGCTTTCGCTCCGCTACCAGCTTCGCTCGACCGGCATCGAAGTTCTGGAGCTGATCCCTCCCTACGTCGCCACCAACCTGATGAGCGGCGCAGACGATCCGCGTGCCATGCCCCTCAAGCAATTCATCGCGGAAGTCACGGAGATCCTCAAGCAGCAGCCCACTCCGCCCGAAATCTGCGTCGAAAACGTCAAGCATCTGCGCTTTGCCGCCGAATCCGGCAAATTCGAGCAGATCTTCAACGGTCTCAATGCCTCAATGACCGATCTCCACTAGTTCTCTGACCGCTTGAAGAGGAACCAGCCCGTGCCCCATCCATTCGCCCGATTTCTGGGCGAAAGGGTGGGATACCTCGCATCGAGACAACCGCAGAGAATCGGGAAGCCATTTCACCACACTAAGGAGGAACCATGGCGTCCAGCGCACCGAGGAAGAAGGCCACCAGCAGAAAGAGAGCGTCCCGCAAATACTCGCCTGCAGCGGGAAAAAGCGTTGAGACCGAAATGCGCGCGATGAAGCAAGGGAAATTGAAGAGCGGGCGCAGCGGCAAGAAGGTCACGAGCAGAAAGCAGGCGATCGCGATCGGGCTATCCGAAGGGCGGGGTTGAAGGTTCCTGCGAAAGAGAGCTGAGTCGCAGGCGCCGGTTTATGCGGCAGCGCTGGTGCAGGTCATTCAGTCTGGGGTGTTTACATTTTTTGGCGTGATTTCCAGTGTCTCGCCGGGTTCTGCACAGCTCCGGGTCGAGCAGGTCTGCCCTACACTCTTTCGTATGGCCACCGTCCCCGACCTCACCCTGGATGCCGGATTGCCCGCGAACATCGACGCGGAAAAGACCATCCTGGGCGCGATTCTGCTCGATAACGCCGCCCACGCCGAGGCCGCGGAGGCTCTCAAGCCCGACGACTTCTCGCTCGACTCGCATCGCCGCATCTTCCTGCGCATGAGCGAGTTAATCGACACCGGCCGGGCCGTCGATATCGTCACGCTGTCGAACGAGCTCTCCCGCTACAAAGAGGTCGAAGCCGTCGGCGGCGTGGCCTACCTAGCTTCGTTGACTGAGGGCTTGCCCCGCCGCCCGGTCATCGAGGACTACATCCGCATCGTCAAGGACAAGAGCCTGTTACGCCGGCTCATGGGCATCTGCTCGGCCGCCATCGCCAAGGCTGCCGACCAGAGCCAGGATGCCATCGGCGTCCTCGACGAAACCGAGTCGCAACTGCTCGAAGTCAGCCAGTCCGGCCTCACCCAAGGCCTACAGCCCCTCGACGTCATCGTTCGCGACTCCTTCGGGTCGATCGATAACTTGTACAAGCAAGGCCGCGAAGTCACTGGTCTGCCCACCTACTTCACGGATTTCGACCGCCAGACCAGCGGCCTGCAGAAGGGCGAGCTCATCATCATTGCCGCGCGGCCCTCCATGGGCAAGACCGCGCTCGCCATCAACATCGCGCAGAATGCGGCCATTCGCCACAATGCGATCGTGGCCATCTTCAGCCTGGAGATGAGCAAGGAGTCGCTGCTGCGCCGCATGTTGGCCTCGCAGGCCAGCGTCGATCAGCGCAAGCTCCAGCAAGGATTCTTCGGCCGCGAGGATCACGAGAAGCTCCAGTCCGCGCTCGGCCTCCTGGTGGAGTCGCACCTCTTCATCGATGACTCGGCGGGCTCGTCGCTGGCCGAGATGCGCGCCAAGGCGCGCCGCCTGATGCAAAACGCCGGGGGTCTCGATCTCATCGTGGTCGACTACCTGCAGTTGATGTCGGCCACGATACCGGGCGTAAAAAAAGGTTACGAAAACCGCGTCCAGGAGGTTTCGGCCATCTCTCGCGGCCTCAAAGCTATGGCTAAAGAACTGAAGGTGCCGGTGGTGGCGCTCTCGCAGCTCTCGCGCAGCAACGAGAAACGCGACGACAAGCGCCCCATGCTGAGCGATCTCCGCGAGTCTGGTTCAATTGAACAGGACGCCGACGTGGTCGTCTTCATTCATCGCGAGGCCTACTACAACCGCGATGAAGACATCTCAGCCGAAGACAAGGCCAAATCCGAGATCATCATCGCCAAGCAGCGCAACGGCCCCACGGGCACGGTGCAAATGCACTTCGACTCGCGGTATACCCGCTTCGATGGCGTGGATACGCGGCATGAAACCGAATAATCGCGTTGTCCGCCCGCTTGCCTTGCGTCTCCCTCCCCGGCATCGCTATCGTTATCGAAGTACCTTGACGAGAAACAGGGAAGCCCTTCATGGACGCTCTTAAACGCCTCTTCGAGCAGCGCTTTCATTCGCCGCCTGAACACGTGCGGCCGCTGCAGGGCCAGCTCGGCGGCTCAGGACGCAATATCATCAGGCTGACTGGCTCGGGCCACACGGCCGTCGGCATTCTCTACTCCGTGCGCGAAGAGAACCTTGCTTTCCTCGAGTTTTCACGGCACTTTCGCCGCCATGGCCTGCCCGTTCCCGAGATTTACGCCGAGAATTTGAGCCAGGGCGCATACCTTGAAGAAGATCTGGGCGACACCACGCTCTTTGAATTCCTCAGCGCCAATCGTTCCGCGGAGAACATCGCGCCCGAGGTCGTCGAAGCCTATCGCAAAGTGGTCGCCGTGTTGCCGCGCTTTCAGGTGGGGGCGGGCCGCGACCTCAATTACAAGGTCTGCTATCCCCGCGCGAGCTTCGACCGCCAGTCCATCGCCTGGGATCTGAACTATTTCAAGTACTACTTCCTGCGCCTTGCCGGCATACCCTTCAATGAGCAGGCGCTCGAGGTGGATTTCAGCCGCTTGACCAAGCTGCTGCTGGCCGCCCCGCACGATTATTTTCTCTATCGCGATTTTCAATCGCGCAACGTGATGCTGCGCTCGGGCCAGCCCTGGTTTCTCGATTACCAGGGCGGCCGCAAAGGCGCGCTGCAGTACGACATCGCCTCGCTGCTCTTCGACGGCAAGGCCGATCTGCCTCCGGCTCTGCGCCAGGAGTTGCTCGACCACTATCTCGACGCGCTCTCCGCATTCATCGATCTCGACCGCGGCGCTTTCATGGAGCATTACTACGCCTACGTCTACGTGCGCATTCTGCAGGCGCTCGGGGCCTATGGCTTCCGCGGTTTTTACGAGCGCAAGGCGCACTTTCTGCAAAGCGTTCCTTACGCGCTCAAGAACCTTCGCTGGCTGGCTCACAATGTCCGCCTGCCGGTGGCGCTGCCTTCGTTGCTCGACGCCCTCCAGGCAATGCAGGCTTCGGAAAAGTTACGCAACCTCTCCGCGCCCGCGCCCGGTCTCACGGTCCGCGTCTTCAGCTTTTCGTTTCATAACGGCATCCCTGCCGACGAATCCGGCAACGGCGGAGGCTTCGTATTTGACGGGCGCAGCCTGCCTAACCCCGGACGCGAAGAGCAATACCGCCAACTTACCGGCAAGGATGAGCCCGTCATTGAATATCTCGACCGGCAGCCAGGCGTGCATGAGTTTCTCGAGCACACATTTTCGCTAATTGACGCGAGCGTCAGCAATTACCGGCAGCGCGGCTTTTCACACCTCATGGTTTCCTTTGGCTGCACCGGCGGCCAGCACCGCTCTGTCTATCTCGCCGAGCATCTGGCGGAACATCTGCGTGGCGCCAGGGGCGTGGATGTTAAGGTGCGCCACATGCAACTGGAGAAACTTGGCTGGCAAGGGGAATCCGATTTGCATTAGATTGATCGGGATTGAGCGAATGAAATATCAGCCACTCAACCGGACACAAGTATTGTTGATTGTGATACTGCTTGTTGTTTCTTGGATACCGGGAGCCCTCATAATCACTCTCGATACTTTTGGAAGACTGCACCTAACAGATCGGCAGCTTCAAGCCGCAATGGCAGTGAATCTGATATTCGGGAACGTGCTAGTCATAGGAGTCGCCCGCAAATGGATTTCAAGAATTAAATGAAAGCCATGGTCTTTGCCGCCGGTCTGGGCACGCGTCTGCGCCCGCTTACTGACGACCGTCCCAAGGCGTTGGTCACCCTCGCTGGCCGCACCCTGCTTGATATCACGCTCGCCCGCCTGCGCACCTTCGGCATCCGCGAAGTCATCCTGAATGTCCATCACTTTGCGGACCAGGTTGTGGCAACTCTCGCAGCCAATCAGAACTTCGGCATGAGGATCGAAGTCTCGCGCGAGGAGGTTTTGCTCGACACCGGCGGCGGCCTCAAAAAAGCCGCCTGGTTCTTTCTTGAGTCCGGCGCCAGTGCCGGCGAACCATTCTTCGTGCACAACGTGGATGTGCTGAGCACCATCGATCTTGCGGGTATGATGCAATTTCACGCGCAACACAACGCAATGGCCACACTCGCCGTCGCCGAGCGCGCCACTTCGCGGCCCTTGCTGTTCGATGCGCACGGCCGGCTGCTGGGCCGCGGCGCCGCGAAAAAGAACGAGTCAGCACCAGACAGCCTTGCGCCGCCGCTCGAAACCCTCGCCTTTGGCGGCATTCACGTGGTCTCGCCGCGCATCTTCGCGAAGCTCGATGAGGAGGGCGCTTTTTCCATCATCGATGCGTATGTGCGGCTCGCGGCCAAAGGCGAGACGATTCTCGGCTTCCGCGCCGATGGCTCTTATTGGCGCGATCTCGGCCGGCCTGACGACCTGATCGCAGCCGAAGGCGATTTGGAAAGCGGAAAATACCCTACAGGCTGAGTGCGCGGCACACTTTGCCGGTTTCCCACCCTTTCGCAAAATGGCGCGAAAGGATGGGGCACGGCGATTTTGATGAGGCGACTCCGGAACGGGACTACACCTTGCAGATCACATTGTTGTCCAGCAGATCGAAGTCGATCTCGGCGCCCAGTCCCGGCGCTTCCGGCACACGCACAAACCCCTCGGCATCGATTCTGATGGGATTCTTCACGCCGAAGCTGAATGGCTCCTGCGGAATCAGCACCTCAAAGTACTCGCAATTGCGGATGGCGCAGCTCACGTGCAGGTTGGCCGCATCCAGCAGCGCATTGGTCGTCGTGTGCACCTCGCAGTTCACGCCGAAGGCCTCGCACAGCGCGGCGGTTTTCATCAAGCCCGTCACGCCGCCCTTCCACGACACATCGCTGCGCACAATGTCGACGGCGCGCTGCGCCAGGTACTGCGTGGTTGAGAACAATCCTCCCGGTGTTGACTCGACGCCCGCAATGGGAATCTCCAGCGCGCGGCACAGTTCCTGGTAGCCGTAGATGTCGTAGTCCGAGAGCGGCTCTTCGAACCAGTAGTAGTTCAGCCGCTCCAACTCCCGGCCGATTTTCAAGGCCTGCTGTTGCGTGTAGCCAGCCACGGGATCGCTCATCAGCACCATCTCGTCGCCCAGTTCCGAGCGCAACGCGCGGTACGCCTCCACATCCCGCGCCGGATCGCCCCAGGGATGGATTTTGTAGGCTCGGTAGCCCAGGTCGCGATACTCCTGCGCCTGCTGCACGAAGGCATCAATCGTGGGCAGGATCAACGAGCTGGCATACGCCGGCAATTGCGTGCGATACGCGCCCAGCAAGCGGTAGAGAGGCAGCCCAGCAGCCTTCGCACCCAGGTCCCACAGCGCCACGTCCACCGGCCCGTGCGCGTAGATGGGCAGAAATCCCCACCAGCGGTCCATGCGCCGCACTTGCTGCCATAGCAACTCGCGGTCGAGCGGATCCCGCCCAATGAGCAGCGGGCGGATGATGGAGCCGATCAGATGCGCCGTCGCCTGCCCGCTGCGTCCGCCCCACGCAAAGGCGTGGCCCTCCAATCCCTCATCGGTTTTGATTTCGAGAAAGACGATGTCGTGCGCGGCCCTGCCGCCCTTCACGCCCGCCGTCACCATTTCGGAATGCGGATTGGCGATGACGCTGATCGCAATGTCGGTAATCTTCATGCCCATTCACTCTTTCATTTCTTCACTGTCCACTCACTCACTTTTCCGCGTCTACCGGATACCCGCGGCTCACGTAGCTGTCGATGATCCTGGCGTAGACCTTCTTCCATCCGCCCTCTCGCTCCTCCGGCGGAATCCCATCCGGCCAAACGCTGATGTAGAGATAATGAAGTTCCCGGTCAGCCGAGGCATTCTCCACCCAGTGCGCGGTGCGCGGCGGCACAAACGCCACCGCCGGAGCTCGCACCTGTTTCATTTCCCCGCCGATATACACCCTGGCCTCGCCGGACCAGAACAAATAAATCTGCATGAAGTTCTCGTGGCTGTTCGGCGGCGTGGCGCCGCCGGGCCGCACCATCTGCAGCACCGCCTCGCAGGCCCCGGTTTCGTCGCGGGGCAGCAGCATCACAAACTCGTTGCCCGCGCAGCGAAAGGGCTCTCCCTCGCTGAATTGCCTGATGAACATCGATGGCTCCTGCAGGATTTCGAGTGGCAACTTATCTTAAGAAAAACCATCCCTCAGGTGCTAAAGCCCGCGCTCATTTTTGCGCCTGTTGCGGCATGGCTGAAGCCACGCCCTGATACAAAGCTCTCCGCGAGGAGTTTTTCCGCAGCATGTAAAGTCCTGCACTTTTAAGGGCGCGCTTCTGCAACCGAGGCCACGGCAGTACTGTAACAGGTGTCCCATGGCAAGCGAACCGGCTCAGGATTTTCCTCAAATTTCATTCAGAATCAACGCAATTCTGCCTGTCAACAAATCGCTGGGTGAGTCTTTCTGATCCATCGCGACCAGCTCCACGGGAAACGCGATGTTGTGCGGACGGAGAATCAAACGGCTTGACTGAAATTCCGCATACCGGAGCGTAAGGTGCGCGCCATGGCGGATCGCATAAAGATTGGGCCGGTTCGGCCGGTAGGGAAGCAGCGAGTTGTAGTGCCGGTCGATCAGCGCAATGGCCTCGGGCAGCACCAAAGGCTCCATGGGCAGGGCGTCCGCCGACGAAACGCGGATGGCGACAAAGCGCTGCCACGCGCGGCGCACGTTTGAAGCCCTTGCGTGCACGGCATTCAAAGCCCCGGGCGGCAGATGCAGCATCAGCTGCACGGCCGAAGGCCGGATCACCGGTTCGAACAGCGCTGTAGAGTGTGAAACCACCGGGACTGCCCCGGCGCTCTCATCTTCCGGCCAGAATCCACCCCTGGGCAGCGCGGGCAGCAGATCGGCCACCGTCAGGCGCTGGGCGGCCAGGATGCGATCCATCGCCTCCAGCGAAAGTTGGCGCCGGCTGCGCAGAAAATTGGAGATATGCGCCTGCCCAAAACCCGTCTGCCGCGCCAACAATGAGACGCTGAGCGTGCCCCGCTGGATCCTGCGCAGCAGTTCCAGGCGGAGGCGCTCGTGCATCTGAGTAAAATTCATCTGTGGAAAATTTGCTGCCAGCAATGAGCATCAAATTTCAATGCTTTCCCTTGGAAAACGTAGCAGGGCTTGTTGGCCTTCATTCTCAGTGTTCATGAGGCGGTTGGAAAGTGATCTATGGGAAGTCTAAGGATCAGCGTTGACGCATAAGAAGCATATCCCTACATTGGGTTTACTTAATCACGCATTGGCTTGTGGGAATCTTTAGGAAAACGTCTATTCGCTGTTTCTTGAGCGGAGGCGTAATGGCGCCTCCAGCAGCGGCGGATCAACATGTGCCGGTTCGGTTTGTCGATTTCCGGCTTTCCTCCTCCCAATCCCGGCGCCGCTTTCAACGGCGCCGGAAAACACGCCAATCGGGAAATTCCAGGGTCTGCGCACGAATGGTCATGACAGACAACAAGAGAGCACAGGTGGTAATCCCCCATCAGGACAGGAGAAATCTGAGTTGCTTCACCTGGTTCTCTTCACCCCGCGGAACAACCTGCAACAAAAACTTCCGTCGGGAGATGAAACTAACATGGAGAATCAGTCATGGAAGTGCGCGTACAGTTGAAAGTTTGCGAAGGGTGCGGTTGTCTTTGGTATCGCGCCCAGACACTCGAGAGTGTGTATTGCAAAGAGTGTCAGTCAAAGTTGAGGCCGTTTCCAACCCCGGAGAGCCGCAAGCGGCGTGGCCGTCCGGGCCGTAAGCAGCTTACCAAGGTTTGGGCAGTAGCTCAGGCTGCGGGAGGTGCGCAATGAGCGCAGCTCTCCAGTTGCCCATGGTTTGGGAAACAAGCATCTCCCAAGCAGTATGGCGGATCGAACGCAGGCGATGGGAACGAAAACCCGCGGCACGGCGGCAGGCAGAGCCGGTAGCGGCCCGGGCCAAGCCGCCGGCCAACCTGGCCTTCTACCGGAAACACACCGAAAACCTGTTGCGGCGCTACCTGTACGCATCGATGCAGGTGGGGAGGGCGCCGTCCATCCTGAGCGATCCGGTCTCGCGGGGATGGGCATCCAGCCGCCCTGTCCGCACCTTTGAAGACGCTGTCATCTTTGTTCTTGATATCGAGAAATGCATCGGTAAGCTCGGGCGGCTCGATCGCGAGATTTTGAGCCGGGTCGTGCTCCAGGAGTACACCCAGGTGGAAACCGCTGGCATGCTCGGCATGAGCATTCGCAACATGTCCTACAAATACCCCTTGGCCCTCGACCGCCTCACGGAGAAGCTGCTCGCGGCCAGTCTGCTGGTCTTACCGCACTAAATGGAAGACCGCTTGGAGAGGAACCTTCCCGTGCCCCCATCCTTTCGCCCGATTTGTTGGCGAAAGGGTGGGACAGCGCGAACCCACTGGCGCAAATTCATGCGGTCAGAGATCTAAATCAGATCGGCACAGCGGAGCGCGCATCGCGGGCGACCCCAACTCATGGTTCGCAGCCCCGCAGTCCCTTGCATTTACAATGGGCTGCAGTGATGGCGTTTTTATGATGTTGATCCGCTCCAGAGCGCCGCTTCGGCTGGGATTGGCCGGGGGCGGCACCGACGTCTCCCCCTACTGCGACGAATTCGGCGGCGCCATCCTCAACGCCACCATCGATTACTACGCCTACGCCGCTCTCCAGCCTCTCTCGACCGGCATGGTCGAGTTCGTCTCCGCCGACCTCGGGCAGAGCGCCTCCTATTCGTCCACCGCCACCCTCCCCAACGACGGCCGCCTTGACCTTTTCAAGGCTGTCTACAACCATGTGGTTCGCGAGTTCAATCAGGGCAAGCCGCTCAGCCTGCGCATGAGCACGCGGGTCGACGTGCCTGCCGGTTCCGGCCTGGGTTCTTCTTCCACGCTCACGGTGGCCATGCTCGCGGCCTATGCCGAGTGGCTCAATCTTCCCCTCGGCGACTACGAGCTCGCGCATACGGCCTTCGTCATTGAACGCGTCGAGGCCGGCCTCGAGGGCGGCAAGCAGGATCAATATGCGGCGGCCTTCGGCGGCTTCAACTTTATGGAGTTCGGCAGCAACGGTCGCGTGCTGGTCAACCCGCTGCGCGTCAAGGAGTGGGTCGTCTCCGAGCTTGAGGCCTCGCTGCTGCTCTATTTCACTGGAAAATCCCGCACCTCGGCCGACATCATTCAGGAGCAATCGCGCAATGTGCGCGACCGCAACGAGTTCGCCCTCGACGCCATGCATGCTATCAAGGAAGAAGCATTTCGCATGAAAGAGTGCCTGCTGCGCGGCGACTTTTCAAGCCTGCACCAGGTGCTGCGCGGCAGTTGGGAATCGAAGAAACGCATGGCCAGGCAGATCTCCAACGAACACATTGAAGCCCTGTACGCGTGTGCGCTCCAGGCCGGCGCCTACTGCGCCAAAATCTCCGGCGCCGGCGGCGGCGGCTTCATGATATTTCTCGTCGATCCCATCTACAAAGACAAAGTCACCGCCGCGTTGCGCGGCCAGCACACCGGAGGCACCGCCTACGCATGCCACTTCACGCCCGGCGGTGTGCAGGTGTGGAGAGTGCCATGAACGATCCCACAACCGAGCCCAAGACCGAACCTAAGACCGATCCCACGTCCGATTCCGCGCCCGATCTGGTGCGGGAGAAACTGCAGGAAGGCTTGAGCGTGATGGAAGCCGTGGCGCGCGACGCCGCGTTGCACGCCACGCTCACGGCGGCTGCCGAAGTCACGGCAGACGCATTGCTGGCGGGCCACAAGCTCTTGGTGGCCGGCAACGGGGGCAGCGCCGCCGACGCGCAGCACGTTGCCGCGGAGTTCGTCTGCCGCCTGGTCGACGACCGTCCCGCCATGCGCGCCGTCGCTCTCACCACTGACACCTCTATCCTCACCGCCGTCGCCAACGACTACGGTTTCGAGCGCCTCTTTGCGCGCCAGATTGAAGCCCTCGGTCATCCGGGCGACATCTTCCTCGCCATTTCCACCTCCGGCAACTCGCCCAACGTGCTGCGCGCCCTCGAGCAATGCCGCGCCTTGGGGATCGTCACCATCGGGCTCACGGGAAAAACCGGCGGCAAAATGTTTTCGCTCTGCGACTACTGTCTGCGCATGCCCTCTGAGGTCACCATGTACATCCAGCAGGCGCATCTGGCCCTGGAACACATCTTTTCCGTGCTCGTCGAACGCCGCTATTTCGCCGCAAAGGCCGCCGCAGCCGCCGCGGCCAGGGGCTGAACCCGGATGGAAGCCATCGTTCTTGCCGGTGGGCTCGGTACGCGGCTCGCATCGCGTCTTCAGGGCCTGCCCAAGCCCATGGCTCCCGTCGCCGGCCGTCCCTTTCTTGATATCCTGCTCAGCCAGTTGCGCGGCTCCGGATGCACCCGCGTTCTGCTCTCCGTCGGCCACCAGCACACCGTCATTGAGGACCATTTCGGCGCGTCCTTCCACGGCATGCCCATCGACTATGTGATCGAAAGCGTTGCCCTCGGCACCGGAGGCGCCATTCGCCTTGCGCTCGCGCAAGCCAGGGAAGAATCCGTGCTCGTGCTCAACGGCGATACCTTCCTCGATGCCGATTACGCCGCCATGCTGCGCTTCCACGCGTCGGAAGGCGCTGCGGTGACTCTCGCCGTTGTGCATCGCGACGACGTAAGCCGCTATGGCAGCGTGACCATCGAAGGCCGGCGCATCGTGGGCTTCGAAGAGAAGGGCCGCTCCGGCGGGGGATATATCAGCGCCGGAAGCTACGCGGTCGCGCGCAACCTTGCATGGCCGCCCGCGCTCCCCGAGAAGTTTTCCATCGAGCGAGGTTTCTTTGTCCCCGAGGTCGCGCGTCTTCGTCCCGCGGCATTCAAGGTCGATGGCTACTTTCTCGACATCGGGATTCCTGAGGACTACGACCGCGCACAGACCGAACTGGCGCAATTCTTCCGTTAGGGCCGCACTGGAGTTGTGTGCATTGACTCCGCACAGGGAAGACCAGAAGTCGTACCCTTTCACGAAGACTTCCATTGGCCTCAGTGCGAATCTGCCGATCGCTTAGAACAGGCGGAAGTCGACTGCGACGCTGATGAGCACCGGCACGGGTTTGCCGTCTTTGGTTCCGGGCTTGAAGCGGTAGCGGCGGACGGCTTCGAGGGCTTTTTGGTCGAGACCCATGCCCAGTGCGCGAATGACGTGCACATTCTGGGGGTTACCGTGTGCGTCGACAATGACCGACAACATGCAGGTCCCCTGATACTTGTTGCGGCGCGCCTCGTCGGAGAACTCGGCTTCAGGAGCGATAAGGAGCGTGGGCGCGATGACTCCGCGTTGGCCGGGAGCGTAGATGCTGTTTCCGTCGCCGGGACCCCAGCCACTATTGCCATTGCCCGGCCCGACGCCGCCGTTGGTTCCCCAACCCTGGCCACCGTGCGTGCCCGGGCCGTTCGAGGCGAGCGTGACGTTGGTGGAGTTTTCGACGCCAATGTTGGGCATCGAGGAGTTATCGGGCAGGCGAATGTCGATGGCGGATTCGGCCGGCAACTTCGGCTGCTGAATGAGAGGAACCATAGGCGGCGCGATGGGCGCGTTGGCGAACTTGGGATTCCTGCCTTCGATGGGATCGATCAGATCATTGGTCCCGCCGCCGCTGGCGCCGTCGGAGGGTCTTGCGGCGGGTGGCGGGAAGATGTGCAGGTCGCCGATGTCGACGTGAGCACGTGTGGGCGATGGCGTGAAACGATTGATGGCGGCTCTCATGCCGAGAAGAATCGCCAGCGCCATGACGCCGCCATTGATTACGGTTGCCGTGCCGATGGCCCAGGGGTTGGTGCGCACGGCCATGCGATCGGGAACCGGGATGGGTTTCGAAGTAAGCTCGAGCGGCGGAAGGCGCGACGGAAAGAGAGCGTCACGCATATTTTCGAAGAGCGCTGCCCAGAGAGGCTTTTCGTCGAAGACCGAACCAGGGAAAAAATCCAATGTGGAGTATTCCGCGCGCGAGTTCTTGCGAGGACGTGAGGAACGGGGCCGTTGCATAGACACCTCTCATGCGCGCTCTCCGTCGGGAGAGCGGTGGAGTTAGTGTTTCCTCGAGTCCTCGATGTCCAATAGACGGAATGCGGAGAGAGTGGTTATCCGAGATTGAGGTTTGTGCTTTCCCACCCAAGCGAAGCTTGGATGGGGCACCCAGGTTTGTGCTAAGTCGAGAGGGGTGAGTTTGGGTTCGTGCTGTCCCACATCTCAAAAGCGAGATGTGGGGCACTCATGTTCGTGCGAAAAATTGCGCAAAGAACCAAAGGCGCAGCCGATTGGCTGCGCCCTTGGATTGGCCCAGAACGAGGCTACTTGTTGGTGTGGCTTGCTCCCGTCTTCTCTTCGAGAGCAGCCTGCGCGGCAGCGAGACGCGCCGTAAGCAGGCGGAAGGGCGAGCAGGAGACGTAGTTGAGGCCGATCTTGTGGCAGAACTTGACGGACTCAGGATCGCCGCCATGCTCGCCGCAGATACCGATGGTCAGGTCGGGCCGCGTGTTGCGTCCCTTGGCCACGGCGCCCTTCACCAGCTGGCCCACGCCCACCTGGTCGAGGGTGGCGAACGGGTCCTGCTTGAAGATGCCGGCCTTGAGATACGCGGGCAGGAAGTTGTTGATGTCGTCGCGCGAGATGCCGAAGGTGGTCTGCGTCAGGTCGTTGGTGCCGAAGGAGAAGAACTCGGCCTCTTCGGCGATCTGATCGGCGGTGAGGGCTCCACGAGGAATCTCGATCATGGTGCCGACCTTGTAATCCACCTTGACGCCCTTCTCCGCGAAGACCTCTTCGGCCACGCGGCGAACGATGGCGGCCTGGTTGCGCATTTCCTCGATAGAGCCGACCAGCGGAATCATGATCTCGGGATGCGGATTGCCACCCTTCAACCTCACCGAAACCGCGGCCTCGATGATGGCACGGGCCTGCATCTCAGTGATCTCGGGGAAGGTGATGCCGAGGCGGCATCCACGCAGCCCGAGCATGGGGTTCTGCTCGTGCAGTTCTTCAACGCGCGCCAGCAGCGTGCGCAGCTCCTTGAGCTTGGGCGAGCGCGGCTTGGTGTCAACCAGGTGTTGGATTTCGACCAGCAGGTCCTCGCGCTTGGGCAGGAACTCGTGCAGCGGCGGATCGATGGTGCGGATGGTGACCGGCAGCGAGTCCATGGCCTTGAAGAGGCCCGCAAAGTCGGCCCGCTGCATGGGCAGCAGCTTCTTCAGCGCCGCGCGGCGATCCTTCTCGTTGTCGGCCAGGATCATGGCGCGCATGTGCTCAATGCGGTCTTCGGCAAAGAACATATGCTCGGTGCGGCAGAGGCCGATGCCCTCGGCGCCGAATGCGCGCGCGTTTTTGGCGTCGCGGGGAATGTCGGCGTTGGCGTGCACGTGCAGCCGCCGGACCGGATCGACCCAGCTCATGAACTTGACGAGATCGGGATCGTCAGGCTGGGCGTCGAGCGTCTTGAGCTGGCCGGCGATGACGCGGCCAGTGGTGCCATCGAGGGAGATGTAATCGCCGTGCTTGAAGGTCTTGCCCTTCACGCGCAGCTCTTTTTTGGCTTCGTCGACCACGCAGTCGCCCGCGCCGGCCACGCAGCACTTGCCCATGCCGCGGGTGACGACGGCGGCGTGCGAGGTCATGCCACCGCGCGAGGTCAGGATGCCGTCGGCAACTTCCATGCCGGCGATGTCCTCAGGGGTGGTCTCGCCGCGAACCAGAATCACGGACTTCCAGCCTTTCTGGTGCTGCTTCACGGCATCTTCGGCGGTGAAAACAATCTGGCCGACGGCCGCGCCGGGCGAAGCCGGCAGACCGGTGGCGAGCACTTCGACCTTCTCGCCCTTTTCCACGAGGCGCGGAACCAGGAAGTCGTAAAGCTGGTTGGGCTCGACGCGGAAGATGGCTTCCTCCTGCGTGATGAGGCCCTCGCGCACCATGTCGATGGCGACGCGGACCGCGGCCAAGCCGGTGCGTTTGCCGTTGCGCGTCTGCAGCATATAGAGCTTGCCATCCTGGATGGTGAACTCGAAATCCTGCATGTCGCGGTAGTGCTTTTCCATGCGCCGCGTGATGTCCTTCAACTGCTCGTAGACCTTGGGCATGGCCTTCTCGAGCTCGCTGATGGAGAGCGGCGTGCGGACGCCGGAAACCACGTCCTCGCCCTGCGCGTTCATCAGGTACTCGCCGAAGAACACGTGCTCGCCGGTGGCGGGATTGCGCGTGAAGCCCACGCCGGTGCCGGAGTTCTCGCCGAGGTTGCCGAAGACCATGGCCTGCACGTTGACCGCGGTGCCGAGCCAGTCGTCGATGTGGTTGATGCGGCGATAGGTCTTGGCGCGCTCGTTTTGCCAACTGCGGAAGACGGCATCGCGGGCCGCGACCAACTGCACCAGCGGGTCCTGCGGGAAGTCCTTGCCCGTCTCCTTTTTCACCAGCTTTTTATATTCGGCAATGATCTTCTGCAGCGCATCGGGCTGGAGGTCGTAGTCGAACTTTACCTTTTTGGCGGCCTTCACGCTGTCGAAAATATGCTCGAACTTCTTCTTGGGAATGTCGAGGACCACGTCGCCGAACATCTGGATGAGACGGCGGTAGGAGTCGTATGCAAAGCGGGGATTATTGCTGCGCTTGGCCAGAGCTTCGACGGCCTTATCATTGAGGCCCAGATTCAAAATCGTGTCCATCATGCCGGGCATGGAGAATTTTGCGCCGGAGCGGACCGAAACCAGCAGCGGATTGTCGCCCGCGCCCAGCTTCTGGCCCTGCAGCTTCTCGAGCTTCTCGAGCGCCGCGAGCATCTCTTCGTCAATCCTGAGGCTCAGCTTGCCGCGCATGTATTCGCGACAGGCCTCAGTCTGGATGGTGAATCCGGGAGGGACCGGCAGACCCGCGTTGGTCATCTCGGCCAGGCCAGCTCCCTTGCCGCCCAGCACGTCCTTCATTTTTCCGTTGCCGTCGGCCTTGCCGCCGCCAAAGAAATATACATAGCGTTCAGTTGAGGTTGAGCTCGCCTCGGCGAGTGATTGCTCCAAAACAGCTTGAGTCATCGGATCAAATCTCCATCGTAGGATTCCGCCTCGCGGTCCATATGAAAGGGTAACGGAACGGAGGCCCAGCGCGCCAACTGGAAGCGGCAAACAGGCTGAGCGAGCGAGGCCCCTCAAAAAAATGGAACTGCGCCAAGCGGGTAATGTCGTAACCAGGAATATCGTCTGGGTGTTAAGGTTGCCTGTGCCACGGGTCACAGGGGATGCGAGGACGCGGGGATGGCTGTTCTAGGTAGAGGTACGCAGTATTGCAGCTTGATACGTATCCGACGGTTCGGCGCTATTTCCGGCAAGAATTCGAGGAAATCAGGCCGCGGTTTCCTGAAACTTCGTCCTGGGATAGGAAATTTCCTCCGTATTTTGGGACATAAGGAGTGCGTCGAGCCCGACGAGAGCAAGAATTTGCCGGACATGCGGCGAGGGATTCGCGATGGCGAACCGATAGCCTGCCTGGCAGGCGTCGCAATAGAGCGTGATGAGCGCGGCGAGGCCGGCGGCGTCGATGCGCTCGATATCTTCAAGATCGAGCGTGACGTGTTGCCGGCGTACCAGCGGCTGAAGACGCTCGAGGAATTGCTGTTCGTTGCCGCGCACCAGTTCGGTGAGTTCCGGCAGAGCAAAATACGGAACAATCCTGCAAAAATCCTTGGTGGTCATGGAACCTCCGTTGGGGAACCGTTCGCAACCGCGGCCGCTTGAGGCACGTTTCAATGCCCGCGCGAGCGATATGCTGAAATCGCAAGGGCCAAATGGCGAGAATCGAGCGGTTCATCTGTTGATACGCGAAGAAGCACATTCCGGTTCCATGGACGCGCCGGCAGCGGAAGGCGGCCGTACACTCGCGCGGGATGCGGCGCGCGAAGTGGCTCTGGCTGCAGGGTTTACCGAGGCCGGGCTGGTGGCGATTCCCTATGCGGCCGAGGAGCGCGATGCAGGGCGGTTTGCCGCGTGGGTGGGCTCGGGGCGCGCGGGAACCATGCAGTATCTCAAGCGGACCGGCGAAGACGGGAGACTGACGCGGGAGCGCGTGCGCGTTCCCTTCCCCTGGGCCCGCTCGGCGCTGGTCTGCTTTGCCAGCTACCTCTACCCAGACGCACCGCTCTCAACGGAGACACGAGACCCGCAGAGCGGATGGATTGCGCGGTATGCGTGGACAAGCCGCGCAGACGCGAAGGACGAGCGGCGGCCGAGCGATTATCACAAAGTGCTGCTCAAGCGGCTGCGCGATGTGGAGGCGCGACTACACGCGGAGTGGGGCGAGTTCGAGTCGCGCTGCTACGTGGACACTGGCCCAGTAGTGGAACGCGCGTTGGCCGTGGCGGCCGGGCTGGGATGGGCGGGCAAAAATACGTGCCTGATTCACCCTGAGCTGGGCTCGTGGGGATTTCTGGCGGTGCTGTTGACGTCGCTCGACGTGAAGAAGGGAGCAAGGGAGCAAGCCACCCCAGCGGGCACAAATCGCCCGCCGGGGACCCCGGCAGGGAGCGAGCCAGCCGCGCCAATGCTCGTTGCGGATCGTTGTGGCACCTGCAGGCGCTGCATTGAGGCCTGCCCGACGCATGCGCTCGATGTGCCCTACCAGATGGACGCCACACGGTGCATCTCCTACCTGACCATCGAGCACAAGGGGCCGATTTCCGAGGAGCTGATGACGGGCATCGGCCGCCAGGTTTTCGGTTGCGACATTTGTCAGGATGTGTGCCCGTGGAATCGAAAGGCGCAGGGCGGCATGACGACTGCATGCTCTCCCACCCTTTCCGCAAACAGCGCGGAAAGGATGGGGCACCCGCCGCAGCAGGGAGGGCCGATCGCCGTCGATCCGGAGCTGGAGCCGCGCACGGAACTGATCCATCCCGCACTCGATTGGCTGGCGGCCCTCGACGAGAAGTCCTTTGAGCGGGAGTTCAACGGCTCGCCGGTGCGGAGGGCGGGATTCTGGGGCTTGCGCCGCAACGTGGCGATTGCGATGGGCAACAGCGGACTTGCCCAGTTTGCGGCAAAGCTCGAAGAGTGGACCGTGGCCGGCGACGAGGGCTTGCGCGCCGCCGCGCGATGGGCGCTGTGCCGGCTGCGCAATCAAACCCCTGCGTGAACTTTGCGTCTTGCCCTTCGCCGGTCACAACACGTCGCGTGCGAGGGACTATCCTTGAAACAGCACCCCCGTGCAATG
>Ga0326728_10013489_pt1 | contig 17720 bp, 24 predicted proteins | sample MB3enrmetagenome_FD_207602 | JGI IMG/M metagenome (GOLD analysis project Ga0326728, IMG submission 207602) | Lab enriched peat soil microbial communities from McLean, Ithaca, NY, United States - MB31MN | ecosystem: Environmental > Terrestrial > Soil > Wetlands > Peat | place: USA: New York... | reverse complement strand
GTCCCGGAGGGACGACCCAGTTCTCACGCACCCTCGTTAGCCCGTTGCGAGTGAGCGATTTGGTAAACTAAAGGGAGCGAACCAGAAGCCGACGTAGCTCAGTTGGTAGAGCAGCCGATTCGTAATCCCTACGTGCTCCTGTCTTTTCAAGCACTTTCATGACTGCACACCCACTCTCACGATTCATTGAAATCAGTAGATTACGGATTCATGGGATGCACGTATCCCTCAAATTTTAGGCAACACGTTTTATACTTGAAGTAGGGGCAGAGCGTGGAAAATGGCAGTCATTGACGTGTTCTCGAAACGGCAAAAGGCACTCCGCAAGGAAGTCCCTGATGTCTACGAGTATGCCAAGATACCCCAACGTTTGCGGGTCCAGCTTGCTCATATCCTGCGTGACCTTTTTGGTCACCCGACCCGTTACGACTCTAACGGTTGTCTGAAAGCATTTGAAGCAATAGAAAAGTTGCTGAGCCGGGAATATGGTCTATTTCATCTAGGTAAGACGGAGATGGCGGTTTACCAAAATGCTGATGACCGGGTAATTGAATTCCTGCTGAACGATGAAAATCACGAACGAGTTCTTGATGTGGTTGAGGTTTCGTTCCGCTTCCTAGGTTATCTTCTGCAAACAAATTTCGACTGGCAGAGGCGAGTATCGGAGGAAGACTACAACAGTGCAGTGTCCGAATTGAATGCTCGTTTTCATGAACACGCCATCGGCTATCAGTACGAGAGGGGCCAGATAATCAGGGTCGATTCCCAATTGATTCATGCCGAAGTCGTCAAACCAGCCCTAGCACTGCTTACAGCCCCAGAATATGCAGGGGCCAACGCTGAATTTCTCAAGGCGTTCGGGCACTATCGCAAAGGCGAAACCAAAGATTGCCTCACCGAAAGTCTCAAGGCGTTTGAAAGCACGATGAAGGCGATTTGCACAAAGAGGAAGTGGACATTCAAGCCGACAGACGCAGCCAGGGAGTTAATTGAGGTTTGCCTAAAGCATGACCTGATTCCGCCTTTGATGCAGTCGCATATTGGTGGGCTGCGGGCTGCACTGGAGAGCGGCATCCCAACCATTCGCAATCGAACGCCGGGGGCTGGGCATGGGCAGGGGCCAACGGTGGTCAATGTTCCGCCGCATTATGCCAGCTACATGCTGCACATGACGGCCACAACCATCAAATTCTTGGTTGAGTCGGAGAAAGCCCTGCCTTGACTAAATCAAGCAATGCTCGCTGGCAGAACCGTGTCCACACTCTTCACAGGTTTGCCCTTGGGGTGCGTGACCTTCGTGGGCTTGGCGATTTCAGCCGCCAGCCGGTCCATGCCTTCGACGCTTTTCTCTGACACACGCTTGATGTACGACGCACGGGTGACAGCAACGTCGCTGTGACGCAGAATTTCCATGATTGTTAAATCGTCAACGCCCAGAGCACGGAGATTTGTTGCCAGCCCCCTGCGGAAAGCATGATAGCCCAGCCATTCAATTTTCGCTTTCTCCAGTGCCGGAAGGATGACATCACGGAGCACGTTCGCAGGCGAGAGTGGCGTCAGTTTCGCAGCGTCAAGCAATGTAACAGGATGGTTTTTCTTGCGGGTGAATCCGGCTTGAAAAATCCAGCAGCCGTCAGTGATGCCGGTGACGCTCGCCTTCGCCTTCCAAGCGTTGAGAATATCCCGCAACGGGGCGATGACCGGCACAGGTGCACCGGATGCCTCAGTCTTCGGAAGTTCCACGCTCATTTCGCCCTTCTCACCGAAGCAGATATTTCGGCGGACCCAGATGGACTGTCCATCGTAGTCTTCCCATTTCAATCCGACGATTTCACCACGGCGAAGACCCGAGTACGCAGCGACAGCCATAAGCACTTTGGAAGGCTCCAGCAGAGCGGCCAGAATGTTCTTGATTTCATCTAGAGTGTAAGCGAACGTCTCACCCTTCCCCTTCACACATTTGATTTTGACGCCCGATGCAGGGTTGACATCGCCTTCACGCAATCCTAGCCGGATCGCTTCTGCGAAAATCTCATGCATGAACGATTTCACCCGGCTCAGTGTCGCCTGCTTCAAAGTTGCATCGTTGCGGACTATCGCGTCCATGCACTTCTGACAGTCATACGTCCGGATGTCCCGAATGCGAAGATTGCCCAGATGGGATTCCAGATGGTTCCGCCAGATTGCTTTGTAGCCCCGCAGTGTGCTCCCACGAAGCGTAGTGACACTAGGAAAGTAGGATTCAATGACGAACGTTCTCAGGAGCGTACCGACTTCAGGCCGGAACGTCGGCTTGTTCACGTCGCTCATGAATGACTGATAGACGGGGAAGATGCTGTCCTTCGTGGGATAGTCAGTGACCCGGCCCAATTTCTTCATGTGTCGTTTGCCGTTCCCGTCGTAGTAACGGACCATCCAACTGCCGTTGATCTGTTTTAGTTCGCCCTGCTGAGCCATGGCTGAATCCCCCTACTACAGTGTACGGGTACAAATCGGCACGTCAAGACATTTGCTTGCATCTTGACAAACCATGGGAACGTTACTATAATTTCAACCCGCACAAGTGCTTGACTTTTGGTGACCAAAGTGCTACATTGAAGGCTGAGGGTAGTCCTGCTCTAGACCACAAGAGACGGGCATTCAGACGGGGTATGGGCAACAAGCCCAGCCGATATCTGAACGACTGCTGAAACGCAGCCGCTTGGAGGGCACATGAGATGCTCTCGCAGAATTCAACAGCCACACCAACACCAGAAAAATTACTCACGCCTGATGACGTTGCGGTCCTGTTAGGTGTGTCCCGTCTTTTCGTAATCCGCCAGTCACGAAACAACACCATCCCCGCAATCAAACTGGGCAAAGTGTATCGGTACCGGTCCACCACGATTCAGTCATGGCTGTCTCAGCGGGAAGGGCGGATAGTGTCCTAAACTTGCGTTGCTACCCATTTCCGCCAGTGTCCATATGTGACCCGTGATTCCCGCTTCCATCGCTGAAGTGACACGAGGGCTGCTACCGAAGGGCGGGCATGAGACAGAAATCGGGCACCCGCCATGACCGCCGTAACCTTGCCTGCACTCCATGAACCGGTCACACTTAGTCAGTTTGTTGGAGGATTTATGCAGGTAGATTTATGCAGGTAGATACGACCGTACTTCCGCCCGCTCCGTTGAAGCCGACCTGTCATTTGCTATTCAAGACAGGACCATGTGCCGACTCATGGCGGAACTATGACCAAGCTATGCAGCAGTGGAATCAACTGTACGTCAAACAGCAACAACAGACAGCAGCTTCGCAAGCTACCGCACCCCTGCAACAGCAGATTGCCGATGACCACCAGCAAGTCACGATGCTGCAAGGGCAGGTGCAGGCTGCTCACACGCAAGGAATGCAGCAAGGTGCTGGAATCGGTGTGGGAGTTTCTCTCATCCTGTTCGTTTTGATTTTCGGTGTCAAGAAACTGGTGAGTGGTTTCACCGTCACCAAGAAAACACAGGCTGCTACGGCGGGCAGGTAAAAGCCCGACCAGCACACAATCGGTGTATCGGTACAAAATCGGCCCACTCTTGCTATCCTTCCCGCATGAGCAGAGAAACGATCATTGCAGAGCGATGGACAGGAGTTCGGGGCCGCTGAGAGTTGGCCGCAAGTCCTAACAGAGACAGCACGGAGGCGACATGAAAAAGAAAGATTTCACGGCTGAACACGTCGGACCTGAGGTATTCGAATACATTACCAATCAAGAGTTCCCCCACGATGCACTGGACGAGATAGGGTCAAAGGTCTTTATCACAGACCTAGCCGATGTTGAAATCAAATCTGTAAAACAGTCAGGTAACTTTATCGTTGATGGCTCGGGTACCGTAGAGATTGAGGCCGACCGGGGTGAAGGTGATACGTTTGAGAAGGGTTTCCCGACGAAATTCCGCTATGAGTTCGATGAGGACGGGAAGATCGTGAGGCAGCATAAGTTCAGCATAGATACTTCGTCCTATTTCGGCGAGGATACGGAATGATGACTAGGCTCACCGATCACCAAGAAAAATATCATCATGACCTGACGTTCCACTATCGGCATGTCGCTTACAAGCCATTGATTACAAATGCTTTATGTGCTTGTATCCCCACATGTATCCCAAAAGTACGGGTCCGGGTCGGGGACCAATGAAATCAATAGTTTCGCTCTATATTCTCCCTGTAACCGCTACTGGCAGAAATAGGAACACCGTACGCCATTGAAAACAAAAGAGTAGGTACCATAATAGGGGGTCTTTAAGACCATCTGCTTTGGGCCATGCCGGGGGAGTCTCCCCACCCCTTCACCAAGGTTGACCGCCTTGCCTAGCCAACGGTCCCCTATGGCCTTGGAATCTTGTATCCCCGTTGTACGTAGTCCCTATCATGGGTCCCCTTTTGGTGGGTCCTCTTTTGCGATCTGTGTAAGTAGGGTCCCCTTTATGGGTCCCATTCCGGGCCGGTCTGGGTAAGTGGGGTAAGTGGGGTAGGATTCCTGCTACTTTCTTGTACGTGTACACTGGTTATAGGATTCTCGCCTTTGTACGTCGTACAGACTTACTAACTGCAAAGAAATCTTATAGATGCAGCAACTTTTTGCTTGACGGCGGGTTTATATCTGTAGTAAGATGAAAGAGTAAGAAGAGAGTGCCCGCCAGGGCATCACCAGATCAGCAGGACCGCCGACGGGACGACGGGCAGCAAGAGATAGGAACGCGGGACGCCCGCAGTACCTAGCTTCGGGTCTGAAGCAAGCAGTACCAATCAAGACAATCTAACCGCCACCGTGCGGTGAGCATTCGACGCCTGAACACCGTCCATTACCAATTTCATTATCACTATTTCACAGACTGTTCAGGCTCTGTGATGCTCACGCCCCGTTGGCACCTACTGCTCATTGTAGGAAGTCAGCGGGGCGTTTCTGTTTTACCGATAGATTCACCGATGTACGAAAGGGAAATATGACAAACACAGCCCTAGACGCTCTAAGAAAGATTCGGGCGTTAAGAAAATACGACGTTCCACAGGCACCGCTTGCGGAACAGAAGATTCTAAACAATCTCAACCTGACGGACCTAGCTTCCGTCGTAGCCGCTCTTGAAGCTGAGAATGGGAGCGTGACCCGTGGGTAAGCCGACAAAGAAAGACCGCAAGGCGTCATGGCTGTATGAGGACCTTGCGTGGAAGATTCAGACACCGACACCGACGATCAAGGCAGTACTGGCGTTGTTGGCGAAACAAGCCAACGACGGCGGACACAGTTATCCGTCGTACGAGTACGTCATGGCGTGCAGTGGCATTGGTAGCAAGACTACGCTCTCCACATCGTTGCGATTCCTGCGAGATGAATTGAAGGTGCTGACATGGAGGAAGGGCGGCGTAGGTTATGCCAACCCCAACCGATACACGTTGAATCTATCCGCGATGAAGCGGCTGGTGGAGACCCAAGGAATATTCGACCCCGAGACGGGGAGACTGATTGAAGTGAGTCCAGTGGCTGTACTCCAAGTGAGTCCAGTGGCTGTACTCACTCAGGGTGGAAGTGAGTCCAATGGCTGTACTCACTCCCCAGATGAAAGTGAGTCCAGTTTACGAGAAAGTGAGTCCAGTTTACCAAAAAGTGAGTCCAGTGGGTGTACGGGAACCCTCTATAAGAACAACCCTCTAGGGATTCAACCCCCAAAAGTGTCTTTCTGTAAAGAGACGCGGGGTGAATTTTTGGAGAGTGTGAGTTGTGGAGAAACCCCGCGACCTAAAACACAGTTATTCAGCATCAAAGGCGTGGGACTGGTCGAAGGCACGTCGTACAAAGATGCGGAGCAAAAAGTCAAAGCACAGCGTGACGCGTATCTAGAGGGGAAGTGCATATGAACTTCGCAGCTTGTGAATTGCCACCATTGAAGACCGGTGACCGAAGATACAGGTTCGACACGATTGAAGACGTGCTTGAATTCTGTGCGGGTGTCGAAGGGATGAACTTCCTTGACGACCAGACGGTTATGGTCGTGCGGCTTTCCACAGAGGGTCTGTGGGCAGTCGATTTTGAACAGATAAATGAACAGGTCGCAACGGCTGGTGTGATGAAATCGCCAGTGTTGGAAAATCCGCCCGCTACGGGCAGTCAGGCGGACTATGCCCAGTGAACACACACAGACTCTGCTTGCCAATGCCCGCCAGTCCACCAAGAACGAACAGGTTGCTCGCCGTAAAGCCCAGCGTGAGCGTTTACAGGCGTTCTGGGGTGATTGCTATGACTTACTGGAAACCTTCGCCCGTGAGTGCATTCCAGACTATTACGCAGACGGCGGCTCTGATTCAGATACTGCCCTTCTTTCTGTCCGCAAGAAACTGTATCGGTGTAAAGCCCAGACCCGTGAGGGCTTCCTTGCGTGGGCGGTAAGACAGCTTGCCAAGGAACCGCATTTCCATTTAGTCGCTGATGCGGTGACAAAGTTTGATTTAGACATCTCTGACTGGATTGCCAATGCCGCAATGAGATTGAGCAGGTATGCCGACTTCCCCGAGCATTTCAAAGATGGTCCTTTGTACCGGCTGAACATGGGAGAGTCTGACGGTGTGCCTATCGTCTTGACTATCCCCGAACAACATTGGGAGTTTGTCCGTAAGTTGTGGCCCATCTCTTTGAAAGAGAAACCAGACGGCGGCTTTTATGTTGCAAAGAAAATCGGGAGTGTGACTGTACCAGTACATCGGCTGATCCTGAACTGTGGACCAGGCGACACGGTTCAATCCACATCAGGCAACCTTCTGGATTGGTCTTCCCTGTACGTCCGCCCCTTCAATCGCTCAAGGATTTACGAAGGCAGGCGAATGGGATGGAACAAAGACGCAGACCGACCGAACACGATCTCTGAAGAGTTCAACGCCCGTATGAAGCCGCTGCCCGTCGTACAAACGGAAGACGGCGAGATTGACACGATGACCAACGTTGGCGGCTGGACAGATCAGGCCGATTCGACTGGCAGGCGTGAACCGATGGTATCTAGCTACCGTGAGAAGGTATACCCAAACCAGGACCTAGGCACCCGATCAGGGTGTTTCGGCAAGATAGTTGACGCAGGGACTTATAAGGCACCCAAACCAGACGAGTTAGAAGGCGTTGGCCTCGACCAGTTTGTCAAAAGCAGAAGACCAAGGCAATCCGCAGATCAGCAGAAAGCTGCCCAGGCTCTGACCGCTCTTGGCTGGGACTGAAATAAATAACCCCAGACAACGTCAGATCGGGAGACACGATTTCCTAATAGAGGGATAACAGCCCGCAAGGGCTAGCAAACGTCACGGAAGTAATAATCAGTAGCGGCCTGCGTTCAGGTCGGATTCCTTCAGGCGGGATTCGTCGCAGCCGTACACACAGGGGGAGGGCATGACAGCAAGAACCTTTACAACACGAGAGAGCAAGTTTGAAACCAGTTCAGCATTAGAAACCACTTGCGACTCCCGGAGAGGCATTCTCGCACAGTGGCAGCGTCTTCGGGCAAGATTCTATTGCACGGTTTGCCAAACAATGCAGCTCGTACAAAGCGTGGGCGGGATAGTTCAGGCACCCGAACACGCTACTTACACCGGGTGCGTTCTTGAGTGCGGGCACTTTCGGGACATCAGCGTATCAGTACAAAGAACTAAAGCCGTCACAAAAGCGATGGAACAGAAGAAACAGGCGGAACAGAAAAGCCTACTTAGTGATATGCAATCGGTGGGCACCTTATGAACAACATTGAGAAACTCCACCTGTACCTTCAGGAAGCGATCAGGCGGACCACGGCCAAGGAGTATCGGAAAGTCTCAGATGCCCTGATTCCCGTCCTGCCCGATCTAGTTAAAGCACTGTCACAGGTGATCGCAGACAGCACCGCCACACCCGCACAGCGGCTACAGGCAGCCGACATGCTAATAGCACTCTGGGGAAGGTGTCTCCGTGAAGAAGATAGGGAGCGAAAACACCTGACCAATCTTGGACGGCTGAAAGTTCAAAGGACGAAAGTAGAAGCTGACGATAGACAATCAAAGCTTGCTATCGCTGCTGAACGCAGAAAGATTGACGCAACGCTAACAAAAGCACGGAAAGAGATCGGAGGGTAAGTGACGAAACAGGAACTGTTGGCAGTCGTAGACAACCCACTTTCAGACTCGCAGCAACGGACAGACGCACAGGCACTGCTTGATAAGTTGAACACGGGCACGGCAGAGTTTGCAGCAATGCCAGAAATGATGGCGACGTGTTTCCGCAACGACGCTAACTCAGAACGGCGAGCAGAGAAGTTCGCAGAAGCCAGAGAGAGATACAAAAGCGACCCTGCTGCACTGAATAGTTTCACACCTGACCGTGAGCACTTACTGGCGAAGCGTGATGTATATGACCAGCACGGCGGGGATGTGATCGGTCAGGCTTACGACGAAGATATTCCCGCTCTGCTGGCAGCGAAAGGTCGGGGCTATTTCGGGACAGTTGCTTATTTTGTCGAGCGAAAAGGCATGACTCAGGAAGCCGCCAGCCAAGCCGCTTTACGGCACATGGAACGCCAGCATACCGCTGCTCTCATTGACGACGAACTCAGGAGCGGAAAGCGGGTCAAGGATTGCACGACAAACACTGTGATGCATCTCTCGCAGTTCGCAAGCAAGGAGACAAAGACAAAATGAGCACGGTTTTCGGCAAGAACGAACAACGCACGCACTCTAGATGGACCGCCGTCATCGCAGTTTTCTGGGGCGGAATCTTGCAGCGGGTTGATGTTCCCTGTACGGGCGAACCTACTTACACAGTCATCATGAAGGAAATGGATTTTCAGCTAGCCGACGAAGCTACGAAAGACCCTACAAGCACATTGGAAAATCTGCCAGCACTGATAGCCGCTGCCACGGAAGTTGATACACGATACTTCAAGGCGAAGCGGGGTGACGGAGTTTGGCAGCGGAGAAATTAAGGGGGAATAGGTTATGGGATACATAGGATCATCGCTCGCCTCAGTGAATTCAGGCCGTAACGCGGAAAATATGCGGGAACGTCTTGCCATTGAAGCAGAGTTGAAAGCAGCAGCAGCAGCCCGTCAGTATGCGGCAGACAGGCCCGCCAGAGAAGCAGCTGCACAGCAAGCCGAGCACGAAAGGCGGGAACTGAAAAAGCGTCTGCTGTTGCACCCGGAAGAATCAGCGGATTTCACATACAGAAAGTATGACGGCAGATTTCCCGATGCCGCGTCGGTTGAGAAAGCCATTCGTGAATCGTGGGCGGTGTTCTTGGCTGGGACTCATGACTTGGACAGCCAAGCACAGGGCACAATCACGACGTTTCTACAAAATCACCCATCCGCCGATATTACCCTGCCAGAGACTTTCGAAGCGGCACTGGCGTATCTAGAAAAACGTCTGTGCCCCGCAGAAGTAGTGACACCGGCAGTGCCTGTTGCAACACCCGTCACGGTTGATCGGTATGAGTTGGTGCGTACAGAGATAGCTGATCTTCGGGCAAAGGCAGAAAAGTGTGCTTTCGGTTCAAAAGAACGGAACGATCTAGAAAGACGGGCGATGGTTTTAGAGACTCAGCTAGAAGTGTTGGGCGATTCTGAATACCAGAAAATCATACAGACCATCGTTGACCAGAGTGGGAAGTATTTATCCAGTGCCCACAATTTGCAGTTTCGGCAATGGCTATCTGCTCGCCCGCAAACTCGGCGATTCGGAGTCAATCCAGATGCCCAAAACATTAGACTTGCTTTCGCTGAGTGGTCAGGGTCAAGCGAATGGTTGGACCCCCAAGAACAAGCCGAAATTCAGAGACGGGCGAACATCAAGGATTACTCGTCATCGGACATCAAGCAGATTTGTGGTTCTGTGAACACCTATGATCCGAACGGTACGGGGCACGGTTATAGAGCCGGGCGGGCGTAATGGAAACCATCGAAGTAACTACTCCAGAGACCGATTCACTCGCAGTCTTTCGCGAGCAGGTAAAAGCTGAGCAAGCCAATAAGACGGGCATGTCGGAAGCCGCTGCGAGCAAGTTGCGTGCTCTCAACGAATTCGAAAGGCTGGACAAGATTGATACAGGCAGATTCTGCACAGCACTTAAATCTGTCATGGTGAATGACGAAAATCTCGGGAAATTGATTCAACGCTGCCATACGTCTACACCAGTCACCGACATAGAACGCAGAGTGCACAAACTGAATTATTTCATTCAGGCGGGCTTTGAACTAGGCAGAGAAATTGACAGTGTTCATCTGATCAACTTCTTCTCTGAATTGACATCGGATGAAGCCTACATGAGTGACAGTTCCTTTGCCGCTCAGTGGACCGCCAAAGACGCAGCACGCACCAAGCAATACCGACTTGACCACGGAATTATCAAACAGGACTCCACAGAGCCTGTTTACAGGCCGTGCAAGTCGGGAAAGAAGTGCATGAAATACGAGAAGCGGAAACCCGCCCCAGCAGCGGGAAAAGGTGCGTATTGCAGTATCGCATGTGCTGCATCCGACCGGGCAAGGCAAAAACGGGCCTTAGCAGCGATGGCGACAGGCACGATTCAGTAACGAACGCCTTAAAAGTGTCAACTGTATGGCTCCCCAGGGCACCTGTCAGATAGAAAGTGCCATACAAGGGGAAAGCCCCCTACTGACGAATTTGGAGGATTATGTATATCGAACACCCGACCGACCAACAAATTTACGATGCCGGTCTGACGCGGGCGGGCTATAAGCTGGCGTACCAAGCCCAGCAACGCACCAGACGGCTTGAAGAACAGCGTGCAGCGAACACTGTCACAGGCGTTGAACGCTCAGGCAGCCGGTTCTATCCGGGGGGAGTACCCGCCAGTAAGTTAAAACTGTGGCAGGAACAGCAACGGGCTAATGCCCCGGTAGAAGCCCCTCAGCCACCCCTACAACCGCCCCAAGTGGTGACCCCTGCCAAGCCGAAAGAAGACTTCGCAGCGGCGAAGGCGGCATATCACGCCTATTTCAAAGCTGACAACGGCTATGAGAAGGGCAAGGCGTTCGTCGATTTTGGAATCGCACTCGGGGAGATACCTTCCAACGCTTGCGGGCTGACCGGCGGACAAGCACAGGCCGACAGAATCTCAGCAATCCTGCATGACAGGGAAACCTCAGCCTTTAAGTACGACCGAGAACGACGCATCGAACACGTGCAGCAAGTTCCGCAGTAACAACACGGGCGACGACCTGAACACAGTTAAATAAGGAGCAAGCAATCATGGACAATAACAATTTACCGCCGTTTGATCCCACAACTTTCAAGCCTCTTGGCGGAGCCTCTGCCACTCCGCAGACAGCAACTCCAACACCGGGGTTGCCGCCGTTTGATCCCACAACTTTCAAACCTCTGGGTGAACTCTCTGCGACTGAGAAACCAGTGCAGTCTACTAGTGAAAACGTTGCGTCAGGCTTCGGCAGTGCAGCAGCAACATCACTATCGAATCTCGGAAGCATGGGCAGTCACATTCCGGGCGTGAAATATGTGGCGGGCAAGGTCGGTGACGTTCTAGGACTGCCGAAGCTATCAGACAATGCAACCCCCTATGCCACCGTGCAACAATCGACCGCTGCGAATGCGGCTGCTGCTACGCAGACGACTGCTGGGAAGACTGGTGCACTCGCAGAGAACATAGCCGAGTTTTTCGGCGGTGATGAACTGCTGAAAGGTGCATCGCTCGCAGAGAAAGCAGGACTGCTGGCGAAGGTCACGAAACTCGCAGAGAGTCACCCGCTCATAGCCAAGATTATTGGTCATGGGCTGACATCTCTGCGGGGCGGTGCTGTTGTCACGGGTCAGGAACTGGCACACGGTGCAACATTGACACAAGCACTCGAATCAGGAGCTACAGCAGCCGGTCTTGGGACTGCGGCTGGGACTGCTGTCGAAAGTGTGAAGCCTGTTGCGGGAGCCATCAAGCAGGCGTATCAGGGACTGCTTGACACTAAGAGCGTCCAACCTGTTCTGCAATCAGGCATCAGGGACACGATTGCAAAAGTCGCTGATGATTCTGGAGTAGTAAAGTCTGCCGCTCGGTCAATCCGTGACGTAGCAGAAGACACGGCTGACGCAGTGTACGCAAAGAGCAAGTCTCAGTATCAGGTGCTAGACGATGCGACCGGCGGGCGAGTTCAGCGGTTCAAGGACAGGTTAGACAATATCCGTCAAAGTCTGAACGGGCTTACGGGCACTGAGGAAGATGTCACGAAAGAAGCATCGTTGCTGAAGGCCCAGAAAGAAACCGAAGATGCAATGCAGGAAGCGTTCAAGGATGCGAAGGCGAAGGGCGTTGACCCGAAGCTGATAGACGAAGCCAACGCGAATTTCAAAAAGTCGCAGGCGTTGTATGACCTGGACAAGCATCTCAAAATGTCTGCGTCTGGGATGCGTCCCGACGTAGGCACGGCAGCGGCGAAAAACCCTGAAGCTGTTGACCCGAGCAAAATGTTCTCTCGGATGAACCGACTTTATGACAGCGGGCGATTGCAGGAAGCTGTAGGCGAATCGAACGCACAGAGCCTGTTGGACCATGCGAACAACGCGTATATACAACAGCAGAAAATTTTCGCCAATCAAGCACTTGCTAAGACGGTCGGAAAGTACGGTGCTGGTGTTGTTGGTCTAGGCACGGCGGGCCATTACATCGGGCACCTGTTGGACTAGGAGAAAACTTCCGCAGCCTCCACTGCTGAAGGTTTGGTTAGTACAGTGGAACAATGTGAAAAAAGTGGGCCAGTGTAATGAGCACTGACACTTACAGTCACGGCGTAGTGCAAAGAAAGGAAAGGACATCATGCGACACAAAGCAACACCATCAAAAACGACGGATCAGCCGCAATCAACGGGAGCACCAAAGCCTGACTTCTTTCAAGAGTTGTACGGGAACAGCGGAGTACGTGCACCGCTGGGCCGGGGTATTACACGAGAGCAGGCCGCTGCTTTGGGCATAGTCGCACCGACAGGGACAGACACCGACAAACGGTAACGACAAATGACCGCCAACAGTCTCCTAGGTAGAACTCCTCCCTACCCTAGTCGAGCATTGGCGGTCATCTAACTACGCCACCGAAAGGAACCGATGAACATTAGAGCAACGCAGGTCAATTATGATTTCGCAGACTGTACGAATACAAAAAAGAAGTCGGTCCTAATTGATTACCGCAAATCTCCAAAGACTGACAGAGCGATTCTAAAACTGGCGGGCAACAATGGTGCCGTGAGATATGGCACGTTCACTGACCGATGGAGAACGTATCAGGTGATCCTGTTCAATGCGGTCAAATCCACACGGTTATTTCTGTCGGTTCTTTCGGCTCTTACTGATAGCAACGATCCCGGCAAGTTCACCACAGCGAGCGTGTAGCATTTCATCGCTCGCACCCTCCACGTAATCGCTCTTGGCGAGCCGCTCAATGATGTCGTTCAGATGTGACCCGGCGAGTTCTCCGAAACGGATGAGGTCGCCCATGAGTGGCGGTTCTGAATTGGGCATGAGTCTACGCCACAGAGAAGCACGCTTCAACGCTCTGCGGTGGTTCATCGGGATAGCGGTCATGTTGAACTTTTTCATGTGCTAGTCAAATAAGAAGTATGAAGCACCAGACAGCGATTGTCAGGATTACGAGCGTCATAGGTCACCGTCTGCCGAATTGCCAGAGGATAAGCGACATGAAGACGTTCACCAAGATGAACGCAGTTGAGCCGCAGCCATACGAACAGCATAAATGCAGCAAACCCAAGCACCGTTTTGATGATCATAAATTCCCCTTTAGAGCAGATTCAGCGGCAAACGGGATGACAACCGCATCCAGACTGCTGATTGTATAATCGTGCGAGTGGAGCCACGTGGAAATGCGATCAGATTATTGCTTGAGGAAGCCTTGGACGCACGGAAGGCGACAGTACGATGATTTTCTCAATTAAGGGCTGGCCAGAAGGTCACCCAGCACTCACACGTATTGATGATTATCCGTTCGGATACGTTGATCCACAATGCCCCGATCCGACATCAGCGGAGAGCATACGCAGGCGGGATGGGTATTCGGCAAGTTTCAACGCCTTGTACGAAAGTTACAAGAGCAGAGCAGCGGAAGACAAACGGGAATTTAACCTCTCCAAAAGAGACTTCTGGCGTTTGACAAGCCAGCCCTGCATCGTGTGTGGAGCACCTCCAGCACAGGGGAAATCGCCCCGCAGGAACAAAAATCCTTACATCTACAATGGTCTGGATCGACTGGACTCAAGTAAAGGCTATGTTCTGGGAAATGTGGCTGGTTGTTGTGGCGAGCACAATCGCATCAAGAGCGACCATTCTCCTGAACGGAATTTTAAGCATTGTCTGGAAGTAGTGTTGAGCGAACTGTCAAAGACGGCACTAAGTTGCAATGACATCGAAACGTTGGAACGGCTTATTGATATTTTCCCGAACGTGCGATTCCTGGAAGAACATCGGAAGGTCGTTTGGAATATGCTCAACGAAAATCCTCACGTTCTTGTTCTTACCCCTGAGATGGCTTTGCCAAAGGAACGTCGTGGAAAACGCCGATATCCAGAACGTCCCCCACGTCCGAAAATCCAGTCAACGCCAGTCAGGGCAGGCAAGAAATAAATGGGGCAAGGCAGGGTTGGAGGTCATTCCCTCTTCCCGCACACGGCATCAATCCTTCTCATTATCCGCTCTGCCCACTGAATGCTCGCGTCAATCAGTTTGTCCGTTCGTGGGCTTCCCTGTGGCGTCCCAAACAGATCATCTGCCGTCTGCATATGCAGACTCGCCAGAATCGCAGCCATGATCCCGATCACCCGTTTGCGGCCTTCGTCCATTCCGGCACGATACCACTTTCGCCGTGTGTTCGCCAAGGGGTATACTGTGGGTATTGAGACTAAAATTGGTCAGATGCGGGAGTTGTATCAGTGGAAGCAAAACACAGTGTGAAGGTGACGCCTGCCGATGTGAGTCCGAAGAGATGGTGGGAAATTTGGTGGGGACAGTCGATAATCCTCGTTGTAACTGGTGTGATTGCGGGCCTCATCATCTGGGCGGTGACCCGTCAGTACGACAAGCCGACGCCATCGTCTACTGTCGCACAGCCCACAATACCGTCCGAACCCCAAGCAGCACAGTCGGAAGCGAAGGCCCAAGAAAACAGCCAGCTCGAATCAGCACACCAGCAGGGCGGTACGAAGAAGAAAGGCAAGATTGCGACGCAGCATGGAGCGGGTAGCGGTGCTGTTGGAGGGAACATCAGTCAGGGACCGTGTAGCAACCTTCAAATTGGGGGAAGCAATAATCAAGCGACAGCCAATTGTGGCCCCATGAATCGAAGCCTGACCGCACAGCAAATGGCGGCTCTGGGTCACCTGACAATACCGAGCTCAGTGAAGTTGCTTATTGCAACAAGTGACGATTCAGACAGCCAAACATACGCATACGAAGTCTATAGTGCTATTGACCCTCGGAAGGAATTCAGCATTTACTCGGTGGGTTATGGTCGGGTACCACCACTGCCGCATGGTGTCTTCGTGTGCGTCTACGACAAAGCTCAACAGAAGGCTCTATTATCAACGGGAGAAAGTATAAGAAACGTCCTCAACACTGCTGAAATCCCCGTTTACTGGGGAAGCGATGAGTCGCTTCGAGCGGGAGATTTGGAGATTCTCGTCGGGCCTCGCTAGGCACCCTTTTGGGAGGTTGCGAAAATGGCTGCTCAAGAGTGGAATCCTCTCTCGTACTTTCGGGAGATGGGAACCTTGTCCAAGGTTTTGCTGTTACTGGGATTTGTATTTCTCACAGCGGCATTGGCACACGGTGCTTCTTTTTCCGACCGCATGGTCCCCGGCAGTCTTGTTTTCGTTTCCTTGAGTTTGACTGTGCACTACTTTTCCCAGAGCAGACCTAGACTCCTTGAGCAACCTTATAGCCGCTTCACAGATTGGGAAAAAATGTCGGCAGGTGCGGGCATGTCAGTGATTACTATTGGTCTGGTTATTTGGTTTCTGCTGATCCCGAGTCCGAAGACAGTAAACGTGGCCACCCGAAACGACATTCCCAAGGCCGCTGATGTCCCCAAGACTTCTGACGCAAAGGAAGACTCTTTCCCTGCCGCTCCCGTCTCCAAGAAATCCACTGATAAGGGCAGCAAGACATCTGGCACTAACAATACGTCAGGGGGGAACAGCACCCAAGCGACAGGAGACAAGGGCACAGCCGTAGGCCCTGTCACTCAAGGTCCATGTAGCATCTTGCAGGCAGGGGGAAGCAACAATCAAGCGTCAGGCGGCAATTGCGGTCCTAGACCCCTGAAGATGTCCGAAGAGCAGGAAGGCGAGGTCGCAAAGCTCTTGAGCAGTTTCAGCGGAGAGGCGGTCGAAATCGATGTCGATAGAGCGACTCCAGAGACTGACCAATTTGCTGAAGCATTGCGTTCATCACTGCTTCTAGCTGGGATAACTAGCACGAGAGTCAATGCGATATTTAGCGGAGGGTGCATAGCATATCCTGGAGTATCTTTCATGGCTGGTGTGAATCGGCAGGTTCTTGTAAGAGCTGTGTGGAGTGCCCTTGTTGAAAAAAAGGTCGTGGACAGGGCGGATTCAATCCCCGGTTGCAGTCGCAGTGGAGAACCGAACGAACTACACATTTACATCCGCCCAAATAGCTAGACAACGAGAGTCCTACCGATTTCCAAGCCGCCCAAAAATGAGAACGAGAGCGAGACCCGATCTCTCGCTCCCTCATGACCGAGCACCGCCTTTCTCTGAGGCAGCACTGTCCGTGCTATCCTGTCCCGTCGCATCTGCGACAGGGAGACCCCATTGAGCGTTGAGAACATTGTCAGGGAAGTACGGGCCGAGATTTCAAGACTGCAACAGGTTTTGGCGTTATTGAGTGAGACGGGCCACGGTGTATCCGTACAAAAGACGGCGACGGTCGAGACGCCAAAGCGTAAGGTCTCTGCATCCGCTCGCAGAAAAATGGCAGCAGCACAGAAAGCACGTTGGGCGAAGATCAGGGCAGCGAAGAAATGATGGAGCGAAAAAAGCCCCGCCAATCGGGACGGGGCTATCAGCAAAGCGGAGATTACGGGAGAACTATCGCTTGTACTCCCACTGACAATTCTTACTTTGGCACGGGGGCATTGGCTGGCCCTTTTTTACGTGTGCCGTCCGGTTTGGATGTTCCTTGCAATCCGCCTGCTGTTGGAGGCGACATTGCGGCACCGGGCCACAAAGACGTAGACTGGCGGGCATGGAGCCGTCGGAGAATGAGCCGAAGTTTGAATTTTCTCCGAAATTTCTCGACCACATCGTTGAAATGTCGAAATCCCACCAGCAATTTGCTTCTCAAAGCATTGTTGCAAGCGTAAACTTCCATGAAAAACTTGCCGTCTTGACGGCTGGTTCACTGGCACTCGCGGTATCAGGTGCAGGATTTTTACATCAAAAACCGCTCGCCAACGTATCTGCAAACCATCTCCTGTTTGCCAGTTTGGCAATTTTAGTCGCTTGCCTTTGGGTTTCTCTCGTCTGCTCTGTTGCCCACAATTTTTTGGAATCTTATGCTCTGCATCTGGACAACATAGCAAACACACATCGGGGAGCCGCCAAGACCGTCACCGCAATACTTGACGAGGAAGCGTTCAAGAGATTGACAGGGAACAGTCTTGAAGATACCAAGTCCGTGAAGGATTGGG
>Ga0326728_10013487_pt1 | contig 17721 bp, 18 predicted proteins | sample MB3enrmetagenome_FD_207602 | JGI IMG/M metagenome (GOLD analysis project Ga0326728, IMG submission 207602) | Lab enriched peat soil microbial communities from McLean, Ithaca, NY, United States - MB31MN | ecosystem: Environmental > Terrestrial > Soil > Wetlands > Peat | place: USA: New York... | reverse complement strand
CCGGAGAGGACGAAGGGTCCCTGGGCGTAGGCCCTTCCTGGCTGCGGAACGACCGGTTTCATCGAAGCCAGTAGGGCAGCGAGCCGTGAGGGCATGCTGACGCCCTCCTCCCGAGCTCCCAGCTGTTCGACCCATGATGGCCGGAGTTCCCTGAACCCGAACGAGAACGGGTTGATGCTCGGGCCTCGAGTCGGCTTAACGGAACCCACGCCCGCGCCGATCACGAGAGGAGACGGTTTGAACAAGGTGTCGAACTTGAGCTGCCAAGCTTCCTCGCGGTTCATTACGAGAGCGTCGAAGAAGCCGTGCGTAGCCGCGGGAGAGACGGTGAAGCTCCATCCGTGCTGGTCCCGCGTGTACCTCTCGAAGATGAGGTCGTACAGCACGTCACCGTCGAGGACTTCCATGTCCGCGCTCGCCGTCGTCCGGGATAAATAGGTTTGAACGTCTTCAGGTGAGGATGCGCCTCAGCTCGCGGGCGTAGGTCTGGACGATACCAGGGCCGAAGTCCCACGGGAGCCCAGCTGCCTCGAAGAGCTCGGGCAACGGCCTGGATCCCCCCAGGGCTAGGGCGCGCCTGTACGCTGCGACGGCATCCTTGGGGTCGCTCCGGTACCTGACCCATATGCCCAGGGCGCCGAGCTGGGCTATTCCGTACTCGACGTAATAGAACGGCATCTCGAACAGGTGGAGCTGACGGTGCCAGTGGGTACGTCTGCCCTCCTCGAATCCCTCCCAGCTCTCGCCACCACTGAACCGCACGTGGGTCCTCACCCACGCGTCGTTGCGCTCCTCGCGCGTGTGGCCGGGGTGAGTGTACACCCAGTGCTGGAATGCATCGATCGTGGCGATCCATGCTAGAAGCCAGGCGACCATCAGGAAGTGGTCGTACTCCGACCTGGCCGCAGACTCTTTGTCGTAGAAGGTCTCCTCGAGGTGCTCCCCGGCCATAAGCTCCATGCTCATCGAGGCGACCTCCGCGAACTCCGTCGGCAGGCTGTCGCCCCTGTAGAGATAGTGCAGGTCCTGGTCCCTCATCTCGAATACGTGAAAAGCGTGACCCGACTCGTGGAGGAGCGTCCTGAGGTCGTCGTCGCGTCCGACCGCGTTCGTGAAGATGAAGGGCAGGCGGAGCTGGCAAAGCTCCGTGTTGTATCCCCCCTGGGCCTTCCCCGGCCTGCTATCGAGGTCTAGAAGGCCTAGCTCGGCCATCCTGTCGAAATTTCTCGCCAGTTCAGGGCTGACCCTCTCGAAGACCTTGTGGCAACCGCTGACAAGTTCGTCTGTCGTCTTGAAGGGCCGGAGAGGGGGCCTCCCTAGCGGGTCGGCTTGGGTGTCCCACGGTCTGAAGGCGTCCAGGTTGAGCGTATCCCTCCTCTTTCCGTAGACCTCCCTGAGCAGGGGCACAATGTGCTGCTCGACCGCGTCATGGAACCGGAAGCAGTCCTCCGGCCGGTAGTCGAACCTCTCGCGCTTGAGAAACGCGTAGTCCCTGTAGTTTTGGAACCCGGCGTTCGCGGCAATCTTCTCGCGCAGGGCGACCATACGGTCGTAGATGTCGTCTATCTGCTCCCTGTCCCTCAGGATGCGGCGCTGGGTCCGCGTCCAGGCTTCCTTCCTCACCGCCCTGTCCGGCTCTTCGAGGTACTTCTGCATCTCCGACAGAGTCCGCTCGCGACCCTCGAAGTCGACGGTGATCGACCCCATTGTACCCTGATATTTCTGGGCCAGTCCCCTTTCGTCTGTCTCCAGGCTGACGTTCTCCTCGCGGAAGAGCTTGATGCTGTTCTCTATCCTCAGGTCGAGCAGCGAGTACCGCTTCCTGGGGAGGCTCTTCCTGTAGTCGGAGCCGATGTACCTCCGGTTGAGGTTGAACTGCGCCACCTTCACCTTCGGCTCGACGTGCTCGATGAACGACAGGTAGGCTTCCCGGTACTCCTCGCTGGTCGTCCGCTCGGTCATCCTGATGTAGCGGACAGTCCCCTCCTCGGAGATAGCGGTGAATAGCTCCGAATAGTCGTCGAGCCAGCGCTCGAGACTCTCTGCAGACGCGATTGGGCGGCCCTGGAGGTCCGCGAAATACGGTTCGACCTGCGACCAATCAGCGGGGTTCGCGGTCGCCGCGAGAAAACGGTTCGGATAATCCCGGGGCAGACTCTCGTATCTCAACAGGGGCATGAGGGCTCGCATCGCCGCGGCTCTCTAAAAGCGCTTCCCAAGGGCGAGCCGCAGGTTCTGAGGGACAGGGACGGGCCCTCGTGGAAGAGGATCGCGCGCCCTCGTCTCGCCAAACACAGTCATGGGGCATTCATCGACGACTAGCCAGTGCGGCCCTTGGGGTAGCAGTCGCCCCAAGAGAAACTTGAACGTATAAGTGAGGATAGATGAGACCATGTTCGGTCACGATGGCAGCGTCCGGGAGACCTACCGTGGATTCGATCATCTCGGGGCTCGACCCCGTCCGGAGAGAGGTGATGAAGAGTCTCAGAAACCTGGTGAAGAAGGCAGTGCCGGCGGCGGTGGAGACGGTGAAGTGGAACCAACCAGTTTACGTCTACAAAGGAAAGAACCTGATAGCCTTCATGGTATTCGAAGATCACATCAACTACGGAATATTCGTGGGTTCAAAGCTCCAGTCCACTAGGCTGGAGGGGACAGGCAAAGGGCTAAGGCACGTCAAGGTTTCCAAACTGAGCGACATCGATGAGAAGGAGTTCTCAAGGCTGGCGAAGGAAGCCTCGGCGCTGGTTCGATGACCCGAGGGCACCGCCAACCGGTCTCAAGGGTTGTTGCTTTTCGCCGGGCGACTGGAGTTCTGGCTCTGGTCAGTCCTCATTTGGATTTCCTCCCTGCGAAAATTGTCTAACGAGCTATCCAAGAGGAGGTATCTGCCCCACGAGCATGGTGCTCCACAGCAGAACGATGAAGGCACCTAGGACGAGGGCAATTACCCTCCAATATTCGCGAATCCATTTACCCACTCCCGCGCGATTAAATCCACGTTCCATGTAACTCAAGATTCCGTCTTCTCTGGCTTAGAGCTCTTGCGCCTCTTCTTCAGTCTCGTCTTCCGCGTCTTCATTGATGTCGGCCTCCGCCTCTTCCGACTCTTCTTCACTCTCGTCTGCCGCGTCTTCTTCAATGTCAGCCTGCGCCTCTTCCGACCCCGCTTCTTGTTTCGACTCGGGTTCCGGTTCAACCGCTTCCTTCTGCTCTTGGTTTATCGCCTTGTTTTCCTCCTCTGATTCCTTGTCGTCGTCGATGCTCAAAGCAGTCGCTATCTGGATTGTTCGTTCGCTTCCTATATATGTGGTGATAGAGGACCACGATTCCAGCTGCGACGTGGGTTCGAATGCCGCCTGGACGGGAACTCAGGGTAGGAGCTCCATAGAGCTGCGTATTCAGATCGTTCTTAGAACAATCGTGCATTATTGTTTTGTGACTTAGTACGGTCGAGCCACCCGTACCTATTCAATTTAATAACTGTATGCAAACCTTTAGTACTTGCTTAATAGCTGGATGCCCGCATGACAGTCGTAAGCCTTTCGTTCCCGGATACCATGTTAAAGGACATGGACGAGCTGCAGAGGACTCTGGGGTTCACGGGCAGGTCTGAGCTCGTGAGGGCAAGCATCCGCCTCCTCCTTCAAGATGTCAGACAGAACAGCTCTCCGACGGGCAGCGCCACCGCCGTGGTGGTCGTCACACACACCGAGGAGAACGAGGAGACGGTCACGAGGATAAAGCATCAGTTCGATGAGATAGTGCGAACACACCTCCATAGCAAGATTTCCAAGGACAACTGTGTCGAGCTCTTCCTTCTGGAGGGCGACGCTGCGAGGGTCACGTCGATGACGAGGGAGTTCCAGAAGCAGGACGCGATAAAGAGCGTCAAGCTCGTGACAATCTAGCTTGGGCCACCGGCGGCGTTGTTAGCCGGACGCACGCAAGTGCCGATGGGTCGACACTCGGTGCGCAGCGACCGCCCAAAGATGATTCATTCGAATCGTTAAAGTACTGAAAAGAGGAACCTATCGCGGCTGAGTTAAGTGGTCACCCTCCTCGAAGTGATAGTCGTACTGGTAGCGCTGATCATAATATGGGTGATCGTTTCGCTGCCTGTCTATGCGGCCGCTAAGGCGGTCACATCGGGGAAGGCGACTCTCGGTGAAGCGATGGTCGCGACGCTCGGAGGGGCCATAGTCTACGTGATTGTCTTGGTTGGCGTCACCTTCTTCCTCCGCGGCATACTCGGTAATTTTGCCGGTGTGATCGCCTTCATCCTAGCGTTCATCGCGTGGCTCGCTGTCTACAAGTCTTCCTTTGAGACGAGCTGGCTCGGGGCATTGGGGATAGCCATACTGGCTGCGATAATCGTCTTCATAATCAATATCGTGTTAGTCGCTCTGTTCGGCGTGGCAATCCCATCCTACTTCCATCCCTTCTGATTCCACCTCGGGTGGAGCTATCGAAGCCGGCCCTTTGCTGCTATCGTCTTGCCATCGCTCGTTAGCGACCCTTCCGTGGTCGTCAGGGTGAGCCCTGCGCCTCGTATCGCAATCACGCCGCCAACGAGCGTATTCTGTCCGTACCCATACTTGAGGTCAGGGTTGAGGCCGATGAGCAGCCCTCCCGCGACTCTCGACTGCTCTGGCGTCGCTTCCATTATCTTGTTGAGGGTCTTGGAAGAGGACTTGCTGCTCCAGCGGGTCAGCCTTCCGCCCTCAAACTCGAGCAGAGCATCCTTGACGAGCCCGTACAGGGTCAGAACCGGAGAGATGGTCATTCTTCCGCTGGCTGACGTCGGGTCGATCTGTTTGTAGACGTACCCCGGAGGGACGTACACCATGTTGTCTTGGGTCGCAATGTCCAGCTGGTCGACGACGCCGTCTTGGATCTCCGACTCCCCGTTGAGGGAGAACGCCAGTTCGGCTCCCGGAGTCACCAGCTTGACATTTGCGCCGTCTTGGAGGCTCGGAGCGATCACCCTCGCCCTCGCGCCGATGGCGTCAAAGTCCGTGAGAGCGCCCCTCAGCTGGTGAGCGACGATTGCGCCGACAGACTTGCCCATAAGCCTCGCGACGTCCGCGTCGACGTACCCGAACGGCAGGCGGGCGCCGCGCAGCTTCGCCTTTGCCGCCGTTTCATACCACGACTGGTTGTAGCGCGTGGAATCGGCGACCTCATTCCTCTCGAGCTTTCGGGACATGGCGCCGATGGGAGGCCCGGGAACGAAGACGTACGCGTCGGAGCTCGAGAGCATCGCCTGCTCGTGCTTGCCCATCACCCCGACGGAGTCTGGGTCGCCATTCCTGACGCCCTGGATGAAGGCCTCCTCGTCTTCGAACAGCATGATCGGGACCGCGCCAATCCTCCGCGCCTCGATGACAACGTGTCTAGCGAACGGGAGACCATTGTTCCAGGTCTCGACCACGAGGTTCTCTCCCTTCTTGAGAGAGATGGACTTTCCGAGGACCTTGCGTGCGACCTGCTCATAGAGTGAGTCGAGGGACGGATTGCGGGGTGCCATGACCTCGCGTTCAGCGTCCATTACTTAACCGTTGAATGCCGCCAACGCTGGATTGGCACTGGACGCACGAGTTCCTCCCCGCGTTTTATTGACCCATGCTGAATCTTACTTGAGCGTTCAGCAGATATCGCCAGCGCTGTTGGTACAGTCGTGGCAGAGTCGAATCTGCATCGCTCAATGAAGAAGGTTGTCCGATCGGAACTGGAGTGTGAAGGCTACTACGTGGCCGAGGAGCCGCTCTGTCCCCCGACACGGAGGATCTTCTGGTCGGCCTACCGTCCCGACCTCCTCGGGTTCCGAATGGACCGGTCGACTGAGGAGATTGTCATCGCGGAGTGTGAGACTCACCCCAGCATGGACAGGTTCAGGGCGAAGAACTACTCGAGCCTATGGTTCCAGGCTTCCATCCTCCATGAGGGGCGAATAAGGCGCGTCCTGGCCGTCCCCAGCGGGAGGCTCGACGCGGTGGACCTTCGACTACGAGACGAATGGGAGGTGTGGATACTCGGCGCCGCCCGCCCCTTGCTGAAACTCGGGACCTTCGGGTCGCCCAGCCCGCCTATTGCAGCTGCTCGAGCACCGGAGGCGACTGCTGCGCCAGCTCCTCCACGGAGGGAAAACTCCCCCCTGCCCATCCGTGCAGGAACGACCCGCCGCTGACACATATCCTGCCTCCCGAGTCCTCTATGTGCCCGAGGAGGCCGCCCTCGTTTAGCTCTTGGGAGGTGTCTCCACCAAGGAAGATGAGCCCGTCCCCTCCTATGCGCCTTGTCAGCTCGAGCCCATTCTCGTAGGACTCCTCGTAAACGCCGAGCGGCCCGGCCCTGATCCTGATCGGTTTCTCCTGCAGCCTAGTCGCATAGACCTCTAGCGTCTCTTCTCCGATGTCCTTGATTACCCCCTTGGTCGTCGGGAGGTCTCCGATCTTCACGTTCTTCCTTTCGCCACCCTCTTCCACGACGAAGTCCAAGGGGTGGTGCACCGCAAGACGGTTCCGGCCGTCGAACAGCGAGTCCAGCCTTCTTGCCTCCTCGAACTCCTCTCCGCTGAACTTCTCGTCGAGGAACCTGTTGTTCGCCTCGCCGAGGTCGCATCCGCGGGCCCTGGCGACCAGTTGGCCGGGTAGGCCCCCGGTGAAGATCTCTACGCCGGTTGCCGCTATCTTGAGCAGGTCTGAGACCTTCTGGAGTTTCGACCCGCCCATGATGAGCGCCTTCGGCTCCTGGCTCGTCATGACATCCTTCAGGATTCTTAGCTCATAAGACGAGCGAAGACCGATGAGGGTGGGAGCGATGTACGGCAGGCACATGAGGCTCGAGTCCGTCCTGTGCCACGTAGGGATGGAGTCGTTTACGCACGTCCGCACCACCCCCTTGAAGAATGGGACGTAGGTGTTCGACTCCAGGTTCCATTTCTTCTCCTCCTCGAAATATCGCATGTTGTCAAGGACGATCATCTGCCGCTTCCCCAGGCGGCCGATCTTCGCTCGGGTCTCTTCGGTGAAGACGCCCTCGTGCGGCACAAAGTCCACCTCCACGTCCCTTGGCAGGAGCTTGCGCAGCATCCTCGCGTGGGAGCTGAGGGAGGTGAAGTCGTCGTCGCCCTTTCTGCCTTGGTGGCTCATGACGACGAGGCCGGTGTAGTCCGAGTAGAGCTCCAAGACGTGCGCGTACACGCGCATCCTGAGAGCGTCCTCCTCTATCATCCCGTGGGAAGCGGGCAGGTTTATGTCCACGCGGATTAGGGTCGGCGCTCGCAACTGTCGACTCAGATTCACAATTTTGTAATGTTGAAGCTTGTCGAAGTCCATAACCCATCCCGCCAACGGACGATATTTATGAGTAATGCAGGAACCTTTCCAGGGGAAATTTGCTGCTCACTGAAGATAGGACGCACCGGGGACCTGTGGAGGAGCGACCCCTCCGGTCCTGTGGCGGAAGGTGCGGTCCGCCCAAGCGATGATGGGCTCCCAATTCATCTTGTATATCACTACCCCGAGCACAATCATCGCTACCGATAGCAGGATCGAGGTGTCCAGCCTTGTGAGGCCCAAGAAACGGGTGGCCTTTGAGATCGTAAGTATTCCGGAGAGCTCTAGCAGAATCTCGAACGCGCTCTTGATGAACTTCGCCAGGAAGGTCACCCCCATCATCGGTGCGAGCTCGGCGTCGTTGGCGCCCGCGCCGAGATAGACGTAGTCGTCGAGGGGGAGCCCCGGTATCAGCGCGGTCACGAACAGGGTGAGGTAGTATCCGGTCCTCCCAAGCCACTTGCCGATCAGCCTCACGTTCCTGTTCTTCTGGAGGGAGCGCTGGAACCCCTTCGCGCCTGCGTAGATGAAGACCTTCCCTAGGCTCGCCCCGATGGCACTGACCAGGACGACAAGCCCGAAGTTATCCAGGGTGACCCCGTTGGCTATGAGCTCGGTCGTCGCAAAGAACGTGTACGAAGCGCCGAAGAACGGGGTGGCGTTCGAGATCAACGAAAACAGAAAGAGCGGAAGCAGCGCGTAGAAGAAAGAGAGCAAGGTAGCGGACCACTCCTCCTAGCGCAGCGGGCCAGCACGTCTATATTTAGTGTACCCGCGACCACGGATAAGGGCGGAGGGCTGAGCCGCGCCGAGTCTCTCAGGGAAGACCCAGGCTGCCGATATCCACCAAGACATCCCGTTCGTTGTCGGCGGTTATGAGGTCCAGGTTCCGCATCAGCGTCTCAATCTCAGACCTCGTCATCGTGTCGAGACGGATGAGATGAGTGCTGGAAGGGTCGACGCCGTGTTCCCTGGCGAGGTCGAGAGCGTACCCTTCAAATTCCTCCGGGGTCTTTCCCACGAGCTTCAGTATCATGAACTCCCTTGGGAAGTCCTTGTAGCAGAGGTAGGCCGGGTCGGTCAATTGTTCGATTCTCGGTTGAGTGAGGCGCCCGAACGCGAGCTCGTCCGTCTGCCGACCTCTGCGGCAAGAATCGTCAGTGTCACGAGGCCGACAACCATGAGAAAGCTGAGCGGGAACGAGGACAATCCGGAGCTCGATGATGAAGACTGTGAGACCGACTGGGTGGCTGCCGCGGCTTCAAGCTGCGTCAGCGATGACGTGCCCGAAGCCGATCCCATATACACGTAGTCAGGGGTGCCCACCGAGAGCGTCGCGACCCCGTCCCCGTTGTAGGTAACCTTGAGATCGTCCGCCGCTTCCGCGGTGTCCTGCCCAAAGCTGTAGTACGAGGGGAAGTACGTGAGCAGGCCCGTCGAGTTGCTGTCGTAGAACAGCTGCAGAGTGGCGCTCATGTGCGTAAAGCTGGTCGCCTCACCGTTCGCCTCACCGCCGAAGATGAGTTCGGTGTCGTAGTACGTGGCCAACGGGGTCGTGTTGTTCCCGGAGACGAAGTAGTAGGCACTGGTCACGCTAGAGTCGTGAATGGTCACGTTGTCGAACCAATCCGCAGGGCTCTCCAGAGCGGTTCCGTTCCGGAGGATCTGCGTTCCCGTCTGTACTATTACGCCCACTCCGGGGTCCACGGTTTCGTTCAGCATCAGCGCGATGTCAAATGGCAGTGCGTAGGTCGAGTTCGAGGTTCCGTCAGCGTAGAAGTACTGGGTCTCGTTGTTCTGCACGTACGTGTATGCGTAGCCTCCCATTGTGGATGTGATAGTGGTGTTGCTCAGGAAGCCGCTGACGCTGTAGTTCCAAACGTTGTCCACGTCTGAGACCTGCAACGCGCTGGTGACGAAGTCGGGGGTATTCTGGACCCAGTACACCTGCTGCGTCCCGTTCGCCTCATTGACGACAAGAACCGAGTTCAGCTGCAGGGTCGCACCCGAGACCGTGGAGTTAGCCAAAGAAGCGGTCGAGTTGTGGGCCAACAGGGAGGATATGTCCGCCACACCGACAACCTCGTTGGACTCGATGCTGTACGGGGTGACCACGCCCGAATTGTTGTTGAGACCGAACGTGCCGATGCCCGTTGGCTCCGGAGAGGTGAGAGGGCCCGTCTGGAAAGGCGAATTAGGGTAGAGAAGCCAGTTGAAGGTTATGTTGGCGTTGTCTGTGGAGGCCAAGAAGACCAGGAAGTAGTCGCCCTTCAAGAGATCCCGGGTGTCCTGAGCGCTGGTGCCGTTAACGAGGAACAGGGAGTTGACGATGCCACTCTCGGTGTTGTTGAAGGCCGTGAACTGAGTCGAGTCCATGAACGCTGTCGAGACAGTCACGTTGCTGCTATCGCCGAAGATCACGACGTTCGCGCTAGCGGCCGCGTCTATCTGGTAGTACTCGAAGTAGCCGTCCGGGATGTCCACCTGAAAAATCAGCGGTAGGGCAGGCGCCGAGGGACCTAGCGTCCCGTGGGCGACCAGGGCCGAGGCCGCCGAGAAGAGCAAGAGCGGAATGAGCGGGATGGCAAGAAGGTTGCCTCCGCCTTTCTTTAGCAACGACTCACGGACGTATCTTACTACTATTTACGCACTCACTCAGATTGTTCATGTCTCAAACGAGGGGACGACCGCGCGACGCCATAGCGACGGCTCGCTGTGAGTGAGCGCCAGCCTTGTGTCTCGCTTCTGCAGTCCTAGCTTGGCGAACTCAGGTCCTTCTTCATTGCCCTGGCGAGGCGGACCCAGATTGCGGAGTCCTCCTTCATCAACTCCCTCGCTAGCGATGCTATCCTCGGAGCACTCGGCCTCTCTCCGTAGAAGACCTGCGCACCCGTGAAATCGAGGCGAGAGCCACCATCAGCCTCGTCCATGAAGCGATAGATGAATTGTGAGTGCAGCCCGTCCGCGCTCAATCGAGTGTTGACCATCGTGAGGAGTTCAGGGTACATCCTGATCAGCCGTCGTTTGCTCTCCCGCCCTCCCTTTTCTGAGAAGTATATGTCGGTCAGAACCAGGGTGTCATCGTTGACGCGCCGGACTCTGCGGGTCCCCTTCTTCCCCAACCTCTCGATGTCGTCCGCCCTGTAGTCCATCGACCAGTTGTAGGCGTCCCTTGCTGGGAACTCAAACCTCTGACTGAAACTGTAGTGCACTGAGTAGGAGCTGGCGGGGCGCGACTTTGCGACCATATCGCCTTGCATCCGTGGCCTCCGCATTTCAACGTACCGTTCTTCATCCTCAGCCGATATCTCGTGACGGTCGAGACGGTCTCCGCAAGCGATTGATGCGCTGGACCGGCGCAGACACGGTCGACTTCCCAGAGCTCAACGCGCTGGAACTTTCAGGGGTAGGTCGTCTTCACCGTTCGAGGGATTCCACGTCTCGCTTCTCAGACCACTCATGGCCGCAGTGCCCGCACTTGTAGGAATACTCAAACTCCTCGGTGTCGACCGTAATCGGGCGTCCCTCCGACAGGGTAAGAGGTACAGAATGAGTTGGTCCCACGGTCGCCAAGCTCTCGATCTCGGGGATGGTCGACGTCTCTCTGTCCACCCGAATAAGTTTCTTGCTTACCAATTGAATCTCGAATCGACGGCCACAGCCCGGGCAGTGACGGAAGAACAGCCTGATCGGGGTCACGAGTTGATGTGTCGACCTGTGTTATTTAAGTGCTGACGGGCGGTTCCACGAGCGGGTGAGACCTCGACGGGTTTCACTCTGGGACCTTCGCGCCGCACGATGCACAGAAGACGGAACCCTCACGGAGGCGCGCTCCGCACTTTGGGCAATAGTTCAGCCTGCCCGGTAGAGCTGTGTAGTCGGGCGCGGGATTGGTCCTGGATTCGGCCGGGTAAGGGGCTGGATACTCGACCGCGGGGGGCTCCGGCTTGTAGGTGAGTCCGAAGATCGAGCCGACCAGGGTGAGTATGAAACCGATGACGAGGCCACCCAATGTCGTGAGCGCTCCGAGCACCATCATGATGATGGCCAATATTCCTCCGGCCTTCCTCGTGCCGCCGCTGCTGGAGTTTAGCAGGAAACCCCCCAAGACGATTAGCGCCCCGGAGATTATGTCGAATGCTGCGACATAGTAGACTATCGCCTCGAGACTCGAGGCGCTCAATCCCGTCGTTCCCACGCTTGAGAAGCTACCGACGAGACTGGACGTGCTTGGAGCTACCGCCGCGAACAGGGCGCCCACTGCCACATAGAAAGTTCCTCCCACGATAGTTAGAACCGCGGCGGTCGCCTTGCTCACCAATCGGGTTTTCCGGGAGGAGCCCTCTCGGCTTGTTATTTAACCGAGAAGACGCAAGTCCACCCGGTCGCACGCTGTCAGTAACCGGTGCCTTGCAGAGACCGGGACCGCGCGGGTCGCCTGCCGCCCACGAGTCGAAGCGCGAGGTCGCCACGACCGGTGAAAACTTTTCAGTGGGCGCGGCGGAAGACCTTCGATGGAGGACGACGAGCTCCCTCCGGTTTGGGTCCACCGCAGCCATCACGGGCGCTTCCTGCTGGCGTTCCTCGCGATGCTGCTGCTCGCAGCTGTCATTCTCATCTTCCTGGAGGCGAGCGAGTTTGCGTTTGAAAAGATCGGGTTCACGCCTTTTGAATTCGCAATGATCCTGTTACTGACGCTCGTGGGGAGCGGAATCGACATCCCCATCTACAAAGTGAAGAGCCTGGTCCCCATAGTACAGGAGCAAGAAATCAGGGCGTACTGGGTGACCTACCGGATGCCACGGCGCGTATTCAGGGAGGTCACCACGATCATCGCCGTGAACCTCGGCGGAGCGGTAATCCCCGCCTCGGTATCGATCTACCTGCTGGCCACCCATCCCGGTTCGCTCCTCGCCGCACTGGTCGCCACCGTCGTGACATCCGCGCTCGTCCATCTGGTGTCGAGAAGAGTCCCTGGGGTTGGCATCGTGGCACCGTCTTTCGTTCCCCCGCTGTTTGCCGCGGTGGCAGCCTACCTGCTCATGCCCACCTCACCGGCCATAGTTGCCTACGTCTCGGGCACGCTGGGAACTCTGATAGGAGCCGACCTGACAAACCTCCGCCACGCGGACAACTCCGGGGCCCACATGGAGAGCATTGGCGGGGCAGGTACCTTCGACGGGGTCTTCCTCACAGGCATAATGGCGGTCATCCTAGCGGCAATCTTCTGAATGCTAATAGAGGTGATTTGCTGAAACATGAGCGGCGTGATTCCAAAGCACTTCTTTCTGACGAACGGCGTGGGAAGACACAAGGAACAGCTTCAGTCGTTCGAGCTGGCTCTGAGGGATGCGGGAATACAGCACTGCAACCTCGTCAGCGTCTCCAGCATCATTCCCCCTGGGTGCAGGCTGATTCCGAGAGAGAGGGGCCGGTCTCTTCTGTCGCCGGGGGAGATAACGTTCGTGGTACTCGCCAGGAACTCGACCAACGAGCCGCACCGGCTCCTTGTGTCAGCGGTCGGCCTCGCAATCCCCTCCAGGAAGACGCAGTATGGGTACATATCGGAGCACCACACCTACGGGCAGACCGAGGAGGCCGCTGGAGACTACGTCGAGGACCTGGCCGCGACGATGTTGGCGACGACCATGGGGATAGAGTTCGACCCCGAGACGGCCTGGCGAGAGAGGGAGCAGCTGTTCAAGTCCAGCGGAACGATCATCAAGACGACGCACATCGTCCAGTCCGCGGCCGGCGACAAGAACGGGCTTTGGACCTCCACGGTGGCGGCAGCCGTCTTCGTCCCATGAGAGAGCGCTGAGCTCGACAGGGCATCCTCGGCTAGTTCTGCACCTGGAGAACCTGCCTCACATTCAGGTTCAGAGCTTCTGGCGTGCTGTACAGTTCGCAGAGGGCCCTGAACCGCCTCCCCTTCTTCATCAGTTCCCTCGGCCCGGTGTAATTTGCGGCCTCGAGCATGGCCTCCCGTTCGCCGTCGATGATGACGATTGCGCCGCCCTGCAGCACCTTCTTCACCTCCACGCTCATCGGCCTTGCATCCGGGATGTCCTTTAGAGCGAGCGAGATCCTGGTCCCGTCCTTTGACTGGACCGAGATGATGTGCTTTCGTTTCAACAGGCTCTGCATAGCAGCCATGACGACCGACGTGGGGTACCCGAGCTCCTCCATCTCCTCGCAGAGACGGTCCTCGTCCAGGCCTCCGCTCCACTCGTCGAGCACCCTCATGTAAACGTCGTACCGCGCTCTCGCGACACTCCTATCGAAGGCCTTGGTCTTCTCGTACTCCTCCCTCTTGACCGTCGAGAGCGGGGCCTTGGGGCGGAGGCGCTCGAGCGCGGCAATCTGCTCATCGTCCATGAGGTCGGGCGAGGGGCGCACTCCCGACCTGGAGACGCGCTTGAGCTTCTCGTTGAGAGAGGACGCTATGCTCTTCATCATCTCCGCCCTTCTCTGCGAAGCCTGCAGGTAACCGGTGTCCGCCGTCCCCTCTGCAGCCAGGATTATGACTTTCCCGGGCCCCTTTCTCCCGGTCCTGCCTCTCCTCTGGATGTACCTGATCTCCGAGGGGATGGGCTCGTAGAATACGACGAGGTCGACCTCGGGTATGTCGAGCCCCTCCTCGGCTATGCTGGTGCAGCAGAGGGTGTTGACGTAGCCTTTCCTCAGGTCCTCTATCAGTGAGGCCTGCTGGTCCTGCGTCAGCCCCTTGTCTCCCGGCTTCGACGCCTGACCGACGAACCTCTCCGCCCGTATCGCGCCTGCCCCAACCCCGTTCAGCTCCTCCACCAGATGGGACGCGGTATCCCTGTACTGGGTGAAGACGAGGACCCTCGAACTAGGGTTGGACTTCACCTGTTCGGAGACGATGCTCCTGAGCTCACGAACCTTCGGATGCTCAGGACAGTCCGCTCTGCCGAGAAGATCTCTCGAGACCGCGAATCGTGTGTCTGAGGTTATCGCCATGTGGCTCTTCCTCTGGCGGCCTGCCTCACCGAGCCTCTCCGTAAAGCGCTTCAGCGTGTAAGCGCCCTGCGTTTCTAAGAGCTCCAGCATGTGGAAGAGGGTGAGCGCCTGCGACTGCACGGAGATGGCCGAGAACGCGGGCCCGCTCTCTTCTTCTATGGTCAACTCCGCTCGGTACCTCATCTCAGAGCCGACCTCGATCAGCTTGCGCCTCGTGACGAAGGGCGTCTCCCTATCGAGGAAGCCTCTGTTCTGCAGCCACCTGACCTTCTCGCTGAGCATATCCCTGAGCGCCTCATCGGCGGGGAGATACTCGGCCGGCAAGGCCACGCTCCTTGATTCGACCGTCACCGGGTTGATGTAGGGCCGGACGTCCGCGTCCTCCTCCGAGCGGCATTCGACCCGCTCGATCGACAGCGACCTGCACACCATCGAAATCCTCTCCGGGTCCGACCCGGGAGACGCTGTCATGCCCAGGATGAGCGGGTAGGGGGCGCTCTTCAGATAGCTGCTGGCCACCTCGGTGTAGGCATACTCCTTCACCGCGCGGTGACACTCGTCGAATACGAGCAGGGCGAAGTCGTCCAGGCTGGGGAGCCTCTTCTCGAGGAGGTCGTTCCTGACGACCTCTGGGGTCGCGAAGACGACCCTCTGGTGCCCCCTCCAGACGCTCGTCCGATAGTCGGCCGTCGTCTTGCCCGTCAGCAGCACGAACTGGTCCTCCGGGAGCCTCAGCATCCGCCCGAAGCTCGACCTGTGCTGCAGGATGAGGGGTCTCGTGGGCGCCATCACGAGGACCCTCGCGCCCCTGTAGTTGTAGAGAGTCTGCGCGACCGCGAGCGCGGAGATGACGGTCTTACCCAAGGCCGTAGGCAGGATGACGAGCGTGTTCTTGTCGTACGCCTCACGGGCTATCGTCGCCTGGTACTCCCGCTCCTCGACCACGTCCGGATAGATCAGGGGATGAGAAACGTACCTCTGTCTCTGCATCTGGGGCTCAGCCATGACCACGATGAGACGGCTACCGGCCTAGATCTCCAGCACTTCTTCGCCCTTAACTGGCGCCTGCTTCCTGACGACCTCCGGGTTGACCTTCTCCAGCTGCCCGAGGAGCGGGGCGAGCTTCTCGACCTGAAAGATGGCCGCGTACTCCTCCAGCTCTTCCCTGGACCTGAGGACCAGACCCCTCTTCTTGGTAGGCGAACCGGAGTCATCCACCGGGTTGAGCTCCACCGCGAGGCGGGCGAGGCTGCTCTTGTACGGGGGCATCCTCAGGATGAATATGCCGGGGACGGAGGTCTTGAGCCTGGCCCAGTCGGAACCTGTCTTGAGATACAAAGAGAGCCTCTCCTCTGATGACAATCCGTCGGGACTTTCGCCCTCTCATTGATAAAGCTTGGCGGTCGGGCGCGGCGAAGTCGCGTCTAGTCGTCGTCGGCGATGAACCGGTTCAGGAACTTGTCGTCCGACGCGCTGTACCTGTACTTGCCCACGACTATCTGCCTGCCCTTCCTCAGCTGGTCCACGAACTCGGTCACTCCCTGTAGGTCCTCTACCAGTCTGCCGTTCATGTCCCTCAGGAACGCCCACTCGCCGTCCTTCTTCTTGAAGGCCTTCCACTCCAGCGTGTTCAGGGCCTTCTCGACCGCCTTCTCGGTGGTCTCGGGTTTCGGAGATTGAGGGGCTTCGGTCCTCGTCTTGCCTGTCGTGAGGGCCCTCTTTGCCTGCAGGAGCTCCTGCCTTTGCTTCTGCAGCTCCGCAATCGAGCGGTCCGTCTCCCTGAGCTTCGCATCGATCTGCGCCTCATCGTCTGTCAGAGACATCTGGATATGCTGGTCCTGAGCCTCTATTTAGCGTCTCCCCGCGAGTAGGGAACGGTTCCGTGGAGGCGGGCGCGGTGCCGACGATGCTCGGGCTAGTCCGGCCTAGGCTTCGAGATCGAGCTGAGCACCTGCTTCAGGATGGGACCCATGATGTCGAGCGCGTCACGCATCGATATCATCCCGAGCGGCTTGCCGCTCTTGTCCACGACGGGCAGGTGTCTCACGCCGCCCTTCCGCATGGTCTCGAGCGCCGTCGCTATGCTCTGCATCGGGGTGGCCTTCAACTCGGTCTTCGAAGTTATGCTCGAGACCGGGACGGTCTTGCCCGTCAGACCCTTTGTTACTGCGAACAGCATGTCCCTCTCCGTGACTATCCCCACCATCTCGCCGGTCCCGCCGACGACGATCAGGCTGCCAATGTTCTTCTCCCACATCATGCTGGCTGCTTCGTCAACGGTGGAGTTCTCAGATATCACAACCGGCGGGACCTCCATCAGGTCCTTGACTCTGGTGCTCAAATTCCGGGACTTCGCTGGCATGGAGAACGTTTGGCGAGGTGAATTCGACAGTAATAGGTCTTTACAGCTTGCGGGAAGCTTCCCGCAAGAAATGTGATGGGGCGGCGCGTGGCCTTCGCACGAGCTGCCCAACCATGGTCGCTGGAGGGCTATGAGCCACGGCCGAACCGAGTCTTCCTAAAGAGGAAACTGGATGAAGCGTAGACCCTACTTCCGAGCGTTCCTCCTGCGCTTGGAACGGCCGTGAAACGCATCTGGGCGTTCCAGCGGGCGTCCCTTAAAGAGCAAACCTGAGGATGCTTCACCTATGAAGAATCGGAAATTGAACGTGGTCGCGAGCATTGCGGTGCTATCCCTGCTGTTGCTGGGGATCGCGCCGGTGTTCGCGCAGCCAAACCAGTCTAGCGCTACGACCGAGTCTAGTGCTGCAACCCAGTCGAGCACTACAACGCAGACAAGTACGACGAGCCAGACGACATCCGCCTCATCGAACCAGGCCAGCGTCCTGATCGCCCTTGCGCAGGCGGCCCAGAACTACGTCCAGCAGCTCATAACCATCGCGCAGGGTCAGGGGGTGGGTGTATCTCAGGCGCAGTCCCTCTTGAGCCAGGGCACCCAGTCGCTGACTTTGGCGCAGAGCGAACTCAGCACCAACCCCACGCAGGCGGCCAAGGATGCCTTGCAAGCGATGACCTACTTCCGGAGCGCAGCAGAATCGGTCAAGTCGGCCATACAGGCCTCTAACGGTTCTCAGGAGGTCGCCCAGCTACAGGCCACCATACAGAGGATGGACGGCCGGGCTACACAGCTCCAAGCCGCCATCACGAAGGCGTGCGCCGTTACCGGGGCATCAGCCAGCGTCTGCAGTGACGCGACGAGCAACTTGGCTACAGCCACGTCGGACCTCTCACAGGCGACGGGCGACGTAGCAGCTCTGCCCAACCCACCCACGCAGGCCGCCATCCAGGCGATACAGAGCCTCCTCACCGACGCCCAAAATCACCTCCAGCAGGCATACACGGACTTGGGAAACCTTGCGACCAATGCCAGGGAGCA
>Ga0326728_10013486_pt1 | contig 17722 bp, 14 predicted proteins | sample MB3enrmetagenome_FD_207602 | JGI IMG/M metagenome (GOLD analysis project Ga0326728, IMG submission 207602) | Lab enriched peat soil microbial communities from McLean, Ithaca, NY, United States - MB31MN | ecosystem: Environmental > Terrestrial > Soil > Wetlands > Peat | place: USA: New York... | reverse complement strand
CCGCCGAGGGCGGCGCCAGATCAATCGTCGGCAAATCGGCCGGATCCATCCGCAATGCTTCCACCAGCACCTGGAACGTGGTGGTGGTGTGCAGGTGGGGATTGTACAACAGCCGGTGGGTGAACAAGTCGCCGCGATACGGCCCGGCGGCGTACCAGGTGTGAAAGCCCACGCGCGCCCGCGCGCCGCTGAGGAAGGCCAGGACGGCGGAGCCGCGGGCGAAGAATTCCATGTCAATGGCGGCGTCCAGTGACAAGGCCCACATCCGCCGCATGGCCTTCAAGGTGGTGAAGGCCAGGCCCGTCAAACTCTGCGAATTGAGGGTGATGACGTTTTTTTCCGGGATCAGTTCCAGCAGATCCAGGATGAACCGGTTGTCCTCGAAGGCGATGAAATAGACGTTCTCGCGCCCGACCATTTCCGCGGCGCGGTTGATGGCGGCGATGGCCAGCACGGTGGAACCCTGCTCGGCCAGTTTGACGAACAGGAGGTTGCGGACGGGGGCGCGACCCGGCGGGAGGCGGCGGGGGAGCACCCGGCGCAGACAAGTCAAGAAGAAACAAAGCGGCACCCCCACCACGCGGTCAATCGTCTGCAACTTTGGAATGTTCATCTTCCGCGCAAGGATAGGGCGAAACCAGGCTCATGGCGAGCACGACTATTTTTGCTGTTCCAATCTTGGAAGCCGTGTTATCTTCGCGCCGGTAAATTTGCGCGGGCAGGGCGGCCATGACCCGGCCGCGCCGCGCGAGTCCGGAAAAAGCACGGCACAAATGAAAAAACATATATTGACAGCATTGGCGGCCGGCAGTCTCGCCTTTTTTATGGGAGGACAGGGAAAGGCCCTGGCGGCAGGCGCGGCGCTCAAGACCGAGCCGCAGAAAATCGGCTATGCCCTGGGCATGAGCCTCGGCAAATCCCTCAAGACTAACAACATTTCCCCGGATGTGGATTTCCTGGCGAAGGCAATCCGGGCGCAATTGACCGGGGCGTCCAGCTTGATGACGGCCGATGAGGTCAGGGCCGTGCTGAGGGAACTGCCGGGCGGGCCGGCCAGTCTGCCGGCCGGCAACAAGAAATTCAAAAACGTGAAGGAGGAGATTGGGTACGCCATCGGAGTGGATTTCACGCGGGGCCTGACCGCGGCGGGGTTGGGCCTGGCGGACGTGGATTTGGATGACTTGGCCAAGGGCGTCAAGGACCTGCTGGCCGGCAACCCCGCGTTGCTCACCGCCGATGAGGCGGGCGCGGTTTTCACGAGCCTGAAGGAGAAGGTGGAGGCGAAGCAAATCGCCCAACTCATGGCACAGGACCCCAAGTTCAAGGCGGACAGCGAGAAGAACCAGAAGGAGGGGGCGGAATTTCTGGCCAGGAACAAAACGGCGCCGGGCGTCATCACCCTGACCAACGGCCTGCAATACACCGTCCTCACCGCCGGCTCCGGCCCCATTCCCAAACCAACCGACAGCGTCCGGGTGAATTATCGCGGCATGCTTCTGGATGGCACGCAATTTGACGCTTCGCCTCCCGGCCAGCCTTTTCCATGCAATCTGTCGGGAGGCGTCATCACGGGCTGGCTCGACATATTGAAACTCATGCCGGCCGGTTCCAAATGGAAAGTGTTCATCCCGTCCAATCTGGCCTACGGCGCGCGCGGGTTTCTGCCGCGGATCCCCCCCAACGCCACCTTGATATTTGAGATGGAACTGGCCTCGATTGACCAGGCGAAATAACACCGGCCTTACCGTTTGGAGAGGACGTCGCGTTCGTATTGTTTGACTTCGCGCAGCCAGGCGCCTTCGGCCGGGACGCCGGATTGTTCGCAGTAGTAATCCCAGACCGCGCCGCAGGGCAAAGTTTTGCCGGCTTCCAGCAGGGCCAGGCGCGAGGTGAAATCGTTCCCGCGCTCCGCCTGGCGCAGGCGGGCGATGGGTTCGAGCAGGGCGAGGAGCAGCGCCTTGAGCACGCTGCGCGCGCCGATGATGTAGGCCGCCACGCGGTTGATGCTGGCGTCGAAATAATCCAGCCCGATGTGGATGCGGTCCAAATAATCGCCGCGCACCATTTCCTGGGCCATGGCCTGGAGTTCATCGGAAAGAATCACCACATGGTCGCTGTCCCAGCGGACGCCGCGGCTGACATGGAACAGAATTTCCTCCAGCGATTCCAGCACGGAGGAGATTTTGTCCGCGAGGCTTTCCGTGGGGTGAAAATGGCCGGTGTCCAGGCAGAGAAGCTTCCGGTGGCGGATGGCGTAGCCAAAATAAAACTCGGCCGAACCGACCACGTAGCTTTCCGACCCGAGGCCGAAAAGTTTTGGCTCCAGCGAATCCAGGTTGTGTTTGCGGCTGATGGGTGGCGCAAAAACGGCGTCCAACGATTCGGCCAGCCGCCGGCGCGGGCCTTTGCGGTCCACCGGCGTGTCCTTGTAGCCGTCGGGGATCCACAAGTTGGTCACGCAAGGATTTCCCTGCGCCTTGCCCATGGCCGCGCCGATGTGGCGCGAGGCGATGCAGTGCTCGATCCAAAACTGCCGGATGCCCTTGTCCGGGTGCGCGAGGGTGAAGCCGTCCTCCGCCTTGGGATGGGAGAAGCAAGTGGGGTTGAAATCCAGGCCCAGGCCGTTGGCTTTGGCCCAGTCCATCCAGTTCTTGAAATGAGCCGGGGCGATTTCATTGCGCGGGACGCGCCGGCCTCCGGTTTCCGCGTAAATGGCGTGCAGCGCCAGGCGATGGCGGCCGGGAATGAGCGCGTAAGTCTTGACAAGGTCCGCGCGCAACTCTTCCGGCGTGCGCGCCTTGCCCGGATACCGGCCCGTCACCGCCAGTCCGCCGCCCAGTTCGCCGCCGGGATTTTCATAACCGCCCACGTCGTCGCCCTGCCAGCAGTGCAGGGAAATGGAAACCTGGCGCAGGCGCCGCAGGGCGGCTTCGGTGTCCACGCCCAATTGGGCGTAAGTTTCGCGGGCCAGACGGTAAATGTTGTGGTTGGATTTGGTTGTCGCCATAAAAAGATTGTGTCGAAGATTGGGCCGTACTTGTAAGACCGCCGCGGCGGAAGTTCAAGATCCAACTGGCGAAACTGGCGAAGTTTTTAATGTCTTGGCAGAATCAAGCGGTGGTCCACGCGCTTGGTTTGATGGTATTCCAGCGGGGGCAGTTCGGTCAGGGTGGGAGAGGCGGTTTCCTGCAAAATGGCCCGGGCCGTTTCCTGCAACTTCTTCCACCGCGCCCAATCCAGGTCCGGCGCGTGGACGATGCGCCGCAACAAACTGCGCCATTCGATGATAATCCGGTCAATGTCGCCCGCGCCCAACAGTTCCGTCACCCAAAGGTGCTTGCTCAACGGGTCGCGGTGAACGCCGGCCACGACCGGCCCGGCGCCGGCGCCGTATTTGGGCGGGACCCCGTTTTCCAAATAACCGGGGATGGTTTGGGCGCCGTAGGTTTGTTGGCAGATTCGCGCCAGACGGCCCGCCCAACGGTTGTCTTCCCCGGAAAAACGGTGGCTGGCGTCCAGGTTGGCGAGATCGTACACCAGTTCCTCCATCGGATAGGTTTCATCCTCCAGCGCGGCGGCGATGGCCAGCCCGTCTCCTTGGGAAAAAAAGCCCGCCACGCGTCCGCGCCGCGTGGGCGCGCCGGAGACCTGGATGAGACCCAGACGCCGCCAAAGCAAGGCCACGCCGGTGGCGGTGGGAAGCTCGCGGCAAACGGGCACGAGCGAACATTGGGCGCAATCCGGCGGGAGGACTTCGCGCTCCGGCGGTTTCCAGAGCGCCACCTGGTGGCCGTCCACCGGCGCGCGCAAGGCCAGGCCGGCGATGCTGAGGCGGGCGATGATGCGCGCGGACTCGTCCACCAGGCAAACCAGCGGCGTTTTTTGCGCGGCCAGTTTTTGCTCCAGCAAGGGAACGATTTTTTCGGTCCACACCTCCAGAGGCGCCTGGCGTCCGTTCCACTGGAGGAGGCGGCGGACCCATTTGTTGAGGAGGACGCGGCGGTTGCCGAGGCGGTCGGCCACGGTGATGGCGCGTCCGTAGGTTTTGCCGCCGGCGTCCTCGCTGAGGAGACATAGTATGCCGGGACCGACTTTTTCGAGCGCGGCAGCCTCGCCCAGGATGCTGTGAAACCGGGGGCGGTCCGAGCCGGGGCCGCCGGCGGACATGACCAGGATTTTGTCGAGGGGGACATCCCGCGGGGGCGGATAATCCTGCCATTCGCCGCGGCTGTTTTGCATCTGACGGACCAGGCGGCGGACATGGCGGGCGCGTTCGGCATCCATGTTGAGGCCGCACGGGGTCCGCGGATGCTGCATGGATTGCTCGATGCCCAAGGTGACCGGCTTGGTGGTGAAAAGACGTTCCTGCACGCGCGCGGCTTGCTGGAGGGGATCGCCGCCTTGATCGGCGGCGGCGGCCATCAAGCCCAGCAGCGCGTTCCAATCCACCAGCCCGCCGCGGGCCAGATGGCCGGGCCGGGCGTCCAGCAGGCGAAGTTGATTGGCGGTGATGAGGATGAAACCCGTTTCGTCCAATCCCCGGCGTCCGGCCCGGCCGAACATTTGCAAAATCTCATCGGGACGCAGGAGTTGTTCCTGTTGCTCGCGTTTGTAGGACTCGGCGGCCAGGGCGACGCTGCGCAGGGAAAAATTGATTCCCGCCGCCAATCCCATCGTCGCCACGACGACGCGCAACTGGCCGGCCTTGGCCAGCGGTTCGACGACGCCCGCGCGCGCGGCGTAGCTCAAACCGCTGTGATGATAGGCCACGCGGCTTTTTAACATTTTGGCGAGCGGCCCGCCCGCCAGGGCTTTTTGTTCGGCGCTCAGGCTCAGGGGATTGGGCACGGGCAGAGTGCGGGCCAATTCGGCGGCGAGCGATTCGGCGGATTGGCGGTGCGGAGAGAAAATGAGAATGGGGCCGAGGTCTTCGGCCAGGGCCTTGGCCACCAGGCGCGGCCAATAGCCCTGGATGGCGGCGGGCAAATGGTAATTGAGATTGTTGGCGTGGACTTCTTCCAACGGAACGGGGCGTTCCTCGTGGCGGATGAGCACGGCCCGGCGCCCGAGGCGTTCCAGCCATTTGACGACTTGCTGGGGATTGGCCACGCTGCCGCTGAGGAGGAGGAGTTGCGTGCGGGGGGGAGCCAGGGCGAGCGCCAGTTCGTAATTCAATCCCCGGTCCGGGTCGCCCAGCATTTGGTATTCGTCCACGACAAGCAGCGCCGGGCCGTCGCCGCGGATGAGGCGGTGTTTCTGCGTTTCCAGCGTGGCGACGATGACCGGGGCGGAAAGGTTCTCGCTCAAATCGCCGGTGGCGATGCCGACCTCCCAGCCGCGCGCGCGCCATTCGGCCAGTTTGTCATTGGCCAGGGCGCGGGTCGGGACGGTGTAAATCGCCTGGCCGCGGTTTTTTCCCTGCTTGGACCAAAGCTCGAAAATGAAGGTCTTGCCCGCGCCGGTCGGGGCTTGCACGACGACGTCCCTGCCCTCGCGCAAAGCGGCGACGGCCTCCTGCTGCCAGAGGTCGGGAATAGCGACCTGCTGGAGGGAGGAAAGATTTTCCAATTGTTGGGCCATCGAAAGCACGAACAAACGATACCCTCAATTTGGCTTTCGGAAATGCGGAATTTTGCCCGGCGCCGCAATGGCGCATATTTGCCAATTTGGTGGCGCCTTCCTGTGGTGTAGCGTCGAGCCTGCGGCTCGACCTCGGCGCACAGCGCCGACACTACAATAATAGGTTTGGGGCACTGCCGCGGATTTGCGCCGCTTGCGCCCGGCGCCAAAACCGGTTAATTTTTCCCATGCTCGACTGGAAACAGTGCCCGGCGGTGGAGAGTTCGCCCAAACGCGTCAGTGGAGCAGTACAACCCGAAGCAGAAAACTGGCAAAACGAGGAACCGCCCCCGTATGAGAGTTGAACGGCATGGGAGGGATGAGATCGGGTTTTCCAGAACGGATCTGGCAGTTGTTGTTTTCATAATTGTGAGCATGGTGTTGCTGGCAAGTCTTTTCTTGCCCACCCTGCCTGTCCAACGAGCCAAATTGAATTGTAATCTGCAATTGCAAATGATAGCGCAGAACTGTCAATATTACGCAAACACCAACGACGGAAAGCTTTTGCGCGCCGATGCTTCAAATCTCACCAATGCCGTGCCTTCCATCGAACAATTCTGTCAGGCGATTGGCCCCCGTTTGCGCGTTTCGCTGCTGGTTTGTCCGCAGGACACAAGGAAGCCAGCCTCGGACTGGAAATCATTGAATCGCACGAACATTTCCTATTTTTTCAACCCCGACGCGGGCTTCAACGACCCTCTCAGTATTCTCGCCGGGGATCGAAACATTTCGGTTTCCGCCCAGGGAGTTTATACTTGGAATCCCGCGTTGGGGCTGCACGGCGATCACGGGAATGTTGCTTTCGCTGACGGCCATGTTGAATATGCACTCAAGGTTGATTCTGCCCGGCTTGACCAGTTTTTTCATCAGGGCGGAAATCCCACAAACAGGCTGCTTCTGCCGTGATGAAACCAAGTGAGGCCGTTGTCAGGAAGAGAATGGTTCCTCGACGGTATTTTGGGTGAAAACTCCATTGTTGTCGCCAAAGGCAAGAAGGAGCGCAGCTTATTTGGAGTGCGGGAGCTTGCTCCCGCTTTCGGGTCGGGCACGGTTTGCGGCGAGGAAAGCGGCGGCAAACCGCCGCACTCCAAAACGGGATCTTCGATTCATGGCCAACGCCTATTGTGAAATGATTGCCCGAATATGCCGCCCCGCTGGGGCTTTGGGTTCTTTGGCGCCGGGGTTCTACAGAGATTCCGCGCCTGCGGCGCTGGGCGGCGGACGCGCCAGGGCACCTGATCCGTTCCATGCAAGCGCCAGCGGCCCGGCCTCTTTGTAGCACCGAACCGAAAAGGCTCTCCAAGCTCCGTGAGGAGCGGAATCTTCGGGTCATGGCAAACGCCTATTGGGAAAAGGACTTCCCGAATATGCCGCCCCTCCGGGGCTTGGGGTTCTTTGGCGCCAAGGTTCTACAAAGATGCCGCGCCTGCGGCGCTGGGCGGCGGACGCGCCAGGGCACCTGATCCGTCCATCCAAGCGCCAGCGGCGCGGTCTCTTTGTAGAACCGAACCGAAAGCCTTTTCAAGCTCCGTGAGGAGCGGTATCTTCCGCTCATGGCCAACACCTATTCACAAATCTACATTCACGTCGTGTTCGCTGTGGAAGGGCGGCAAAATCTCATCGCACCGGAGCACAATGACGAATTGCAAAAGTACATCACCGGCATTCTCTCCGCACAGAGGCAAAAGCTGATTTCGATCAACAACATGCCGGATCATCTCCATCTGCTCCTTGGCTTGAGGCCGGACGCCTGCCTTTCGGATCTGGTTCGGGATGTGAAGGCCAATTCCTCGAGGATCATCAACGAAAAACATTGGGTGGCGGGAAGGTTTTCGTGGCAGGAAGGGTTTGGCGCATTTTCCTATTCGCGTTCCCAACTGGGCACGGTAATCCGTTACATCGAGAACCAGCAAAAACATCACGCGAAGAAATCATTCCAAGAGGAATACATCGGGTTGCTGGAAAGGTTTGGTGTGGATTACGACCGGCGATACATTTTCAAAAGCGGCGAGGATTGATTGCCCGGATATGCCGCCCCGCCGGGGCTTTGGGTTCTTTGGCGCCGGGGTTCTACAAAGATTCCGCGCCTACGGCGCTTGGCGGTGCCGGGGGTTCCCGGCCAGTTTGTTGGAAGCAGTGTCAATACGATGCCGCAGGCGGGTATCGCGGATTTTTCCAAGGGTTTTCTCCACGGACGGTCGGATTCCGACGCGATAAGACATCAGCACATCCCCCTCCGGCGAAACGGAGCCGTTCGATTCCTCCGCAAGTTCTCCGCCGCCGCGGCGGCGGAGAACGAGCAGAACGGAAAAGGATCCCGCGGACTTCGCAGAGATTCCGCGAAAAGATCAAGTGACCGGCTTCATCCAGATCAATTGTTCCTCAATGTTAGCCGGCAATTTGTAGGTCTTGACGTGGTCCTTGATCGCCGGGCCGACGATTTCGATCTTGCTCAAGTCGGCTTGGCCCAGGCCCATAGTGGCGCAATAATTCAGGTACCCGATCTTGGCGAAATCAATTCCCATCAGTTCCACGCCCACGCGGTCGGCCGCCAGCCAGTCGAGGCTGGCCACGCAGACGCGCGAGTTGACCGGGGTGCCGCGGCCCGGCCCCTGACCTTCCATGCCTTCGTAGCCGTCAATCACGGCCAGTTGCGGATGGAGGCGCTGGGCCAGAACGGCCAGGTTAAAGTTGCTGCCGCGAATGCTGCCGCCATGCATGATCGGCTTGTCGCTACTGCCCAAATAAGCATCAATCGGATCGCCGCCTGGGCGCTTGATGGCGGAGCCGAGAACGATGTTCTTGAGCGACAGGGTGGCGACGACGCGGTCATGGGTCTTCAACTTGGCCGCGGAAATAATGAAGTTGTTCGGATCCAGCAGGGTCTTGCCCACGCGGCAGGGGTGCGGACGAAAATCGGCGTCGTTATAGCACCAGATCGTTTCGATCTCATCCTGGTCCAGTTCCGCCAATTTGACGCCGTACTTGGCCGCCACCTTGTCGTAACCGTAATTGACGTACCCCGTCTGAGCCGGGCCCATGGCGGGGGACTCGATGATGAGCACATTGCCATCCTTGCCGATGGACTTGAGGAATTCGAGGATGCCCTCCAGATTCTTGGCGTCGGTGGCGGCCAGTTGATTGTTGGTCACAAGAAGGTTGGGCTTGATGACGACCCGCTTGTTGCCGATGGCCGCGGTGATCTCTTTCGAGAAGGGTTTGAGCGCCTGGAAGGCTATGTCGGCGCGATCTTCGCCAGCCGCAAAGCCGACGCGGCTGGGCAGCGTGTCGGCATAAGACACCGGAGGGGTAGCCGGCCCGCCCTGCGGCGGACCACGACGCGGACCGCGGCTTGCAGGCGCGTCGGCAGGCGGCGCACCGGCGGCGGCCAGGGTGCGGTTGGCGTTCCAGGGCATGGCGAGCACGGCGCTGCCCATCAGCGACATTTTGAGGAAGTTTCTACGGTCGAGAGCATTGTATTTCATGATTAAATGGTTCCTTTCACGGCATTCAGGGGGTACGCGTGCCTTTTCGTATGCTATTCCCCCAAACTTAAGCCGATGTTAGTGGTTGAACCATCTCGCGTCAATAGACAAAAATTGCGGAAAAGCGGCCTTAATTTGCCATCAGGCTCTCAATCGGGTTGAAGTCGTCGGTGAGGGTGGTGGCGGTGGCGGCGGCGGGCGGGGGTGTGTTCCAGAAGTTGCGCAGCCGGGCGGTGAAGGCGGGCAGCTTGACGATCCCGGAACGGAGGAGCGCCTCCCCCTTCTGCTGCACCTGTGCCGCGGTAAAAGGTTCCTTGGACTTGGTGGCGATAAACACGACGTTCTGGCTTTCGTTGGCCGGAAACAGATAGACTTGGGGAAAAACCTCCTTGAGGGTGTGGTACAAGGCGGCGATGAGTTTGCTGCGGTAGCCCGTGATTTGGCCGATGACGTTGTAGCCCAGCACGCCGTTGGCGGTTAAGTGCTCGTTGGCCATGGTGAAAAACTCCTTCGTCACCAGTTGCGGCGGCAGGGAGGAGCCGTAACGGGTCGTGGCGTAGGCGTCCATCAGGATCACGTCGTAGGTGTTGGTCGCGCGCCGCAAGAATTGGCGGGCGTCGTTGGTGTGAATCCGCTGGGTGGGGGTTTCGGTGACGTGGAAGTAGTCTTTGGCGACCTCCACCACGACCGGATCAATTTCCACGGTGTCCACCGTCACATTGGTGAAGTAATGCTGGTAGGCGCGCTGGGTGCTGCCGCCGCCCAGCCCGGCCATTAGCACGGTCTTGATGTCGGGATTCCAGACGAACGGCATCTGGAAATACTCGGTATATTCGAAATGTCCGGTCAACGGGTCGGCCAGCGACATCTTCGTCTCCCACGAACCGTTGAAGCTAAGGGTGCGGACGCCTCCATCGTCATAAACCTGGATTTGATGATACTGGGAGATGCGCTCAAACACCACCTGCTTGCCTGTTTGCGCCTGGCCGCTCCAGGCGGAGAGCAAGGCGGCCAGACAAAGGAGCCACCGGGCGGGGATGGGAGAGGCGCTGACGGATCTACGGCGGTTCGTGCGATTCATTTTGGCGAACTTGTTGTCATGGGGAAAGACGCTGCCGGCAACTGGAAAGTTACGGCGATTCGTTTCCGGTTTGTTGTTTCGCCGGCGGTTCCGGCGGCCTGAGCCATTTGTCCATGGCCAGGCTTAACCCGGCCAGAACCAGCGCCACCAGGCCCGTCGCCCGGAAGATAGTCGTGACCGACAGATAATCAATGAAAATATAGCCGGAAACAAAAACGCCGGCGATGCTGCCGACCGTGCTGGCCGCGTAGATCAAGCCGCTGATTGTCCCCACCTGGTCCAGGCGCCGCGCCGTCATGCGGACCATGTAGGGAGAAATCAAGGCCAGCACGAAGCAGGGCAGGAAAAAAACCACGGCGCTGCCCAGCACCGGGTCCAGTTTGATCCAGACGGCCGGGATGTCCTGCGTCACGGGATGGCGCATGACGATGGCCTCCAGCAACGGCGGCGTGAACTTGGGGATGAAAAAGATGAACAATCCGGCCACGGCCATGGGGAGGGCCAGGAAACCGGCGCGTTGAAAACGGTCCGCCAGCGCGCCGCCGATGGCGTAGCCCAGAGCCAGGGCGATGAGGATCACCCCAATCTGGCTGGTCCAGACATAGAACGAGCCGCCAAAATCCTTGGCCAGATAGAGCGCGCCGATGATCTCCAGGACCATGACGGCGAATCCGCCGAGGAAAACGAACAGCGCGGTGGCGATCCTTAGCATCATGGCGCAGTATGTCGGGGTTGCGGAAGCATGAACAGTCTGGCTCTCATCCGGAAAGAATTTCCAGGCTCAGGATTTCGCCCGGCTCGCATTCGGCGACGACCTCGAAAGGGCGGCAGCAGATTTCGCAGTCGGTGGTGAAGCGCTGGGCGGGGACGCCGGTGTCAATCATTAAATCAAAGCGTTGCCCGCAATAAGGGCATTGGATCAATTCGGAGATTTCCATCCGGCCAGTGTAACCGGGCGCGGAAAAAAGGCACGAAAAAGAAAATCTCGCGCAAAAGAAAATCTTCGGAAAAGAAGTTCTTTATTGGACTTCCAGGCCATGCTGACTTGAGTGTTTCTCCCAGCCGGATATGGGCAGCCTGTTTGAAAATGATCTCACCGGCATTGAAATCCAGCAATGCGGCCGGGATTGTCGAGAAATAAGTTTGGGGACGGCTAAAAAAAGTTTGGGGACGGCTACAATGTGCCGACGACAACTATTCTTCCCCATCGTCAAATCGCTCAGGTCACTTCTTCGGCGCAATGGGGTGCTGCAATTGGCGGAGCATTTCCTTTTCGTTGGCGGTCCATTGGCTTTGGGCGAGGGCTTTTTTCACAGCGTGGGCAGTGGTATGGTCGTCCGCGGTGTGGCGGACGGCCTGCACCCACCGATAGGCGATTTCATAGCGGTCCGGGTCGCAAGCAGAGGCTTTTTGGAGGAGGGGAAGGGCGGCCGGCCAGTCCTGCCGCCGGATGTGTTGGCCGGCTTCCTTGAGAAGTTTATCGGCTTCCATCTGGGAATGCAGGCGCGGCCTGCCTTTGAGGGCAACGCTGATGGCCTGATGCATCCGGGCGATTTGCCGGAGGATGCCTTTCTTTTTGGGAACGGAAGCGGGAGCATGAACTTCCAGAACCGCTTCCCAGCAGGTTTGGGCATTGCCCCAATCTTCCCCGGCCAGCTTGAGCCAGCGGCAGCGGCGGTGGAGGATTTCCTCCACTTCGTAGCCGCCGGGCGGAATGGTCTTGTGGAGCGAGCGGTCGGCGGCGGCGGGTTGGAACAGGACTAACTCGTGGCCAATGCGCAGCAGGCGGCGGGTTCCCCGGGCCGTTGGGGCCGGCGGGCCTGGCAGACGATCTTCCAGGGCCGCGAGGAGTTCCATGACCGTCAGTTGTTGCGCGGTGGTATGGCTCAGTCCGATGGATTGGAGCAGCGCCGCCGCGGTCTCGTCCAGCCGGCCGAAGTGATAGAGAAGTTTGGCGTGGAGGAGCAGGGCTTCGTGAGTGGGTTTGTGTTTTTTGAGCAGGGCGTCCAAGCCGCCCAGGGCCTGATCGTATTGGTCGCTGTCAATCAACCGCCGGATGGGGCGCAGGGCAATTTCCTCCTCGGCGGGAGTCCAGTCGTGAGGGTCCAGAAAGTTGGACAGGCCGATTCCCAGGTTGTAAGCAATGCTGGGCGCGAGCAGGAATGCTAACAACACTATGATTACGAGGACAGCCTTGCCGCTGATATAATCAGGGCGCCCGCCGGTCTGCCTCACAATCCAAAGAATGAGGACCAGGCCGCCGGGGACGAAGATCATCTGGGACAGCCGCCCGTTGCGCAATTCCGGGGCGCGGTTCAGGAACCAGGCGATGAACATCCCCGCTCCGGCCACAAGGATGTAGGCAAGCATGGAATACATCGCGGCCGATCCTCCGGTTACTCGGTGACGAGGACGTCCAGCCGGGAGCCGTCCGGGCCGCCGCGATAGACGCGCTCGACCGCTTTGTGGAAATCAGAAGCCGTGGCGGTTCTAATATCGAGAAACCGCTGCGGATTTCGATCCGTGAGGGGAAACCACGAGCTTTGTATCTGCACCATGATGCGATGTCCGGGCAGGAAGGTGTGCATGACATCCGGCATGGCGAACTGGATCTTGACGGGCTGGCCGGGTTGGAACGGCTCCGGTTTGGACATGCTGTTGCGGAATTTTCCGCGGAACGGCTCGCCGCGCACCAGTTGCTGGTAGCCGGCCATGGGGACGGCGCCGGGCGGATTGCGCCGGTCGCCCGCCGCCGCCTGGGGATTACGATAATTGTCTGGATAAACGTCAATCAGTTTCACCACGAAATCCGAATCGGTGCCGGAGGTGGAGACGCGCAGAACGGGAGTAACCGGCCCGGCGATGGTGAGCGCCTGTTCCAGCGGCTCGGTTTCGTAGGTGAGCACATCGGGCCGCCTGGAGGCGAACCGCTGATCGAAAGTCATGTAGTCCTCGCGCAAGTCCACGGCGATTTCGCCGGCGACGGGCACGGGCTTGGCCGGATCGCTGACATACTCGTCGAACTGGCCGCCGCGGCCCACAGGAGTGGCAAAGGCCAGTTTTCCGCCCGCCTCCAGATAAAGCGAGCGCCGCATGGCGTTGGCCGGAGGCCAGGTGTCAAACTGATGCCATTGGTCGCTGCCGGTGGCGAAGATCCATGCCCGTGGAAGCGCCGCGCCGGTTTCCCCCTTGAGGCCGCCGCCCTTTCCTTTGAGATTTTGGAGGAAGAAGGGAAACTCGATCTGCTCCCGGAAAAAAAGCCCGGTCTTTTCGATGAATTCCAGGCGGCCCAGCGTATCGCCGTCGCCGCTCGACCAACCGCCGTGGGACCACGGTCCCATCACCAGCGTTGCGGCGGGGGCGCTGCCGTCCTGCACGATGGCCTGGAACAGCCGGGGCGTGCCGCCGAGATCCTGGGCGTCAAACCAGCCGCCGACGATGAGGACGGCGGCGGTGAGGTGGCGCATTTGCGGCCCCAGGGCGCGCGAGGACCAGAATTGATCGTAGGTGTCGTGCGTGACCATGCTGGTCCAATACTCATTCCGGCCCTTGAAATACTTCTTCTCGGCGTCGGCGAGAGTTCCCATCCGGAGAAAGAAATCGTATTCGTCCGGCGTTCCCATCCGGAACGGCCCGCCCTGCGGCGTGGGAGCGGCGGAGTCGGATGGCCTGGGTCTGAAGTTGACATAAAAATCAAAATTTTCGGCCAGGAAGAACGCGCCGTTATGATACGCGTCGTCGCCGTTGCCGACATCCGCCATGGGCGCTTGCGGAGAGGCGGCTTTGAGGGCCGGATGCGCGTTGATGAGGGTGAAGGCGGCAAAAAAGCCCGGATAGGAGATGCCCCAGGCGCCGACGCGGCCATTGTTGTTCGGGATGTTCTTCACCAGCCAGTCAATCGTGTCGTAACTGTCCGTGCTTTCGTCGGCGTCCGTCGGTCCGCTGAAACGCAGCTTGTGGGCGGGCGGATCATCGAACACGCCCTCGGACTGACCGCGCCCGCGAACGTCCTGATAAACAAAGATGAATCCTTCCCGGGTGAACAAATCCGACGGGCCGAGCGCGGGGGGATAATTGGTGGGGCCGTAGGGGTCAACGCCGTACGGGGTCCGCTGCAAGAGGATCGGATAGGGCTGGCCGGTGTCCCTGGGCGCATAGACGGCGGTGAACAGCCTTATGCCGTCGCGCATGGGAATCCGGTATTCGGATTTGGCGTAATTGGAACGGTTGTATTCGATCTGCGCCGCGATGTCGCCACGATCCTGCGGAAAGGCGGAGGTGGCGGAAACCAACAATACGAACGCCAGTAATGCGTCAGTGAAGAGAGAGGAAAAGGTAGGGCGGGCAGTCCCCTGCCCGCCGCGGCGCGCGCGGCGCGCGCGCCCTACCACCCATGACAGACGCATTACGAACGCCAGGAGAATGCCCTTACGGTTTATAGAGGGGGCTGGCATCCTGGGCGAACACCGTCGTCTGGGGTTTTGGGCCGCCGACGGCGTTGACAATGAGGTTATCGAACAAGGCGGTGTTGCGGGCATTGTTTTCACCGCCGGTCACCAGGCCGGCCATGCCGCCGGCATACAGGTTGTTCGTCACCGTCAGCACCCGAACCTCATCCACCAAGCCGGTGATAGTTGCGCCCGAAAAGCGCAGTTTGACATTATGCCACTGATTGGCGGCGACGTTGCCGGCCTTGCCGGTGGCAAGCTGGGTGCCCGCCGCCGTGCCGCCGCCGCGCCCGGGAGCGCCCGTCGCGGCGAACAAGGCGCAGGTTCCATCCTCCGCCAGCCGCATGTAGTACCCTCTGGGCAGGCAGACCGTGCCGCTGCCGAGGTTGTTGACACGCCCCATCACGCCGGCCCAGCCGCCGTTGTCCAGGCACAGGTCCGCGCTCACTTCATAGTCTGTCCAATTCTTGTCCCCTAGGACGGTATAGGGCATCCATTCCTGGGACCAGCTTTGGGGCTTTTGGTCGATCACCTGCCGCAGGCAATGGCCCGTCTTGTCCGGGCGGTCCGCCAGCTCGAAGATGCCGGAGATGTCCGTCAAGTAATGGGGCAGATAACCCCATGCTTTGGCGCTCTTGTATCCCTCAAAATTGTCGTAGTAGGGGAAGGGAAATGGCTTGGGGGCGGGGATGTCGGCGAACGAACCCTTTTGCTGCCCTGTCGTGGTGGAGATGGAATAGATCGAGTTGGGGTCCAGCGTGATGGTGAATCTCCCCGCGCCCAGCTTCTTACTGTCGAGGCCGACGTCACCCACCTTCACGAATTGCTCGCCTTCATTGCTGCGCCAGACACAGAGGTCCTCCATGGAAAGCCCGCCGCTGATGTTGAAGGTCACGGTCTGCGCCTCGCGCGCGCCCTTGGTCTCGGCGATGATGCTGTAATCCGCGCCCGGCGATTTGAGAGTCACGAAGGTGCCGCCGCCAGCGAGGTTGCCGCAGGCGCCGTTGAGATACTGCCAGCCGATTTGGGAGAACTGCCCGTAGTGGGCGTAAGCCCAAAGGACCTTTCGCGCGCGATAATTGCCGCTCCAGGGTTCGTGCGCCACAATGATGCACGGCGTCTCGGGAAGCGGCTGTATCGGGTAGAGCGAGCCGGTCATAAACCACATGACGATCTTGGTCACGCCGCTCACGATGTAATTCTTGTTGAGGGCCTGCACCACGCTGATTTCACAGTCGAAGTTGTCCTCTTTATAGACATGTTCCTCCGTGTTCCAGATCGGCTTGCCCATTTCGTCAAGCATTTTTCTCACATCCGGCGGCGTGGCGTTATCCGCCATCGTATGATTGCCAACGGCATCCACGGCGGCTTTCAGGACCGGGTCGGCGGCCATATCCTTGACCCAGTCGAACTTGTTTCTCTCCCAATTGTCAAATCCATGGAGCTTGACGGCGCTCAGGCCGTTGGAGAGGAGCGTGGCCTTGAACATCTTGATGAAATCCTCGCTCACCCCTTTTTCGTTGCGGCAGCCGATGGCGTCCATGTCCAGCCCGTGCTCAGTTTTCAGGCCCTTGATCCACTTGACATAATAATCGCACATGTCCTGGGACCAGAAGCGGCCGTTGCCGACCCAACCGGGGCAACTCCAGGCCGCGCCGTCCAGCGTGATGGCGGGATTCCGTTTTTTCGCCTCGCTCATGATCCACCATTCGTAGCCGCGATAATAATTCTCATCGCCCCGCGAATGCATGTGGCTTGGCTCGGTGCCCTGCGTGGTGCCGTCGCCGGGGATTTCCACATAGAGAGCCGACATGGAAGCGCCGAATTTGGGCTTGAACAGCAAATCCAGCACCTGGCTGCGCTGCGGTTCGGGATAATCCTTGAGCAGCACCGACGTGGCGCCGCCCCCGCTCACCGCCCCGATGCCGTCAAATCGTTTGCCCCCGGCGTCGCCCTTGACCTCCACGATTTGATCGGCCAACGCCGGGATGCACAGACTCATGATGAAGCCGCAAACATATACACGCAGGACTCTCATAGTTTTCATTCCTTTCGGAAAAGGATGTTTTATGTCTCAGAAAGCAACCTTCCAATCCACGTCCTTGCCGGTGGCCGTTGTGAAGTCCACCGTCAGCAGATTCCCGTCCGTTTTCATCGTGGCCGCGATGCCGTCGCCGGCCTCCGCGCGCTTGGCGGTGAAACCGTCCGGCACAAAGATGCGCAACTGGTACGGATCGCCGGCCACCGCCCGCGAAGTGCCTTTGAGCATCCGCTGCTGGCTGTCGAAGGCGAGGTCCTTGATGTCAAAGGCCATCTGCCGCACATGCCGGCTGGTCGAAATCAACACCGGGTGGTCCTGTTTCTCCACGATGCTATAGACGTCGCAATCGTATGGATTGACCGGACGCGGGGCGAATTTCCCCTTGAACGTCCCAATCAGTTGCTTGCTCCAGAATTCATAAGCGATGTAATCCTTTTCCGAGTCAAGGCGCAGATCCTTGGCCGCATCCAGCGTGGTGTTGAACTTTTGATTCCCTCTGCCGATCCAATTGAAGACCGCCAAAACGCACCACTTTCCGAACGGCCGCTCCACCGGCATGTTCCAGATTTGGGCCGGCCTGCGGACAAACAAGTCCACCGGATAAGCCACATCCATGGTCGGCGGGCAAATCCGCTTCAAAAGCTCAATCCGGTCCGGGGGATAGGGCACGTTGAAAGCTTCGGAGACGAAGAGCGTGCTGCCGGCAATGGCGTGGAAGTTGGCATCCACTTTCGCCTGGCCGGCGTTGAATTCGGTCCCGCTGTACTTGTAAATGTGGAAACCGTCGCAGTCGTTCCAGAACACCCGGCCGTTGTAAAAGAAACGGTTGGCCCCGCCCAGCACCGACTCGGCCAGCGATCCCGTGAAGGGAATTTGCTCCGTGTCGTCCGTGCGCGCCAGGGAAGACAGGTTGGCCTCATAGCTGTGATCGGCATCCTCGGAAATCCGGCAGATGTCCACCATCCCGTAGGAATGATCCACCGGCTCCATGTTGGAGCGGACAACCCGCCGCGGGGCCTTCTGGTCAATCGCCTCGCGCCACGGCATG
>Ga0326728_10013485_pt1 | contig 17723 bp, 16 predicted proteins | sample MB3enrmetagenome_FD_207602 | JGI IMG/M metagenome (GOLD analysis project Ga0326728, IMG submission 207602) | Lab enriched peat soil microbial communities from McLean, Ithaca, NY, United States - MB31MN | ecosystem: Environmental > Terrestrial > Soil > Wetlands > Peat | place: USA: New York... | reverse complement strand
GAACGCCGCACATTCCATTTCCACGATTAAACAATTCTCTTTTTTTCTTTCCGCGATTTTTTTCTTTGTTTCCCGGTAAAAACCGTCAGTCGTCCACGTTTTGCCGATTTCATAGTTGATATGATGTTTCTGTAATACTTTTTCCAGTTTTACCACTATTCCTGGGTTCATTTCCACCGTGCGCGACGGCGGTAAATAATGATAAGAAGTGCCCTCGTCCCTGACCGCGGAACTGGGAATAACAACGGTGCCCCGCTTTAGTTCCGGTTTGAGGACGCCCCCTGAACCGCAGGCCACAAACCTGCGGCAGCCGAGCGCGATGAGTTCTTCCAATATGGCGGCTGCGATCGGTGCCCCGATTCCCGGAAAAACAACCGTAATATCGCCGATGGGCGTGCTGCCAGTAAACACGTCTACCGGCTGTATTGTGATACCGTAATTGGCCAGTGTATAAGCCTTTTTCAGAATCCCTTCACCGGATAATTTGTGAATCACGTCAGCATAAAAAATCATCACGCACGCTTCCGGCAAATCCTGTTTTCGATGCATCATGGCCGGTTCAATCAACGCCGTTTTATCGGGGTCGAATTCCAGCAGCGGAATTTCTGCCGCCGTAACCAGTTTTTTCTCCATTTCTACTGCTCCGTCTTCGCGCCGAACTCCGGCCGGTGCAGAAGCACCGTCACCCGGGGATAAAAATTATGCCGCCGGTAAAACGCGAAAACACCCTCGTTCCCTTCAGCCACGCCCAGAATCGTCTTTTTAACTGTCACCGTTTCCAGCCAGGCCAGCGCCCGTGTCATCAGGCTGTCCCCGATGCCGGACAGCCGGTAATCTTTTTCCACGTAAATGGATTCGATTTCCGCCTGTTTCTCCCGGTCCACGCTGGTCACGCAGTAGCCGATAAATTCTTTGGTCGCGGCATCCCGGGCCAGGTCGATGCGCAAAGCGCCCTCATATGACTTTTCCATTAACTGCTTTTTCCGCATCTCGAACGTGGTCACCGCACGAGTATCTTTGAAATATTTGGAGACCGTGATATGGTGCGCATTCAGCTTCTCCCATAAAGGCTGGATGATATCCAGGCCGTTCTGGTCTTTCTCCAGAAATTCGATCTCTTTACCGCCTTCGTTCTCCTCATCCGTTTTTTTCGGCGCGGTATTTTTTTGGTTTGACCATTCCTTTTCCAAGATAGAATATTGCAATAAATCGCACCAGACTCCCTTCCACAATACCCGCTCCCTCAACAATCCTTCCCGCTGCATCCCGACTTTTTCCATCACCCGGTAGGAACCCGTATTCGCCGGGTCGCAGCTGGCGGTAATGCTGTGCAGCCCGAGCTGCTCAAAACCAAATGCGACAACACGCTGCGCCGCCTCGGGGATGTAACCCCTGTGCCAGTATTCCCGGTTGAGGATGTAGCCCATTTCGCCGGCTTTGTTTTCAGCACTTTTTACCCAGATCTCGCAGGCGCCGATGAGCTTGTTTTCCTGTTTCTGAATCAACGCAAAGTTGAAATGGGTGCGAGGCTCTGCTTTTTGATTATTCAGCGTCCGCTGAATGAAAGCTCTGGTATCATCTTCGGTATTCGGGCCGAAAGGCATATATTTCACCACTTCCGGGTCCGAACCATACTGGTGCACATCGCGCCAGCCTGCTTCAACGAAATCCCGTAAAATCAGCCGCCCGGTTTCGAATATCAAGTTATTGTTATCCTGCATTGTGCCACCTCTCCATATTGTCGTTCCCATGAAAGTAGGAATCCATCTTACATCGCCCGATAATTAACCGGAGTCTGCTAACGATTAAAGATTAGTAACTATCATAAAGCGAATCCCCCACATTATTAATTGCCGGTCTTTTTGATTTTAAGTGGGAGCGAATTTCTTCCGCTATTTTTTCCATTTCCATTCTGTTCATGCGAACGAAGTGTTTTGATTTATCATATTTGAAACCGAATCCATCTTCCTTAAATCTGGGATAAACATGCAGATGGAAATGGAATAGTTCCTGCCCTGCCGCTTCTCCGTCTGCCACAAAAATATTGATGCCCTCACACTTTACGTTTGATATTCTAATCGCTGATGCGACTTTCTGCGCGATTTTCATGATATGCCCGGCTGTTTCTTCTTCCAGGTCAGCGAAATAAGTTGCATGTACTTTGGGAACAACCAAAACATGACCGGGGTTTACCGGTTCCAGCGTCGGGAAGACCACTACCTTGTCATCTTGATAAATGAGGGAATCGGGAGGATTCCCCTTTATAATTTGACAGAAAACACAATCTGTGTGGTTATGCACTATTGCCATTTACGTATTCCCTCCGTTATCCGGATTTTTGAAAATACACGTCCATTCTATCGGCTCAGCCTAATAAAGTCAATTAGGAACGATTTAGAAAATTATAAATACGTTTAATCTGAGAGATAAAAATATATTTGGAAATTCAGTAACTTTTCATGAAATTGAGTATGCGGCGCCCCTCGCGGTTAACGGGATAGTAAGATGCGATTTGGGATTTTGCCCCAAACTGGAACGAAATACCAGGATTGAAGATTAAAATCTCTTTTACCGGATGTGGGGTGTAGTGAAGCGGATTCCCGCGTTTTTGAAAAAAGTTGTTGCTGCTGCGGGAGGGCCGGAGTGCCCCAAACCCCATTTATTCCGTTGCTCGTATTAACCCTTTACTGGGCGCTTTTAGGACTGGTTCTGACGGAACATTTACCGTCCGGTTTGGTGTAGCCATAACACATGGGAGACTCCAGGTTTCCCATATTGACCCCGGCGGCCAGAACATGACGGAGCGTTCTACGTACTTCGCACAAACGTTAACAGTATTATATGACAGGTTATTAGTGAGCTGTCAAGCGGTTTTTGTCACCCCCCCTTGTAAAGAAATAATCAAGAATCAAGAAAATCCCCTCACTCTACTCTCTGCCGCTACGTGGGGAGAGAAGTACCCAGAATTTAGCTTTGTATTTGATGTTGTTTGGGATTTAGGATTTGGAGCTTGGAATTTATTGTAGTCAGTAGGCAGGGAGACCCTTCGGCTTCGCTCAGGGTGTGAAATATATTTGTCGTTCCTGCGAAAGCAGGAATCCATCAAACCAACCTCGCATTAATCACATCCCCGAAATGCACTTCACAGGAAACGTTGACGGAAAGAGTTTGTTAGCTCTTTTGGGGCAACCAAGGGGCAGCCTGTTTATTATCGTGGGATACATTCATCCGCCTGAGGCGGACTCGCAAGGGAAGTGGAGACTGGATTCCTGCGCATGTCCTCCACATTTTGCATCAAGGCATACATCAGCTCAAAGAGCTGAGTACTTCCGGCTGCGGCCTACAGAAAGTATTTCGGCTTGTGAGCCTCAAAAATGATAAAAGGAATGCATGTGAACCATCGGGAGACCCTTCGTCTGCGGACTCAGGGTGTGCATTTATTCTTCGTTGGTTGGTATTTGGTGTTTTGGATTTGTTTAGGGTTTCGTATTTCGATATTCGGATTTTTCCTGGAACTTGGAATTTTCCGGTTCCCGTCATTGCCCGGCTATAATATTTATTATATGATGATGGCAAACCCTGAATTCGTTACAAGCAGGAGGTAACCGACATGCCCGGATTGTTCGACCCGATTCAAATTAAAGGAATTACTCTGAAAAACCGCATCGTGATGCCGCCGATGGCCAACGGCTTCGGCGCTGAAGACGGCGCCGCCGGCGAGAAGCATATTGCCCATTATACCGCCCGGGCCCGGGGCGGCGCAGGCCTGATTATAATCGAACATACATTTGTGGCCCAGGAAGGCAAGGCCAGCAAAGGCCAGCTCGGCCTGGACGACGATAAACTGATTCCCGGCCTCAAGAAGCTGGTAGACGCCATCCACGCTGACGGCGCGAAGGTTATTATCCAGTTGAACCATGTCGGGGCGGCCGCTTCCCGGCTGACGACCGGCCTGCAGCCCGTCGGCCCGTCCGAAATCCTGCACCCTAAGGGGAGCGAGATGCCGCACGCGTTAACCACCGCCGAAATGGCGACTATCGCAGTTAAATTCAGTGAAGCCGCCCGCCGCGCCGTTGCAGCCGGCTTCGATTCCGTGGAACTGCACGGCGCCCACGGTTTTCTGCTATGCCAGTTCCTCTCGCCGTACACCAACCGCCGCAGCGACGAATACGGCGGCAGCCTGGAGGGACGGCTGCGTTTCCCCACGGAAGTCATCCGGGCGGTAAAAGCTAAACTCGGGAAAAACATGCCGTTATTTTACCGTTTCGGCGCGGACGACATGCGCGAAGGCGGCCTGACCCGTGAGGAAGGCAAAAAAGCCGCCCATTTACTGGAACAGGCCGGCGTTGATGTCCTGGACGTCTCCGGCGGACTCGGCGGCGACGGGCAGAGGAACCACACCGAACAGGGCTATTATGTGCCGCTGGCGGAAGGCGTGAAATCAGTGGTCAAAGTGCCGGTTATAGGGGTGGGACACATCACCGAGCCGGAATATGCCGACCGGATTATCCGCGAGGGCAAAGTGGACATGGCCGCCATCGGGCGGCTGCTGCTGGCCAACCCGGATTTCCCACGGCAGGCTGCGGCGAAGCTGGGAATCAAACTGGAATACTAAAACGCTGCCGGATTTAAACCGTTAAATCTCTCCCCGTTTAATATCCTGCTGCATCAACCGGATGAGCTCGGTGTGATACCACAGCAGGAATTCCTCCCTTTTTGCCGGCGGCCAATCGTAAAAACCTTTGCCGGATGCCATGCCCGTTTCGCCTTTGGCCACGTGTTCGGCAATCGGCGGCCACGGCGGCAGGCCTTTAGCCTTGTCCAGGCCGGAGGCAAAATCCAGCCCGATTAAATCGAGGCGTTTGAAATAGCCGGTATAACCCATGCGCCGTCCGAAGCCGTAGCAAATGACGTTGTCAATCATTTCCGGCGTGGCCAGGCCTTCGTCCACCATCGCCTGGCATTCCTGCCCGATGGCACGCTGGATGCGGTTCTGCAGAAAACGCGGCGTATCTTCGCAAACGACGACCATCTTGTTCATTTTCCGCAGCATTCCGGCAACTACGGGTACAATCTCCGGGTCGGTTTTATCCCCGGCGACAACTTCCACCAGCGGGGCAAAATGAGGCGGTTGAGTGTAATGCGTGGCCAGAATCCGTTCCGGATGTTTGGCACGGGCGGCAATCTCCGTCACCCGCAAACTGGAGGTATTGGTACACAATAAAACGGGCGGCGGACAAATTGCGTCCAGTTCGGCAAAGACGGCCTGTTTCAGCGGCAGGTTCTCCAGCACCGATTCCACGACCAGGTCGGCACCGACAGCTGTTTCTTTGACATCGGTGTAATAAGTCAACCGTTTCCGGGCGGCATTGGCGCCGGCGCGGGTCATCAAGCGGGTTTTCAACATCAAATCCAAAATTTCTTGCGCCTTTTGCTGCGCGGCCTCGCTGCTGGTTTTACCGGTGTTAAATAATTTGACATCATAACCGAACCGGGCATATTCCACCCCGATGCCCAGCCCCATCAACCCGGCTCCGATAACGGCAACCTGATGAATCTCTTTCATGGCGGCCTCCTGTTAAAAAAATCTTTGGAGTCCATCATAACATAATCGGCAAATTATCGTTATTATTGATATACTGGTAAATATAATATCCTGAAAACAACCATGGCATAAAATCATGCGGGATTGAAAAACACTGAATTTTAGTTTATTCTTGAGAACAGGAATTTGATAAATGTCAATTGAAAATATCCCCGAGCCGGTTCCGGAAAACAAGCCGGAGGCTGCTGCGGAAGCACCGCTAACTGTACCGCAGGAAACACCGCAGGCGGCAGAGGCAGTTCTGCTCGAGGCTTTGCCGGGCGCACTCCCTGAAGCCCTGCCGGAAACTCTGCCCCCGGCGCCGCCACGAACCCGCTGGCAGCGGTTTTTGCATTGGGAATTTTTAGGGCTTTTTATTATCGTCCTGGTGACGTTGATTTTCCACTTTGTCGCCATTGAGCGCCCCACGACGATTGTCTGGGATGAAGTCTGGTATGTCGGCGATGCCCGGTCAATTTTCAGCGGCACCGGCGAACTGCGCCCCGAACACCCGCCGCTGGCTAAGCTCTTCATTGTCGCCGGCGATTATATCTTCAACGGATTCAAAACCCCGGAAATCAATTCCGGCGCCACCAATCTGGATTTGGTCAACAGCGGGAACACCAGCACTGTCATCGACGTGACCGATGCTTCCAAGTTCGTGGTCGGGGACACTATCCGGATGGATTCCGAGCAGATGAATGTCACGGCGGTGGACCTGTCTACGAATCAAATCACCGTGGACCGCGGCGCGGGCGGCAGCAGTGTCGCCAGCCACAACGACGGAGAAACAATATATATTTTCACGGACAATGCTTTCGGCTGGCGTTTCTTCTCGATTATCTTCGGCACGCTGAGTATTATTGTTTTCTTTTTCATTTGCCGCAAGTTAAAATTCCCGGTAATCGCTGCCACAATTGCGACTTTCCTCTTTGCACTGGACGACATGGTCTTTATCCATTCCGGGCTGGCGCTGCTGGACGTTTATATGGTCACTTTCCTGCTGGCAGCGGTGTTCTTCTATTTGGATGAAAGATATATTTTGTCCGGCATCAGCGTTGCCCTCGCCGCGAATTGCAAACTCGTCGGCGTGCTGATAATTATCGCCATTGTCCTGCATTGGGCGATTTACCGCCGGGATAAATGGAAAGCTTTTGCGGCATCGCTGGCAGTGGCAGCAGTTTCGTTTGTGTTTTTCCTGGAATATTTCGATTTATTCATCAACCGGGGTTTTGAAAACCCGATTACGCGCATCAAAGCCCTGCTTTCGGGCACGGCGGCCAATGTTTTCACCAACCCCAAGCTGTCAATTTCCAGCCGTCCCTGGACATGGCTTTACCCGCAGTGGATAAGGGCATACTACATGGGGCCGAACGTGCCGGTGATTGTCTATTCCTACAATCCGCAATACCTGTCTTTCATCAGCACCACCCTGCAACTGCTGATAATCCCGATTATCGGCTACATGATTTATAAAGCAATTAAGAAAAGCAAAGCGGCCGGACTTGTCCTGCTCTGGTTTTTAGCGACTTACGTCGTCTGGATACCGCTGGACATCCTCACCAACCGCGTGACGTTCGTGTTTTATTTCCTGTCCACGACACCGGCGATTTGTATCGGTCTGGCGATAGCCATTGGTGACTGGTTGAATTACCTGAAAAAGAGACGGGCGGAATTGGGGCGTTTATCCACCGGCGTGGCGCTATCCTACAGCGCCATCGGGCTGTACCTGTTCCTGCACCTGGCAATTTTTGTCTTCTTTAATCCGGCAATCCCGCCGATTGTGAAAACATGGCTGCCGCCTTTCCATCTGCCGTAACGGCTGGCAAATCCGGGTAATCTGAAATATACAGCAGGATTTTGAAAAAATGACAGCGGAACAGACACCGGAACCGGTCATGGAAACAGAACCCGAAGTCATACCGGAAGCTGTTACGGAACCTCCCACAAGGAGCCGCTGGCAGCGGTTGCTGCACTGGGAGTTCCTGGGGCTCTTACTGATTGTCCTGACGACACTGGTTTTCCATTTTATTGCCATCGGGAACCCCGCTACCGTAGCCTGGGACGAAAAATATTACGTCGGGGATGCCCGCTCAATTTTCAGCGGCACCGGCGAACTGCGTCCCGAACACCCGCCGCTGGCCAAGCTTTTCATTATCGCCGGCGATTATCTCTTTAACGGGTTTAAGACCCCGGAACACGTTACCAGCGCAACGAATGTGAACAACATCGCCGGCAGTGACAAAGCCAACCTGATAGCGGTCAGCGACGCCGCACAATTCACCGCCGGGACGACAATCCGAATTGACGCCGAACAGATGGATATCACCGCCGTTGATACCGCCAATAACAAAATTTCCGTCACGCGCGGCGCCGGCGGCACCGTTGTGACCGGTCATACAGCGCAGTCCAAGATATACGTTTTCACCGACACCGCTTTCGACTGGCGTTTCTTCTCGATAATTTTCGGGACACTGGGGATTATCATTTTCTATTTTATCTGCCGTAAATTGAAATTCTCCGTAGCAACAGCCACCATCGCCACATTTCTTTTCGCATTGGATGACATGGTCTTCGTACATTCCGGCCTGGCGCTGCTGGATATTTACATGGTCACGTTCATGCTGGGGGCAGTGCTTTTTTATCTGGACGAAAGGTATATTTTATCCGGTATTTTTGTCGCCCTGGCCGCAAACTGTAAATTAATGGGGGTGCTGATAATCTTCGCCTTTATTCTGCACTGGGCGATTTACCGGAAAGATAAATGGAAAGGATTTTCGGCTTCCCTGGTGACGGCCGCAGTCTCTTTCGTGTTTTTCCTGGAGTATTTCGATTTATTTATCGTCCGCGGGTTCGAAAATCCGCTGATGCGGATAAACAGCCTGCTGGGGGGAACACTGGGCAATGTTTTTACTAACCCCAAACTTTCCATTTCCAGCCGTCCCTGGACATGGCTCTACCCGCAGTGGTTCCGGGCGTATTATATGGGGCCAAACGTCCCCGTGATCGCCTATGCTTACAATCCGCAGTACCTTTCGTTCATCAGCCCCACGATTCAAATCCTGATAATCCCGATTATCGGCTACATGATTTACAAAGCGTTGCACAAAAGCCAGGCCGCCGGTTTTGTTTTGCTCTGGTTCCTGACAACTTACGTAATCTGGATACCGGTGGATATTTTAACGAACCGGACGACATTTGTGTTTTATTTCCTGTCCACCACGCCGGCCATCTGCATCGGTCTCGGGATAGCGATTGCCGACTGGCTGAACTATTTGAAAAAGAGGCGGCTGGAACTGGGCCGGACGACCGCAGGCGCGATCGCATCCTACAGCGCCATCGGGCTTTATTTGTGCCTGCACCTGGCGATTTTTGTCTTCTTTAATCCGGCAATTCCGCCGATTATCAAGACCTGGCTGCCGCCTTTCCATATTCCGTAGCTGCCGGTGAATCCGGCGGCTGCTGCCATTTAGTGAAAACCAGAACCACATATGCCAGCGCCAGACACATCAGCGCACAGGCAAAAGCGACGTAAACCCCATCGGAAAGATAACGGTCCAGCAGCCCGAAGTGGCGGAACATGGGTATCACCCAGCCATAACCCGGCTTGGTATCGTGGAACCACCACGGCAGATTACCCAGCCAGAGCCAGACCGCCGGCAATACCGCCAACGCCAGCGCGAAAATCCGTTCCAGCTTGAATTGCGTCCGGGCAGCCTGCAGGATAGCCAGCGGGATAAAAATAATCAGGTACTGATAATTGATACGGTAGTAGATGCTGATAAACACCAGAAAACCCGCCAAGGCCCCCTGCAAAGGGGTTACCCGCCGCCAGTAACAGAGCACCCCCACGACCGCTAAACAAACGGCCAGCAAAGGCAGCGTCAGCGATATCAGGGTAGTGGTATCCCCCCCGGAGACATGATGCAGCCAGGTCAGCAACGCTCCGCTTCCGCTAAAAGCAAAACACAACGGGTCCTGGTAACCGGGGGCCGACCCCGCGAAAACAACAGAACGGAAATAAGCGATAAAATTGCCCGTAACGCAAAACGGCACCGAAAACAGGGCGATGACTCCCGCCGTAATGGCGCAATTGGTGAGCAGGCGGCGGAAATTCATGTGCCGGGAACAGATAATCACCATCATCACCACGGCGATGAGCGTGTGCTGTTTAGTCATCACAGCCAGGCCGGCGAAGAGAAACGCCAGCCGGTCTTTACCTTTGAACAGTAGAATAACGCTGGTCAACAGAAAAGCGGCGGCGACGGCATCGAACTGCCCGAAGACGCCCGATTCAAACCAGGCGGTGGGGTGTAATAGCCACAAAGCGGCAAAAAATACTTTTTTCCGTTTGGAGCCCGGAACCGCCCAGTATAATAGCAGGCCGATGGCAAGGTCGGCGGCAATAATCGGGATTTTCATCGCCAGCCGCCAGGCAGGATTAGCGATGGAATTACCGGCGATGATATTGACCTGACTGGCCGGGGCGAAAAACAAAGATAACCGGCATATCAACAACCAGATCGGGGGATAAACGAAACCCCACCCCTTCACCGGGAAAATCGGCAGCTGGGCATCCGCATAACGGTAGAAATCCAGCCCGTGCGCCTGGAAAACTTTGGCAAAAGCCCAGAATTGGGCAATGTCCGGGCCGGAAGAAATCTCCGCCGCCCAGAGCCGGATAAAAGCGGCAATAATAACAATAATTCCCAGAATAATTTCAGGGAGATGTGACCGCACCCACACCAGAAATATATTAAAAATGTTCCCGGGCGGAATTGCAGTTTGCGTTTTTTCAGTAGTATCCGGAGATTTTTCTTTCATGTCGGTTCAAGTGATGGGTTTACAGTTACTTCTTTAGATTTTATCATATAAGCTGATTGCGGGAATATTTTGCAGCCGTTGGTTAAAATATTGTGATAAAATGATGGTAGATTTTTGTAACTGGAGATAAAAATGGCTGAAATTGCACATACGAAAACAGAGTTACAGGAACGCCTGATGGTCCGGGAAAAGAGATTCGGGGAATTACTGATTGCCGCGCAGTCCCCGATGCCGTCCCTGCCCGGAAAGGTCAATGCCAAGGGCGTGCTGACCGTTTCGGTAGATGATATCGAAAAATATATCGCCATCCAGAAAGCCAATGCCGCGCACGCCGCGATTCAGGCCTTTCTGGAAACAACCTACGAAGAGACCGGCAGCTATTAACCGGCTGACGGCAGGTCTACTCCGTAAAAATCCGGGCGGAATACCGCCGGTCAGGGATGGCCGCAGCGGATTTTTCAGGTTTGCCGTTCTTTTGGCAATTGTTTGGTTTTTGGTGATTGGTATTTGAAATTTGTTTGGAACTTGGTTTTTGTTTATTGGAATTCGGGTGGAGTAACGTGGAGCAGGGTCTGGATGGTGGGCCAAACTTTACCAAAAGCAGAACCTTTGAATTAGTTTTTAGCCTAACAACTTAACTTAGTTCCATTGAAGTCATCAACACACGGTGGTAAAAAATGGGCAATAAAAAAGGGCCCAGATTCGTCGTGTAGATTTCTCCAGTCCCTAATGCTGGTTTCACCCAGCCCTATTTGTTATATTACCACATTTCTGCATGCTTTGTCAAAAAGTGAACGTGCTTATTAAAACAGAGCGCAAGTTCCGCCACTTTACTTATCCATAAAAGTAACTCTATAATAGTAGAACAAATGTCCTATTACCGAGCGACAAGGTGTTTCAACCATGGATGCAGATACAAAAAAGGCAATGGGTATCAATTCCAGTAAGCCGTTAAATCTGCCAGAATCAGTATGCGTCGAGGAAAATTCTTCTGGAATGCCTTCCGCAGTGAAACTGAAACAGCGACATCCAATAATTACCATTGACGACTGTTGGCGCATCGATGATGAGTGGTGGCGCGTTGAGCCGGTGTCACGGATATATTATGCGGTTATGCTGGACTCGGGAAGAAGGTTGGTACTTTGTAGAGACCTTATTAAAAAATGCTGGTACCAACAAACATACTGATGGAGCCAATTATTTCCATAATTAATTTCAAAATTATTATTCAATATATTCCCCAAGGTTCCATGGAAATAATACGTGATGATTTACTTGTCCAGAAAGCTCGTCACTAATCTTACCACCCAATTCGGGATGTAATTTATTAATCCTTTCGCATATATAGTCCTCACTCCACCCGTTGATGTATTGGGAGAATTCGCCGCCACATCTTGAACAGGAATATTTTAAAACCACTGCATCCGGAAAATTATACCGTGCAATTTCTTTGGCTTTCACTCTTTTTGAGTCAACAGCAAAACACCATCTGCACTCGTCTATACCCCGCTCAAGATGAGCCTTAATACGCTGCTTGGTTTTCTTTTCATTCATCGGTATTTCCTTAATCGGATTTTATTGGTGTTTTCGTCTTACCAGGTAATCATAACTAGAAATTATTCAAATTTCCACCATTATTATTCACGACTTTTAGCACTGCCCTAGTCGCTATGAATTACTAGTATTTTGAGTATCATTCCCAGTCCATTTCAACTAATCGATTCGACTGATGTTAGTACTAAGGCCGGATAATCTATAGTCGCGGAGTGATGCGATATATCGATTATGGGACTGACCAGCGCGGAGTAAGATTTGGCATAGTCAGTTTCAATCCAGAAGCCAGGGAACGAAGGACTGACAACCGGTAAAACCGATAGTCGGTGTTCTAAAATAAAGTGATTGATTTACCGACACGATGCGACAAAAGATACCATCAAGGACAACTCTTGCATTTGTTAACCCTAATGAGTTTATCAATGTCACCCTGAGAAAAATCGTCATTTAATTGTTCTAATAATCGCTCAAGAGCATTAAGTTGAACATAAACATCGGGAATGAATGGCTCCAATTCCTCGAGAAACAACAAATCCTGGGGAGCATTGGAATAACTTGGGTAAATATCCAATTCCAATTCAACATGCCCGGGTACTCTCAATGGCAAATTCTTAGCCATTCGCTCTTGGATTTTATCCCAAATTTGTTTAAACTTCTTATTTTTCAATGACAATGTTTTAGCGGCATTTTCATAGTTAAACTGCAGTTTATCGACAGATTTTTTCAACTAATCGTAATGTTCAAAAAATTTGCTGTCTTTAATGTGCTCCTGCAGCGACTCTAAGTCCATTCTGGATTGTCCTCCAGCAAGATTAGGAGTGCAGAGACAAAGCCAAGTAATCGGATCAAGAACATAAGATTGTCGACGGATGGTCAATGGCACTTTGCCTTTAACGTCAGGTACTAACCATTGACGCGGGTCATATAGACAACAACGCACCTCGTCCGAATATTTCAACAATCTGTCAATGTGTCTATCTCTACGCATCGGTCTGATTGAATCTTCGAGTTTGGCTAGATTTAAATGGGTCTCAACCGTTCTAGGATCCCTTTTAACTTCATCGGCAATTTCCACAATGGTCCAACCGTTGCCATGGAGTTTTTTCATCCTGTCAATTTCTCTCTGTAGCACAGTTCTGTTTTTCTTTCGTCTGCCCATTTGCATGACCTTTGAACAATTTTGATTTTAGCTTTAACTGTGTTTGTTCTAGATTCAAATATGCGCTTTTAATGTTTGTGTAAAGAGTAGAGACTAGTTATGATGAATTTAGTTAAAAAGTTTCAAGAGGTGGAGAAAATGAAAGGACAAGAATACCAATATGTGGGAAGGATTAAAGAACTAATAATGAATTATATTGCATTAGGGAAGGTAAGTAAACTGGATGCACTTGCGCAATTTTCTCATGGATTAATCACAGACAACGATATCGTCAGTAATATTGTTGAGCGCTGCAACATGCATATATACGAAGGAAACGGCGATGAGATTGTTGCTTCGGTTAAGTCCGACCTGAACAGTATAATCCTCTCTGACCAGAGAAATCATTGGCAAGATTTTGTGAAATTTTATATAAAGGCTCATTGTGATGTGACAATGGCGAAGCATCTTGAGAACACTGTGATATTATGCACTCCAGCCCAGAAACAGATTATCAATGCTTTTTCCAATCTTTGCGAACTCGGCGGACCAGAGTTGATGGGGGCATCGGATCTTACTGCTTTCTTTGATTCATGCGAGGCAGCGTTTGGAAAGGAAATTGATGCTCGTAAGTTACTGGTTGGGACAGGCTTTGCTAACCGTTGGTACTATAACTCAACGTCACTGAAACATCCCGCCTGGGATATTCCTGACTGGGCTTCCACCGTTTCACATGATATCGCTCAAAATCCTGGACAATTCGGGATTTCAGCTAATAAGAAAGCTGAGATGGAGAGGGAATTAAAGCAGGAAAAAGCAATCGCATTTATATCATGGTTAAGCGGAAAAACTTATGACGATTGGAAAGGCATCATAGAATGGTCTGAATGGCAAGAAGGGAAACAAAATTTTGAGAGTCATTTTGAGCTGGGGTCGTTTGATACCCAATTAGGGGATTTAGTAAAAACAGGAGTTATCTCAATAATATCAGCAAAAGGCAGAAAATTCGATGGTTTTGGAGTTTATATTAACCCAGATGCATTCTCGCTAATATCATAAGAGGAGACAAGCAGAAATGACACTCACTAAAAAAAGAGAACCATTCGAGACTTATAGTAAGGCGAAAGGAGATTAATTGCTATGAACAATTCGATATTCATCGTTATAAATTGCGGCGGGAAACCAGCAAACAGCCAACGTCTTGTTAATTTGAGGGTCACAAGTGGGGCTGATTTCTTAAGGGCTAAGCGTCTAAATTGGGCACAAGATAATTTGAAAGTCAATTCGCGAATAGTTATGTACCAATGCGGTGGACGAAACGCCAGAGCAAAATATCCAGGTGCGTCTTGCTTCGTCGCTGCTGGAAGTGTCAAAGAGGCGCCTCAACCAATAACAAATCAACATTTAAGTCAATACCCTGACAGTTGGGAATATTCCTGTTTGTTGTTCGAGGCAGCGGAGTTAAAGGGAATAATTATTTATCAATGCTTAAAAGGTATCGTGGCACCATTGCCAGCTGAAAACATAATTCGGTTACCGAACCAAGGTATCAACTTCATTGAAGTCAAACCGGAAGAGCAGAGAAATTCGGCAGCCAAACCGGGAGGTTATGAAGCACTCGATAAGTGGTGGAATCAAAACCATTAGCACTGAAGCTTATTTATTCTTCATATTAATCCCCTAATTGCGAGGTCGGGAAATTAATTTCTTCCCACATCTTTCTTTCATTCCTTAATGGAGATGGGCAACGAAAAACAATTGATGTGTTTACCTGGTCAATGAATGCTTTCAGAACTACTGAATTGGATACCAGATTGCCTGAAACAGCAAAACGAACAAAATAAAGAGGTTAGCATTATGGATGATTACACGGAAATGGTCAGAGCAGGGTCGCTGTTGTGTGATGGTAAAAACCCCCAAGAAGCATTGAATTTAAAGGTATCTGAAACTATCAATAAATTCCTTGGAGAAAGTTCTTGGGTTGCCGAGACCTACACTACCAAATGGTACTATTGGAAGCTCCTCGCATGGACGATAAAATCTGTTATCAAATCTCGCGGATGGAAGATAGTTTCTGTTAAGGGGTATTCCCGTGATGAGCCAGTGATTCGGAATATTCAAACCGATTATACGAAATTTGAGAGCTGCGTCATTGATGGACAATTACTTTTGGAGAAGAATAATATCCGGATGATTATTATTATGGATACATCGAATTCTGTACAAATAGAGGCTGGTGAAAACCATCATAGACTGGTAAAAGCATTTATTAACTCTATCGGAAATTTCTTAAAGAAAAACAATTTTTATAGGGGAAAAAATCTCAACTTTGAAAGCGGGATCTCTTTCTTAAACGCGGGAACAAGAGATTGGGACTCTGTTATCCTGGATCCTGCCATGAAAAAAGAAATACGTATGAACACTATTGGTTTCTTAAACAATCGCACACAACTGGAAAAATATGGCATACCGTCTAAACGAGGCATCATCTTAGCCGGTGAGCCGGGCACTGGTAAAACAATTGTGTGCAAAGCATTGATGTCCGAAGCTAATACAATCACCTGCATCGTTACTACGGCCGAAGGGATAGTAACGGGGGGGTATATATCTGAGCTTTTCTCGTTAGCGCAAGACCTCAGTCCCAGTATTATTTTTATCGAAGATATAGATTTCATTGGACAGGAAAGACAAGATTACTATCGGGGTGGGGCCTCGTTGATCTCTTTGCTTTCAGAAATGGATGGAATAGCCGAAAAGAACGCAATAGTTACTGTTGCAACTAGTAATTGCTATGAAGCACTTGACAAGGCACTGAGTGAGAGACCATCCCGTTTTGACAGGGTCTTCAGAATAACCCGCCCAAATTATCAACAACGTGACGAGTTGGTGAAACATCTCTCGAAGAAAATCCCTTTGTCTGAAGAAGTCAGAGAGTATGTTGTGAGGGAAACCAACGGTTTTACTCCGGCCCAAATTCAGGAGGTTTTACATGGCATGGTTATTTCTCGCTCAGCGAATGGGCAAGATATCATGCAATTTAACCGCAATGATGTCGATTCTAATATTGCTTTGTTAAACATCAGAAAGACTGGCACGATTGGCTTCAGTTCGATATCCCACTGTTATGCGACTACCAATAAAGATGAAAACCACGCTTGTGCAGAAATGGGGATAAACACCACAAAATAAAAGATTTTTTAGTTTTTATTGGAAAGTCTCGTTATCGTAATAATCCTCAACGCGGGTCAAACAAAATTTTTGTCAATCTAACAAATTAGTCAACCTAATCTTCTATTAATGGCGGATGGCTGAAGACCAAAATCCCACCCACCCAAACGGAAGGCGAGTGGTTTTCCCGCGCGACGGGGGAACTCCATCTTCATCTAGCTTTTCTGCAAATTCATTTCACAATTGATTTGTGACCTGTGATATAATTTGCTCATGTCAATTAATACCCCCTTGGGAGCATTGGGGCTTGCGCTTGGTATCTGCGGAGCAATTGCAGGCGCCAACATCATTGCGGAGCTGCTGTTTAGAAGCACGATATTCTCGCTGTTTTTGAAAGTAATTCCCGCCATCTTACATTCAGTTTTACCCAATGACGCCGCAATCCTTTGGTTCACTGATCGAGCCAACAAGAATTTATATGGCAGTTGGGATGTCGCGCTGATTTATTTTGCGTTCATGCCGATCATAATTGCGTTTTACGTTGGATGTTGGGTGTTCCTGATATTGGATATTTTGGGAGTATTCGACATTGGAACTACATGGCTGATTGTTTGGTTTGCCCTCGTGACCATTAATTTTATGGGGGCTGCGGTCGGTCAGTATGCACTTGAAATTAGATTCAACGATAAACGGCTTCGCGAAAAAGGTGTAGAGAATCGCATGCTCTCAGATCCGATAAAGACAATTGAAAAATGGAGCTACTATTTTTTTAGCAATTGGATCATGGCCCCATTTACAGCGATAAAAATATTTTTGATAGTGTTCCTGTTTGTATTGCTGCAATGGCCCGCATGGCTGCTTCGGATAATCCCAGCCTTCAGGTTTGACCTCACCAGCAGGAAGACTCGGCGGTACTACTACGCAGGGTATTCCGCCATGTTCATTATGGCGGGACTCGTTTTAACGTCACTGCATTAGATTCTAACTGGCTAATTTTCTTTCATTCTTTCCCGTCAGACGATTACATGCCCATTCGCTTTCCCATCCCCATCATTCCACCCGCATGACCGAACATCTGCCCCATCAATTTTTGAACGCTGTCAGGCCGATTCTTCAACCACTCAGTAATTTGCCCTGCCTCTAACTGGGTGATAACGCCATTTTGAATGGCCTCCTGGATTTTTTCTGCAATCATCTTCTCCATCCACTCTTTTCTGACACTCTTCACAGCCGCTGCAACCTTCTCGGATGGAAGTCCCAATTTTTCTGCTACTTTGTTGACAAACTCTTTCATTTGATCTGAACGGGTATTAGCTTCTTGATGCATAGGTCACCTCCCAAAAATTTTCATAAACCATTACTTTAAGATAACTACTTTGTTATAGGGTCTCTTTGTTATAGGGTCTCCTTCTTAGCCACTGACGCGAATTCATAGTGACTCTCATATTACTAAAT
>Ga0326728_10013484_pt1 | contig 17724 bp, 25 predicted proteins | sample MB3enrmetagenome_FD_207602 | JGI IMG/M metagenome (GOLD analysis project Ga0326728, IMG submission 207602) | Lab enriched peat soil microbial communities from McLean, Ithaca, NY, United States - MB31MN | ecosystem: Environmental > Terrestrial > Soil > Wetlands > Peat | place: USA: New York... | reverse complement strand
TATGAGTCGCACCCTTGCGAAGTTGTGGCAGAAACTCCATCTTAGGGTGTATGCCGAAGCGTCACCAGGCCGGCAATTCCCAAGTCACCTGGTTTCACTCGCCATCAGAGATCGGACCAATTTCCACCCACAAATTTCGCCGCCGTGCCGAAATTCTCAGGCATCACAGAGGTTGAAAGTTGGACCTTGGACCCCCACGAGAGGGTCCCCATACCGATTGTCGTCGGCTGATAGCCACCATGCTCTTCGGGGGTGAGCAGAGGATGCATGGCCAAATACCACGGATCCCAGCCCGACTTGGTTGACACCCGGGGAAAAGCCACGGGAATAGTGCGAAGGGCGCGCTGACCCCATCTGTCTGAAACCATAGCTTAGCTTATCACTTGGCTAGTAGGAATCCTTGGTTAAGGCCCTGCCCCTCTCCTTTGCGAAGAGAAGAAATTGCTGGAAGAACAAAAGACTCTGCCGGCAAAGGCGCAAATGCCGCAAAGCAAACAAAGGAGTAATTCTATACGTCCTTCTCGTTTCCGATACCGACAAAAGGTTGCCGATTACAGGAAGCCCCTGTATGCGCGCCCTTCAAGAACGTTCTCCTTCCCTATTCTTTGCTCTCATTGGCTCCACGCCGCGCCTGAATTCCTCGTATGTTGTATCGATAGTGAAGGGCACGGTTGTTTTGCCGAAAGCTTTGATCCGGGGCGCCCCGCAAAGGGTATGGGGCGGGATATCGTGTGAAACCGTCGAGCCCGCCGAAATCACAGCGCCTTCGCCGATAGTCAATGTTTTCCCGGGTGCGCACACGATCAAGCAGCCCGCGGCAATGGCAACTTGCTTTTCGATAACAATTTTGCCGGCACCTCGAGTGTGAGCGATGATCGTGCAACGGGGCCCGATCACAACGCCATCACGAATCTCCACGGATTCGGGATAGTCTTCATCAAGGTAAACGTCATCGCCGATAAATACCCTGCCGCTGATTTTAACTCCCCGCAACCGATGAAGAAAAGGCCTTAGATTTACTCCCCCGGGCAGAACTCTGGCCATCAAATGCAGGATCCAGTTGAGACCCATTATGAGCACCGCTTTAGGTCGATATCTTAGTCTTTTCACCCTTTCGCGTTTGTCCATATATGGAGCCTTGTAAATTCAGAACCGAATACGCGGCTGCGGGAGCGAAGCCAACTGCGGCGGTTAAGGTTGCGCACATTCACACAATCTTCCGGACAAAGCTCAGCTTGCCGCGAGTCACCACTGTATCCTCTACGCGGGCGACTCCTTCAACCAAGGCTGCCTCCTCCGTCATTTTAACAATATTGACTTCCATAGTCATGGTATGACCAGGTAACACCGGTACCAGAAACCTCATGTCAGCACTCGATCACCCTCCCTCAAACCAGCGGATATTAAGGAGGCGCCATACGCCGCAATCAGCCGCGGCAAATCCCCCGGGCAAATCGTGCGCCCGGTGGCTGCATCGATTAAGTACGAACACGGTCCCAGGCGCTTTACCAATCGACCGGCAAAATTCCATTCAGCAGTGGCTGTCACTTTACACTTTCTTGGAGAGCTTCGTCGTAATGATGCGCACGATCTCGCAAACACTCTCCATTTCCATCAAGTCATCCACATCCAGGCTGATCCCGAAGACCTGTTCCAAGCTACTGGCGAGAGACAAATGGCCCACAGAATCCCAGCTAGGGATATCACTCGCATTGGTCTCCATAGACACGAATTGCGGGTCGATGCCGAAGGCGTCTTTGAAGGCTTCCCGGACTTTGGTTAAAATGTGATCCGTATCGCTCATTTGATCCTCTCGCGCATCTGTTTAACGTTACGCTTCTAAATGATTGCTCCTAGTTAATGACGCGGGAACAGACTGTTCTTAAGATCTGCTGCCAGCGGGTTCATAGAACAACCTGCTCAAAAACAGCTCCGCCCTTGACCGAGCGTGTTACATAATCGCAAAGGTTTTCGGTCCATAATCTTAGGCCATGATCCCCATACCACCATCAAGGACAAGGGTATGGCCGATGATCCCTGCGGCCGCATCGGAGCAAAGGAATTGGGCCCCATACGCGATTTCCTCGGCTGTGGCCAAGCGCCCTGCCGGGGTGCGACGGATGGTCTCGGCGATGCGCGCTTCGCCATTCGGCACCACTTTCCAGGCCTCGGTGAGCACTGCCCCGGCCCTTAGAATGTTGACGCGGATGCCGCGTGGCGCCAGTTCGGCGGCAAGATGGCGCGCAAGCGCCTCAAGCGCGCCTTTGGACGAGCCAATCAACGAATAGCAGGGGAGGGCACGCAAGGCTCCCCAGGAACTGACCGCCACGATGCTTGATCCCTTAGAAAAACGCGCCATAAGAAGCTTGATCAGCTTGAAAAAGGCTCGGACATTCAAGTTAAACGTCCAGTCGAAATGGCGCTCGGTGAGTTCTTCTATGGGGCGGTGGATCCCAGTGGAAGCACAATGGACCAACCCAGAAAGATGCGGACCCCGTTCTTGTAGCGAGCGGTCAAGTTGTTCCAGACCTCTTTCGTTGGTCAGATCCGCACGACACAGCGCAATGGCCAGACCTTCCTCCGTAGCGATCGCCTTCGAGTGTTCGGCAGCCTTTTCATCGCGGAGGTAATTCGCAATTACCGTAGCACCCGCCCGCGCGAAGCGGAGTGAAATGGCTTGGCCGATGCCGCGTGTGCCCCCGGTAATCAAAATTGTTTTGTTGCACAAAGAAAACAGATCATTGCCGCTTGCGCTCATGCGGATTCAGTTCCTTCTTTATGAGCAATTGCCCCTGGGGCACCGGACACCATAGGAGCTGCAATTAGCACCCCTGCGTTGCACTTCCGCGAAGCACGTCGGAGCCGGAAGAGAGCAGCATAAGGTAGGGGAATTCCCAAGAACGCGCATCCTCCGTCTTCGAGGTTTAGAATCGGCCCTGCGAGCGTCGCGTCTAATCATTACATTTCTCTCTTTTCCGCTTTGAATCGAGCGACTGGCGTTGGCATTCCAGTCCCTCGTCCCGCACTTCCACCTTCCATTTTAACGTGTGCAACGCGTGCATATGTATGTAGGGAAGTATCAGGTAGTGTCCTAAATGTGTGTTGGTTGGGGAAACAAAGGGTAGCCGTGGTTGCGGCTGCCCCATAGCCATGTTCATCGTTGACTCGCTGAAAGCTTTAGGTAGGTTTTTGTGGCTTTGGTGAATGTCTGCATCAGCCTTGTGTGTTCCCCAGAAGAAGCGCTGCCCTTAAGCGTTTCATAGTCCTCAAGCGCCTTTCGCGCTTCCAGCATACCGAGCCTTGCGGATTCTATATCATGAAGTGAGGCCATTATCGGCCTGCTTTTTTCTTCGGCATTACCTAATGCGCTTCTTCGCGCGCTGGCGCGCCGCCGAAGTGAGCCAGCGTTAACCTTACGGTAGCCAATTTACCAATCCACATACATCCTACGGAAGTACTGTCTCAATTGTCCAGACGTAGTTGTAGAGGTTAACGCTACTGTAGAGAGTCGCCATGATCTGGCCAATAAAAGGCAGGTGAATCGAGACGGTACTGTCAGGGGTTCCCCACTGGTTGTGGGTGGTGGTGGGCAGGACATAGACGTAGCCAGCCTCCACTTGGGTATTGAAGCCCCAGCTTTGCAGCCTGCGGTTGGCACTGAGCGCCCAGTTCAGCACACCGTTGCTGGTAAATCCTGTCGAGTATTTGGCAACCACCAGGTTGGAGTTGTTAATCCCTTGATAGTCGCCGAGAACCGGCCACCTCGCTTGAGGGCTCCGCTAATCTGGCCGGAGGTCGAGCGGAGAGAGAGGCCAGGAGGAAGCACTCCTGGGCTGACGCTCCAGAAGTACGGCGGAGTACCGCCCGTCGCCATTAGAACTGCGAGGTAGGGGTGCTGAATGTAAGCCAGATGTAACCCATTGGTGCCGATGGACAGGGGTGAGTCCTGAGGGGAAGTCGAGCCAAACTGGCCTGCCACCCCGCAGGCGACTGCAAGCACAAAGAGCGCCGCTGCGAGCACTTCGAATAGCAGCCTTCGGTGGCGGATTATTTTTCCTTTCATGGCGCATCCACATAGAGGATAACATGATGCCGGGCCATCAGGAAATAACCCAGGATTTCAAGTGCCTCTCAAGAATCATGCCAGCGCTGTGTCAATCCGGCAGGAATTGGTTCAAGCGAGGATAAGCCGCCTGGGCAAATTCCACGGCGCGATTTCGAGCCCTCTCCTCACCGTCAACTGTAGGTGTCGAAATACGAACCAAAGCGACGTCGGTTCGATTGCGGGTGATGGCGTCGGCGACCAGCCACACCTTCCCCCAGTATTCACTTGCTATCACTCGTCCTCTGCCCTGGTACCAGTACAGAACCAGCAGTTCATCCAGCCCTTTTTTCACCAGGTATTGGTTTACCTGGATGGGGTGCCCGCCCGGTACGTTGATGGTGAGGCGACGGGCCCTGACTGCCTCCCACCCGGAACCGGGCAGACAATTCTTAGGCGAGTGCACCCAATCTCCGGTCTGCTGACTCTGATAATAGCCCACGTAAAACGTAACGGGAACTCCGCTCCGATTCGCATAAACACGGCTCAAGTAGTCGTCCACGCTCACGGCCTTAACGATCCGCTGCTCGATCGGCGAGTCCGCCCCCTGCCAATTTCCCAGCACCGGGGGAAATTCCCGTAAGGGGCGATGCGGCGGTATGCGCTCACCGTGACTCACGCTGTGCAAAAGCGCGGTAGCCGACGCCAGCAAGCCCGCCGTGATCAAGACCCGGGCTCTCATGGAAAGCTCAAGCATCCCGCCAACCTTTTCCGATGTGGGCCAGGCGCCTTAGCAGCCAGTGCGCCAGAAGCATGAAAAGCAGGGCACAGAGGAAAACCAGCCATCCTGAAAACAGATGGAAAAAGCCCTCTGCCGCTTTCGGCGTGACACGATAAGCCATCACCCCGGTACCCACAATGCGGAGGCCGTTGCTGATTATGGCGATGGGCGCCATCATGATTACCAGGGTGATGCGCATCCAAGAGCGCTCTTGGATCCAGTATCCATACGCAACGGCCAGTGCGAGCAGTGACATCAGTGACCGGATGCCACTGCAAGCCTCAACCACTTCCAACGTATAATTGGGTAAAAAGATCAGGTTGCCTTCGCGTAGGGCCGGCACCTGAAGGATTTGGAGAGAGTGGACCGCAAATCGCGAGGCCAGCAACTGCATCGGCAACGTCACTTCGTTATAAATTATCGCCGGCAGCGGAATCATAAAAAATAAAAACCCGAGAGGGAAAGAAACCACTCGCAGCGTCTTCCAACCTGCCAGAAACAGCACCATCCCGCCAAGGAGCACGAGCAGTGACAATCGACTAGTGAAAAGCTCCGCCCCCAGCGAGCCAACCATTAAGAGTCCTATCGCGCCCAGCATGGCTAACAGGCCCCAATTGCTTGTTTGGCGCGATACCGCCCGCCAGCGAGAACGCTCTTGCCAGAGAATGTAGCCAACAAACAATGGCACGAAAAAGCCGTGCCCATAGTTCGGATCCTGCCACCAATCCAGCACGAGCAGCTTCAGCACGGGCCCATAAAGCGCCACCACGAGCCCGGACAAAAGCAGGCCCGCCAGGAGCGGCTCCTTCCAGCTCCCGACTGATTCCGGGTTCCGCGCTTCCGTGTTGATGACTTTTGTGCTCACGAGGTTTGCATTTGCTGGCTCACTGCCCAAAAGTTCCGCGCGGCCAAACTTGAGTGTGTGGTATCCTCCGCTGCCGATAAGTACAATGCCACGGATCCTCACTCACTCCTCAAAGGCGTCACGATAGGCGCTTGATTACATTGCACGAATAACCTGCGTCAAGATCGTTCCTCAAAAGAAAAAGGGCTGCGCTGAACGTCAGCACAGCCCCGAGACACACCTCACCGTCATTGGTCCGCGCGGTGCATTCTGCAAGTGTTGTCACGCGCCGTGTGGGTAATGCCCGTTCTTGCCTGGGGAGCTTCTGCCTCCGTAGATTCCTTGGAATACTGGACCGCCGGGTGGCGCCGACGTCTCGATCCGCGCATCGGAGCCCTCCCCTCAGCGCCACACCCTATCCGGCCTTACCACCGCTCAGTCCAAAATCACCGGGCCGTTCGACGGCGCCGCACGAGGCCGCCCAGCAGTAACAGTCCTGATCCAACCAGGACCATCGACGCGGGCTCTGGAGTGGTAGTGGGGTATAACTCGGCGGAGGAGATAGTCGCTCCCAGCGAGGCCCCGGTCGCAAGACCTGAGAGAGATACGGGGGCCGCAAAGTCGATCGATATCGACAGGACCGCGTTACTACCAAAGAATTTCTCCAGCGTTCCACCCGTGAGAGCCAGGTTTGCCTTGAGGGCGTCATTGAAAGTCCCTGACGCGCCTGTTGAAGATTGTGATAGATCTAGCAGACTGAGGTTTCCCGTCAACAACGATCCTGACCCGCACCCATCGTAGCAAAAGCCCAGCGCACCACTCTGGCTGATATTCCAAAGGTTCGAGGTTGGCGAAGTTTCGGTACCTTTGATCGTAACCCCCGATCCTTGGGTAATGGTGTAGGGATCGGGCCCAGAGAGCAGGGTCCCGGTGCCATTGGCCGAGCCTGTGAGCCCGCCCGAGGGAAGGCTCAACGACCAGGTAGTCGATCCGGTACTCGTGAACGTCATTGAGTTAGTCGACCCCCCCAGGGTGATTTGGTTCTGTGCGATGGCAGTGGACACCGCAATCGCTAAAACAGCTAACACAGATAGAGTAATCAGTAGCTTCCTCATCGTTTGTTCCCTTCTCGACCCAGACCTGCAAGTGGTCGAAGGTTTAAATTGGAACGCGCAATCAACCAGCTTTGGGCCTAACCGCCCATGCCGTAGAGTCCACGGTCGTAGCTTGGATGCGTGTATTTTACTGCCTCCCAAGGGACAGGCAATGGGACGAAAGGGCAATGGACTGCCCGAAGGTACCATACGGCCAGTCCACCGAATTCCGTGCATCATCGGGATTCCGGCCCAGACCGCGACAGCGCCTCCCGTACTTGCTCCGCGTCCTCACGTTTTAGTTTCAGCCGCAGGGCCGCTTGCAGTTCCGCCCGCGCCTTGGCCTTTTCCCCGCTCGCCAGAAGCACCATACCCAGGTGATAGCGGTATTGTCCCTTGTCAGGCACTTTCTGCACACATTCCTTAAGCAGCTCCCGAGCGCTGTCGTAGCTGCCCCTCTTGTACTCGACCCAGGCCAAGGTGTCACTGATGGCATCAGACTCGGGAAGGAGCTCCTTGGCCTTTTCGGCAAGGCTCAAGGCCACGTCCAGATTGCCTCCCTGCGCCGCGTATACCCAGGCAAGATTACCGGCAGCGATGGCAAAGTTCGGATCAATCGCCAGGGCCTGCTGGTAGTATTTGCCCGCTAATTCAAAGTTGCCCTTGTCGAGGTACAAGTTCCCCACCAGAGTGATCAAGGGCACAGCCTTAGGCTGAAGGGCCAGGGCCTTTTCGAACCGGCCGATGGCCAGATCGGTTTGCCCTTGTTCCTGATAGACCTGGCCCAGCCTCAAATAGGCTAGAACGAGGTTGGGATCGAGCTGGATGCCGCGCTCGAATTCGGTCTTGGCCGCCTCATAGTGCCCGGCACCCAATTCCAGAAAGCCCAGGATTTGGTGGGCATTGGCGTCATCAGGGTACTTCGCTAGGTACTGCTTCACACGCGCCACAGCTCTGGGCCGATCATTCCTTGCTACCCAGTAGTCGGCGAGTTGGCCCAGGATCTCGGTCGAGCGGGGGCCCAATCGCAGGGCCTCCTCGAACTCCTTGCCGGCCTCAGCGTCCTTGCGGCCCCTGGCATAGGCAACGGCCAAATCCCGGTGCACGATGGGATCGTTGGGAGTGAGTTTTTGCGCAAGGAGGAACTGCTCTGTCGCCTTATCAAGCTCGCCCTGGCCAAGATAGATTCTTCCGAGGAGCAAACGCTCAGAGACATTGCCGGGGTCGAGTTGCACGGCGCGTTGCGCGTACTCCTGTGCGACTTGGGGCTCCCCGGTCTGCAGGTTCAGCCTCGCCAGACTAACCAGCGCCATGGGCAGGTTGGGCGCGAACCGCAGAGCCTCCTGGAGCTCAGTCTTGGCGATGGCCAAATCGCCATTCTGCCAGCGGGCGAGTCCGAGATAGTAATGGGTTTGTGGAGAGTCTGGCGCTTCCTTCGTCTGTGTCTGTAGCTCGCTAATGGCATCTTCCAGCTTCCCTTTAGCCAATAGAATGCGACCCCGGGCAATGTTTGCAATCACATCCCTTGGTGTCTTTTCCAGAACTTCTTTGTTCAGCAGGGCTGCCTCGTCGACCCGATTCGAGGCGAGGAACAATTCCACCATCTGTTTCTTGATTTCGAGATTGTTGGGCGCCGCCTTGAGACCACGCTGATATTCGGTTAGCGCGCGGTCCGTCTGGCCCCGCGCCAAGTAGAAGTTGCCCACCTGGAGTGCAACGTCGGGCGAGTTTGGCCCTCGTCCGCGCAGCTTGTCCAGAACTGCCTCGGCGGAATCGCTCTTCTGTTGGCTGTCAAGCAGGGTTGCCCAGGCAAGGTAGAGCGCGGTGCCATCGGGGTTCCGGTCAATCCCCTGCTGCAGGAGTTGCTCAGCTTCCGTAGGTTGCCCCCGCAGGCGGTAAAAATTCGCCAGATCCTCATAGGCCTGGAGGGAATGGGGGTCCACCTCGATCGCCTTATGTAAATGTTGCTCCGCTTCAGGTAAGCGGTTTACACCAATCTCCAGCAGAGCCAAGTTCACGTATGAGGAGGGGTCTTTGGGCAGCAACTCAGTAAGTTTGGAAAACGCCTTAAGGGCCTGATCGTTTTGCTGCCGTGCCACGAGCGAAGCCCCCAACAACTGGTAGCCCGTCGCATTATTGGGGTCCTTTTGTAACACGAACGAAGCTTCTTCCTCAGCCTTCTTGAAGTCCCGAGCCGCAAAATCCAGGCGCCCGACATCCAGGTGAGCGTCCAGCCTCATGGGATCGAGTTTGATAGCATCTTCGAGCGAATCGTAGGCGCCCTTCCACTCCCCCATCGCCAGATAGGATTGCGCCAGTGAATAGTAAGCCTCTACAAACCGCGGGTCCAGCGCCACGGCATTACGAAATTGGATGCTGGCTTCCCGAGGCTTGCCTTTGTGCATGTATTCCTGGCCACTCTGCAAGAACATCTGTTTTTTCTTTTGCGGGTCGCGCCTGCAAGCGTCGAGAAAAAGCGACCCCACGAAGACCAGCACGATCATCGCAACGGACACCGATTTCCTGTTGCCTATCATCTTTTTTCCTCAATGATTCACAGAGATACCCTCATTTTGCAGGGTCCGTAATCTTTCTTACCATGCCCAGTGGTCCCGTGGCAGTGCCCGAAGGTGCCATCAGGAATCGTCGAGGGCAAGCGCTGTGCTTCTGCCATGCGCCTGGGCTTGTGCGCATCCTTGGAGGGCGGTAGAGGATTCTGTCCGGAGTCGATTCGGAACTCGAACGGGGCCAAATCCAGGTCCGACGGGTCGTCCACTGATTTCTTCAAGCCGTTCATCGAGGAATTTCATGGTGGCTTCCGAACCCTGGATGGAGTCCAGCATTTCCGGCTCGATCAAAATCGAGGTCAACGGTTCGGCGTCTTGCCGTGCGATCCACCAACGCGTATCGGTTCGCGCTCGCTGTTCGGGGTCATAATCGATGGTGACCTAAAGGAATCTTCTTGACTCCCCAGTCGAAACGTACACTCGCGCGGTCGCGATCCAGGTCGGCAAAGCCTAGGCTGTAGCCGCCTCCCTGGCGCTGGCGTTGATGCTGATAGTCGAAGCTAAGGCTCAGGTGCTCCCCCAATTTGCGGCCCAGTGAGACTTGCCCTATTTCGGTGTTGAAGCTGCCGCTCGGGAGACTTCCAAAAATCAGCGCCTGGGAAAGACCGTAATTCAGCGACGACGACCATTGCCAACTGTGTGGCAGGCGGCGTGCAAATCCGAGCGAGGCAAAGTCGCTGTTCACGGCCGTCAAAAGGCCGCCGCCGTTGCTGACTGCTCGTGATGCGGTGAGTGAGATGGCCGTTTTGTGAGTGGTTGTCGTCACGCCGCCCCCCGCTGACCAGTCCCACTCGAATCGGTGGAAGGGTATGAACACCTGAATGACACCGGCCGTTGACAGTGGAAGCGATAGAACGAGGGTTTCACCCACGTGCGTACGTTCCGGGCCTCCGTAGAATGACACGGACGTGGTCTTGGAAATCTGATACGCATAGGACAAGAACAAGCTTTGAGTGGCGAACCGGCTGCCCCCTTGGGTGCTCTCTAAGCTGGTGGCGGAGGGGGTTCCTTGAAACAGTGTGTTGGTGTAGACATACGTCGCGCTGAAGGCGCCCCGACGAGTTACACGATACGAGTACGTCAGGCCCCCGGTCGCTCCCTGCCAGTCGCTGAAATGAGCGCGGTACGTTAGTGTGTTGTCGGCGCCAAAAACGTCGATCACAGTCCGCTCGCTCTTGGTGAAAAGGAGGTCGAGCCGGCTCGCATTAGAGACAGTGCGTGTCTCGGGGTTGATGGAGTATAGGATCGCGCCGCCCGGCGGGCCCAGCCCCGGCACCAATTGCTGGCCAAGGCCGAACGAGCCGTAGGAGTACTCCGTGCCGCTGTCACGCACTCTCAACTGAAAGCGACGGCTTAAGTCCAAGGTTGCATCGAAACCTAAGGTTTGGTTCCAGTAGTCAGCGCTCGAATTTCTCCTGTAAATGAAAAAAGAGGGGACGTAGTCCAGAGACACGTCCAGGCGCTTGCGAACCGCAAAAAATGACAGCCGGGCGCCGACATCCGTAAAGAAGTCAGCGTAAGTGTTCTGGTTGGTACCATAGACGTGGTCGTCGTAGCCCGTGCTGTCATTGAGGTCGAACATTAAAACGTTCTGCGGGCCGTTATCTCCTGCGAAGCGCAGAAGCGGCTGCTCGCCACTGCCGAATGGAGCAGGTTCCTGTCCGCCGAATGGGCCTTGCCCGGCGCCGGGAACCTGCGGAGCATCCGCGGCGCGTCCCGCCAAACCCAGTTGACCATTCAGGGCCGTCATTGTAAGCGGTGTAGATTGGGCCTTCGAGTTCCCGCATGCGAAGAGGAGGATGAGCACAACACGTATGGTCTTGTGCATATGATACTCCTAAGGAATGACGAGAGTGTCTCCCCGCCTTAAATAGATGTTCTCGTCTAATTTCCGCCCCTTGATGACCGCTTTGTAATCGAAGAATAGCGTTTGCTGAGCCCCCTTGCCCAGCGGACGGAGCACATAGATGCTTTTCAGCTTCGCGAACGGGGTCGGCCCGCCGGCGCCCGTGATGGCATCGAGAACTGTCATCGGCTGTGTCAACTCGTAACGCCCCGGCTTGCCGACTTCGCCAACAACATTCACGAACTGGCTTTTAACCTCTTGTACCATCACATTCACTTGGGGCTTCGTTACGTACGTCTTGAGTTTCTCGGTGATGAGGTTGGCGAGCTTCGGCGGTGTGAGCCCGGCGGCCTCCACCTCTCCGATCAACGCTATCGAAATCTTGCCGTCGGGCCTTACTGGCACACGTCCGGAAAGCTCGGCCTGCTTCCAGACGGTGATTTCAAGGATGTCTTCCGGGCCTATCACGTAATCGTCCCCCGTTGGAGCGGGGATCGTCCCCGAGGCGGGTCCAGGACTCGGCTGCGATCGCTTTGATTGACTCGGCGCCACCTGGTCTTGGGACGCGGACGACTGGCCAACCGCCAAGCTGGCGGCGATAAAAAGACAACCCATCAGCATCGCGGGCTTCATTAACAAACTCTCCAAAGTAAGGTTCACCATCGCTGTGCCTCGCTCATGGGCTCTTGGCTGGCTGGTCCGGCTTTCCCGTGCCGCTCTCACCCCGGCTCAGCACCCTGCCACCTACCCCTTCAACTGTTTCACGGACCGCTAGGATTGCTTCGGTCAGCCCGAAGATAATCGCGTCCGGCGGAAGAACACCTACCAAGCCGTGGGGAAACCTAGATGTGCCAGCCGGGTGCATTCTAGTGGCTAGTGATCGCCATCCCCTCAAGCGTGCTCCTGAAGGCCCCCGTGTAAGGGACCAAAAAGGCCTGCACCCGTCTAAAAGTTCACGAGGATGACGCACTTCGGCCACGTTCTTGGATATCTTACAGAAAAACGGCATCGGGTCCAAGGATCAAATGAGTCAACAATAAAATCGGCAAAGTGGAGCCTGACACGCTCATTAAGGATTTCCCTCGGCGGCCCATGGTAAGGGGTTCAAGCCCTTGGCGGATTACGTGCACAGCAAGGGATTGAAATTTGGGATTCACATGATGCGGGGAATTCCCCGCGCGGCGGTGACGAAGAATCTGCCGATCCTCGGAACCTCGGCTCACGCGAAGGACATTGCTGATGCCGGTAATGCCTGTTCCTGGTCAACGGCCATGCATGGAGTTAATGCGGGTAAACCGGCGGGGCAGGCATACTATGATTCAATTGTGGCTCTCTACGCTCAGTGGGGCGTTGACTACATCAAGGCCGACGATATGAGCCGGGCCGACAAGCCTCCCCGCGAGCATTACCACGGCCCGGAGATCGCTGCCCTGAGCCGTGCCATCCAGGAATCCGGCCGGCCCATGGTGCTAAGCCTCTCACCCAGCCCGACTCCCGTGCCCCAGGCCGCATACGTCCAGAAGTACTCGCGGTTGTAGCGCATTTCCGACGACTTCTGGGACGGCTGGAAGCTCCTGAAAAACCAATTCGGGCTCTGCCGCGCCTGGGTTCCTTATATCGGCCCCAATCATTGGCCGGACGCCGATATGCTGCCCCTCGGGCGGCTGCGCATCCGCGGGTTCGAGGACCACGAGCGGCAGTCGCGCCTCACACCGGCTGAGCAGCGAACCCACCTGACGCTATGGGCAATCTTCCGCTCGCCTTTGATGATGGGCGGCGACCTGCCGAGCCTGAATGCCGCCACACTGGCCCTGCTGACCTATGCTGAAGTGCTGGCAGTGGATCAACACAGCACGCGTAACCGCGAGATTTTTACACGCGGCAATCAAGTGGCGTGGGCGGCGGATTTTTCCGGGGCGTCTGAAAAATACTTGGCGGTTTTCAACCTGGACGACCACGCGCCCGCGGATGTGGCCGTGCGCTGGAGTGAGTTAGGCTTGGACGGGAAGTGTGCGGTCCGCGACCTTTGGTAAAAGAAGGACCTGGGCGTTGTCGATACCACCTTCACTGCCAGGATCGCACCGCATGGTGCTGGCCTTTACCGGATCAAGGCCAAGCTGTAAGGTCACGAGATTCCCATGCTACCGCCCTGCGAGGGCGGATAACCCCTATTCGCGATGCCGTTAATCCTTGCATCCACAAGGAGGGCAGTAAAATCGTGCTATACGTAACCTGTTTCTGACCCCTATTCTAAGGCCCCCGTTGGGCCCCGAGTTTCTGGAGGGGAAAGCAGAGGGGGACACTGTAGGCCTACACTTTCTACTCTCAAAGAAAGTATCTCGGCGCTGTGGCTCGGGTTTTCCTCATGAGGGCCGAGGGTCGGGCAATCAAGGTGAGACGTGATGGACCGGAAGGCGGCGCAGCGCCCACGTTGTGAGCCTACGTGAAGAGGCCAGTAATTGCACTTTCGTGACCTTACATTCGAATCCTTGAATACTCGTATCTTCATGGATAGAATCTAGGTTAGTCCTAGCAGAAAATCGGGAAGCTCGCGCTCTGAGTGCTGATCACGGAGAAGGGAGGAAATGATGGCCTGGCTAGATTGGGTAATGATTGCGTCAATTGCCTTGCTGGCAGGAGCCATCATTGCAGCCAGGCGGCGACGGAAGAGTTACCTAAGCAAGGTTCACCTTGAAGCGCGGAAGAGGGGTTCCCCGGACGGTTACAACGAACCCGAATTGGCCGTCGCACCGCACCATGCCCGCGCCCAGCGGTATCCTGAGGAGGAGGCCATCACTGACGGTCTGACCGGTCTCAAGACCCATGGCTACTTCAGGGAGGCGCTGGACGGGGAATGGCGGCGGTCAACCCGCGCGGGTCGTCAGTTCTCCCTGATAATTATGGACCTCGACAGGTTCAAGCAGGTCAATGACCGCATGGGTGAGCAGGAAGGCGACAAAGTACTGAGGGCTGTGGCCGCCCTGTTCGAGGCCCGATCTAGGCAGTCCAACGTGGTGGCGCGGTATGGGGCGGATGAGTTGGCCATCCTGACGCCTGAAACAAACACGCAACAGGCAGAAGATCTGGCGGAGGGGCTGCGGGCCGCCGTGGAAGCGGACCATCTCCTGCACGCGCACGAGGTGACGGCAAGCTTGGGGATCGCCACCTTTCCGGAGCACGGTCGAACCCCAGAGGAAATCCTCGGGGTGGCGGAAGCCGGAATCGACCTTGCCAAGCACTGCAGCGGGAACTGCGTGAAGGTGGCTTCCCAGAGTTCCAATCTAGAGGATGCGGAACGTAATAGGCGATTGCTGGAAGCGTATCTGGAAGTGGCAGTGAAACGGATGTTTCCCACGGGTAACGAAGCCCTCCCCCATTACAGGGACAAGTTCGAGCAGATGAAGCCGCTTTTGGACACCATCACTGGCCTCGCTTTCGCCGTGGAAGCCAAAGGTCCCTATATGAAGGACCATTCTCAGGCGGTTTCAAGGCTGGCAGCCAGCATCGCCACACAGTCGGGATTATCCCAGGCAGAAATCGAAGACATCGAGCTGGCGGGCATCGTTCACGATATTGGCAAGCTCCACGTGCCTGAGCACGTGCTCAGGAAGCCCACGCTGCTGACGGCGGAAGAGTTCGAGATCATGAAGAGCCATGCGGCCCGGGGCGCGAGGATTCTGGAACCTCTGAAAGCGATTGCTATTGAGCGCATCGTGCGTCACCACCACGAGCGATACGACGGCAGGGGTTACCCGGACGGGCTGGCCGGGGACAGGATTCCGCTAGGAGCTCGAATCGTGACGGTGGCGGAGTGTTTCCACAATATGCTTTCCACCCTGCGTTACAAGAGTGCCCGCACTTTCGAGGATGCCCTTGCGGAAATACGCCGCTGCTCCGGCACGCAGTTCGACCCCAAGGTCGTGGCGGCCTTCCTCGAGTGGATTCATATCCACGGTGATTCCCGCAAGCAACAGTGACGTTTTATTTGAACTACACCGGACCGCTACCCACCAGGAGCGATGCCAAGGTCGGGGATACGGAAATTGCGAGAGCTAGCGGCAGAGTGGAGGATTTCATCATGCTCCGACCTCAGGGGCTCGTCCATTGCCATGGGCCAGCGACCGCGGATTGTCAACTTCGGAAATTACTGCAGGCTAGGTCTTCATTTCCTTCCCGGTTTCGGCTTGCGGCAAACTCTGCCCGCTGGGACTGAATAGAAAAGCTGCCCATGCTCTCCCAGGTGGCAATAAGCACACAGGGTCACGAGGTTCTCCAGAGAACCATTACCTCGCTGGCTCCTCTTGATCTTGTGGTGGACCTGCAGGTTCTCTAACGATCCGCACTTCTGACATCGCCATCCGTCTCGCTCCAGCACTCGCTTCATCAATCGCCGATAAATCTGCTTCCCCAGCTTGATCCGCTTTACTTTCCTCAGCGTTTGCTGGCTGTCTCCACTTCCCTGCCCCCGCCTTGCCCGGCAAGACCCGCCTGGTACTCCGGCGGCAGCAGATGCACAAGCCGGTGAATCACCATCAAGATCTCCTCCGGCGTCGACTCCTCCGTCCGCCCCGCCAGGAAGTCCGCACACACCAGCTCCAAACAGTACCCCCGCGATCGCTCCGTCCCCACCATCCGCGAGGCTACATACAGAGCCCTTTCCACTACCGGCAGCTGGCTCTCGAACAGCTTGAAATAAACCATCTCGTAGGGCTCGTAGTCTTCCCCCGTAAAATACTTGTGGACCTCTTCCTTCAGCTCCTGCTTGGTCGACTCCTTGGCCTTGTGCAACCAGGTTGCACTGTCAAAATGCCTGCCTTCACTCCGCGCCACCTTCGCCAGTTCCGAGGCCTTCGACCATCCCCGTTCCTCGATCTCCGGTGTCGGAATCTGCTTCAGGTGGTCGTGAATCGTGGCTTTTCTTTCTCTATTACACCTTGCGACGCCTGCGCGTGGCCGACTTGGTAGCGTGGTGGGCCGTTCGATCCATTTCCTGCTTGACTTGCTGCTTTAACTGTATATATTGGCAATATACATGAACGTCTGGGCGGAATGTGTTGGATTCGAGTGGGACGAAGGCAATGCCGGCAAAAACTGGGAGAAACACGGCGTTGCGGATTTTGAATGTGAGGAGCTTTTCTTCAACCAACCGCTCATCGTTCGGGCCGACCCGAAGCATTCGATGCAGGAGCCTCGTTTTTACGCGCTCGGTCGGACCGATCAAAAGCGCCTATTGTTTGTGGCGTTCACCGTGCGGCGGACACTGATACGGATCATTTCCGCCCGAGAGATGACCCGCAAGGAACGGACAACCTATGAAGTCTATGAAGACCAAGAAAAACCCGAGAGTCCTTCCGACGTTTAGCTCTGAAGAGCAGGAGAGAAATTTCTGGGCGCGCCGAGACTCGACCGATTACCTTGATTGGACGAAGGCCCAGCGCGTGGTGTTTCCAAACCTGAAACCCTCCCTACGCACGATTTCACTGCGTCTCCCGGTTACGCTGATCGCGCGCTTGAAACTGCTCGCCAACAAGCGCGACATTCCTTACCAGTCCCTGCTCAAAACCTTTCTCGCCGAGCGCCTAAGAAAGGAGATGGGGGCACGAGGCGGGAGTTGATGTGAGTTCGGCGGGATTTTTGGTGGGAGTGTCATTTGACAAGGCCGACGCCCTTATAGATCGAATTCGGGTTAATGCCCAGTGCATTGCTATGCGGGGTCCCATCTTCCGAGACCCCGCGGGTTGGTCATTTCGGAGTTATTCCACTCTGCTTTCACTCCCTTCACTACCAGGACACCGTGCAAACGGCTTGCCTGCGACTCATGGGGAAGAAGCTGCTGGTGTCGTTGGCGATGGAGGGAAAATTCTCTGGAGACGGACTTCAGGCGCTTGATGATGGCGACGACATGCTGACGGCCATGGCCCGAGAACTGGTCACCGAGCGGGGAATCGGCGAGCCAGCCGACGCGGTGTGGCGGCAGATCCAGGCGGAGCAAGGCCGGTCACTGCCCGCCCCAGACGCCACAACCGAGCCGAGGCCAGTTACCTTGGAGGTGCCGCCAGCAGCGTTCCCACTACCGCCAATGCTCAGTATTCCGGTTGCAGTCAATGCTCTGAAATTCGGGTCGCGACCGGAAGCCATCCATTCCGTCACGCGCAAAAAGAGATCGAATCTGATGTCAGGACAAGATCAACTCGTGCTATTTTAGCGAGGATTCAAGCACCGGTCGGCGCACATCCTTTGCTGTTGCTTTCTTCTTGGCCTGCTTTTTCATCCGTTCCGGCGTCGCCTCCGGTACCGGCAAGGAGGCAGGGACATCTGGGACCTGAGCCATTTCTAACCCAAAGATTGCGGAGAGGTCTTCGCTGCTGAGGGTCTTTTCCGGTGCAACGGCCTTTCCACCTAACGGCAGGCCCTTGCCAGCCTTAGCGATCAATTCTTTCTCATCGACCTTGTGCAGCTTAAAGAGAAGCTCGGGCTGCCGGTCGAGCCGCGCGCCGATGCCATAAAGTACGGCCGCAATATGCTTGCACATCGAAGCCCAGTCCGGGCA
>Ga0326728_10013483_pt1 | contig 17724 bp, 12 predicted proteins | sample MB3enrmetagenome_FD_207602 | JGI IMG/M metagenome (GOLD analysis project Ga0326728, IMG submission 207602) | Lab enriched peat soil microbial communities from McLean, Ithaca, NY, United States - MB31MN | ecosystem: Environmental > Terrestrial > Soil > Wetlands > Peat | place: USA: New York... | reverse complement strand
TGATGTCCACGCCGAACCGATCACCTTCGGGCTCAAACTCGCGGCCTGGTACTCCGAAATGGAGCGCGACCGGGACCGTCTGATCCAGGCCAGGGAAACCGTCCGGGTGGGGAAGATATCCGGCGCGGTCGGCACTTTCGCCAATATCTCACCTGAAATCGAGGAGGCCGTGTGCGCACGATTGGGACTCAATAGCGCCCCGATCAGCACTCAGATTATCCAGCGGGATCGGCACGCACATTTTTTTTCAACTCTGGCCATAATCGGATGTTCAATCGAGAAGATCGCCACCCAGATTCGTCTGCTCCAGCATACTGAGATCAGGGAGGTTGAAGAATTCTTTGCTCCCAGCCAGAAAGGATCTTCAGCGATGCCCCACAAGCGCAATCCTATTTCATCGGAAAACCTCTCCGGCCTTGCGCGCATCCTCAGGGGCAATGCACTGGCCGCAATGGAAAATGTCGCGCTTTGGCACGAGCGCGATATCAGCCATTCATCTGTCGAGCGGATAATCGGCCCGGATTCAACAATCTTGCTGGATTACATGCTGACTCGCCTCACTCGGGTTTTGGACCGGCTCTCGGTGTTTCCGGACAATATGAAGCGAAACATGTCCGTTTCGGGAAGTCTATTTTTCTCACAGCAGGCCATGCTTTCCTTGATTCAGAAGGGAATGACCAGAGAGGAAGCGTATCGGATAGTTCAGAAGGACGCGATGGAGGTCTGGGAAAAAAGAGGCGATCTAAGGGATGCGCTCAAAGCCGACGATCGGGTGAGTGCATGGCTCTCCGAAGAGGAAATCGACTCCATATTCGATTTGAGGTACCATCTCAAGAACGTGGATGTGATTTTCGATCGGGTTTTCGGGGCAAGATAGGGACCGGGTGAACATAACAGTAATTGGTGAGAATTGGACTCTAAACCAGAACTCCTTGCCCCGGCAGGCAATGTAGAATCCTTTTTTGCCGCTGTCCAAAGCGGCGCCGACGCCGTCTATCTCGGCCTGAAAAAGTTCAGCGCCAGGGCTACGGCGTCCAATTTCACCATCGAGCAGCTCTCCGCGCTCATGCCGTTTGCACACAAACGGGGTGTTCGGATCTACGTTGCCTTGAACAGCCAGATTATATCGAGTGAGCTTTCCGAATTGCTGGACACGCTCAATTGTCTCCTGTCTCTCGAACCTGACGCTCTTATTGTGCAGGATGCAGGAATTTTTCATCTTGTGCGGCGCTGGTTTCCCGGCCACAAACTGCATGCCAGCACGTTAGCGGCCGCTCATAACTCGGCCGGTGTAAGAGCTCTCCAGGCAATGGGCGCCTCCAGGGTGGTGCTTGCCCGCGAACTGAGTCTGAGTGAGGTCGAAGAAATATGCCGCCTCACCGACGTCGAGTTGGAAATCTTCATTCATGGAGCGCTCTGTTATTCTTACTCGGGGTTGTGTTTGGCGAGCAGCTTCCGGGGCGGGCGCAGCGGCCTTCGAGGTGAGTGTGTTCAGCCTTGCCGTCTTAAGTTCCGCCAAGGTAACAAAGAAGGGTTCTACCTTTCGTGCAACGACTTGTGCGCTGCGCCGCTTATCCCCAAACTCAAGAGGCTGCGGATCGCCGGATTTAAAATAGAGGGCCGTATGAAACCGGCGGACTGGGTTGCCTGTGCCGTCAAGGCGTACCGCCTGCTTCTGGATGCTGAATCGGCGGAGGATGAACGGCTGGCTTTGATCCAAGCTAATGAGTTGCTTTCAGAATCGCCTTCAAGACGGTTGAGCGGAGGGCATCTCGATGATGCCGGCTCGGCTAAAATCCTTTCTCCGCACAGATCGGGTTCAACCGGCATCTGGTCGGCAACGGTCAAATCCGTTAAAGGAAACAGTGCTCTGATAGAGTTGCGGTATCCGATCGCAAAAGGCGACAGGCTGCGACCGGAGTCTTCCATGGGCAGGGAAGAGACAGCCTTTACGGTATCGCAGCTTCGGGACGGCGCCGGGCAAAAAATTTTGTCTTCGCAAGCCGGAACACAGGCGTTTCTTGATTGCCCGAAACCTCTCCGTTCCGGTGACAGGCTTTTTAAGGTTGGAACGAAATATGATTCCGGGGCAACGATATGGAAGAAGATAAGAGCCGACGCCCCATCGAGTCCGCTCAAACGTAAGCATTTTCCGAAGCCGGAAATTCTTGAGGATATCGCGAGCCCGGTTGAACCTCTAAGAAGACCGGATGAAACCCTCATTCTCAAGGTGGGTTCGGAAGACAATTTGGCGAAGGCGCTTCAATCCTCTGCGGCTATGGTTCTTCTTAGCGCAACCAGGGATAGCATGGAAAGTATCGCCAGGCAGAAGTTCTCTCCTTCCCGTCTGAAGAAATTCGGTTTCTCCCTCCCGCCGCTCATCGCGGAAAAGGATATGGAATACTTCAAGGCAGCCGTAGGCTGGTTCATCAGAAAGGGTTTCAACTTATGGGAAATTAACAACTGGGGACATTTCGATCTGACCGGGCAGGGCAGGGGGGTTCGCCTGGTCGCCGGATCGAGGCTGAACCTGCGAAACAGCGCTGCGTTCGCACAGGCCGTTGAGCTGAACTGCAGGTTGATGGTGCTTTCCATAGAAGCCACGCAGGAAGAAATCAAAGAGCTCGCACAAACCAGGAACAGCCCACGGCTTGTTATTGCGGTCTATTGCTGGCCGCCGCTTTTCACTTCACGTCTTACGCCGGCCCTGCACATTAAGCAACCCTTCGTGAGCGCTCGGAATGAAGCATATCATCTGAAAGTGAAGACCGGACGAGCGGAAATCTACGCCGACCGGCCAGTGAGCTGGATCGAACAGCTTCCTCTCTTGAGATCCCTGGGTTACCGAAATTTTATGATCGATATAAGCGAAGGTCCGGAAAAGCAGCCCAATCCGGCGGAAATCTTGAATGCTCTGGCCCGCGCCAGGCATCCCACCCGCCACTCTCTTTTCAACTTCGAACGCAAAGCGTAGCCGGCGCCGGGCATCCGATATCGGGTTCCGATACCTCTTACGAAAAGTTCGTCGGGGCTGGAAGCCCCTCCTACAAAAAATAACGAACTTTTCATGGTTTCAGAGTGTCCCAGAGGGGCGTGAACAACTGGATACCCGATACAGGTCACGCCGCCTTGGCCTGCCCGCTTTCGAGCATTTTCAGCGAGGCTTCGATAAAGGCTGGAATATCAGCAGGCTGCCTGCTGGTGACGAGGTTGCCGTCCACTACCACCTCTTTGTCGATAAAATCCGCTCCGGCATACTTTATGTCTTTTATGAGCGATTTCCAGGCCGTGACTTTGCGGCCTTCCAATTTCCCGGCCGAAATCAGAAGCTGGGGTCCATGACATATGGCAAAGACCGGCTTGCCGGTTTCCATGAATAGCTCGACAAACCGGACTGGCCCTTCATGCGCCCTCAGGTTGTCCGGAGAATAACCTCCTGGTATAAGCAACGCGCTGAAGTCGCGCGGATCGGCTTCATCCACTGTCATATCTATCTTTACGGGAGTATTTTGCTTTTTGCCGGTTACTGTCTCGCCTTTCTTTAACCCGAGGTGCACGAGTTGGCGCCCGCTTTCCTTAAAAGCTTGAGCGGGCTTGGTATATTCCGAGTCTTCGAAGTCCTTCCCAATCAACACGGCAATTTTGTTCATCTTTTGCCTCCTGCTTCGAAAAGTTCGTCGGGGCTGGAAGCCCCTCCTACAAAAAATAACGAACTTTTCATGGTTTCAGAGTGTCCCGAAGGGACGTGAGGTACTGAAACGAAAAGTCTCCTATAAAGATTTGCATTTGGGAGGGATTAGTAAACCTTAATTAATGAGCCTTCTGCGCATGACAATGAGGGCGACCGGAAAAAGCAGAGCCGACATAATAGCGATGTATGCTATGCTCCATCCGAGGTCGGGCCTCAATTCGCCCAGGCAAAGAGCGCGGCAGAGATCCACGAGGTGGGTCAGGGGAAGCGCTGAGGATATTGCTACCGCCCATCCGGGGAGAGCAGAGGTTGGAAAGAAGGTGCCGCTGAATAGAAACATCGGAGTAATAAAAAGAAAAATCGGCAGATTGAACATATCGATAGACGGCACAATACCGGTAAAGATCATCCCAACAGTTCCGAAAGCGAGTCCCCCCAGGAAAGACAGAGGCAGTATGAGCAGGCCGTGAGGAAAATAGACGTATCCGAAAAAGCTTACTACTCCGAGCATTATAGCGGTAGCGATAACGGACTTTGTTGCGCCCCAGACGATTTCCCCCGCTATGATGTCTTCGAGGGAAAGAGGAGTGGCCATCATGGCGTCAAAAGTCTTTTGGTAATACATGCGAACGAATGAGGCGTAGGTGTTTTCGAAAAATGAGTTGTACATCATTGTGATGGCTAAAAGGGCAGGGGTTATGAACACTATGTATGAAATCTCTTCTCCATGATACTGCACCCGCCCGATCAGCGCGCTCATTCCCAGCCCGAAAGCTGCGAGATATAGAAGCGGCTCGAAAAGGGGCACCAAAAAGTTCACGAGCCAGATTTTTCGATATACCAGGACATTTCGATACCAGACGCGAATAAATCGCCATGATAGATTTGTAATTTGAAGCGAGCCGCTCATTCTCGAAGTTCCCTCCCGGTGAGTCTCAAAAAAACGTCTTCAAGGGTCGCCAGCCTCTTTATACAAGTTTCACGGCAAAACTTATCGCCGATGATCTCGAAAAGTCTGTCGGCCTCCCTGCCGTAGATGATCATCCTGTGGTTCAGGGAGTCGTGAATGAAGTCGTGTGCATGAACAAACTCCTTGACGTCGCGTCCCGGGTTCACGACTTCGACGATGTGATCGCCGGCATAAGAGCGGATCAGTTCGGCAGGTTTTCCTTCGACTAAAATCTTGCCGTGATCCATGATTATGAGTCTCTCGCACAGTCTGGAGGCCTCATCCATATAATGGGTGGTAAGGAGGATCGAAAGACCGTTCTCTTGAAGCAGTTCCAACCGCTCCCACACCTGATGTCTCGCCTGCGGATCGAGTCCCGTGGTGGGTTCGTCCAGGATAAGAAGTTCCGGGTTGTTGATGAGTGCGCGTGCAAGGACCAGCCTGCGCATCATTCCTCCGGAGAGGCTGGTAACCTTGTCATCTTTGCGAGTCTCAAGCGCGATGAATTTCAGGAGTTCAAGCGCCCGGTTCCGGCCTTCCTTGCGAGGGATATTGAAATAGCGTGCAAATACCTCCAGGTTCTGGAGGACGGTGAGATCCGGATCGAGGTTGTTTTCCTGCTGGCATACACCAATTCTTGATCTTATCTGCCTCCATCTGCTGTAAATATCAAGGCCGAAAATCTCCAGCCGCCCGGAGGTCATTGGTGAAAACCCATACACCATGCGTATGGTCGACGTCTTGCCTGCGCCGTTTGGGCCGAGCAAACCCAGACACTCACCATTTGCCAGGTGAAAGGATATCGAGTCAACCGCTGAAAAGCCCCCAAAGCTCTTCCGCAAGTCCGTGGCTTGAATGATGTGCCTTGCGTTTTCAGGCATTTTTCATCCCGCATCGGGCTGTCAAACCCGAATATTTCCAAGATACCAAGGTGAGTAAAAGCGGACGTGGGCGGGCTGTTGCCGGCAGTTTAGCGGACAAGGCAGAACTGCCGCGCTTCGTTCCCCCTCCCTATACGACATTACGGCACAGCCTCTTTGGCGGGCGTGACGGCCTGAGTCCGACACATAAAACCCGGTTCAAAACGCCGCTATTACCGGGAATTCTCGGGGTGGTAGTATGGCGGATAGTGTCCAACCCGGTCCCCGTTCGGGGCCATTTTTTCCTGTGGAGAACTGAAGGACGGGCCCCTTTCCTGAAGCGGCACCGTTCCAACCAGCGGGCGTTGAGGTTCGGGCCTCTCCGCCGGATTGCCCTGCGCCAAAATTAAGGCTGTGAGAAAAATCGATACGGCCAGGCTTTTCAAGTCCATGATCAGGCCCTTCCTTTCATATGCTTACATAATAGAAGATAAGCGCTAATAGGAAGGAACCAAGGTGATTCTTCACTAGCCCCGGTCGAGTCGCTCATCCATGCGGTGTGAAGTCCTCTCTTCGAGAGTCCAGTCATCGACATCGACGTATTTGAAGACACCGGCCTTCTCCGGAAGAACAACCCTGCTGATGCCCGCGTTAATGATCACCCGCTTGCACAGAAGGCAAGGCACTATTTGAGAGACCAACTCCCCAGATGCCACTTCGATGCCGACCAAATAGAGTTCAGCTCCGACCATGTCGAGCCGGGACGCATGGATTATGGCATTCATCTCGGCATGGACTGCCCTGCAAAGTTCATAATTCTGCCCGGACGGGATATTTTTTTCCAGGCGGAAGCAGTACCCCAGATCGATACAGTTGGTGGTCTGCCTCGGGGCGCCGTTATAGCCCGTACTGATTATCTGATCGTTTTTGACTATCACCGCGCCGAACCTTCGCCTCAGGCATGTGCTCCGCATTGCCACGGCACGCGCGATATCTGAGTAATACTGGCTCTTTGTAGGTCTGTTCACTTTTGCCCCGCAATTAAATTAGATCCTCACTATTTAGATCACTACACGACAAAAATTCAATATGAAAATGAAGACGATTTTTGCGTTGACATTGAGCAGGCGGTCACATAAACGGGCTTTCATAATCCCGCTCCGCCGATTATGCTCTTTTGAAAATGGCGGGTGCGAGTAATTATTATCTTTAATTGAACGCGGGGGCAAATTGAAATGGCTCAACACGACCTTTACGACGTTATCATCATCGGTGGCGGCCCTGCGGGCCTCACGGCGGCGATCTACGCCAAACGCGCGGTCCTTAAGTGTGTGCTTGTCGAGAAGGGCGTTCCGGGTGGTCAGGTGGCTATCACAAAAGGAGTGGAAAACTATCCGGGGTTCATCGAAATAAGCGGTTTCGACCTTTCGGAGAGATTCTTCGAGCATGCAAAGTGGTACGACCTCGAGACGATCAGGCAGGAGGCAGTGGCAATAGAGCCCGGAATCGATTTCCACTCGGTCCGCCTCGACAACGGAGAAACCTTGAATGCGCTCAGCCTGATTTTGGCTGCGGGAGGCTCCTCACGGAAGCTTGGCGTTGCCGGTGAGACGGAGAATTTTGGCAAGGGGGTCTCCTATTGCGCGACATGCGATGGATTTTTCTTCCGCGATAAGGTCGTTTGTATCGTGGGCGGCGGCGACACCGCTCTTGAGGATGCGCTTTTTCTGGCGAAGATAACCAGGCGCGTTTATCTGATCCACAGACGCGATGAGTTTCGCGCGAGCAGGATAATTCAGCAGCGCGTGCAGTCGGAGCCAAATATCGAGATCCTTGTGAATACGGTTATAACGAGGATCGATGATAATGGGCAGGGTGTAAGGGCCGTTGCGCTAAGGAACATTCAAACGAACGAAGAAAGAGAGCTTGAAGTTGAGGGTGTGTTTATTTTTGTAGGATTTACGCCTAACAGCGCGCTTGTGCCGGCGGGGATGAAGACCAGCGCGTCTGGCTACGTGTTGACTGATGAGAAATGCGAAACAAATATTGCGGGGATTTTTGTTGCCGGTGACCTGAGGCAAAACTACGCCAAACAGATAGTAATTGCAGCTTCCGAAGGCTGTATCGCCGCGTTGGCGGCGGCTCGTTACGTAGAAACGAGAAGGGCCGGCGGACATAATATCTAAATTTAATAGCGGGATATCGATGGGATGAGTACCTTAAAGTCGAGGTTCGAGTTCCTCAGACCATCGATCCGGGAGATGAAACCGGCGATGGTCACGATATTTTGTAAAATGAAGCAGGGCGGCGGTAATGGTGAGATCCGAAACGAACCGTAAAACTGCTGCAATCAAGGCAGCTTTTCTTTTTGTTTTTATAGTGACGGCTGTAGTGCTTGTTCGCTTTACGCCCGTGAAAGTGTATTTCAGTGTGGACAGGTTGCGCCTGTTGCTTGAGACCGCGGGATTCTGGGCGCCTCTGGCCTATATTGTCGTGTATGTAGCGGGGATCTGCCTTTTTCTGCCCGGCACCCTTCTAACGGCCCTGGGCGGAGCGATATTCGGTCCTTACCTGGGATTTGTGTACGCATGGTTGGGGGCTGTGTTCGCCTCCAGCATTGCTTTTTACATCGGGCGTTACCTGGGAAGAGATTTTGCCTCCTCACTCATCGGGGATAAACTGAAGAAATACGATGACGCCATCGCGCGAAACGGTTTCGCAACAGTGCTCTACTTGCGCCTTGTCTATTTTCCTTTCACGCCTATGAACTTCGGTATGGGCCTCACTAAGGTGCGTTTCACGGACTACTTTGCAGGCACGGCCCTGGGCATCATGGTTGGCACCTTTATCTTTACTTTCTTTATCGGAACGGTAAAGGAGGTTTGGGCGAGCGCCAGGTGGGAAGAGCTTCTTTCGTGGAAGATCTTCTTCTCTCTTGGCCTTTTTGTGTTTTCCTTCTTTATTCCCAGAATTGTCGAGAGAATAAAACTGTCGTATCGGGAATGAAGGTCGACTAGCTGGAGCTTTGCATTCCTCTTTACCTTTTCCTTCGACCGGTGGGGAAACCGGCTTCAATCAGCTTGACTGGAGTCTCTTGATAAGCGGCAGGAGCGCCCGAAACTCCTTTGTGCCGGCCATGTTGAGCAATTCGAATACGATCATCTCGGTGGAACTGATTACAGCCCCTGCCTTGTCCAGGCGATCCACACCGGTTTGCCTGTCAGATTCGCTCCGCGATGTCACGGCGTCTTGAGCGACGTGCACGCGATATCCACGACGCAACGCGCCGGCTCCAGTTTGAAATATGCACACGTGCCCTTCGATACCTGCAAGAAGCAGCGTTTTGCGCCCTGTTTCTGCAACCGCCCGCTCGATCCTTTCGTTTTGAAAACAGTTGAACTCTAATTTTTCCAGCAGCTTGGGCGCCGAAATCTTACCGGTCAGCTCTGCCATAAACCCGCCTAATTTGTCAGGATTATGAACAGAGCAGAAAATGGGGATCCCGAAAAGCTCGGCAGCCTCGATCAGGGCGCCGGCATTCGACACTGTGCGCTCCTTGGCGAGGCAATGGTCCAGTATGGTCTTTTGGATATCCACAAGCAGTAAAATGCAGTCCTGGCGGTCCAAAATCTCCCGATCATCGTTCATTTTCCTGTCCTCCGATTCTCCAGCCTAATGTGGTTTGGGGGTCCTGAATTGATTTAGCGAAAATTAAAGATTCGAGGCAACTTTAGCAAGATTCTACCATGTAATTGTGGAAGTGATTGACTCTTAAACAGCCTGCATGATAATTCATCTACTCATATCCGAGTTATCCCGCACTCTCGACTTAAGTGCAAATGATTTAAGGATCAAACGAAGAGACGGCAACGGTGAACGAAGAGCGCGTCCAATTGGTGAGCGCAAAAAGAAAGTCACTCTGAGTCCCTTCGCTTGATGGAAAACCACAGCCGATAACCTAGAGGTAATGATTCTATGACGAAACACACTGCGTATATTAGATCAATTGGCCGCTTCCTGCCTGAAAAGAAACTTACCAACAGCGACCTTGAAAAGATGGTGGACACCACTGACGAATGGATTGTGACCCGGACCGGAGTGCGGGAGCGACGTATTCTGGATCCCGGGCTGGGAAGTTCCTATATGGCTGTTCGCGCTGCGACGGAATGCCTTGAAAGAGCAGGAGTGGAACCAGGGGAAGTTGACCTCATCATCGTAGGTACGGTCACTCCCGATATGTTTTTCCCGTCAACCGCATGCCTGGTGCAGAATATGTTAGGAGCTAAAAACGCCTGGGGGTTCGATTTATCCGCCGGATGCTCCGGGTTCCTTTTTTCTCTTTCAACTGCGGCGCAGCTCATCGAAGCGGGGAGAGTCAAGAAGGCTCTCGTCATAGGGAGCGACGTTATTTCAAGGGATATCGATTATACGGACAGAGCCACCTGTGTAATTTTCGGAGATGCCGCGGCGGCCGTGCTGCTTGAACCATGCCCGGAACCGGGGTTTGGCCTCCTTGACTTTATTCTGCACATTGACGGCGCAGGAGGCGAATACCTTTGCATGAAGGGTGGAGGAAGCCGCAGACCGCCAACGCATGAAACAGTGGACAATAAAGAACATTTCGTTTTCCAGGATGGTTCTCAGGTGTTCAAGGCCTCCGTGAGCGGGATGGCCCGGGTTTCTGCGGAGATTGTAGAGAATAACGGCCTCAGCGGCGAAGACATTTCTTTCTTCATCCCGCATCAGGCAAATATCCGTATCATTGAAGCAGCCGCCAGGCGAATGGGCGTTGAAAACGAGAAGGTAGTAGTAAATATCGACAAGTATGGGAATACCGTTTCTGCAAGTATTCCGCTTGCCCTATACGAATCCGTGATGGAAAGAGAAAATAGGCCCCAAAAGGGCGACTATCTGGTGATGGCTGCTTTCGGCGCCGGCTTTACGTGGGGAAGCGTGCTTATTAAATGGTGGGAGAAATAAAACCTGATCGAATATGATTTTCTTTGTCCGTGTTCATCTACCTCGTTACACTCGCCCCCTGCGCCTGAAAGTTCTTCCGTTTCGGCTATGCTGCGCTGCGGACCTTGAGATCGATCACCGGGTTCATTAGAGTTTCGAAGCCGTCGATACGGCATTCTACAATGTCGCCGTCATTTATGAGTACCGCCCGTGGCGTGCCTGTGAGGATGAGGTCGCCGGGGAGCATGGTGGCGACGTTCGAGTGAAACGATACCAGGCGGGAAGGCGGAAAAGTCATGTTCGATATCGTATTGCGGGCACAGACGACGCCGTTCAAGACGGTGGCTACGTTAAGCGCGGCGACATCCTCTATTTCGTCGGTTGTGACCAGCACCGGGCCGAAGCCCAGGAAGGTATCGAAATTCTTTGCTCGTGTCAGGTAACGCGGGTTCGCCCGAAGGATGTCTTCAGCGGTCACGTCGATGATCGTAGTGAAACCGGCTAGCGGGATTCGCCAGTCTTTTTCTTCGACGTTTTTACACTTTTTGCCGAAAATTATCGCCAGTTCAGCTTCAGCAGTCGTCTTTTCGGATTGCAGCGGAATCTTTATTGCTTCGCCATGGCCTATTATGGTGGTATCGAATTTGGCAAAGCTCGCAGGAGCAAGGGTTGGAGCGCTTTCGGCAAGATCTTTGGCGTGATCGGCATAATTGAGGCCGATACCCCATATCTTTGACGGGCGCCTGTATAGCGGAGCAAACTCTACAACGGCTTCGGGCATGGCATAGTTGGCCAGCGCCTCCAATTGCCGACTGCCTGCGGCCCGATGCCAGGATGCGAGCTCCTCAAGTTTTCCTGAGACAATCAACTCCTGCACGTCGGTCGGCCAGTTGCAACCGAGTTTCTCGTTGATATCGCCGATTGGAATGAATCCCGCCCCGGTGAGAACCGAAGCAGCCTCAGTTCGATCAAGTTTAATGGCAGCCAGTCTCATAATTGAAATCCTCGATTGATATCCTGATCCGATCTATTCTATTCTATGTGAATAGACAAGTAAAAGAGCTGTCGAAAAAGGTAATGCGTTGCAGACAAAAGCGAAGACACGCGACGACCTGCTCCAGGCCTACGAGCGCTTGCATTCGGCCGAGAAGGCCATTGTGCAGCTCTGTTCGCTTGTTTACGAACCGGTCAACCCGTTAGTCTTGTACAAGTTATTCCGCAAAGCCGGTCTGAGCCTGCCCGGTGTGAGGGTAAGCTCGGCCAGGGTCCTGGAGCCGCATTTAAGGAGGCTGAGGACGTTAAAGCTTCTGAATGAAGGCTGCGAGGTGCCGCTGGAAATCACCGAAATAATCGCCAGGCGGGCGGTCGCCGACGGACGAATCTTCAACGCCGCTGATTTTCTCAACGGGATCGAGTCGGAAAAGGCATGGACGGACAAGCTGCCTATAGGCAAACGCTGTATTTCGTGTGTCGACGTGGTTTTGGGAAATGCGTTTTTGGCGGCTCCGGGGCCTCTCTGCCCGCTGTGCGCCGCATCCGAACTCAAGGTTTTGTCGGCAAATGAAGACCTCGAGAATTGGCCGGTCAAAAGGATCCTGGACGCCGTCTCGCCTGATGGCGACATAAAGAGCAGGCTGACCGTTATATGGAGGTTCGATGAAGCGCAACGGGCTCTTTCCTCGAGAAATTCCAAGGATGGGAGCGCTCTCTTAAGATTTCTCGCCCAAAACCTCGGATGCTCTCAGCCTCATCCCCTGGCCTCGATAGTCCGGCAGGCATCCGTTCGCGCATGCAGCCTGACAGGGGACAGGATGCTGGCCCTGTTGCTAAAGACGATCCGGAAAGATCCATGGCAGTACTACTGCGACGCCCTGACGGTTTTGGGGATTATCGCGCCGGAAAAACCGGAGGTTAAAGCCATATTGAAAGAGGCGTCCAGGGATGCAAACCCGGAGATACGACGATGTGTCGCGTATCTTTTCAACAAAAATCCGCCTTCCTGGGCGGCAGGCGTCATTGAGAAGCTGAGTACGGACAAAGATTTTTCCATCAGAAGCCTGGCGAGAAGCTCCATTTCTGCTTTTAGATTTCGACGCGGAAGAAGCTTTCAATACCGTTCCGATGGCTACAAAATTCCGGATACGCCCGTCAGACCGACCATTCGGTTCGGCCCCTTCGTCAGAGCTATTCATGACGAGCTGCCGCCAGGCCGTGGTTACTCATACCCGATCCGCGTTATGCGAGACTTTCGCATAAGCATCTATTCTCAGGATAAAGAGTCTTTCCAAAAGAGGCTGACGGAACTGCCATCAGTCCACAGCAAGCTGCCGGATTTTTGGGACCGGCTGATTAAAATATTCAACGATCCCTTTGATTTGAATTGGTTTAGCGGCCTGCCGGCCGATATTCGGGCATTTGCGCTGCCTGTCATTTTCAACAGGGCTCTCTTCCAATTGGAACCGGACGCCGAGGCCCTGGCCTATGCCATGAATGACCCTCATTTCAAGTGGGCGCCCGAATCCGAGAGAGTTGAGTTGATCTATTCCCTTGCATCACGGCTCATCATGGGTGGCAGGCTTAAAGACGCCGTAAAAATAATTCACGAGATCGAAGGATCCGGTTATTCATTCGGCCTGGATGGGTGGCTCCGCTTTGTCCAGGGAAAAAACGATGAGGCCATAATCTCGTTTGAAGCCGATCTCAAAGAGCTGCGGCGGAGGGTCGGAAAGAGAAACATAAATTTCAGCGGCCTTACCGGGTTCTTCTATATTTTGGCAATGATCAAATCTCAGGACGATGACCAATTAAGAAGAGCCGATCAACTGGCCGACTGGTCTCGCTCCTCAAAGGACAGCCCGGATGCCGGGTCGGTCGTATTGGAATCGCTCAAAGCGATCATTCTCGCACAGAAGCTCAACCTGGAAGAAGCCAAGCGAGCCGTGGCAGACAAGCCTTCGACCGGAAGCTTCATCTCCACACTGTTCAGGGGCATAGCGGCTTACTGGGTAAAAGGTGAACTTTCAGGGGAGATGATCGAGCGGATGGATAATGTATTCCGTGCCGCCAGGGAAGCGAAAGTGAACTGGGCCGCCATGGAGACCGCTGCGTTGCTCATCCGGGCCGGTAATGAAAACTCGGAACTCCGGGGATTCCTGGATCGGCTCATGAGCGAGACCGGAATGCAGTCGCTGGTGTTGTCTATAGTGGTCGAAGAGCCGTGGGAGAGAGGGTTGCGCGCTCTCATGGAGATCGGGAAAAAATCCGATGAGACCGTAGAAAGAAAATCTGCGCCGGCCACAAGATTGATCTGGCTTATCGGATATCACAAAGATGTGGTGTCCGTGCAGCCTTTAGAACAAAAGCTCAGTGTCAGGGGCGAGTGGAGCAAAGGGCGCCCCGTAGCCATGGCCCGTCTTTTCAATCGCACCAGGCTCGATTACATCAGCCGGCATGATCATGCCGTATGCGCCGCCATCGAGCGTGGATATTATTACCATAGCGATTACCTGTTCGACATGGACAAGCTGCTGCCGGCTCTTGTGGGCCATCCGCTGCTTTTCATGGAAAAATCTCCTTCCGTGCCGGTCGAATTTGTTAAAGGCGCCCCGGAGATCCTTGTGGCCAAATCCGGCTCCAAGCTCAAAATCAGTTTTGCGGCCGGACTTGTGGAAAAACGCTTCATTGCGGTGCAGGAAACACCCACCCGGTTCAAGGTGATCGAGTTAAGCGAAAAACATAAGCGCATTGCCCGGGTCCTTGGCAGTGGGGGCCTTGTCGCGCCGGCTTCAGCGAGGGAAAAGGTCCTTAGCGCCGTGACGGCGCTCTCCTCAGATATGCTCGTCCACTCGGACATCGGCTCCGGGTCGAAGGACGTAGTCCATGTCGCGTCCGACCCGACGCCTCACGTGCATCTCACGCCATCGGGCGCGGGATTCCGGGCGGAGATGTTCGTGAAGCCTTTCAAAGACGAAGGCGGTCCATACCTCAAGCCGGCTGTGGGTGCGGCAAACGTCATAGGCGAAGTGGGCGGCAGAAGGATACAGACGGAAAGGGACCTAAAGGCTGAAGAGAAGATGGCGGACGCTGTGGACGCGGCTTCTCCCACTCTCTCAAGGCTTGCCGATTCGGACCGGCAGTGGCTGCTCGAAAATCCCGCCGATTGCCTGGAAGTGCTGCTCGATCTCAAGGCGCTCCAGGAAAAAGGGCAGGTTATAGTCGAGTGGCCCGAGGGAGAAAAATTGCGGGTAATTCGGGAGGTCAATATCGACAGTCTCCGGATGCGGATAAGAGGCAGGACAGACTGGTTTGAAGTGAACGGCGGACTGAGAATCGATGATAACCTCGTGCTCGATATGAAGCATCTGCTCGATCTCATAAACACAACCGGCACTCGATTCATCCCTCTTGAAGAAGGCCGCTTTCTGGCTCTGACACGGGAATTCAGAAAGAGGCTTGAAGAGTTGGACGCCTATGCCGACAGGAAAGGAAAGGAAGTCCGGCTGCATCCTCTTGCCGCTCTGGCCGTGGATGACATTCTAAAAGGCATCCCGAACCTTGAAGTGGATGAAGACTGGAAATCACGACTTGAGCGAATCCGAATCGGTCGCGAAATAAGCCCTCCAATACCATCGACTCTTCAGGCGGAACTGCGTGACTATCAGGTGGAAGGCTACACGTGGCTTGCCCGCCTGGCGCATATGGGGATAGGCGCGTGCCTTGCCGATGACATGGGGCTCGGAAAAACCATTCAGGCGCTGGCGGTCATGCTGCATCGGGCTGATGAGGGACCAAGCCTCGTCGTGGCCCCTACTTCGGTCTGCTGGAATTGGATCAGCGAGGCCAATCGCTTCAGTCCCACACTCAACATGGCGCAATTTAACGGCAATGACAGGCAGAATCTCGCAAAAAGCCTCAAACACCACGATGTGCTGGTTACAAGTTATGGACTTCTGATTCAGGAGGCGGAGCTTCTTTCAACCATCGAATGGAGCACAATAGTCCTGGATGAGGCCCAGGCAATTAAGAACGTCCTTACCAGGCGATCCCGGGCGGCGATGACTCTTAGAGGAAACTTCAGAGTAATCACTACAGGCACTCCAATCGAGAACCACCTGGGTGAGCTGTGGACCCTTTTCAATTTCATCAATCCGGGTCTGTTGGGTTCATTGCAGAGATTCAACGAGCGTTTTGCAGCTCCGATCGAAAGACATGACAACCGGGACGCCAAGAGGCGCTTGAAAAGGCTGATACAGCCCTTCATCTTACGGCGTCTCAAATCCCAGGTCCTCGAAGAACTTCCCCCCAGAACCGAGGTGGTCCTGCATGTCGAAATGAGCCCGGAGGAGGCTGCGTTTTATGAAGCCTTGAGGCTGCAGGCGCTGGAAAAGATCGAATCCGATAACGCGCCGATTGCACAAAAGCATTTGAAGATCCTGGCTGAAATCACAAAGCTCAGGCAGGCCGCATGCAATCAGAGGCTGGTTGTCTCAGATGGCGCTCCCGCGAGTTCAAAGCTCGAACTTTTCGGAGAGGTCGTCTCGGAGCTTTTGGAAAACCGGCATAAAGCACTGGTCTTCAGCCAGTTTGTCGGACATCTGAGCCTTGTCAGGGAATACCTGGACGGGCGCAACATCGGCTATCACTATATCGATGGGAGCACTCCGCCGAAAGAGCGTAAGAGGGAGGTTGACCGCTTTCAGTCTGGAGAAGGCGATCTTTTTCTCATAAGCCTCAAGGCGGGAGGATTGGGACTGAACCTTACCGCAGCCGATTACGTCATCCACATGGACCCATGGTGGAATCCGGCCGTCGAGGACCAGGCCTCCGACCGCGCCCATCGGATCGGCCAGCAGCGCCCTGTGACCGTATACCGGCTCGTGACCAAAGGGACCATCGAAGAGAAGATCGTAAAACTCCACAAAGAGAAAAGGGACCTTGCCGGAAGCCTTCTCGACGGAAGCGATATCAGTGGAAAGGTATCGACTGACGAACTGATCAGGCTGATCAGGGAGAAGTGATCGGGTCGCTTTAAAAATGGAAAGGCATGAGGGCCCATGCGGCTACAGGCTCACCCACGGAGATACAACGAGGAACTATCAGATCCACGCTCGTGATGAGACTTGGTTTAAAGGAAAAATTCAGTAGATAGATGGATTGTTAAAAGCGAAATGCCCTTGGTATGCGCCATTTCGTTCTTTGTGATTCGCAGGGTTACTCGGCGCTTTTCAGACTGTGGTGTTCGCTGCTCTTGTATTTGTCATCTATCAACGCTCAATAATATGGGGAACTTTACCGAGTCTATGTGTGATTATGTTTTCTTGGGTGTGGCCACAATTCCTGAGTGGAGCACTATTCCCAAAGGCAAAGATTGTGCTGCAAGACCGTGCAAGTAGAATTGACAAGGACACTATAATAATCATACTTACTGTCTTAACGCTCATAGCCACTGTTTTCCAGCTTATTCTCCAATAATTGGATAAAGGGAACTAATTCCAGTATCTCTGGTAATGCGCCCGACTCAGTGTGACTTTTATATCACACCGGATCAGTCCGGGTGCCTGACAGGCAAAATCATTCCAGGTCGCTCGATCATGTTGTCGTTTTTACGTCGGACTAGGACGACTGTGTATTGAAGTCGTAGCCAAAGAAATCATTTCCTTTGAGACTAATTCTTCAGCGTGGAACTCTGCTGACATATTGGACCAACTCTCGCTGAGCAATGACTTTTATGCCATCGCCTAGCTCAGGATGATCGAAGTTCCAGTTCCCAGGAGGAGAATGTGAGAAGGAAGAAAAATTTATGACTGAGAATGCCTTGCGGCTTAAGAAGACGAGATATTAACGCTTATCGTCCTACAGACAAAATCCGATTTCTTAATCGAGACTCACCCAGCCATCACAGGTGCTATAGCAGCCCATGTGGGGAGACCGGCACCGATTGTCGCTCACTCTGGCAGTGATCTGGGATGGAAGCAACCATTCGTGGTAAGTATGTCCAATGTGAAGGACATCGAAGGGTTCAAAGACGATAATAATCAAAAGGAATCAGCAAGCAGGACAAATTGTACTTGCAATTGGGTGACTTATATGTAGAATAGGTAAGTTCGAATCTGACAGAATGGAGGATTCGTAATTATTGAAGCGCTCTAAGAAACACTCGATCCCAACATTGGCCTGATCGAGACCTTTCACAAAACACCCCCATGTAATGACGTTGCAGGGGGCATAGGGTTGACAAAGGATGGCGGCCTATATAATATGAGACT
>Ga0326728_10013482_pt1 | contig 17725 bp, 18 predicted proteins | sample MB3enrmetagenome_FD_207602 | JGI IMG/M metagenome (GOLD analysis project Ga0326728, IMG submission 207602) | Lab enriched peat soil microbial communities from McLean, Ithaca, NY, United States - MB31MN | ecosystem: Environmental > Terrestrial > Soil > Wetlands > Peat | place: USA: New York... | reverse complement strand
CGCGCGCCGCGCTGGGCCATTGCCTACAAGTTCACCGCCAAGTCGGGCATCACGCAAGTCAACGCCATCACGGTACAGGTGGGCCGCACCGGCAAGCTGACGCCGGTAGCCGAATTGACGCCGGTCTTCATCGGCGGCACCACGGTGAGCCGCGCCACGCTGCACAACGCCGACTTCATCGAGCGCCTGGGCCTTAAACTGGGCGATTTCGTCAAGGTAGAACGTGGCGGCGACGTGATCCCAAAGGTAGTGGAAGTGATTGCGGACGCCGAGCATCCCAGGGGCACAGAAGAGTTTCGGTTTCCCGCCGAGTGCCCGGAGTGCCAAAGCGCCGTTGTCCGCTTCGAGGGCGAGGTGGACTTCCGCTGCGTCAACGCCAATTGCCCTGCCAAGCTGCGCGAGAGCCTGCTCCACTTTGGCCGCCGCGAGGTCATGAACATCGAAGGGCTGGGCGAGGCGGTCGTGCAGCAGTTGCTCGATCGCGGCCTGGTGCATAGCGTCGCCGATCTCTACAAACTCACCGAGGAGCAGTTGGCGGCGCTGGACCGCTTTGCCGAAAAATCCGCCCGCGCCCTGATTGCCGAGATTGATGGCTCGAAGCGCGCCGGGCTGGCCCGCGTCCTGATGGGACTCGGCATTCGCTTTGTGGGCGAGCGCACCGCCGAGCTGCTGGCCCAGGAGTTCGGCTCGATGGACGCGCTGGCAGCGGCAACCGCTGAAGAGCTGGAGCGCGTGGAAGAGGTCGGCCCGCGCATCTCGCAGGCGATTCTGGAGTTCTTTGCGCAGCCCGCCAACCTGGCTTTGATCCAGAGCCTGAAAGACGCCGGGGTAAATATGACGGCGGAGAAGAAGCAGCGCTCGGCGCAGCTTGCGGGACTGACCTTCGTGCTGACCGGCACGCTGCCCAAGCTCACCCGCGACGAGGCCAAGGCGAGGATCGAGGCCGCCGGCGGCAAGACTGCCGGTTCCGTCAGCAAGAAAACCAATTATGTTGTGGCGGGCGAAGAGGCCGGATCCAAGCTGGACAAGGCTCGCGAGCTCAAGGTTCCTGTGATCGACGAGGCTGGACTGCTGGCGCTGCTGGACCAAGAACCGGCCGCGGAACCGGCAGAGGGATTGCCGTTTCCGTAGCTTCTCAAGCCCCAGCTTCCGAGGAGATGCGGGGATATGGATTTCGTCGTCATCGACGTTGAAACCGCCAATGCAGATGTATCGAGCATCTGCCAGGTCGGCATCGCGTCTTTCCGCGGTGGCGGACTGGCGGATGCGTGGGTATCGCTGGTCGACCCGGAGAGTTACTTCAGCCCTTTCAACGTATCGATCCATGGCATCGACGAGTATGAGGTTGAGGGTGCGCCGACATGGGAAGAGGTCTTCCCGCAGATCGATTCCTTGTTGCGGGGCAGAATTGTGGTGAGCCACACGCCATTCGACCGGATAGCCCTGGCGCGCGCCTGCGAGCGTTCCAACCTGGAGGGATGCGAATGCACATGGCTCGACTCGGCGAGAGTGGTCAGGAGGGCTTGGCCGCAGTTCTCCAGGTCCGGATACGGCCTCTCCAACGTTGCGGCACATTTTGGCATCGAGTACAAGGCGCACGACGCTCTTGAAGATGCCCGGTGTGCCGGATTGCTTGTGCTTCGCGCGGTTGCCGAGACTGGTTTGAGCCCCGAAGAGTGGATTCTGCGTGCAGAGCAGCCAATAGGTTTGGTTAGCCTCGCGGCTGCGCGCCCTCGCATGAGGGGCCGAAGACGGAAAGGCGCTTCACCCGCCCCAGGACGGACGCCTGAGGAGTCTGCCCGGCGATAGCGGCTCGAGGGCAATAGGCGGGAACAAGGCAAGAAGAATCAACAGTATATCCATCCACAAGGCAACCCTGGATCCTCCGGGTTTCGGCAATCAGCTGGACCGGCGGCGGGCGGCCCTGTCAGGATGCCGCTCGGCGGCTTGCATCTCGCGTTCCCGCTCTCGCTCCCAGGCGTCGGCGCGCCAGTTGCGCGAGGCGTAGCTCGGCGGCTCGTCAGCTGCCAAGGACGGCTGCTCGGCTTGAGGACTCTCCGGCACGGCAACCAGTTCCGGCTGTGCCCGGAACGGAGGCCGATTCGGCGCGACCAGCATGGGCGGCGCCGAAAGCAGCGCTGGCGACTCGGCATGCCCATGCGCCGCATCCGAGGTCAGCCTGGTATCGGTCGCCGCAACCGGCGCTTCTATTCGAGCCTCCTCCGCAGCAGGAGGCATCGGCCGCACCTCCTGAGCTCTGGTTATGAAATCGTCCACCAGCTTGTGCAGGCAGGTCTGACCGCACAGATGCTTTGCCCCTGGGCGCAGCCGGTTGCGCGCATTCAGCCCGCTCACTCGCAGCTCCCCGGCCTGGTCATAGGCCACATACCAGTGGTTGGTCTGCTTCTTCTCCGTTCCGCAGATGTCGCACGATATTGCCTGCCGGATCAACGCATCTCCCTCAGTCCGCACAGCCTTCCCGCAGATTCGCCGATTCCGTTCTTCCCTTACCGCCACTGGGAGACAGACAGGCTCGCTCACTCGCGAGCCGCATTGGCGCCCCAATCGGAGAATTCGCGGAATCGCCCTGCTCTATTTCATCGTGTAACCGCGGGAATGGGTGAGAGAGGGGGAAGAGAAAGATTGAGGCGATTCAAATCTGGACAAAGAACCGCACAATCGTCCTGAAACGGAACACATCTGCCGGTTCGGTTGAGCAGCGACCAAGATCATTGCAACCCAATTGCAACCCCCGCCGCCAAGCCCATAGAGCATTTTTGCAAATTGTGTAGACCGGAATCTTGTCGGTATCCCACCCATTCCGCTGAAAAGCGCGGAATGGATGGGGCACGGAAGTCTACAGTAAGAGCAAAAATGCTATAGTGTTACTGCTTCGGCGCGAAGTACCCCTTCTTGGCGCGCACCTGGTAGCGCCGGTCGTTGCAATAGAGATAGATGGGACGAAAGGCTCCGTCATACTTGAAGTCAGCCGGCGTATAGGTCAAAGCATACTGGCTGCGCAGCTCTTCTTCAATGGATTTAAAGCTTTCGGAAACGTACTCGACCGAGGTCGGGTAGTACACCTGGCCGCCGGTTTCCTCGGCCAACTGTTTCAGCACGTCGTCGCCTTTGCCACGGCTCGGCGTCCAGTTGGTGCTGATGGCATAGATGATGGTCTCCGCGCGCTCGCACTCCTTGATGGCTTCGTCGGGGCGGACGCGGCTCTGATTGTCGTCGCCGTCGGATATGAGCACCATGGCCTTGCGCACAGGCTCGCGGTCGCGAGCGCCTTCAAGCAGCTTGTCGCGGCAGGCCGTGTAGACGGCATCGAAGAGCGCCGTGCCGCCGCCGGGGCGCAGCCGGTTGACGCCCGTCTGCAGGGCGTCGATATTGTTGGTCCAATCCTGAGTCACGGTGGGCGTGACATCGAAGCCCATCACGAAGGCGCGGTCGCTTCTGGATTTGAGTATCTGCAGCAGGAACTCGATAGCCGACTGCTGCTCGAACTCAAAGCGGGAGCGAATCGAGGTGCTGGCGTCGATGACGATGCCCACGCGCAGAGGCAGATTGATCTGCTGGTGGAAGGTGTTCACGTGCGCCGGCGCCTTCTGATCGTCGAGCAGCGCAAAGTCGCTCTGCCGCAAGTTGGGAATGTAGTGCCCGTGCTTGTCGGTCACGGTAAAGATTAGGTTGACCTCATTCACGCCCAGCCGGATGATGGTGGGCGCGTTAGCATCCGCCGGCGGTTCCGCGGCCTGGGCTGGCGCCTGCTGAGCGGCCGGCGCGGGCGCGGGCTGGCTGGCCTGTGGCGCGGCGGGCCGGGTTGCCGGTTGCTGCGCCGGCAACCAAGTTGCACTGAGCGCCGCCGCAGTTGCGAAGTGTAGTACCTGTCTGATCATGGCATCCTCATTTTAACAATCGCGCATGGCAAATTGCATCCGATTCAATCGGTCAAACCGAATTCGCACCGCCCACTCACCCAGGGCTTCCGGCGGGCGCACTGCCCTCCAGCCGCTTCAGGAAGCTCTCCAGTTCCGGTGGCAGCGGCGCTTCCAGCTCCAACAATTTCCCCGTCGCCGGGTGCGCAAACTCGAGCCGCGCCGCGTGAAGGAAGTTTCGCCCCAGCTTGAGCTTCTCCGGTTCCGCGTTTCGCCGCGCAGCCTTGGAGGTTGCGGCCTGCGAGGCTGCCTGGTCCGTCAGCTGGCCCGCGCCGCCGTAAAGCGTGTCGCCCACCACCGGGTGCCCGATAGAGGCCATGTGGACGCGAATCTGATGCGTCCGGCCGGTCTCGATGCGCACCCGCAGCAGCGTGAACTTGCCAAAGCGATTGCTGAGCCGCCGGACTACCTCGTAGTGCGAAACCGCCGAGCGCGCGTTCTGCTGCGGCTGTGCGGTCATGCGCGTTCGCCGCACCGGATCGCGTCCCACCCCGGCGTTGATGGTGCCTCGCTGCCGCTCCACGGCGCCTTGCACCAGCGCGACATAGGTCTTGCGGATGCGGCGGCTGGCAAACATCTCTCCCAGCGCCGCGTGCGTCCGGTCATTCTTGGCCACAACAATCAGGCCGCTTGTGTCTTTGTCGAGCCGGTGAACGATGCCTGGCCTCAGTTCGTCGCCTGTTGAAGAGAGCGCATTGAAGCGGTAGAGTAGCCCATTCACCAGCGTGCCCCGGCTGCGCGCGTCCTCGTTCTGGCCCGACCCGGCATGAACCATCATTCCGGCCGGCTTGTTCACCACCGCCAGATCCTCGTCCTCAAAGACCACGTCCAGAGGAATGTCCTCTGCCGTCGCCTTCAACGGCGAGGGATGCGGCTCGCCGGTAATGGCGATCCGCTCGCCGCCGCGCAACTTCATGGATGCTTTCTCGCGCTCGCCGTTCACGAGCACATCGCCCTGGTCCATGAGAAGTTGCACTCGCGAGCGGCTTACGCCTTCCAATTGCGAAGCGACATATTGGTCCAGCCGCTGGCCGGCTGCCTCTTTGGGCACTTCAATGATGCGTGGTTCAATCATTTGCGGCCCCGTGTTTCACTTGTGTTCCTTCAACTGTGGGTGCCCCATTCTTTCGCCTTTTTTCTGGCGAATGGGTGGGAGAGTTCAAATCCTGACCCGTCACCTTCCGCTCAAGCAATATCAACCCTCCGGCCAGCACCAGCAGCACCGCCGCCGCCTGCGGACCATCCAGTGCGCCGCCCAGCAGCACGCCGCGGCCTTCGGGATCGCGCCAAAACTCGGTGATGTAAACAGCCGCGCCCATCCCCAGAAGAGCCAGCCCGAAGGCATCGCCCTGCTGCCGTCTCAGTGGCAAGCTCACCAGCAACAAAATCGAGAGGGCCAAAAAGGCCAGCGCCGCGTAGGCCTGCACCGGATGCAGCGGAATCCCCAGCGGCGTCCCACTCCAGCGCGCCGCCAGCGGATCGGTATAGGTGACGGCCCAGCGGACGCCAGCATCCGTGCCATAGCCCGACCCGGCCAGCAATGCGCCAAGTTGCTCGAAGGCCAGCCCCAGGGCCACGGGCGCGGCCAGCGCATCGGCCGTGGCCAGGAGCGACAGCCGCTTCCAGCGCGCATAGAGCGCGGCGGAGCCCAAGCCCGCCAAAGCGCCCACCGCCCCCGTCAGCGGATGGTGAATCATCCCCAACCCCAGCAGCCAAGAAGGATGACGGCGCAGATCGCTCCAGTTGGCCAGCACCAGCAGCAGCCGCTGGCTCACCAAGGCCGCAAACAAGGCCAGCACGCAGAGATTCCACACCTGCGCGGCGTCGACGCCCACAATCCGCGCTGTGCGCTGCGCCAGGAACAGCGCCAGCAGCACGCCCAGCGCGGCCAGCGCGCCATAGGCGGGAATGAGGATCGATCCGATGTGGAAGATGACGGGATGCACCTGAGTCAGAATAGACCCTCAGGGTTGAGGGAAGGTAGAATCCGGCCCGCGGGGCCGTGGGCAATGCGCTGGTGAACCCGTCCTAAGACGGCGGAGCCCTCCGCGGTTCATTAGGCATTCCGGACTGGCGGACACGGCACACAGAACCGATTGTCGAGTTGAGCCCCTGTTCATTGAATGTTGGTTCAACCAGCGTTGACCACCCACCTGCTTTGCAGGCCGGTTTCTAATGCGGATAGTACGGGTCCGCGCCTGAAATTACAAGTCTTGTGCGAGAGGAGCGCTTTGTGCTACGTTCTTGTACTCACTTTTGGGAGCCGCGCGGCCAAATCGGAGACCGTCTCTCCCCTTAATTCGCGGCCTCACGAGCCTCGTCCGCCCCCGCCGAATCGGGCTTCCGATTGCCCATCTCCACTGCTCGCGGCAAGAGCGCGGAGTCTACGACCCCTTCTTCCACTCTTCTTCGAGTACTTCGTCCAGCAGCCCGCGCAGGCTGGTTGCACGCGCATGGCCCAGCCGCGCGTCGGCGCCACCGGTCTGGGAGAGCTCGTCGGCCAAATTGAGCGCGGCCAGCACCGCCACACGCAGCGAATCCACGGTGCGGCCCTGGGCGGCGACAGCGCGCATCTTGGCGTCAACCCGCGCCGCCAGCGCCCGGATGTGCCCCGCGTCCTGGCCCGAGAGGTGATAGATCTGGTCGTAGATCTCAACGGTCACGTACCCAGACGCATTGCCGCCTTGTTCCTGAGCCACGCCTATCCTCCCAAAGGTTCCTTCACAGCTCCAGCGAATCCAGTTGCCCCAACAACCGCTCCATGCGCTGCCGCACCTGATCGCGCTCGGCGCGCAAGGCATTTACTTCGTTTTGCAATTGCTCGGTCAGCGGCGCCTGCTCGCGCAGTTGCGACTCGGCCTTCGCCGCGCGTTCCTCGATCGCCACCCGCGCCTGCCGCTCCCGCTTCACCAGATTCACCGCGCGCAGAATTCGCTCCTCCAGCGCCGAAAAATCGTCTGCGCTCAAGGCCAGCGTCTCCGCTGGCGCAGCCGGTACGCTGCGCTCCCGCACCTCCGGCTCGTCAGGCTGACGCGCTTCCAGCTCATCGTGCTCTTGCACTTCCGGCTCCTTCACTGTCTCGGTATCCCAGGCAAACTCAGACATTGAAACCCCCTCCGCTCAAATCCATCGCATCCGTGCAAGTATAGCGCCAGCCCGCCCCATCTCAGAACTTAGCTCCGCAGCCGCCCGCCTGCTTTGCCAACAGCCTCCACCACCTGCGCATGAAAGCTCTGCAAATCCTCCTCGCGCAAGGTGCGATCCGTGGCCTGAAAGATCGTGCCGAGCAGCAGTGAATACTCTCCCTGGCCCAGCCTGGCATCGCGAAAAACCTCTCGCGCCTGCCAATCCACCAGCTCGGGAATCCGCAATCCGGCCAGCGCCCGGTCGATCGTCTCCCAGCCAATTTTTTCATCCAGAATCAACGAAAAATCGCGGTGCACCGGCTGGAAGCGCGAAATCTCCCGCGCCGCCGGCTTGCGCAGGTTGAGCTTGTACAGCCGGTCCAGATACAACTCGCCCACCAGCACCGGATCTTTCAGCTTGCGGGCATCGGCCTCGCGGGGATGCAACTGGCCGAACCAGCCCACCGTTGCGCCCTCCAGCGCAACACGCGCCGAGCGGTAGGGATGAAGCCACTGGGGGGTAAGCCCGGCTTCGGCCGGAAAGCGGTCGAAATAAATGGTGCGCGCCTGAAACCGCTCCAGAAGCTGCTCGACCACTCCTTTCACATCGTAAAACTCAATCGTCCGCGCGGCCTGCAAAGCCCCCTGCTCCGGCAGGCTGCCCACCGCTCCAAAAGCCACGGCCGGCCGCTCTTCCACTTTCTCGGTCGTGCCGCTGAAGACCGTACCCAACTCGAAGAGGCGCACATCGCTCACGTCGCGATGAAGGTTTCCAGCAATCATCGCCAGCATTCCCGGCACCAGCGAAGGACGCAGGACACCGGCTTCGTCGCTGAGCGGATTGCCCAGCGGAACCATAAGCCCCGGCTGCGGCGCTGTCAATGCCGCCTCCGCCGCCGAGCAGAAGGTACTGCCGATCGCCTCATGGAAGCCGGCCGCCAGCAGCGTGCGCCGTACTTCGAGTTCCTTTTCAGCCCATGGCAGCGCGCGCACCCCTTCGCCAAAGGCCGGCAGTGTATTGGCAAAGCGGTTGTAGCCGTAAACCCGCGCAACCTCCTCGATCAGGTCGATCTCGCGCTCCAGATCCAGCCGCCAGCTGGGCAGCGTTCCTTGCCACACCGCCTCGTCCCCTCCCGTTCCCGCCGTCAGTTCGCAGCCCAGCGCCTTAAGCACTCCCTCGACTGTCGCCGCGGAGATTCCCTCCGCATCCACGGTCGCGCCGAGGATGCGCCGGACCTCACTGAGCGCCAGCGCAACGGGCTTGCGGCTGGCCGTCCGCGCTTCGATAGCCGCAACCCGCGCGTCCACCAGTTCGCCTTCGACCCAACCGCCGTTGGCCAGCAAGATGCTGCTTACCAGCGCGGAAGCGACCGGCGCTGCGTTGAAGTCCGCCCCGCGCTCGAATCGGTGGCTGGCGTCGGTATGCAGCCCATGCCGCCGCGCCGTCCGCCGCACTGCCATCGGATCGAACCACGCCGCTTCCACCAGCACATTCGTGGTCTCCGGCGTGATCATCGTCTCCCAACCGCCCATCACCCCGGCCAGCCCCAGCGGCTTGGCGTAATCGGCCACCACCAGGTCATCCGCATCGAGCGTCCGCTCCACGCCGTCCAGCGTCTTCAGCCGCTCGCCCTGGCGCGCCCGGCGCACCACAATGCCGCCCTCGATCTTGTCCAGGTCGAAGGCATGGGTGGGCTGACCCATCGCCAGCCATGCAAAGTTGGTCGCGTCCACCGCGTTCGAGATCCGCTTCTGTTCGAGCAGCTCGAAATAGGTGGCCACCTCCGCGCCCGCAAACCAGTCTCGCGACTCAGCGATCGTGATGCCGCGCAACACTCGCGCGGTGAACCGTCCACAGGCATCCCCGGCCTCGATCCGGACTGGAAATGGCTTAGCGGCCGGCCGGGGTTCCGGCAGAGGAAAATCGAGCGGCGGCAGAGTCAGCCCATAGATCGCCGCCGCCTCCCGCGCTATCCCATAGTGGTTCATCGCGTCCACGCGGTTGGTGGTAATGTCCATCTCGTAGAGCGAGCAGTTGCCCTCGCCGAGGCCGTATATACCCTCGACGGCAATTCCGCGTAAGGTCAAATCTTCGGCGAGCCGCGTGTCATCGACGGGCAGTCCGGGCAAGTACGATCTAAGCCACTTAGTCAGTATCTTCATTGAGTCGATGCCTGTTAGCAAGTTAGCCTGCGCTTCGCGCACATGGCGAGTCAGCAAGTTAGCGAATTAGCGAGTAAGCGGGTTCCGTCGTCTCCCGATCGAACTCCAGCTTTCCCAGCAGTCCGTTGATGAGTTTTGCGGTTTCCGTAGCCAGTTCGAGCAACTGCTGCGAGGAATCCCGGTCGATGAATCTCAGGCCGCATGCCAGTTCATTCTGCGTTTCAAATTCATACAATGCCCCACGCGCCGACCCAAGCGATCTCCGCAATTCAGCGTCCGTCAGCTTTCCGTGGCCTTCGGCGATGTGGCTTGCCACCGATACTGCAGACCGCCGCATCTGCATCCGCAGGCCAAAAGTCTCGGCCTTGGGAAACTCCTCGGTCAACAGATAAACCTGGCGAGCCAACTCCATTGCCTTTTGCCAAACGTGTAGATCGCGAAAATGCCGAGTTCTGGCCATGATCGTCCGTTCCCCCGCTGCTGCCGCTAACTCGCTAACTTGCCAAGTGCGCGCAGCGCACGCTAACTTGCTGACTCGCTACACAAACTGTTCGAGAAACCTCATATCCTCATCATAAAACTTGCCGATCTCGCTAACTCCGTACTTCATCATGGCGATGCGCTCCACGCCCATGCCGAAGGCAAACCCGGAAATCTTCTTCGGATCGTAGGCGGGCTGTTTCTCCGCCGCAAAGGCGAAGACCGCCGGATCCACCATGCCGCAGCCCAGCAGCTCAATCCATCCCGACTGCTTGCACTTGCGGCAGCCCTTGCCGCCGCAGAAGATGCAACTGATCTGCAGGTCGGCGCTCGGCTCCGTGAAGGGAAAGAACGACGGAAAGAAGCGTGTCTTTACCGCCGAGCCGAAGAGCGCCTTCATGGCGTAATCCAGCGTCCCCTTCAGGTCGCTGAAGGTGATGTTGGTGTCCACGCAGAGACCTTCTACCTGGTGAAAGGTCGAGGAGTGGGTCGCGTCGTCCGCATCGTTCCTGTGCACTTTGCCCGGAATCACGATCCGCACCGGCGGCGGCTGCATCTCCATGGTCCGCATCTGGACTGGAGAGGTATGGGTGCGCAGCAGCAGACGGTCGCGCTGCGGGCGCCGTTCCTGATTGGCGATGACCAGCGTGTCCTGCGTATCCCGCGCCGGATGCCCAGGAGGAAAGTTCATGCACTCGAAGTTGTAGTAGTCGGTCTCGACCTCGGGTCCCACGCCCACCGAGTAGCCCAGCGCCGCAAAGACGCTCACAATCTCGTTCGTCGTCCGCGTGATCAGATGCTCGGCTCCGGTCAGCCGGCGCGTGCCTGGCAACGTAATGTCGATCGCCTCGCGGGCGAGCGCCGCGTCAGTCGGACCTGAACCGAGCGCCGCGTCAAGGAGCCCCTCCACCACTGCTTTCAGCGCGTTGAACCGCAGGCCCAGCGCCCTTCTGGCCTCTGCAGGAGCCGTCTTCAGCCAGCGCCCAGAGACCTCGTTGAGCCGCCCCTGCTTGCGCCCCAGCCATTGCAGCCGAAAGGCCTCGACAGCCTGCTCGCCGCTGAGCAAGGCGGCAGCCTCGCGCGCCTGCCGCTCCAGACGGGCAAACGCCTGGTCCAGAGCGGCTTCGTCAAATGCCGTCAGATTGGGAATCTCTTCGTTCATATGCGGTAACAGCAGAATAAACCACCGCACTCGGGCAGCGCCCGGGTCGCGGGCGAGGGCCGGGGAAGCCCCACTCGCGCACCCCCTCGCCGCGCCAAGTGAGATCGATTGAAAAGCAGCTCCAGTTCTATTGGATGGCGAAGGAATCGCCTTCCATGCCGCGGTTCCCCAGTTCCTTGTCGACCCATCCGGCGCTTCCGGCGGGGTTGTAGGTGGCAGTCGTTGTTCCGATGGTCCTGGCCATGAAGCAGAAGCCCTTCAGCCCCGGCCTCTTGGGATTGGCGTGCGCCTCCCAGGCCATGCCGGAGGCCGCGAGGGTGTAGACGTAGTTGGGGTCCGTCTTGTTGGGGTCGAACTTCAGATGTTCGATGTGAGTCCCGTTGGGGTACGAGCCCGCCAGAATCTGGTTCATGGGGCAGACATGCTGAAGTGTGAGCTGGCAGTTGTGCTCGATGATCTCAATGGCGGAAAGGAACATGTACGCAATCTGCTCTTCGCGCCGTAACTGGACGGGACCATTGGCGTCCTCGATTTCCACTTTGGCGGTGGTTGCAAACGGACCTGTCGTGGGCATGGGAGCGCTCGAACCCGCAGGGGGAGCGGGCGGGGGCGCGATAGGCGCGAGAGCGCCCGACTGGCTGGCGTTATAAATAGCGGCTACCTCGTTTGCCTTGAGCGCGCGGTTCCAAAGAGCGACATCCTGAATGCCTCCGTGAAAGAACCTGCCTGGAAAGACTTGGCTGGAGCCGATGTTGAAGGCGGAACTCTTGCCCGGCCTGCCGCCGCCCTTATCCGTGGCGACGAACTTGCCGTCCCAGTAGATTGCCCTTATGCCCGAAACCGTATCCAACGTGGCGACGATGAGATGCCATTGATTGACGAGCGTTGTGGGCGGCGGCGCGTAGGAGAGATTCCCGCCGCCAGCGGTATAGAAGCGGAGGACATTGTCATTCTCGAACTGGAGGTCGAAATCGTTGCCCGACTCCGACTCGCCCGCCACATAGAAATAATGCCCGGTCTTGGATGGCAGTTCAGCCAAATTGACCCACGCCATGATGGATCCGGTCGCCGCGATTCCCCCGGCCTGCGTCGTAGCGAGGTAGGCGCCCTGGCCGTCTAGTTTGGCGAACTTGCTAATGGAGGACCCAACGGGCGCTCCCGGCGCTGCAATGGCCACGGCGCCGACGGACTTCCAAGTGGTTGTGCCGGCTTGGCTTCTTCCTGAAGTTGCGTCGAGCCTGTAATAGGCGATGGGATGAGAGGAAACGACGGTGGTGACGAAGTCGGCTTGAGCGTGAATCGCAACGCAATTCAAACTCGCGGCCAACACGAGAGCGGCAATCGCCGCCCGGCTCATTGGGGAATGCATGAGCATTTCAGGCACGCCTTTCTCTTGCAAGCTATCTCTTGCCCGGAAGATCGGCTCCGGGATGCAATCGACCTCTTCGGGACACCCGTTCACCCCGCCAAGGTCTGCATAGTCTATTGCATTACGATGAGGGTTTTCAATTCAAAACGGCGAACGCAGCAAAGCCTCGGCAGAAATCTCCGCCGGTGGGGGCAGTCCGGCACAAAACGGGGCCCTCACTCTATCAACTCAACCAAGTCGCTGGACTCCGGTCCAGCCAGGCTGATGACGGCCTTGTCGAGCGTGGCCAGTCTGCCACCGTGGTGTTTGGCTATGCCGAGAAGATACGCGTCGGTGATCTGTTTGGAACCATGCATGCGGCGCTCAAAGGGGGCTGTAGCCTCAAAACAATCAATCGAAGTAGGCCAGAAGGTGTGACCGGGCTGCTGCGTAAGCGCAAGCAGCAACGCTCGGGCGTCGCTGAGCGCGTAACGCTGGCGCATGACCTCAATGGAACTGGTGATGCGCAGGAAGCCGGCCTGCGTGAATGAACACGTAGCGAAGGACTTGGCGGCATGTGCGAAAAACCAATTGCGGACCTTTGCCTGCTCGCCATGAAGGGGCCATAGCAAGGGGATAAGCACGTTTGTGTCGAGCAGATAGGGGATCACCCGAGTTCTGCCTGAGCGCGCAAGATATCTTCGGTTGTGATCCAATCTCCATCCATCGGAATATCTGCCGTGGGAAAGCCGTCCTCATACTTGACTTTGGGGGGCCTGGGCTCAGTGCGCTCAATCAGTTCTGAGACAGCCTCGCTCATCGATAATCCGGTCGCCTGCTGGAAGCGTTCAACGATCTCCAGCGTCTCAGGAGACAATGTAACTGTAGTTCTGCGCGCGGCGGGCCGTTTTTCGGCGAGCTTTCCCCGCGCCTTGGCGGAGAAATCGCGCTGTTGACGTTTTGTGGGTGCTGCGGCGGTGCCCATGATTCCACTATGATGCGCTTTGCCGCCAAAAAATGCAATTGAAATGACTTTGATGCAGAATGCTGGAATCTGCATCAACACATGGAGAGTGTATGCAACACAGGCGATTGGGCAACGGGCCGCTGGACGTTTCGGAGTTGAGCTTTGGAACCTGGCTGACGGTGGCTGGGGGGATCGGGCGGGAGCAGGCGATTCGCTGCATTCATGCGGCCGTGGACCACGGCGAGGCGCTCCGGGCCTATCCGCGAGACCGCTTCATGGTTGCCACCAAGCTGTTCTTTCCGGTTGGCGACGAGCCGGATCACGGGCTTTCGGGGGCGCAAATCGAGAAGCAACTGGAGCGGTCGCTCAAGCGGCTGGGCGTGGACACGATCGATCTTTACCAGTGCCACCGCTTCGACAAGGAGACACCGCTGGAAGAGACCATGGCCGCGCTGGACAGGGTTGTGAAGGCAGGCAAGGCGCGGGCCATCGGCTTCAGCGAGTGGACGGCGGAACAGATTGACGCTAGCGCGGCGGTCGTTGGCGCTGGCGGGCTGACGGGTTTTTCGTCGAGCCAGCCGCAGTATTCGATGCTGTGGCGGAAGCCGGAGGGCAAGGTCTTTCCGGCTTGCACGCGCCATGGAATCGGAAACCTGGCGTTCTCTCCGCTGGCGCATGGCGTGCTGACGGGGAAATATGCACCGGGGCAGCCGCCTCCGCCGGGGAGCCGCGCGGCCAGCAGCGAGATGAATGTCTTCATGGAGACGGCCGGGCGGCATTTCCGCTCGGATTTCCTGCTTAAGGCTGTGCAGGAGCTGAAGCCCATTGCCGCGGATCTGGGGCTGACGATGCCGCAGATGGGCCTCGCCTGGGTGCTGCGGCGGCCGGAGGTGGCTTCGGCAATCATCGGCGCTTCGCGACCGGAGCAGGTGGCCGACAATGTGCGCGCGGTTGGCGTCAAGCTACCGGCCGAGGCACTGGAGCGGATCGACCGGGCGGTGGGCGGAGTGGTGGTGTGGGGGTGAGGCGGTCAACGGCAAGCACTGTCTATCTGGCCCGAATTGAATATAACGGGCGAGCCTAGCCCAGTAGTGGTTCAATCTCGAAATTGGCGACTTCCATGTGGCATGATCAGTCAATGGCATACCAATGGCCACTTGGCGATCTAGACGGAGAGCGGCTGCTCGCAGATTGGCGCTGGCTTTGTCCTCAGAAAGTAACGCTGATCAATAGAAATGCGTTCGGGGATCTGTTCCTTCGCGATGAAAAAGGCGAAATCTTCCGGCTCGATGTCGCTTCCGGGAACTTTTCACGGATTGCCGAATCCGAATCTCAATTCCTCGAATTATCTACGGAAGTCGAGAACCTGGAGGAGTGGTTTGCGGAATCTGCTACGCGAGCCGCAGCAGAGCGCGGGTTGATCCCCGGACCAGGTCAGTGCATCGGGTTCAGCGTACCTCTTGTTTTCGCCCAAAGCGGTTCTCCAGAAACGGCGTACATAGCCGACATTTACGACCACATTGGATTCCTTGGCGACCTCCATCGACAGATCGCAGCGATGCCAGACGGGGCGCGGGTGAGGCTGACGGTCAAGCGTTAATACCTTTTGCCAGGATCAGTTATGGTTAAATAACCGCCAAACCGGGCGCTGATGCGCCGGCACCCGGTCCGGACGCAACTGCGCGAACGCGGCGGCGATGGGACGCCTATTTGAGGGTCGAGCTCTGGCAGAGAACCGCGGCCCACTTGCGCACGGACTCCGAACTGAGCGGCCCGCCGTCAGCCTCGCTGGCGGCCAGTTGCACGGCCAGGTTGCCGATGGTGGAGCTTTCCGTCTGGCCTGTTTCGACAGGCAGGCCGGTGCGCTGGGCGGTCAGTTCGGTGAGCAGCTTGTTGCGGCTGGCGCCGCCCAGGATGTGGATGCGCTCAAGCTTGCGGCCCAGCATCTGCTCCAGGCTGGCAAGCGCCGAGGCGTAGCGGGCGGCCAGGCTCTCAAAGATGACGCGGGCAAAAACGGGCTCGTTGCCGGCCACGTCGGGAATGGTGTTCCAGCGGCGGCGCCACAACTGATGGTTGATGCGCTCGGGCATGTCGGAGTCGAGCAGCAGCGGCTCGGCGTCCACGTTGATGATGCCGGGAAAACTGGAGCTAGCGGCCTGGGCGATCAGCTCTTCGATCTCCCAGGGGCGGCCATCCGCCTTCCAGGCCTCCATGCATTGTTTGAGCAGCCACATGCCGTTGACCAGGGTGTGGAAGCAGAGCTCACCGGTGGCCGCGCCCAGGTTGGTGTAGCGGGCTTCGAGGGCCTCCTGCGTCGTGACCGGCGCTTTGGTCAACGTGCCCACCAGCGACCATGTTCCCGAACAAATGTAAGCGGTGGAGCTGAGACTGGTGGGGATGCCGGCAATGGCGGCGGCGGTGTCGTGGCAGGCGGTGGCGACGATTTGGGTCTCGCGGAAGGCGTCGAGAGCCGCCAGCGGTCCCTGCACGCAGCCCACAATGGCCCCGGCGCGCACGATCGGCGGAGCAGCCTCAAATGGAATGTGAAGCAGCCGGAAGAGGCCCTGGTCCCAGTCACCCGTCTTGAGATCGACGAGACCGGTGTGGCTGGCATTGGTGTACTCAGCCACGCGGCGGCCGCCCAGCCAGTAAAGGACGTACTCGGGCAGCATCGCCCAGGGAGCGTGGGCGTCCACACGGTCCTTGGGGTCGGCCATCAATTGGTAGACGGTGTTGATGCGGTGGGGGAGCACGCCGGTGCGCTCGAAGAACTTCAGGGGCGGCAAAATGGCGTCCGCGGCGTCTTTGGTGGGGACGGTGCGCTCGTCGCGGTAGCAGAAGGGCTCGCGCAGGAGCTGGCCGTCGGGCGCCAGGCGCGCGTAGTCCACTGACCAGCCGTCGACGGCGATAGAGGCAATGCCTTCAGGCGCCAGTTCCGCCGCCTTGCGCAGGCCCTCTTCGAGGCCGGCGAGGATGGTTTCGATGGGCCAGTGAAGCGACGGGCCGCGATGGACGGGACCGTTGGGAATGCGATGGATGAGATCGATTGCCGGAGTTTCATCCCTCCAGCGGAGCAGGGAGACGCGGCAGCTTTCCGCGCCTAAATCGATGGCAATTCGTGCAGGTTCTTGCATGGGTACAGAATCAACTCCGTTCGGATTCAACGCAAAAACGGCTCGGCGAGCCCAGCGCCGACGGGAATCAAGCAGCCAGCAATGCAGCCCTTCTTCCCGGAGCGAACCCTCAGAGAGAATATCGCACTTGCCGAGCGAGGCGAAGGGCGGGCGTCACCAGCATGGTGCGCATGTGGTTGTCCAGGTGGCTGATGGGGATTCCCGCCCGTTTGGCCATCTCGATCTGGGCGCGCGCCTCGCCTTCCACCTCGGCCGGCGTCGCGTGCTGCGCCACGTAGGTTTGGCTGCTCGACAGGTAACCGCCGGGATCGGTCAGCCCCGATCCTCGCTGCAAGCCGGTGACGGGACGCCAGCGGTAGCTCGACCAATCCGCGTTCAGATCCAGCCGTATGCCCAGGTCGGCATTGGGATGGCTGCGCGACCAGCGCAGAACCTCCGGAAACCACGGCCCCGGCACCAGAATCCCCGCCGTCGTCACCGAGCCCTTCTCCAATGCCTCGAAGCTGGCCTTGTCGATGGAGTGCGCCATGCCCAGGTCCTCTGCCTGGATCACCAGCAGACGAGCATCCGCCGCGTAGCCCAGCTTCTCGGCCACGGTCTTCGGCTTGGCTGGCAATGCCTGCTGCGCTGCTGCCCATGCGCACATCCCCAGCACGCAGGCCCCAACCATATAGCTTCTCAACGTCCCTCTCATTCCCAGCCTTTCAATGCGCGCGAGTCGCGGCAATTCGGTAGCGAATCCCCGGTCAGGCGGGTTCTAGTCTCATACCGAGTTTTATCAAGTTGAGGGTTCTATAAAAGGGGATGTCAGAAAGACATCTTATCCCGGCAGATCAGGTGAAGCGTTTTTCTGACACCCCCTTTTATAGAACCCGCCCATCTGCCCCACGATTCTAGTTTCTCGTATTCAAGAGAGGATAGGTGTTGTTCGGATTTCCGTTATTTGGGCCCCGATGGTCATCAACTTCGTATTGCTAACAAGATGCGAACCCATATGACCATAAGCCAAACCATGTAGGCTCCGCCAACGATGAACGCGAATGTGTATGTATGAAACAACCAGTATCCCGCATAACCGGCGATGAAGACGGCAGGAATATATGTCAAGAGCAGACAGATCAAAGCCTTACGGCTTTCCACAAAAGCGGTTCTAAACTTCTTGAGAGTCGTTGACATTAGTATCCCTTCTTGCCTGTTCCTTTCGCTACGGTGTAATCAGTGACGTCGTGATAATAGGCTGGCGGGTGGCGCACCCTTGCCTAACCCACAACTGGAGGGTGGCCCATCCTTCGCCTCCTTTCTGGCGAAGGGTGGGCGAGCACGAACCTCAACCGCCCTTTTGATTGTAACGGAGGTGTTCTGGTAGTTGATTCCCTCTCCGGAACGCAGTCCAATGCGATTCGATCTC
>Ga0326728_10013480_pt1 | contig 17726 bp, 15 predicted proteins | sample MB3enrmetagenome_FD_207602 | JGI IMG/M metagenome (GOLD analysis project Ga0326728, IMG submission 207602) | Lab enriched peat soil microbial communities from McLean, Ithaca, NY, United States - MB31MN | ecosystem: Environmental > Terrestrial > Soil > Wetlands > Peat | place: USA: New York... | reverse complement strand
ATCTTTCGACGAGGTGACGACCACAATACCACTCGCGGGCGCTGCTGATATAGCTATATCGCCCAACGGTGAATATGTCTATGTGTCAGGTGGTGATGTGGTTACAAAGATAAGCACATCTACCAACTCCATCGTGGGGACCACCGCGGACTTAACCAATTCGAACAATGACATTAACGGTCTAGCTGTAACGCCCAACGGTGAGTACGTCTATGTTACAACTAGCGAGACTGATATAGGGGTAGCTGTGATAAGCACTTCGACGATGACGGAGACGACGACAATACCTGATCCTCGCCCTGGTTTTTCAGGTCAGTATGGCACACCTTATGGCGTAGCTATAACGCCCAGCGGCATTGCCTACGTTGATAATTACTACGGTTCGGTGTTGGTTATAGACACGGCTACGAACGCAGCGACGAGTATATCCGAAACTGCAACAGGTATGAATGATCCTACTGGTATGGCGATATCGCCCGACGGTGCATATGTCTATTTTACAACTAACGGTCCAGTGACTATTATGAGCACCGCCACGAATACGGTGACGGCAACGGTAACCCTTGCAACCCTTTCAGCTCCTGCTAGTATTGCTATAACGCCCGACGGAGCATACGCCTATATCACAGATAGAGACAACGCTGTGGTATGGGTGATAAACGCACTCGAAGATTGGACAATGTTCCGCTCAAATCCGTCTCACACTGGTATAGGAGCAGGCAATCCAGTGCTTTTTAGTTCACCCTGGAGTTACCACGATTACTATGGGGACATGTTTTATTCGTCTCCTGCGGTTGCCAACGGCGTAGTCTACATAGGCTGCGATGACTTTGACGTTTATGCCTTGAACGCTGCAACTGGCGCTCAACTCTGGAATTACACCACCGATAGCTATTTTACGTCGTCTCCCGCTGTTGTCGGCGGCGTAGTCTACATAGGCTGCGATAATGGCGATGTTTATGCCCTGAACGCTGCAACTGGCGCCCAAATCTGGAATTACACCACCGGCAACAGTGTTGAGTCGTCTCCTGCGGTTGCCAACGGCATAGTTTACGTAGGCTCCGATGACGGCTATGTTTATGCCTTGAACGCTGCAACTGGCGCCCAAATCTGGAATTACAGCACCGGCAGCCAGGTTTATTCGTCTCCTGCTGTTGTAAACGGCATAGTCTACATAGGCTCCTTTGGCACCTTATCAGGCCTTACGAGAATAGGCAACGTTTATGCCTTGAACGCTGCAACTGGCGCCCAAATCTGGAAGTTCACCGCTGGTGGCTGGATTCGTTCGTCTCCTGCTGTTGCCAACGGCGTAGTCTACATAGCCGCATACCAGTGGGTTTATGCTTTAAACGCTGCAACTGGCGCCCAACTATGGAATTACAGTACCGGCAACGAGATTTATTCGTCTCCTGCGGTTGCCAACGGCGCACTCTACATAGGCGGCGATGGCTACGTTTATGCCTTGAACACTGCAACTGGCGCCCAAATCTGGAATTACACCACCGGCTACCTGATTTATTCGTCTCCTGCGGTTGCCAACGGCGTAGTCTACATAGGCTCATATAGCATTTTTTATGCAATAAACGCTACTAACGCCGCCCCACTCTGGAATTACAGCCCCTCCGGCGGCAACTATTTTGAGTCGTCTCCTGCGGTTGCCAACGGCGGTGTCTACATAGGCTCCGATAATGGCTACGTTTATGCTTTTGGTCAGAGCGCTTCGACTCCGACGGTGTCTATTTCGCCTAAGTCGGCTACTTTGGATGTTGGGCAGTCTCAACTGTTCACCGCTACTCCAAGTGGCGGTTCGGGCACTTACTCGTCTTATCAGTGGTATGTGGATGGAGCACCGCAGAGTGATCAGACTGCGTCAACGTTTAGTTATTCTCCTGCTTCCACGGGTTCTTACTCGATCACTGCGACCGTTACTGACAGTTTAGGCGCGACTTCGGCTCAATCCACCGCTGCAACGGTTACGGTGAATTCTGCATTGGTTGCACCGACTGTGACGCCTACTCCCGGCACGGTGGATCAAGGTCAGACTTCAGCTTTGACTTCCACAGCTGTGTCTACAGGTACTTCTCCTTACACGTATCAATGGCTTGAGAAGGCTCCTAGCGGTTCATACGTTGATGTCGGCACGAATTCAGCAAGCTTTTCTTTTGTTGCTTCTGGTTCTACGGCTACGGGTGTTTGGAGTTTTGAGCTTCAAGTAACTGACAGCGCCACTACCCCAGTTGAGGTTACGTCTACAGCAACTTCTGTCACGGTGAATGCTGCTCCGACTGTTACTGTCTCTCCTGGATCTGCTAGTTTGGATGTTGGGCAGTCTAAACTGTTTACTGCTACTGCTAGCGGCGGCTCAGGCACTTACACGAGTTATCAGTGGTATGTAAATGGAGTTGCTCAGTCAGGTCAAACTGCGTCAACGTTTAGTTATTCTCCTGCCTCCGCGGGTTCTTACTCGATCACTGCAACCGTTACTGACAGTTTAGGCGCGACTTCGGCTCAGTCCACCGCTGCGGCTGTCACGGCTTCGGCCACAGTAACTCCAACTCCAACCCCAGTTCCCACTGCATCGCCAACTCCAGTACCTACTGCAAAGCCCACTCCAGTTCCAACAGCAAAGCCAACTCCCACTGCTTCGCCAACGCCAACTCCAACGCTAACGCCGACAGCAACTGCGGCAGCATTCGTCTTCGGTCCAGTTGACTGGATCATAGTGGTCATCGTCATCATCATAGTATTATTCCTCATAATCCTCGCATGGTACAGACGCCGCCGCAACCTTACAGTAACGGTGCAAGACTCACAAACACTAGCGCCCATTCCTGAAGCAACCGTCTCAGCCACCGGTCCAAAAACTTTGACAGGCACCACTGGAAGCCAAGGACAAATCATTTTCAGCAACGTACAAAAAGGCAACTACACAATCAAAGCCAACGCCACAGGATACAACACGTCAATACCAGCATCCGTTTCAGTAAAAAACAACACAAACTACGTTATTAAGCTGGACTCAACTGCGCCTAAGACGCCAGAAACTCAAACAAAGTAAAAGCACATTCACTATTCCCTTTTTTTAATTGTGTATATTTAGCTCTTGTTTTTTCTTCTTAAGCGTTTTTTCTACATCAAAAAATACACTTTTCTATGTTGGAAAGCACCGTTCTGCATGCAAAGTGCGCAACTTAACCTCTATGCACATCTATGTTGAATCATATTTGAAGCATATTAGAAGCATATAGTAGACCGGGTAGGTAAGCTGAGCAAACACAAATACCCTAAGACAAAAAACGAGAGCTAAATACATACTTTCAATTGTTTTTAAAAACACTTTACAAACTGTAAACTATGTTTCACCTATAATAGAGAAGGGAAGGGATTTGTATTGCTTCGCCCAACATTAAGCATTAAAGCGTTAGGCACAGCATTGGGCTATAGACATGTGGAGTCCCATTTCGCCTACGTACATAGAACGTTAACAAGGGAAATCGCAGTGTTCGAGAAGGTGCAAAACTAAATGAGTATTCGCGTGGTGTTTCTGGGAACAAGCGGCAGCGTACCAACCCTAAAGCGGAGCTTGCCATCTGTCGTTGTCCAATGCCCAAAGGAGCTATGGATGTTTGACTGCGGAGAAAACACTCAGCGGCAAATGATGCAGGCAAAAATAAGCTTCCACAAAAAAATAAAAGTCTTCCTCACCCATTTACATGGGGACCACGTGTTGGGTTTGCCAGGCGTTTTGCAGACGATGGCTCTGATGGACCGTAAAGAAACAGTCTCAGTCTATGGTCCACCGAGGATTAAGGATTTTCTGGTTTGCACCAAAGAGACCCTCAATTTTGGCTTAACGTTCCCGGTTGAAATCAACGAGATTCTAAGCGAAGGCACAATTCTAGATGAAGAAGACTACACCCTAACAGCCGCCAGATCCAACCATGCCGTAGACAGCTACTCTTACGCGTTTGTGGAAAAGCCGCGCCCTGGAAAGTTTTACCCCAAAAAAGCTCAAGCACTCGGAGTTATCAAAGGTGAATTATGGTCCAAGCTTCAAAGAGGAGAAGAAATCACGCTGCCAGACGGCAGAGTGGTTAAGCCAAACGATGTTATGGGGCCGCCTCGAGCTGGAAGAAAAATTGTTTACACAGGCGACACTAGACCGTTCGAAGCGTTTGCAAAGTTTGCCGCAGATGCAGACTTAGTTATTCATGACTGCACCTTTGACGATTCACTAGCCGAGAAAGCGGCCTTGGATGGGCATTCAACGCCAAGCCAAGCGGCGCAGGAAGCGAAGGCAGCTAATGCGAAGCGACTGGTTTTAACGCATATTAGCGCAAGGTATCCTGATGCCGCTTTGCTTTTGGAGCAGGCGAAAAAGGTCTTTGCGAACAGCATAGTAGCAGAGGATTTTATGGAGTTGGAACTGCCGCTTAACGAGAGCTAAGCTAAGAGCTGTTTTAGTTTTTTGATGCTTTCTGGGACGTCGGTTATGGATTCGATGATTACAGATTTGTCGTAGCCCATTTTCTTTAGGGTTTGTGCAAACCAGTTCCAGTCGATTTTGCCTTGGCCTATGCCCAGGTGCTGGTCTTCTACGCCGTTGTTGTCGCTGGCGTGGATATGTACGATTTTGTCTGATAGCATGTTGAAGAACGGTTCTATTTGTGCTTCGAGATGCGCATGGCCCAGGTCCATGGCGATGCCGATTGGCAGGTTGGTTTCACGGTAAAATCGCGTGAATTCTTCTGGCTTATTCATTAAAAACCAGTATTTTCCAGGCAGGTTCTCCAGCGCCATGTTGATGCCATACTCTTCCGCTGTCTCGTAGAGTTCTTGGATGCTTTGGCTGTTCTGTTTCCAATCCGCGCCAGGATAGAATTGGCTTATGCCTGTTTGCGTTCCAGGATGGAAAACCCAAACCTTAGCGTCCATTTCATTTGCGTTGGCGATGGATTGTTTGAGGCGTTTTATCGCGGTGCTTAGCATTGGTTTGGATGGAGAAGCGATGTTGATGTCGGCGAAGGGCGCATGCAACGAATACTCTAAACCGTATGATTTTGCTGCTTCCTTGAGTGTAGCGACACGTTTCTTGTCAAGCTCATGCGTGCCATCATCTAAAATTTCAATGTAGCGTGTTTCTTGTGTGCTTAAACGTTTAACCATCCGATTGAATGGTTCACCTAGGCAATAGAGCATTGAAACGCCAACCTTAGCTTTGGGCATACAACAGTTACCTCACTTGTTAACGGATCAGTTTTGCTGGTTAAGAGTCTAAAACTCGCTTAATAACCTAATTGAGAAAAACAGGAAATCAATACTTGAAACGGTTCCCTCTTTAAACAAACGTAACTAACTCTTAAAAAAGCTTTTTTTATGGGAATAGTTGTCTTCCCCACTGTTGCTGTCTAAACGCATCCGTCCTAGTTGTTTTATACTGGACTTGCCTGACGCCTAACGCTAGTTCAGTGAACTCTTTTATGGTTATGTAGCGGAAGTCCCATGTTGGTGTTCCATATCGTAAGCCACTGCACATGGTGTCCCCGTAAATGTACAGTCGGATTCCGCCATAGTCGTATGCTGCTTGGTTTGGCTCGCCGTATTTTGGTTCTGAGAGGATTTTGAAGGGCCAGAGTTTGCATGCTTCAGGCTTCGCGTTTTGTAGTCCGCAGTAGTAGTTGCTTGCATGGTTGCATAGGAAAGCACATGAGCCGTCGCTGGCACGTTTAATGTAGAAGTGATCTAAGCCTGCAACTGTGGTTTCGACGCCAAAAGTTTTAGCTAATTGCATCCATTCCGTGAAGCCTAAGACCACGCTGTAGAGTTTGCAGCAGTAACCGCATGCTTTGCAGTGCCAGTTAGCTATGTTTTGCCATGGAACAAACTTCATTTTAAGACGACACTCTTTGGAAGTCATGAAGTTAGGGATTAAAATGTTTTTTTAACATTTAAAGGGTAAGACTACGGCTTTCTATACAGATAGATTGTGTGGGAAGGATAGCCGACCTGGGGGTTTTCACAGAAATTCTCAACTTTCTCCGGGTGCCAACCGATTATCTCGTAGTCATGCGAGACCACGCGTGCGCCTTTTTTAAGGTCGCTTTCAAGCTTAGGCCTGATTTTCTCGTTTGCGCTTGTCGTCAAATACAAGTAAACTACATCAGCTGAACTTAAGTTAACATCAAACATGCTGCCATTCACAATGGTTACTCTGTCCTCAAGACCATTCTCATGAATAGTAGCCAACGCTTTTTTCGCCAAATCCTCACGCAACTCGATGCCGACGCCTCGGGCACCAAAAGTTTTGGCCGCCATTATTACGGTTCTGCCATCTCCAGCACCCATATCAAACAATACTTCGCCAGCCTTCAAATCAGCCAGCTTCAGCATGTATTCTACAACACTGGTTGGGCTTGGAACAAAAGGAGCAATAAACATTTTCAGAATTCACCAAAGGTATTCATGTTTTTTATGCCACGTAAGCGTCTTTTTTCGGAACCGGTCTTCTAGCTTCTCCGCATTTTACACAGCTTTGAGCGCATAAATCAAGATATTTTTCTTCATCTGCTGAACCGATGGCGTTAGCTGCTTTGGTGCAGAGTTCACTTGGCTCAGTGCAGCCTTCTTCTTTGCATAGTTTTGAAATGTATTGGCAAACTTCTTGCACATCTTTAGGTTCTAAGATAGCTCTGTTGGTGCGAACAAGCAGACACAGCTCCCGCGCCATGACACAAGTTTTTACATATTTAATGCGTTCAAGAACTTCACTGCGTAAATTCTTTCGACTTATTTCCACCTCTTAAGTCTCCTACTGGCACTATAAACAGATAAGCAAATAAGCAGCTAGGTTTAAAAAGTTGCTGTTATTCTGCATAAACAGACGATTATAAAAAAGAAACCAAAGCATTTTCATCAAAACCGCTTACTGAGTGCTTTACGTTCAGCCTCCAAAACCAACTCGTAAAATCGGTCTGAAAGCTTAGGTTCCTTCTCCAAAACAGCTGCAATATCCACTGTTTGAACCCGTCGAGCGCTCAATGCCACCGCAGCCACTTTACCGTACTTTTCTATTAATTCAGCAGTGCGTTTAGCTTGCAACTGCATCTTTTCCTCGTCCTTGGCTAAGCGTCCTTTCTTCTCAATTAACGGTAAAGCCTTCTCCTCATCCACCTTCAACAGTCCAATGGCAAAAGATCCGCATCTGGGACACTTGGGTTTATCAGGCAAATCTTTGATGCGAATCGTCTCCATGTAATCCCAACAGCTAGTGCAAACAAAATTGCCCGCTTCATTAAGTAATCGTGCTTTGGCTGCTGCAATAAGCACCGCACGCATTTTCTCGGGCGGAATAAGATCGGTCTTCATGCTTACCCGCTCGATACCTACGCGAGCAACAGGAGTCGCATCTCCGCCGGTGGCAACAACTTGCAAGCCTACGTTGCCGTCATGAATCCGCTTTAGCACCTTGACAAGTCCATCTGCATCAAGGTCTTTAGAGAAAACCTCTTTTAGACCCTCCTCATAAATCAGCGTGCCCTCAAAACTCGTAATCAACTTCTGGATGCTAACGTTGCTAAAGTCAGCCCACTTCTTTAGAGCACCAAAACGCCTTGCTACTTGTATTACTCGTCTCTTGAATAAGCCAGTCTTCACAGTTGACCTAGTTAACGTGTCCTTAACCGCTTGGGAACTCATGCCCTTCAGTTCATTGAAAACTTCAACCAGCCTCTCAGCACTCATGCCGCCCATGGTTTGCACAAAAATGCGGTAAGGGTCATGCTGAACCACGATGCCACGACCAAGTTTATCAGATAATACTTCTCCAAGCAACTGCGCTAAGGCACGGTTAATTAGCGAACCAAAATTAGAGTGAATAATAACAAATTCACCCCAATCCTCAACTACAATCCGCGTTGAAGTAGGAACCGCGAAGCCAAAGTTCACCTGCTCCACCGTTTCCGCCAACGCATGCAAAATAGTTTCCTTATCAGCTGCGTAACGTTCAGAAAGTAAAGCACTAACCTGTTCAGGCGTGAGCCCATTATGCATTTTTTCTTCCACAAAACCACGTATTTCCGCCACTTCTTGCGCTATCTCATACGGAACGGGGATTTCTTCGCCTATCCAGCTGGGAATTGAACCGGTCGGGTCATCAACAGGACGCACGTATACTTTGTCTTCTGTGGCATGAATTATTTGCCATGGGCTGCCACGAATGATGAATTTTGTCCCAGGCTTGCCGTACTCCGCCATGAACGCTTCGTCTAAAACACCTATTGAAGAGTCAGATGACTCGTCAATTACAAGGAATTGTTTCTCCTCAGGAATCATTGATAAATTATCAAAATAGTACTCAAACAAAGCCTTAGACCGCTGAGGCTTCAAAGCCACCTGGTCCTCAAAAGACACCCAAGCTAAACGTGGAAAACGCTCATGCATGTACTTGAAGGCTTTTCCGACATCTTCCAATGTTAAGTTCTCAAACGGTGCGGCGTTACGAGCTATTTCGAGAACATCGTTAAATTCTAATCGCCTATTCTTCAACATCAAGCCAGCAATCTGATGAACCAAAACATCATAGGGTTTATCTGGAATTTCAACAGGCTCCAACTCTTCAATGAGGGCTCTGCGGGCGATAACTAAGGCTTCAAGCGTATCATCTGAATCCATGCCGATTATTACGCCCTCAGCCACCTGCCCATAAGTGTGACCTGCACGTCCTACACGCTGGATAAGCCTGGTTACTTGCCTTGGACTCATGTACTGGATAACTAGGTCTATGCGTCCGACATCGATGCCTAATTCGAGGCTGCTGGTAGCGATTAAACCCTTAAGTTCACCACGCTTTAAACCAGTTTCGGCAGCTATCCTTGAGACCTTAGCTAAGGAGCCATGGTGGATCGAGATTGGAAAATCAATGTCCCAAACCTTAAATCTAGAAGCCAAAACCTCCGAAATTGAACGTGTATTTGTAAATAAAAGAACAGATTTTCGTTTGCTCATGTAATCGCGAATGATACGCAGTCTAGCCGCCACCTCTGGATGCGTATAAATTTTCGATGCAAACCTAACATCTTCCTCGCTTGGCTTCGGGTAGATTACTTGCAGCTTCACCATTTTGGCAACGGGAACACGGATGATTTCAACAGGACGCTTATTGCCAACGAGGAACTGGGCAACTTTTTCTGGGCTGCCGATGGTGGCGGATAGACCGATCATTTGGAAGTCTTTTCCGATTAGGCTTCTGATCCGTTCCAGTGCCAATGACAGTTGGCTTCCCCGTTTGCTGTCAGCTAACTCATGTACTTCATCAATTATTACCCACCTTAAACTTTGTAGGTGTTGACGTAAAATCCAGCCGGAAAGTATAGCTTGCAAGGTTTCAGGAGTCGTTATAAGAATGTCAGGCGGGCTTCGGGATTGACGGGTTCTCTCTTTTGTCTCAGTGTCACCATGCCTAACGGCGAGTTTTATGTCTAGGCTGTTGCACCACCACTGAAGCCGCTCAAGCAAGTCTCTGTTTAAAGCCCGCAACGGCGTGATGTACAGCACTTTTATGCCTGGAGTTTTGGGTTCCTTAAGAAGCATGCTTAGCACAGGCAGGAAAGCGGCTTCTGTTTTGCCTGTGGCTGTAGGGGAGATTAACAGAACATTTTTTCCTTCGAGGATTTTTGGTATTGTTTTTTCTTGAGGTTCAGTTGGTTTAGAGAATCCTTTCTGTTCAACGAGCCTTCGAACTGGCTTCACAAGCATTTCAAAAGCATTTTCAGAAGTTTCCTGCAATATAAGTTGAGCCTCGAATGGTAAGATAAGCTTGGATTCTGCTATAAAAAAGGTTAGGAAAGGTTTACAAGAACTGCAGGCTTTTCTTGGCAATTTTTAACTTTTGATGCTAATGGCTCGATTATTTGTCGCTGTTTTTGGCTAGTATATATGATATTTTGAAGGCTTTCAACTACTTCCTTTAACGCGGTTTAATGACGTATACAAAAATTTGTTTAAACACACCGTGGAAACGAAGAATATGTATTGGAAAGTTATGGAAAGTTTTTTATTCTATAATGATAAACCATGGAAGCAGTAATACGGAGGAAAAAGAATGGTTAAATGTCCAAAATGCGGAACCGAGGTTTCAAAGACGAAAAAGACTTGGAAAATGGCTGGTCGTCCAGATAAAGCTGGAAAACGCATGCAACTAGAAATCGGACTCTACGAATGCCCAAAATGCGGCAAAGTTTTCCGCGAAGTATTAAGCAAAAAGAAAATTTAAAATTGCAGCCAAATCAAGTTTAGCTGCATAACTTGCTCTTTTATTTTTTCTTTATTCTAAAAAGGAAGCATTAAAGCATAGGAACTATTTATGAACAGGAACACTTCACCTGCAGAGGGAAAAGATTGAGCGCTCCAAAACGAGCATGGAAAAACAATTACAAAGTCATAGTTGCAATTGTATTAATTGTTGCAATAGTTTTAGGCTTCTTATTCGGCTTACAGCTAGTGCTTCACACGCCTGATCCTGCGTTAACTGTGGAAAGCGGCAGCATGAGTATTCCTTATGATGCCAGCGATAACTTCTGGGATAGCATAACACATCCTTTTGACAGAACTCTGAGTATAGGCGACATAATAATAATCCAAGGGGTAAACCCTGCGGATTTGAACGCTAATTATCCCAATAGTAACATAATTGTTTACCACGATCCATCAGACCCAAGCACACTTATTGTTCACCGAATAGTTTCAAAACAAGAAATTAACGGCACATGGTACTTCCAGACGAAGGGTGACGGCAACGGACAGCAATGGCCAGCAATACCTCCACCTGACCAATATGACGGCCACACTATTTGGTATAATGCTCAATATAGTAATACGGGAATCCCTCAAAACTATGTGGTTGGTAAAGTGATTATGCGTATTCCGTGGTTTGGTTGGGTAACACTTTTCATGAGGGATAATTCTTGGGGTTTGCCAGTGATTATTGCGCTTATAATGCTGTTTGTAGTTATCGAATTTATTATGCCCATATTAAGAGAGAAAAAACCTGAACAGCAGAACCCAATACGACCACAGTGACAGGTATCTTTACAAAGTCACGTTTTGATAAGACCAACATCTAAAGATGATGCAACCAGAACCTTGCTGATTGCGTTATCTGTCCTCTCTTATTTTTCTTTATTATGAAAAGGCAAGTTTTAAAACATAGGAACATCTTATGAAAAGGAATACTTCAAACAGCCGAGGCAAAAATTTGAGCGATCTAAAAGGGGTCTGGAAAAACGATTATTTCAAAACGGCAGTTGTCATCATATTGATTGTTGTAATTGTTCTTGGTTTCTTATTTGGCTTGCAACTAGCGCTTCACACGGCTGATCCTGCGTTAACTGTAGAAAGCGGCAGCATGTGTATTCCTTTCGATAGCGCCGATAGCTTCTGGTTAAGCATAGCTCACCCGTTTGACCGAACCCTAAGTATAGGTGACATCATAATTATCCAAGGCGTAAATCCTAAAGACCTGAACACTAACTACCCGAACAGCGACATAATAGTCTTCCATAGCCCCTATGATTATAACATGTTAATTGTGCATCGCATAATAGGCACCGTAGTAGTCAACGGCACCACATATTATCTCACTAAAGGGGACGGAAACGGAAACCCATGGCCACAAACTCCAACAGCAGGCCAAGACCCTTGGGACTTCAGCAATCCACCAGGAGTTCCCTCAAACTATATAGTAGGTAAAGTGATTATGCGTATTCCGTGGTTTGGTTGGGTAACACTTTTCATGAGGGATAATTCTTGGGGTTTGCCAGTGATTATTACGTTAATAATGCTGCTTATAGTTATCGAATTTGTCGTGCCCATATTAAGAGAGAAAAAACCTGAACAGCAGAACCCAACGCAGCCGCAGTCACAGATGTCTTTATAAAGTCAGTTGATAGGATATTTAAAGGGCGTTAAAGAAAGAGGTAAATCGAGTGCCAAAAGTTAAAGCTACAATAAGCATCGAGAATGTGGTCGCTTCCGCAACGCTGAATCAGAAAGTTGACTTGAACGCCGTGGTAAAAGGTTATCCAGGTGTTGAATATCGCCCTGAACAGTTTCCAGGTCTAGTTTTCAGATTAAAACGCCCCAAAACCGCGACTTTAATTTTTAGTTCTGGAAAGATGGTTTGCACAGGGGCTAAATCGGAGAAAGAAGCTCGTAGAGCCGTAATGAAAGTTGTTAAGGAACTCAAGAAAGGCGGCATAATAATCATCAGCAAACCAGAACTTAAAATACAAAACATAGTTGCTGCAGGCGGTTTAGGCGGCATGATCGATTTAGAAAAGGCCGCATATACGCTTGGACATGCAATGTACGAACCTGAACAGTTCCCAGGTTTAATCTACAGGATGCAAGAGCCAAAAGTTGTGATTTTGCTTTTTGCAAGTGGAAAGCTCGTTTGCACCGGAGCCAAAAAAGAACAAGACGTTTATGAAGCAGTGGAGAAATTGCATACGCTACTTGAAGAAACCAGTCTAATATTTTATGAATAGAAATTGAGCTTTAATGTTTTTTTACCTGTTTTAGGATTGTTTTTAGGTTTTCTTGTTCAATAGCGTCTAATTCATAGAGCGCGTTAGCTACTTCGCTTATTTTCAGCAATGCATGAAGATTTATTCCGTTTTTTTCAAGCAGCTGGTTTCCGCCTTCCTCTCTGTCTAGAAAAACGACGGCATCTGTTACCACGCCACCTTCAGCTCTAACAGCTTCTGCAGCTTTTTTGAGAGTTAACCCAGTGGTTACTAAATCATCAATTAATAGAACTCTGTCTCCTGATACCAGAAGTCCTTCCACCCGCCGTTCTCTTCCATTCAGTCGGACGCCTTTGCGCACATAAAGGAAGGGTTTTTTGAGGTTGTATGCAACTTGGGACGCAAATATAATTCCGGTTAATGGTACTCCTGCAATTCTATCGAAGTTTTTTACTTCAATCTGGTTGGTTATGTATTCAGCGTAGAAGTCGCAGATTTCTCTGAAGGCATCTGGGAAGCTGGGAATTACTCTTAGATCAATGTAGTAGGGACTCGCTTTTCCGCTGGATAGTTTGAACACCCCAAATTCTATTGTGTCAGTTTTGAAAAGTATGTTTGCCACTTTGTCTTTCTTGTCTTGAACCACTTTGTCTATTTTCAATTTTTTCACTTCCTTTTTGATACTTGATAGATTTTATTTTGTTCAGGAATCAAGCATACAGTTCTAGGCAATTCCTTCTTTATTATTTGCGCGAATTCTGTTTGACTAGCCGCTGACGCTGTATGATAGGGCACTACGACCTGAGGCTTAGTTAAACGCGCTATTTCAAATCCCGTTTGCGGCGTAGAGCCCGGCGCTATGCCAACTGTGCAGAAGACTACGTCGAATTTTTCTCTTTGCCCTATGGCTGCTAGTTCTGGAAAGGGTAAACTGTCTGCTGTATGGAAGACTTTGACTTCGTCTTCACTGGTTATTATGTAAGTCACCGGCGCTTCAGCAGTGTGATTGCATTTTTCTGCTTTAACAGAGACTTCGCCGATTTTTATTTCAGCGCCTGGTTTGATTTCTTGGAGTTTCTCTGCTGGTATTGCGTGTTGCAGTCTTTTAGTTGAGGCTGAATCAGCGATTATTGTGCAGTTTGTCGCTTTCTGGATTTCTATGATTAGTCTTGGATCCAAGTGGTCATAATGCTCGTGTGTTATTAAGATTGCATCTACATTTTGGAGGCTTTTGGGTTTGATGTCGACTGGGTCTATGACAAGGGTTTTACTGGGAGTTTTTAGGACTATTCCAGCATACTGGTTAAACCACACGAATAAGATGGTGTTTTTTTCTGGTATTTTCTGGATTGACAAACTTGATTCCTCAAAGATAATTATGCCCCCAGCTTTTTAAAGAAGTTGCATTATTCGTTCGGTTCGTCGGAAAAGATAGCATCTTGCGATGATGACTTAAAATTGTTCTGTTGTGAAACAGGACGGTTGAAGGTGCATTTTGGGAATAAAGGTTATGTAGTTAACTACCTTAAGGGCAATAATAGGGGAGAAAAACTGTTATGGGGTCACTGAAAAGCTTAGCTCAAGGCTTTCTAGTTGCCACGGGACTAATCTGGATATTCAACATCGCCGCGTTTATCAGAGCTGGCGACGCTTGGCTAGGCTTAACATACGCGCTCATCTTGCTTATTCCAGTCTCCAGCATAACATATCTTAAACTGAAAAATACTAACCCAAAAGCAGCACCAGACACTTCTGAGAAATGGCGGAATTTGCTGTTTTCTTTTCAAGGTGTTGCGTTAGCCTTCTGGATGTTTGATATTGCAACAACATTCTACGCAATTAACGTTACAGGTTTAGCGGTAGAGTTGAATCCGCTCGGGTGGCCGCTTGGCATTTTAGGTGCATTCGCTTATTACGCTCCAACATTGATCTTCTCCTATATTTTGCTCTTTAAAATTAAGGAAAGCGTCGCCCTCTACGCTGCCATACCGTTAACGCTGGTGACACTTGGCATGGGCATGATGAACTTGATGGCTGGAGCACAAAACTTCCAAGTATTCGTTGACACCGCTGCTTTAGCAATGGGAGTACGATATGGACTATTGGCGTTGATTATTACGGTGAACTTGACGGTTCCGTTGGCCTTAAAAAGAATGGTAACTCAGCTTAAAGTCGTTTTGCCATGACGTATGCGTCTTCGCCGTCTGAATAATACCCATTAATGGTTCGGGTAACTTCAAACCCTAACTTCTTATAAAGCGAAACTGCAGCCTCATTTGTCACTCTGACTTCTAGGAAGCATTGTTTAGCTTTGTAATATTGCATGCCCTCCAACGCTCTGGTGATTACTGCTTGGGCAATCCCTTTGCGTCTGTACTGTGGCAAAACCGCTATGGATACTACGTGTCCTTTCCTTATCAAGCCGCCGAAACCATAATTTGATAAGCCAACTTCAATACGGCACATGATGTAACCTGCGATTTCCCCGTTCTCTTCTGCAACAATAAAGGTCTCGGGAAACCGTTGATGCAAGTCCATAAAGAAGAAGTCAGTATAGTTTTCTGGCAGGCACACGCGGTTGATTTGCATTACGTTTTGTAAGTCATTGGGAACAAATTTGCGGAGCTTGAAAGTTTGTTGCATTATTTCGCCTTCTTAAACCAAATTTCACCGTTATAACTTAAATGTTACGCTTTATGGGTCAATCTCTTGCTTTTTACATTGTGTTGTGCAAGCAGATTGTTTAAGTCTTTGTTTCTTCCGGTGCCTTGAATATGGGCAATGTGTAGCTGCCCTGAGGCATCGCCCAAACTCTTGAGGCTGAACCCGTGATTTTCAACGCTTCAGCAAAAGCGTCGTTTACGGCTCGAGCAGTTTTCAACTTGAATATGCTTGTGGCATAGTAATCAGGCAAGGAAGATACCAGTATGATTTGGTGATTCTGCAGGGCTTTTAAGAGGTAATAGGCTTTGTGACCGCCCAAGACAAAGTTGCGTTTAATTTCACGCTCAACATTCTTCAAATCCCCCAAACGCGTCATCCAATCATAAAACACTTGGTTCCCGTGTCCTTCAAGACACTCAGCGACAAGTATTATTACTCCTCCACGTTTAACGGCGTCCAACGCGTTGTCGAGCGCTTTGTAAGCTTGGTACAGATTCATGTCCGCTGGATAGCCGCCTGCACTAACAACTATGATGTCTGCTCGACGGTCCACTGTTACACGGTACATTTCGTCGACTAGTTTTACGGCTTCCAGAAACGCCTGCTCTAAATCCCCAGCGAAGGCTTTTACGATTTCGCCCTTCTTGTTCGCGACAACGTTTACTATGAAGTCTATTTTGGCTAATCTTGCTGCCTCAGTCATGTCGCGATGCACTGGATTATCTTCCAGAACCCCAGTTCGTGCATTGGCGTGAAGTAGCATCGCATGATTTTGCTTTATGGTTTCTTCGCCGCAGACCGCTGGTAAAACGCTTTTTCTTCCACCGCCGTAACCAGCATAATAGTGGAAGCCAACATCTCCCAAGAGCACTTTCACGTCTGCCTCTGCGAATACGCGGTTAACATGCACTTTGTTGCCATGCGTCTTAGTTGTGCCCAAGTAAACTAAATCTTGCGCTCGGCAGTCATGGCTGATGGTTTTCACCCGTTTAAGCGCTTCCGCACCAAGCAGCGCCGTCGCTTCCTCAGGTTTAACCGCCCGGTGCGTTCCGCAACCAAAAATAACCGTGATATTCTCATCTTTTACGCCAGCCAAATTCAGCTCGGCGAGCACTGGCAAAAGCATCACTTCACTCGGCAATTTCCTAGTAGCATCATCAACAACAATAGCCACTTTGCTCTCGGGCTTGACGATTTCGCTTAAACGTCTGGAGCCGATGGGTTCTTTTAGAGCTCGCTCCACCTCAGCCTTAGCATCCAATGCGCCTTGGCGCTCCGCTGGCTCAATTGTTCCAAGGAGGTTTCGAGCTGGAACACGGACGCACACATCGGTTTTTCCGTAGGGAAGCCAAACATCAACCATGCCAAGTCACGTTAATTAAAATGACACGGTGTAGGAAACTATTAAGCCTTATCAAAACAAACCGAAAAATCTAAGCAAGACTTGTTCTATCCAACGCAATCAGTAAATAAGCTGAACGGGGTAGGGGTATACTTTTAGCAATAGAAAAATCAATTCAAAAGAGATTGGTTAAGCTGCTTTAGGCTTAGCTTTCTCCACAGCACTGCTTAAACTTGTCATTTCCATGTTCGCTTTTCTTATCAAGTCACCAATCGTTTCTTTGGTGGGTATTGCAGCGCTGACAGATAATGCAACAGCCTTTTGGTGTGCCATCTGCAATAACGGCTTGATTGTTTCTTTGGTTGGGTAAGAGATGCCCATTGCCAGTGCGAAGGCTTCTTGGTTGCTTTGCTCAATACTTCTTCTTGTTGCGTCAACATCAACTTTCAACTGGTCACCAGTAATCATCAAACCATCGTCAAAAACTGCACGCATTGAAATGCCGAGTTCAACGGCTTTAATGCCTAGTTTTGAGAGAACACCGGCAAGGCGCTCGTTGATTTCTTCGCCCTTGCGAACTACCAAAGTGTCTTTACTGACCCACACGCTGCCAGATTCAATTCTTGTAGGCAAGCCAACAGCGTTTAATTGGCTAATGAATGGTCCTGGAGGTTGACCTGTGTTACCAGCTGGAACAACCACGTCGTTGGCGGCAATGTCACCTGATTTGGCGGTTGTTCTCACTTTGCCTCGTTCCAGCAACATCGCCAATTTGAACGGGTTTAGGTCTGTGAACAAGTAAACGTTTGATCCGTCCAAGTACTTCTCAAGCTTCTTTAAATCTTCTTGATTCATCTCGTCGATGGCTAGCTTCATCAGCGTGTTCTTTAAAACTCTAAGGTAAACTTTACCAGCCATGCTTTTCTTGATTTCTTGAAGTTGCGAAGCGCGAACCTTCTGGAGGCTAGCGATACCGATGGATTTGTATTCTTTCAGTATGCCTTTGATTGAGTCTACTTGGCTTGATTTTGCTTCTAATACTTGTTGGGACGGCATGATTTCTCTTCTCTTTTTAAGGTTTAATTTTCACGGGCTCACCCATAGATGTCTTAATAAAAGCGTACTTTACGTTTTTCAAGCCACGCTTAAGTTTTCCATCTAAAACACGAAGAACCGTCATAATGTTATCGACAAGTTCT
>Ga0326728_10013479_pt1 | contig 17727 bp, 21 predicted proteins | sample MB3enrmetagenome_FD_207602 | JGI IMG/M metagenome (GOLD analysis project Ga0326728, IMG submission 207602) | Lab enriched peat soil microbial communities from McLean, Ithaca, NY, United States - MB31MN | ecosystem: Environmental > Terrestrial > Soil > Wetlands > Peat | place: USA: New York... | reverse complement strand
CCAAGCGCGATCCCAGCGGCTGGAAGCTGGGCTTTGTCCCTTCGTCCCCTCCCTATCGCGATGCGCCACTGCCTTTCGTGGCAGCGTGGGGCAAGTCGGCGGGATTCTTTAAGGACAATTCGCTGCTGGTGGGGGAAGTGTTGCAGCGGTTGTTAACGCACAGGCTTTCGGTTTCGCAGCTGATGGGCCCAGTGGGGATTGCACGGGCAGCGGGTGAAGTGACCGAGATGAGGGGATGGTTACCCAAGTTCACGCTGGCCGCGCAGATCAGCCTGCAACTGGGCATTCTGAACCTGCTTCCCTTCCCGATTCTCGATGGCGGCATGATTCTGTTTCTCATTATCGAGAGCGTGATGCGCCACGACATCAGCCTTGCGATCAAGGAACGGATTTATACCGCGGCCTTTGTGGTCATTGTGGCCTTCATCGTATTCACCGTCTTCAACGACTTGAGCAAGCTTCCGTTGTTCATGCACGCCAAGCCGTAAAGACAGTGATCAGTGATCGGTGAATTGGAAGAAGGGGCAAGTGAATAGGGCAGGAACGAACTCCCCGGTGCAATCGTTTCGCGACTTGCAGGTTTGGCAAAGGGCAATGCAATTGACGGTTGCCATCTATCGGATGACGCAGACCTTTCCTCGCGAGGAAGTGTACGGGCTGACCAGCCAGATCAGGCGTTCAGCGGTTTCCATTCCCAGCAACATTGCAGAAGGTCAGGGAAAGCTGAATACCGCCGAATTCCGGCAGTTTCTTGGAGTCGCGCGAGGATCAACCTGCGAGTTGCAAACGCAACTGGAAATCGCGCGCGCGCTTAAGTATGGCGATGCCAGACTGGTCGATGAAGCCGACGGCTTATCCCACGAAGTTGGAAAGATGCTCTTTGCTATGCTCGCATCTCTCAAGAGCACTAAACACTAACCACTGTCCACTGTTCACTGTCAGGAGCCTTTCAAATGCCGGTGACCACCGAAGTTCGTGTGCGGTATGCAGAGACCGATCAGATGGGCATTGTGTACTATGCCAACTACCTGGTTTGGTTTGAGATTGGCCGCGTTGAGCTGCTGCGCTCGCTGGGACTGGCTTACAGCCGCCTGGAGATTGACCACAAATGTATTCTTCCGGTGATTGAGGCGCGCTGCCGCTATCGCTCGCCGGCGCGCTACGACGATGAGATCGTGATCGAAACGCGGCCCGCGATGCTGCGCGGAACAGTGCTGAAGTTCGCTTACAGGCTCCTGCGCAAGGGACATGGGGGCGAAAAGAATGAGCTCCTGGCCGAGGGCGAAACCACCCACGTGGTATGCGACGACCAGTTGCAGCGCAAGCCGCTGCCGGAGAAAATTGCCGCGGCGTTCAAGGCGATGATGGCGGAAGGCTGAGCTTCGGGCTGAGTTGAAAGTGGGAAGTTGGGGTTCGTGGTATCCCACCCTGGGCGCAAGAACAAAGGCGCGCTGCCCGGCCCAGAGGGCGCCCCGGCGGCCAGGTGGGGCACCCCGGGTTTGTGCTGCGTTGAAAGTGGCGAGTTGGGGTTCGTGCTTTCCCATGCCAAAGTGAAAACCTGCGCCAGTCTTTAGTGAAGGCCCGCGTCAGCTTGTAGCGAGAGAATTCCTCGAGATACTCTTGTTCCTTTTCGCATTGCAATCCAGGCAGGCTGTCACCAGATTCTCAAGGCTGTTGTCTCCGCCCTCAGCGATCGGCTTCACGTGGTCCAGAGTGGCGGTTAAGCGCGTGAGCTGCTTTTGGCAGTAGCGGCAGATGTAGCCGTCGCGCTGGTAAGCCTTGGTGCGGTTTTCGCGCAGGGCGTCATCGCCTATGCCTGAACGCGGAAATTTGAATTGCGGCTCCGCCGCCGCACGCTCCGCAGCCGTGCGCTCCGCGCGGTACTTGCGGCAGGCTTCGATCTCTTCCGGGATGAGGACGCGGTAGAGGGTGCCGTCGCGGTTGGGTTCGCCTTCTTTGCGGATAGCGCCGATGCCCTCGAGGGCGCGCAGCGTGTCCTGCACCTTGCCCAGCGAGACCGGGCTTTCGTCGGCTTGCGAGTAAGAGGACTTGACCACGGCAGTGCGCAGGTGGCGCGTGCTGACGCGAAGATGAGGATCGCCGTCCTTGGCGATGGAATGGCGGAAGAGGAACCAGTAGAACGCCGCGTCGTAAGGGGAAAGCTGCGGCTGCAGGTCGTCCACGATTTGCTGGATAATGAGCGGCAGTTCCAGGGCGGAGAAGTCGCGGTCACCGGCCCGTGCGCCCGGCTTCATCTCCACTTCAAGTTCGCCCAGGAGCTTGCGTATCTGCTCAAGACGCTCGTTCATCTTGCACAGCATTTTACGCCGAAAGACCGGCCGGCGGCAGTGAATTCAGGGGCTAAGGCAGATTGGCTGCGAGGAAGGAGCCGTCAAGGATTCTGACGCCGTCAGCCTCGTGCGTTAGAGCGTTCAGGCGCGGCCATTTACTTCTCGCGCGCGACCACAAAATCAGGAACCCAGAGCAGGGCGCGCTTGAACTCGGTATCGGCGAGCGGGGCCAGCGCCTGGCGCGACTGCTCGGCGTAGCGATCGGCGGCAGCCATTGCGTATTCGACCGAACCGTTGCGCACCAGGATTTCGCGGATCTGCTGGCGGCTGACGTTCTCAAAGCTGCGGTCGTCGAGAACGCGGCGAATGGCTTTGCGGTCGGCGGCGGTGCCGTGGTCGGCGGCGTGAATCACGGCGAGCGTGGCTTTGCCTTCGCGCAGGTCGCTGGCCACGGGCTTGCCCAGCACCTCTTCGGTGGCCGTCAGGTCGAGCACGTCGTCGACGATCTGGAAGGCCAGGCCCACGGCGCGGCCGTAGGCGCCCAGGCTGGCTTCCTGGGCCTCGGTGGCCCCGGCGAGCACTGCGCCCAGGCGCATGGAAACCGAGAATAGGCAGGCGGTTTTGCGGAAGATCAGGTCGTAGTATTCGGCCTCGGAGACGGATTTGCCGAGTTTTTGAATCTGCAGGAGCTCGCCCTCGACCATCTGCTTGGTGAGACCGACGATCAGATCGAGAACGCGCAGGTTCTGCTCTTCGAGCGCCACTTTAAAGGCCTGCATATAAAGCCAGTCGCCGGCAAGCACACATTTCTCGTTGCCCCACGTGGTGTTGGCGGAGGGGCGCCCGCGGCGTGTGTCGGCGCCGTCGATGATGTCGTCGTGGACCAGCGTGGCCGTGTGCAGCATCTCCACGACCGCGCCCAGGCGGATGGCGCCCTGGCCCGAGTAGTCAAGCTGATGTGCGGAGAGCAGCAACAGCGAGGGCCGGATGCGCTTTCCGCCGCCCTCGCGCAGGTACTCGGCGATCTCAGTGATGGTGCTGACGCTGGATGCAGCGTCGCGGCCCAGTTCCTGCTCCACCGCGACGAGGTCCTCGCGCAGCAGCTCAAAAACCTCTTTCGCCGTCGGTATTGTGAGTGTGCTCAAAACTCTCCGATTCTAGATCATCTGCAGAGAGAAACGCGAATTGTGCTGCGCTTCGCTCAATTGGTGCGGTAGTTTGTGAACTGCAACTCCAGGCCCATATCCCTGCCACGCAGCAAGGCGATGATGGCCTGCAACTCGTCGCGATCTTTACTGGAGATTCTGACGGTGTCACCCTGGATGCTGGCTTGCGCCTTCTTCTTCGAGTCTTTCACAAGGCGCACAATTTCTTTGGCCTTCTCCACGGGAATGCCCTGCTGCAGGCTGATCTTCTGGCGCACTCTTTGTCCCATGGCCGGCTCCAGCTTGCCGTAGGTCAGGTTCTTGAGCGAGACTCCGCGCTTGACCAGCTTCTGCGCAAGAATGTCCTTCGCCGCTTCCAGCTTATATTCGTTGGCCGAGGCCAGTTGAATGCTGTCGTTGCCTTCCAGGTTGACCTCGGAGTGGGTGTCCTTGAGGTCGAAGCGCTGGCGAATCTCTTTCATCGCCTGATCAATGGCGTTGCGGACCTCCTGGATGTCCACCTTGCTGACAATGTCGAATGAGTTGTCCTGTGCCATGGCTTGCTTGTCCTTGATGGGCCGGCTCGATGGGGGCGAACCGGGCGAACGTTATTAGTGTCCCACGTCTACGGCATTTTCGGAAATAGCGAAATTTCTGTTATGTCCGTCAAATGTCGCCGCTCCTTGTGGTCGCGTCGACTTGAATGCGTGCTTTCGGACTAGAGAATTTCCGAAAATGCTATGGCCGGAGGTTAAAAAGCCGATAAAAATTTTTGGCGGTGGCGGAGGCGATTTCAGCCTCTGAGAGGTTCAGCAATCCGGCCAGGGTTCGGGCGGTTTGGGTAAGAAATGCGGGCTCGTTGCGCTGGCCGCGAAGGGGGGCGGGAGCGAGCCAGGGCGCGTCGGTTTCGACCTGTATCCCGGCCAATGGCATTTGGGCGGCCACGTCTCGGAGCGGTTGCGCCTTGGGATAGGTAAGATTGCCGGCGAACGAGACCAGAAACCCAAGGTCCAGCGACCGCCGCGCCTGCTCCCAGCCGGCGCCGAAGCAGTGCATAATGCCGCCCAGGCTGGTGGGCCGCCAGTACTCCTCCAGAATCAGGAAAAGATCATCCCAGGCATCGGTGGTCTCGTTTGTACCCCGGCAATGGATGAGGACGGGCCGTTTGCGCGCGGCGGCGATTTCGAGCTGCCGGATGAAGCTTGCTCGCTGCACTTCGCGCGGCGCGCCTTCATGGTAGTAGTCCAGGCCGATCTCGCCGCAGGCAATCACCTCGGGCTCGGCCAGCAGGGCGTCCAGCTTGGCCAGAGCGCCGTCATCGGCTTGGGTTGTGCTGTGGGGATAAATGCCGGCGCTCGCGTAGAGGCGGGGAAAACCGGGCCGGCCATTGAACTGACGGCAGAGGCCGAGGGCCTGATGCATCTCGGTTGGCCCCTCGCCAATGCCAATGGAGAGCACCGCGCCCACGCCCGCAGCCCAAGCCCGGCTGAGCATGGCCTCGCGGTCGCCGGCGTAGCGCTCGCTGTCAAGGTGGGCGTGAGAATCGATCAACAAATGCGCCTCGCGGTTTGCATGGGAGTGTGTTGGGCAACAGTTCCAGTTTAGGACCTGCCCCGGCTCGTCTACCATCGGAGCAGCAGATGCCAGCCAAACCCAAGCTCGGGCAGAACTTCCTTATCGACGCGCAGGCCGCGCAGAGGATTGCGGCGGCGCTGGGCGATCTTGCCGGCCGCGCGGTGGTGGAGATCGGCCCCGGACAAGGAGCCATCACGGGAGTACTGGCGGCGCGGGCTGGGCGCGTAGTGGCGATTGAGCTTGATCGCGCGCTTGCTGCGGATTTGCGCCGACAATTCGAGCCTGGGCGCGTGACGGTCGTCGAGCAGGATGTGCTGCAGTTCGACTTTGCTGCGGCAGCGCGAGAGGCCGGCGAACGGCTGCGCGTGGAGGGCAATCTGCCCTACTACATTACTTCGCCGATCCTGCTGAAACTGGCTGCGAGCAGTGCGGCTCTCGATCTGGCGGTGCTGATGGTGCAGCGTGAGGTGGCGGACCGCGTGACCGCTAAGCCAGGCACGCGCGATTTCGGCCTGCTCTCGGTGACGGCGCAGATGTACGGACCAGTAGAGCAGTTGTTCACGCTGCCGCCCTCGGCATTTTCGCCGCCGCCCCAGGTACATTCCACGGTGATTCGCTGGCGGTTTGCGCCGCGCTTTGCCGAGCTGTGCGTTCAAGAGGCCGGCTTTCTGCGGTTTCTGCGCCAGGCCTTTGCGCAAAAGCGCAAGACGCTCGCTAACAACCTGCGTGCCGCAGGAGTTGCGCCCGCGTCCGCGGCGGCTGCGCTGGCGCAAGCGGGAATCGATGGGCAGGCGCGCGCCGAGGCCGTGCCGATCGAGGCCCTTGCGGCGCTCTGGCGAGGGCTTCAGAAGAATTAAAGCAGAACCAGAAAGAATGCAAGGGAGGAAGGCAATGAAAGGAACGATCTTTGCTGCGATGGCGCTGATTGCGGCTGCAGCTACGGTGACTGCCGGCCAAACGCCGGAGGCGAAACCGGTGCACGGCCAGGGGTGCGTCGAGGCCGGTGTGGAGATGAGTTGCCTGGTAGTCACAGATGTCAAGAGCGGCATTCTGTATAACCTGATCATCAAGGGAGCGCGGCCCGATATCGGTATCGGAATCGAGTTCACCGGCGCGCCGTTCAACGGCATGAGCATCTGCATGCAAGGCACCCTGCTCGAAGTGACCAAGTGGACGCGCGACACTTCGCTCAAGTGCGCCGCGCCCGCCCAAGCGCCGAAACGATGAACCCGGGCCGGAACTCCGACATCTCGGAATCCCGAAGCAGTTCCCGCTGGCGCCGGGCTTGCTGCCAACGGGCTTGCGCGTAAGCTATCAGTAGGGGGACCAAGAACCGGGCCAGCCGCCGATTTGCGCAGCGATTCCGGAAGCTCAGTCGTGCCCCTGCGCATCTTGTTCTTAAGGAAACCATGAATCCGACCACCGAACAGGCTCGGCCGCGCAGTTTTGAACAGACGCTTCTAGGCGCCCGCGAAGGCATGCTCATGAGCGAGGTTCTGAAGCTGGCCGTGGACAGCTTCCGCGCCAGCAAGGCGCGCTTCGCACTCACCGCGCTGGGCATGGTGATCGGCACCGCATCGGTGATCCTCGTGGTCACCATCGGCATGACCGGCAAGCAGTACATTCTGCAGCTGATCCAAAAGATCGGCACCAACTCAGTGGAGTTGGAGTACGCGGGAGGCGGCGCCACGGCGGCGGAGCGCGCGCGATACACCGACAGCCTTACGCGCGAGGACGAAAAGGCCATAGACCAGCAGGTGCCCGGCGTGATGTATTCTTCGCCAGTGCTGGAGATGCACAACCGCCTCAGCTTTCCGGGCGGAATCCAGAAGGATACGGCAGTGCTGGGCGTGAGTCCGCAGTACCAGAACATTCGCAATCTGATTGCGACCGAGGGCCGCTTTTTCGACGATACCGACGAAGCGACCCACGCCAAATGCGCCGTGGTCACGACGCTATTCGCCAGGGAGCGCTACGGCAGCGACGACGCGGCGATGGGACGGACGTTCCAGATTGTCGGCATTCCGTTTACCATCATCGGCGTCTTTAAGGAGAGCGTGTCGGACTTCGGGCAATCGGAGATTACCGACGACACCGTCCTGATCCCATATTCGGTGGCGCGCTACTTCACCGGAACCGAGAACGTGAACCAGATCTACTTTTCCATGCAGAGCATGGATGAGGTGCCCGGCGCCGCCACGCAGATTGTACGCGTAGTGAAATCGCGGCACAGGGCGGACTCAATTTATAAGGTGCAAACGCTCAAGGACCTGTTGACCACTGCGGCACAGATTGCCGATGCGCTGACGGCGGTGCTGGTGCTGGTGGCGGCGGTAACGCTGGCCGTAGGCGGCGTGGGCATTATGAATATCATGCTGGCCAACGTGCGCTCGCGCATCCGCGAGATCGGCATCCGCAAGGCGGTCGGCGCCACTTACCGGGAGATCAAACTGCAGTTCCTCACTGAGGCTGTGCTCATCTCGATCAGTGGCGGCGTGGTGGGCAGCGTCCTTGGTCTAGCCCTTCCCTTCTCCATTCGCATGTTCACCGATTATGCATTTCCCTTCTCATGGCTTTCGGTGGCGATTGCTCTGACCGCAGCTACGCTGGTGGGAGTCGTCTTCGGCACCGTTCCCGCCACACGCGCCGCACAGATGAATCCCGTGGATGCCCTCAAGTATGAATGAGGGCGAGCGTCCCCGCTCCGCCCGGCAGGACGAGCCCGGCGATGAACCCGATCGGGGCCTCAGCCTCACTCTTCTCTACAGCCTGATTGCGCTGGCCCTGGCTGTGGCCATCGGCCTCGCCCTTTTGATCGTGCTGCCGTTTTACCGGCGGCGATAGAGGCTGCGCTCACGCAGATCCTGCCTTCACGACCTAGGAGCAGAGAGCCCTTCGTCCATCACGAGCGATTTCGCGTCCGGAATGCCTGTTAAGTGGAAGCACCGTGAAGGAAAACGCAACGCTTTGTCCCCTCGGATTGCAGACTTCGTTACGCAGCTGCGATTGCGAGAGCAGCGCGGCAAGTGAGTGAAAGGATTTCTTTAACTTATTCCTGAGTAAGTCCTCAAGTAACAATTCTTCGATCGGCTATAGCAAAACCAGAGATGCTGTAACCCGAAGCCGCCGCACTTAAGTCGCCGCGACCCCAAGGAGCGGCGACCTTCAAGAAAAAGCTGAATAGGGCACACCTTCTCTGGTTTTGCCGTAGAAAGCTGTCCTTAGGTAGGTTTGCGAGGCATTCTTCCATCATTGTTTTCGCCTGCGGATAAATACGATCCGCCCTTACGAACTTCTTACACTTCATATATTCGCACCTTATTGCCTTGGATTTCTCATAGGAGAAGTCCGGGAGCTACCCGCTCCCTTTGGAGTATGCCCCGGTACAACTGGAGGTCACTCATGGATGCGCACAACCGCACCGATGTTATCTCATTGCCGATCGACGCACGCATGAAGACGCAATTTTGCCCTCAACAAATTCTTCAACTTTCGCGAGATCCGCTTTCTAAGCCGGCGCCGCAACGGGACAGCGCTTCTACGCGAACCAGCTGCTGGCTCATGTTCCTGATGCTTGTGGCTTTTCTCACCGGCGCCGGCGCCACCGCTCGCGCGCAATCCACCTTCGGATCAATTCGCGGCACGGTACAGGATGTGCAAGGTGCGGTGGTTCCCGGCGCGACCATCGTTGCTAACTCGCTTGACGACAACTCCGAGCGGCAAACCACCTCCAACGACGCGGGCGAATTCCTCTTTGAGAACTTGAGGGCCGGGCATTACAAACTGACTGCCCGCCACGTCGGCTTTACTGACTCAGTCGTCCCCGCGGCCGCGCTCGAAGCGCGGCAGGAACTGCGCGTTCCCATCACTCTCTCCGTGGCGACGGAAACCACGACTGTGGAAGTGATGGCGGGCGAGACGCAGATCAATACCGAGAACGGAACCGTAGCCAACACCATGTCCAACGAGGATGTCACACAACTGCCGATGAATTCCCGGGCGGTTTGTGAGCACGGTGACGCTGCTCGAAACCGGCAACTGGCTAACGCCCACGATGAATCCCAATGCCGACCAGTCGAACACCGATCTGGCTAACGAGCGTTACCTGGGAGGGGCGGTCGCGCGTCCCGATTGCGTGGGCAATCCCATCCCCTCCAACCGGGCCCCTTCAAATTTCTATAACCTCAATGCTTTTGCTCTTCCTCCTGCGAACGCGGGCCGCTTCGGCACTTGCGGCGTGGGAATACTGGACGGGCCCGGCGAGATCAATGTCAACGGAGGCCTCGCCAAGCAGATTGCGTTCCATGGGGATCGTGACAAACTGCGGTTCGAAGCTACGTTTACCAACGTGATCAATCACACCAATTTCGCGCCGCCGTCTCTGAACTTCAGCAACACGAGTACATTCGGCGTTTTGTCGGCGGTTCTTCCGCAGGGATTGGGCGAAAATCGCACAGGACAATTTGCGGTGCGGCTGGACTTCTAGAGCCTGATTCAACCCTGTGGGCCGCGTTGCGCAGCTATCTTTGCGCGGGCGGCTCACAGCAGAAACAATTACGCGGCCCGAGCCTCTCCTCTCACCGGGCTGCGTTTTTCTTGATGCAGACCCGTGTGATATGAGACTTGCTTTGGCTAGTTCCGTTCGGCAATGGTTTCAGCCTGCTCCACGATCAGCGCGGGAATGCCTTCCACGATAGGGTAGGCTCGGCGGCACGACTCACAAACCAGGCGCGCATCGTCGAGGCGAAGATTGCCCTGGCAGGCCGGACAGGCAAGCTGGTCGAGGATGGCCGGGTTGAATAGTGCGGGCGGAAGTGACATGTGAGTTCGCAGTTCTTAGTTCACAGTTGTCAGCGGTCAGTTCTTAGTTGTCAACTGATCGCTAACAACTGTCCACTGTTTACTGAATTCTCGCGTCGGGCGCGGCGCCATGGTCAGGGCGCTGCTTGGGCAGGCCGGCGAACTCCTGCTCGATGCGGGCGGTTGTGCCGCCCATGGCAAACTCGTAGGCCACGCGGATGCCGTTGAACAGAGCGCGGTCGTTGGAGGAGCCGTGCCCGATGATGCAAACGCCGCGCACGCCCAGCAGCGGCGCCCCTCCGTATTCCCGGTAGTCGAGGCGCCGGCGGAAGTCGTTGAAGGCGCGGCGCGACAGGAGCGCGCCCACCTGCGCCGTCACTGTGCGGGTGAGCGACTGGCGCAGAACATCGCGCACAAAGCGGCCCACGCCTTCGCTGGTTTTGAGCGCTACATTGCCCACAAAGCCGTCGCAGACGATGACATCGGCTAGGCCGCTGAAGATGTCGCGGCCCTCCACATTGCCGATAAAGCGAATGGGCAGGGCTTTGAGCAGCGGGAAAGCCTCTCGCGTGAGGTCGTTGCCCTTGGTTTCTTCTTCGCCGATGGAGAGCAGGCCGACGCGCGGCTCGTTGATTTTGAGCACGGTGCGGGCATAGATCTCACCCATCACCGCAAACTGCTCCAGGTTGTGGGCTTTGCAATCCACATTCGCGCCCACGTCGAGCAGCACGCAGGGATTGCCGGTGGAACTGGGCATGGGGGTGGCCAGAGCGGGGCGGTCGACGCCGGGCAGCGCGCCCAGCACCATCTTGGCTGTGGCCATGGCCGCGCCGGTGTTGCCCGCGGTCACGAATCCCGCCGCCTTGCCCTCGCGGACCAGCTTGAGGCCCACGCGTAGCGAGCTGTCACGCTTGGCGCGCACGGCTTGTGCGGCCTTTTCGTCCATGCCGATCCGTTCCGAGGCGTGGTGGATGACGATGGGCAGGTCTTCGTCTTGAAGATGCTCGTCGAGCAGGTCGCGCAGCTCGGGCTCCGGCCCGATGAGATGCACGCGTACGGGCAGAGAGCGGCACGCGAGGATGGCTCCCCGGATCTCAGGTTCGGGAGCCTTATCGGTACCTACGGCGTCTAGCGCGATATCGGTGAGCATCGGGGTCGATGTCAATCTTACTTGGCTTCCTTGACTTCCAGCACGGCGCGGCCTTTATACGCTCCGCATTTGGGGCAGGCGCGATGGGGCAGCTTCTTCTCGTGGCAGTTAGGGCACTCGGAGAGCCCGGTTGCGGTGAGAAAGTCGTGGGCACGGCGGTTGGCGGTACGGCGCGTGGAGTGGCGCCTCTTCGGATTCGGCATGATGTCTTTTCCCTTTCAGCTATCAGCTTACAGCCGTCAGCTATTAGCTTCTTCGTCAGGAGAGCGGCTAGGCACGACTTCCCGGAAATAAAGCTGAGAGCTAAAAGCTAAGAGCTAAAGGCTGTCTTTTCAGGACTTGATCCGGCTGCGCAACCCGTGTAACGCCTCCCATCGGGGGTCGCTTGGACCCGCATCGCATGTGCAGGGCTGGGTGTTGCGGTTGGCTCCGCAGCGCGGGCAAAGTCCCTTGCAGTCGGGCTTGCAAAGCGTCCTGACCGGCAGGGACAAAACGACCTGCTCACGCAGCACATCTTCAAGCAACAGACTGTCCTTTTGATAATAACCGATTTCGGTCTCGTCTGTGGTAATGGACCGCTCGGGCGCGCCGGAATCGGCGCCTAGGGGGCGGAAGATGAGGTCGAAGTCGGAAGCGAGCGGCAGCTCGACCGGCTCGATGCAGCGGGCACAGGGAACCTGAAATTTGCCTGCGAATTTGCCCTTGAGACGGATGTCGGCCACGATCTGTTTGGGGCCGCGGTGTTCGTGAATCACTTCGGCGCGGCCGGATGCAGCAAGATCGCCCATCTGCTCGGCCTCGCCGCCTAAATCGACCGCGCCCGGAGCCAGCTCCAGGTCGAATTCGATCGGCTCGCGTTCCAGCTCGCTGATTTTGAATTCCATGCTATGAGGGTAGAACAGGGGACAGGAAGTAGGGAATAGAAAACAGGGAACGAAGGGACCTGTGAATCAGTTCGGGCGCACGAGCGAAGAGTGAAATGACCCGGCCATCCCGATCGGTGACGGGAGGGATCGTCATCTCGTGGCGCAGTCGCTGAAACCTTCAGAATCCTCCGTTGGGACGAAGAACCGGACGTAAAGCGCAAACCTCAGGTCTCGGCGACGGGCGCGAGCCGCTCCAGAGAGGAAAGAGCCATGGCTGACCAAATTCTGAAACAAGCGGCCAGAGATCCGGCCATTCAAGTCGAGCCAAATTCCGCCGATAGAGTTCATTGATTCGATTCAGAAAGGGCGCTGCATGTCTGCACTCGGCGATGTCCCCATCCCCCACAAATACTCTATGCTTCGTTGTATTCCCATCTCGCGCAAGTTCACTCTCGCGTTCGGTATCGTTTGCGGTCTCTGCGTTCTGCTCGGGGCCTTCACGTATGTCATTCTCAGGAGCATCGCCCAAAAAAGTGCCGAGGTCAGCGGGAAAAGTCTTCCCTCCATCATTCTCATCGGCAACATCCGCAACGATGTCAATGTGGAACGGCGCGAGACTCTGGAGATGATGCTGTGCCAGACACCCTCATGTACCTCGCACCACAGCGAGAAGCGCCAGAAGGCAATCTCCGATTATCAGGAAGCGTTGAGACAGATCGCGCCCACCATCATCGCTGAAGAGCGTGAACACTACGAGAAGTTTGTGGCATCCATCAAGCAGTACCAGGACGCGAGCGATCGCGGCGTCGCGCTGCTCGCCGCCGGCAAAACCGGCGATGCTCTTGACCTTCTCTCGTCCGATGCTTTGGCGGGCTGGCTGAATGAGGCTCTGGCGGCGACGGACAACGGAGTTCGCATTAACGCGGAAATCGGTATGGACAAGGCCGTGACAGTCACCAACGAAAGCACCCGCTCCTCTTGGATCAACACCGGGGTCACCTTGCTGATCGTGTTGCTGTGCGCCGCAACCGGTGTGGTGCTGACGCGCGTAACCGCGCCGCGCATCAGAAAGTTAACCGAAACTCTGGAGCGTGCGGCCTCAAAGGACCTGACGGCGAACATCGCAGCGAGCGGAACCGATGAGATCGGCCGCATGGCAGAGGCCTTGGATCGAACCGTGGCCTCGATGCGCGCGGCTCTGCAGTCGGTGGCCAAAGGGGCTGCGACGCTTTCCTCCGCAACCACGGAGATCAGCACACGGTCAGTGCAGAGCGCCGGCAATGCGCGCACGCAGTCAGGCAAGACCAACCAGATCGCCGCGGCGGCGCAGGAGATGACGGCCACCATCGGGGAAATCAGCCGCAACGCGGAGAACGCGGCCAACGCCAGCCGCGAGTCGGCGCAAAGGGCCGAACAGGGTGGGGCCGTGATGCAGGCCGCAACGGCGACCATGGAGAAGATCGCCACAGCTACTCAGACAGTTTCAGAGAAGATGACTTCGCTGGCCCAGCGCTCCGAGGAGATCGGCAAGGTGGTGAACGTGATCCAGGAGATCAGCGAGCAAACCAACCTGCTGGCCTTGAATGCGGCCATCGAGGCGGCACGCGCAGGAGAGCACGGGCGCGGGTTTGCCGTGGTTGCGGGCGAGGTGCGACGGCTGGCCGAGCGCACCAAGAGTGCCACCGAGGAGATTGCGGGAACCATCCGCAGCATCCAGGAGGAGACGCGGACGACACTGCAGGTGATGTCCGACAGTCACACGGCGGTGGAGAGTGGCATGGAGGAGACCTCGAATGCCCGCAAGAGCCTGGAGGCCACCATCGAGGCCTCGAAACGCGTCGAGCAACAGATTGACATGATCGCCGCTGCGGCCACGGAGCAGACATCGGCGTCTGGCGAGATCTCGCAGTCCGTCGGCCAGATCTCGCAACTCGCGGTCGAGAATGCTCAGGTCGCCGAGGAGGCCGTGGCGGCGCTCAGGGACCTGGCCTCGCTGGCTAACGATCTGGACGGCATGATCCGCCAGTTCCGGCTGGAGGGGGAAGCGCAGAGTGGAGGAATATGGTCCGGCAAGCCGCGTGCGACTCTGCAGCACAAACTGCAGCCGGCGCAGGTGTAACTATACTCAGTTCGTGTGCACGATGGCAGCCTTGCGCTTCACGGGATTGAGCCAGGCGGGACCCAGATCTGCAGCTCCGGCGGGAATGTTTAGAGCGGAACCAGAGTAAGCGTGCCCTTGAGGCGACTTTTTCTTGAGGAAAAAGCCACTCAACTGACGTGCTTTCGGGGTAAATCTACTCTGGTTCCGCTGTAGTTTTTCTCGCCGGGCCCCCGCCTGCTGGCCCTGGTATCGCGACGCCGGCCAGATTCGTGATGTCTCCCGGCAATCTCGGGAATCTCCCCGCCTCTTGAACAAACTTCCTCAAACCTTCATTTCTCAAATATGAGTCTTGGTTTCGCCCAGTTATTCTGGACGTGGGGCCGATCTGTGGCCAGTCATGCCGCCCGGCAGCCACGCGGTACGCCGGATGCAAAGCTGCATCGAGCCCAGAGGAGACTCGCATGAGCGCGGTGAAGTATGACCTCATCGTCATTGGTTCAGGCCCCGCTGGGCAGCGAGCCGCCGTGGCTGCCTCCAAGATGGGCAAACGCGTGGCCGTGATTGAAGCCCGGCAGGTGGTTGGGGGAGAGTGCATCAACACGGGCACCATTCCTTCCAAGACCATGCGCGAGGCGGTGCTGCACCTGTCCGGCTACAACTACCGCGCCATCTACGGCGTGAACTACCGGGTGAAGGAAAAGATCACCATGGCGGACCTGGCCTTTCGCGTGCAGGCGGTGATCAAGACCGAGGTGGACGTTACAGAAGCGCAACTGTCGCGCAACGGCATCGACGTGGTGCATGGCATTGCCCGGTTCGTCGAACCTCATCAGGTGCGCGTGGAGGGCGCTCAGGGCGAGACGACTCTGGAAGCCGGGCAGATCGTCATCGGGGTCGGCACCAAACCCGCCGTGTCAGAGAAGGTGCCGGTGAATGGCAAGACCATCATCAACAGCGACCAGATTCTGGGGCTGGAGGCGCTGCCCAAGTCGCTAATCGTGGTGGGCGGCGGCGTGATCGGCGTGGAGTATACCTGCATGTTCGCGGTGCTGGGCGTGCGCGTGACGCTGATCGAAAAACGCAACCGGCTGCTGGAGTTCGCCGACCAGGAGATTATCGAGGCGCTCAGCTATCACCTGCGCGACGCCCGGGTAACCATGCGGCTGGGCGAAGAAGTAGAGAGCGTAGGGGAGCTGGCTCTCGGCACCGTCGTCGCCAATCTCGAAAGCAACAAAAAAGTCTCCGGCGACGCGCTGCTCTATGCGGTGGGCCGGCAGGGCAATGTGGACGACCTGAACCTGGCCGCCGCCGGCCTGGAAGCGGACAAACGCGGCCGCATCCCCGTGGACGAGCACTACCAGACCAAAGTGCCGCACATCTATGCCGCAGGCGACGTGGTGGGTTTTCCGTCGCTGGCTTCGGTCTCGATGGAGCAGGGACGGATTGCCGCATCGCGGGCATTCGACGACCTTGCGGCTTCGTCGAACCCCAGCTTTTATCCCTACGGCATCTATACCATTCCTGAGATCAGTTTTATCGGCAAGACCGAGGAGCAGTTGACGGCTGAAGATGTGCCTTACGAAGTGGGCATGGCCTACTACCGCGAGGTGGCGCGCGGGCAGATTCGCGGCGACACCACCGGGAGACTCAAGCTCATCTTTCATCGCGACACGCGCAAGGTGCTGGGCGTGCACATCATCGGCGAGGGCGCCAGCGAACTGGTGCACATTGGCCAGGCGGTCATGACCCTGGACGGCACGATGGACTATTTCATCGCAACCGTCTTCAACTACCCCACGCTGGCTGAGTGCTACAAGGTGGCCGCATTCAACGGGCTGGGACGGCTGAATAAGTATCAAGCAAGGTAAAGGGCTAGTTGTTACGGCAAAACCAGAGAAGGTGTGCCCTATTCAGCGTTTTTTGAAGGTCGCCGCTCCTTGGGGTCGCGGCGACTTAAGTGCAGCGGCTTCGGGTTACAGCATCTCTGGTTTTGCTATAGCCTCTGGCTTTTGGCTTGACAATCGATCTCTCCAATTCCAAGGAGGGCGTTATGAATACGGCAATCGGCGTCGTAATCACCGACCATATCGTGTCTGGCAGGCTTGAGGATCAGCAGGTGACCGGCAAGCTGCTGAGGTATCCCGGCGACCCTGAATCGACGGACGAGCCCGAGGCGCTGGACGCGCTGGCGGCGATTCCCGACGGCGTGTTGGTCGAGATTATCGCCGGGCAGATCGAAGCACTGGCGGGCAGCGGGAAGACGCCAGCCGACGCGATCGGCGTGGCGGTTCCGGGGATTGTGCGGTCGGGGGTGGTGGAGGAGTCGCCCAATCTGCCGCAGATCAAGGGTATGCGGCTAAAGGAAAAGCTGGCGAGGGCGCTGGAGGGGCATGGAATCACGGCTCCCGTCCACATCGCCAACGACGCCGACGCCATTGCCGCGGGCGTGGCCGCTGCGCGCGGCCGACTGGACAAGCTGACCCGCGTGTGGACCATCGGCAACGGCATAGGATATGGCCGCTGGCCTTATGTGGAGGGCGTGTGGGAGGGCGGACATATTACCGTAACGCTCGACCCTAAAGAACGGTACTGCGCCTGTGGCGGCATTGGCCACCTGGAGGGCATCATGGGCCATCGCGCCATGCGCATGCGCTTCCTCGATCTGGAGCCGGAAGAGGTGTTTGCCAACGCCAAAAAAGGCGACGCGCGCTGCCGCGAGTTTGTCGACCTGTGGCACAGGGCGCTGGCCGCGGCGACCGCTTCGTTTATTCATCTGGCGGGCCCGGGACGTTTTTACTTCACCGGGTGCGACGTGGGATTCCTGGAGTTGCCGCTGCTGCGCAGCCACCTGGAAACCATGGTGAGAATGAGCCCGTTACAGAGCTTTTCGCTGGAGATTCTGCCACAGGACGACGAAACCGGGCTCATCGGCGCGGGTGTAAGCGCGCTGGGGGCGCTGGGCGGGTGAGAGAGACAGGGAACAGGGGCCAGGGATCAGGCCCAGTTCTCGATCTTAAGCCCCGGAACGCGTCCGAATTCGCGCGTGTTGTTGGTTACAAGTGTCAATCCCAAATAACGGGCGTGAGCGGCGATGAGCATGTCGTTCGAGCCAATGATCGTCCCACGCGCCTTGAGATCCGCGCGCATCTGTGCATAATCGAGGGCTGCATCGCCGGGATAATCCAAAACTTCAACGTACTTAAGGTAAAAGTCGAGCGCAGCCTGATTCGCTTGGCGTCTCGGCGATACTTCGACGCCGAACATCAACTCGCATTTGGCGATCACGGAGATGCAGACGTCGCCTACGCCGACTTCCGTTAGCTTTCTCGACACTGAATCGTTGGAGCGATTCATGATATACGAGAATATGTCCGTGTCGAGCATGTAGCGTGGCATTAGAAGAACTCCCGCTCCTCTGGCGGGGGATCGTCAACCCCCTTCATAAAATCTTCCGAGGCAACCGGGGCCAACGCGAGGATCTCCGCCCAAGTCTTGGGCCGCGCCGAGAGAATCACCTCGTCACCTTCCTTGCGGATAAAGACTTCCCGCGTTTTGAATTGGAATTCCTTCGGAAGGCGGACCGCCTGGCTCCGGTTGTTCATAAATATCTTTGCTGTACGCTGCATAGAGCCCTCCAAACGGTTGGCATATACAAGAGTATATGCCAACTTGCCAGCCACTGCAAGACCGACTCTCTTCCAACACAAGATGAGCCTGAAGGAGGACTTTGATTCCAATACAAGATGAGCCTGAAGGAATAGGCATGCTGGAGATTGAATATCAGCGTGCACGAAGCAGA